>Ga0210239_101656_pt1 | contig 15614 bp, 2 predicted proteins | sample ChrtobMetP5a_0mM_FD_155451 | JGI IMG/M metagenome (GOLD analysis project Ga0210239, IMG submission 155451) | Chrysochromulina tobin associated microbial communities from unialgal haptophyte culture, Seattle, Washington, United States - P5a_0mM | ecosystem: Host-associated > Algae > Haptophytes >... | reverse complement strand
CTTCTACGCCTTAACACTCGCCGAGCACAGTGTCTCGTCGGGGGGGGTGACACAACCGTGTTCATGTGTGAATAGTGGTGGGTGTCTGTAACCGATCATCATATGGTCGAGGTTGTCCAGTTGCCTTTCCGGGCAAGTATCCGGGCTGAGCCAGTCCCTGACTCTGCTCCGTGACTGGACGACAGCGACCTCGATGGTGGTCCTTGTCTTTGTGCGTGTGCGCAGTGGCGCCAGTGCACAGCTCAGTGGAGCATACTAACAGTGAAACCAGTACGTCTTAGTACAACAGCATGTCAACTACTGGCTCTTCAATTATTCATTATTGTGACCGCATGACTCTCACTTGTAGGAATCCTACCGCCTTTACTCGCACTAGGTTTGGGTCGAGAGGTCCCCGCCCAACGCAACACTTTCCAGGACCTCGCGCGCCAATCAGAATCACGGGCATGGCGAGTTCGACACAGGTGCGCTCGTTGTCGTGTCCGTCTTCGGGCTGCTCTGACGTCGCGCGCGAGCTGATGGAGCGCGTGGCGGCGCTGGCTCACGCTTCACCGGACTAGTCACTGCGGGCTTGGCAGCCGAGGCCGGCGTGAAGCGGCCTGCATCGGAGCTCGTGCCCACCTGCTGCTGCTTCTGGCGACCCAAAGGCGTGTCAGCCGTGCACTCGCCGGCCGGCCAATCGGGCAGCGCGAGGAGCGACGCTAAACCCACCGCTTGGCGCGCATAATCGATGCTTCCGCTTCCCGACATGCCCGCGCCGTCGCCGCCGCCGCTCTCGTCACCACCAGCCACTTCGGACGATCGGGCGTCGTGCTTCCGCTTGGCGCGCTTGGCCTTGCCTTGGTCGGCGCACTCGGCGCCCTCGTCGGCCGCGTCGGCAAGTGTGGCCCTGGGACCTTCCGTCATGTCGTTTTCCTCGCACCCCCCCTCACCCTCCTCCTCGCCCTCCTCCTCGCCCTCCTCACGGCCGTCCTCGCCGTCGTCATCTTGGACTGGGCCATCCCAGAGCGTGGTCAGCGTCTTGACCGAGTGCTGGTGCTTATCGACCCACACGAAGAACTTGGCCACCTGAACCGGCGAGAGGATCTTACGGATCTGCTCCATGACGTCGCCCGAGCGCCGGATGTGCGCGTGAATGTCGGCGCGCACCTGGCGCATGTGCGCCTGGCAGCGCGCCAGAGTCTCTCGGTCATGCCGGATGGCTGGCCGGTGCGCGTTCAGCTTGCCCATCTGCTCGGCAGTCAGACCGATCTCACGGCCGAGGACCTCTAGCATGCGCGGCGCAGGGCCGCCGTCGGCAAAGAAGGTGGCGTCCTGGTCGAGGCTCCAGAAGGCGAACTTGACCGGATCGCCCTGGGCCAGCGCGTCTTCCACCTCGTCCAAGTGCGCGTCGATCGCCTGCTGCCGCCGGCGTCGGTTGTCGACGAAACGCTCGACGAGGTTCGCGACCGACGGCATCAAGGACGGCGAGGACGCGCCGCCAGCGACGCTGCTGCTGCTGCTGCTGCCGTCAGCAAAGCCAGCGTGCGGTCCCGCGTACATTTCGTGGCGACGAGCGGCTGACGGATGCTGGCGACGGGGTGACGCTGGATGGCCGTGTGGCGCGACCTGTTGCGAAGCGTGTGGTGCTGGCGGCCCATGCTGCTGCGCGTACGCATGGTGAGGCGGCGGCGACGGCGGCGGCGGGTAGAGCCTACTGACATGCGGATGCTGGGCGCCGGCGGCCGCGTAGTGCGAGGGGTACCCACTACAATGGGCGCCACAATTGGCGGCGCTATGGGCGCCACAATGAGGCCAGCCCGGCGGTCCGTAGAGTTGCTGCTGCTGGCCGGAGCGCACGTTGTTACTATTGACCTGGCGCCGCTGCTGCTGCTGCGGCGGGGGCGGCGGCGGCGGCGGCGGCGGCGGCTGCAGTTGCCACTGCTGCTGCTGCGGCGGCGGCGGCTGTGGCGGCGGCGGCGGCGGCGGCGGCGGCGGCGGCGGCGGCGGCGGCGGCGGCGGCGGCGGCTTCAGCTGGTGGTGCTGCTGCTGCTGCCCGGGAAAGAGCGGCTGGCCACCCGAAAAGCCACCCATGCCGCTGCCGTGCTGCTCCTGCTCGAAGCCGCCAAAGTCTTGCGCCGATGGCAGCCCGAGCGCACCGGGCCTTGCCGGCAGCAGGCCGCCGGTAGAATCGCCGTCACAGCTAATGTCGGGAAGTTGAGCGATAGGCAGCTGCGCGCCGGGAAGCTGCATGCCGGGAAGCTGTGCACCTGGTAGCATGTGCTGCTGCTGGTGCTGCTGTTGCCCCCATCCGCTGTTCCTGCACAGCGTTCAGCGATCACAGGGCACGAGGGTGGGTGAGTGAGTGTGCCACGCGGATGGCGACTACCACGTCGCGACGGTTCCGGTGAGTTTGGAGCGCGCACATGTGGCGAGCGTCGCGAGCGGACCCCGAAGAAGTCTGCTGCAACTGTGAAACACACACGCGCACAACCTCCGGACCCCCAAGCACGAGAAGTCTCGCGACGATACCGGAACGGCGCCTTCGCACGGTCCCCCGCGCTCACCACGTCTCAAAGGACGGCTCAGCACCCCTCGTACACCCCTCGCCCCTCGGTCAACACAAGTTCAGTACAATGTACTGAGGACTCGCTCTCTACGAAGCCACAGTGACAGGAGTAAGGTGGTGACTCAATCTATAGTGTCTGAGAAAGTCCGTATACAAGCCCGTGCGGCGGAAGCCGCTGCCTCGCGCCCGAGCCCGCGCAGATACGCGGCGTTGCGCTCCTGGATGCCTGGCGGGTCGTTTGGTGCGTGCTGTGCAGCCCATACTTTGTCAGCAGCCTCCACGTCGGTATCTCTCAGCAGATGCAGCATAGGGAAGGGGGAGCGCATACTCCAGTCCGCCGGGTCATCGTCGTCGTAACCGAACGCAGCGTCGGGATGAAAGGCAAGCACTTGCACGCGCGCCGCCTGGACGTCCGCTTCGGCAATGCCTTCTGCTGAACCACGAAATTGCATGAGTGCCTCGAAAGATTGCAGGCGCGGCAGCACGACGAGGGTGGTGGCGGCCTTATCTGTTGGCACGGCTCGCAGCGAATGAAGTTCGGACTCAATCGTCAACAAAGCTGCTCGCTCATCTCCTTGCTCAACGACAACCCTGGTCGATCTCCTAGCTGCTGCTGCAAAGGGACACAGCTTGTGGCCGATGATGAAATCATCCAGCCATTTGAGCGTCAACAGTCGCGTGGATGCGCACGCGAGTGCTAGCGGCGCGAACAGCAAAAACAAGATCGTTCGCACGACGCCCATAGGAGGGCTCATCTCTCGCTCGCCGCGAAGTTTTTTCACCGGACGCGAGCGCAAGTTTGGTCGCAGCGCCTCGAAGTTTGGCTGAACAGACTGTGGCTGATTGGGCGGCTTGGGCTCAAAGGTGCGGGGGGCTCGGGCCCAAAGGGGCGTGCATGCAACCGTTCGTTTCTTAACCTAAAATGGGCAAGTGCCCGTCGCAATCTGTGGCGCCGCCCGCCCTAGCAAAAATAGGCCCATCGGTGGGCGTGTGGGCATCACTTGGCCACGCAGGTCATGCCGCCATCTGCTTCTTTGCGAGCAGCCTCGGCCCTGATGCTGTTGTCGTGCGCCAAAGCTGCTGTTGCCTTCAGCATCACATCGAACCTCGCGCACAGCAATGCCGCCCTCAACTTTGACGAGGATGAGATCAGACTGATGCTTGCAGAGGTCGAGGATCTCTTGTCCATGCCAATCCATGATGCGCCATTCGAGATGATCGACACTTTCGATCCCCTCGACCGCATCGTGTCGATGCCGGTCCATGATGCGCCCGCTGAGATCCCCGGCACTGCAGATGTTCCACTACAGATCACGTCAGGCCCTGTCAACACCTTAGGCGCCGCTGCACCTGCAGCTGCACCAGATGCCAAAGGGTGGCTCCCTTTGACAATATCCTTCTTGCGCCCCACGACTGGCCTTGTCGATAGCGACGGCGCCGGCCCGCCGGTGTACGAGCCTGCACGCCATAACGTAGAGAACCTAGGGCTTGTCGCGCCGATGCACCTGCCTACTTTCACGCCGGCCAACCTCTTGGAAATGATGTCACTGCCCGACGGTACGCTCTTCGCAACGTCGATAGATCTCCATGGCAATGGGCCTGCGCCGAATGCCTTTGTCCGAGGAGCCAACCTCGAAAGCCCCCAGCGAAGACCGACGGACGAGGAGCTCATGGCAGCGGACGAGGAGCTTATGGCAGTGGCTCCCCAAAGTGATGAATTGGAGGTGATCACGGAGACAGAGTCATGGCTGGATGCAAACATCGACCTTCTTCGTGATGTGGCTGACAAACCAGTGCCACCGGGAGCACTTCCGCTCCATCCGCTACTGTTTTTCGGTAGAAGTGGCATTCTGGGGGGCGCCCAGGGCGATGTCTTCTTCAACTCACTTCCTCTCGCAATTACGAAGCCCGCCGAGGTAGCCGTGCAACGGTCGGTCGCCACGGAGCTTACCACGGAGCCAGCCGCGCTGGAAGCATCGAGCATTGATGGTGGCAGCAGCGATTCAAACACACCCGATCTGGAGACCATGGACCTTGATGACTTGGCGGTGTTCCTCGGCAGCATCAGCGAAATCGACGCAAACGAAGAGGTGCACACTGGTGGAATGACCGCATTGTATGGAGACGTGCCCAGCGTCGATGGGAGCGATTCTTGGCTGGATGCTTTGGATACAAACATGCTCTCAGATGAAATCGAACGCGCCGTGGAAAAGAATGGAAGCCCGCGGCGACAAGCCCACACCGTGAATGGCCCATCGCTCGACATCGATGACGAGCTGTTGCTCAGCGAGAGCGAGTCGTGGCTGTTCACGAACGTGGACGACGCGCCTGTGCCTGGGTCGTGGAAGCGGGCAGATGATGACGATGAGCTCATGGCGTTTGCCTTCGACCCGATCGATGATTACGTAGATGGCATTCGCCTTCCTATGGCCGTCGCCTCCCTCTCGTCGCTTTCCTCCTTTTCACAACGCCTTGAGCATTATCTCGATGGTGGGCGATCACGCCGCCATGGGGCTGATGAGGGGCATTTCGTCAAACCCTTGCTTGTCTCAGAAGATGAGGAGATGCTCAATCATGTGCACGCGCTCTCAGACAATGAGCAGCTTCTTTCAGCCCCGTTCCTCGTGGACCTCAACGAGGGACAGGCACAGGACGTCGCAACGCCTGAGCTTCTTGTTGACATGGCTGCAGCATACATCCCGTCGAGGCTCGAGATCTTCTCCCTCCCTGACCTCGTCGCCGTCGAGGTTGACGAAGGTGACTCACTCATCGGTGTGACCGCACCCTACGCAGGGGCACTTCCACCCGATCTCACGGCGGCGTTCATTCACTTTGACGGCATGGAGAAGTTCGGGGACGATCAAGGTGCTCACAATCTGGTCGCTGCTCTCCCTGCAGTCGATAAGACCATCTTAGCATTGCCAGCGTGGTTACACGATGATCGCAGCAGCCAAGGTGCCGACCATCGTGATCTGATGCTCCGCATGGATGATTGGTTGGTTGGCTTAGGTGCTACCGCCGGTACTGCCAACAATGACGTGGCGGGGCCACAAAACTTGGACGGCAATGTAGCGTGGGGCACCGCAATCTCGTTTGCAAGCAGCTTCATGGCGGTGACGTCGTGCACGAACTCATTCACGAAAATGGCGAATGATATTTTTCCAGCACATCTCACTGAGGCTCCCGCTTTTGACGAGGACGCCGTGCTGCTCAACATGGATATATCGGCGCCCGCTTTTGACGAAGACGCCTTGCTCAACATGGATATACTGGCGCCCGCTTTTGACGACGGCGCAGTGCTCAACATGGATACCGTCACATCACTTCTTGCAAGCAGCTTTACATCCTTCAGCTCGCTTGGCCCAGTACCGCCTTTGCATTTCCATTTTGCCGAGGCTGCACAGCAGCTGCAAGAGGCCTTCGACATCATCAATCTACCTGCGGTGCCCGCTTTTGACGGCGACGCCGTGCTAAACATGAATGCCGTCACATCACTTCTTGCAAGCAGCTTTACATCCTTCAGCTCGCTTGGCCCAGTACCGCCTTTGCATTTCCATTTTGCCGAGGCTGCACAGCAGCTGCAAGAGGCCTTCGACATCATCAATCTACCTGCGGTGCCCGCTTTTGACGGCGACGCCGTGCTAAACATGAATGCCGTCACATCACTTCTTGCAAGCAGCTTTACATCCTTCAGCTCGCTTGGCCCAGTACCGCCTTTGCATTTCCATTTTGCCGAGGCTGCGCAGCAGCTGCAAGAGGCCTTCGACAGAGCGATCGTGGAAGACATGGAAGTAATGCACCACATGGACCTGGCTATTCCCACCTCCCTCGTGGCAAGCAGCTTTGCGTCGTTCAGCTCCCTTCCACCGGATAGCTTGTTGCGCTTCGACCAACTTTACGAGCCAGGTCGTACACCTATTCACCAAGAGGGCGTCCTGACTTTACAAGAGAAAGGTGATTTTGCGCTCATGCCCGCCGTGACATTGCCTACACACCATCCGCTCCGCGGGCTGCAAGTTCCACCCCTTTGGCTGCCCACCGATGTGACTAGTCATCCAGCAGGCATGTCGCTACTCGACATAACTTCGACGCCGAGCTCTTTCTTCAACCCGATAGATATCATTTCGTCTCCTTCTTTGAGTGTGATCACTTCGTTTGGAATCTCCATGACACCTCCGCCACCTTCTCCTCCACCTGGGCCGTCACCGCCGCCTCCGCTGCCACCGCCACCGTCTCCGCCACCACCTTCATCACTTCCACCTTTGTACTGCGAAGATGACGCACTGCTGGTCTCTGACGGCATCGGCACGGTGTCGCTAGTCGGGAACAGCCCTGGGTATGCGCTAGCGACCACCTCAGTGTCAGCACGCGACGTGAGAGGCGCGCACTTTGGTTTCTTCCGCGGGCAACCTGCCGGCGCCTCTGGCTCCGTTCGGGGCATTGCGAATGGTACGTCATTCACCATTCAGTCAAACTACTCAGTGTCGTTGCCCCACGCGGCCACCTTGGTCGCTAGCGCACGTACCACGAGCTTGTATATCGACCGGAGCTCGGTTGCGATTGGCTTCCAGCTGCGCGACCCAGCAGGAAACACACAAGTTCGCCTTGCAGGCCTTGCAGTGGTGCTCGAGCTGACCCACTCCAACGGGCAGCTGGTGCGTACAAGCTCTTTGTGCTCGGTCCAGCTACCAGCTGGCGGCGCTGGCGAGTGCACAGATACGTTGCCAGCCAGCTGGTTCAGCTCCGAGGCGACGGCGTCTGCAATCGTTATACTTTCCTACGACGGCACTGAGATCATGAGGACGGACGCGGGCGAAGTACAGCTGGCAGGGGCGCCGTTGCATCCCGCGTTGCCGTCGGCTGGCATGCTGGTATCGTCTGTGCGTGCTCCGCTCTTTACTAACGATACGTTCAGGGTGACAGTGTCAGCGCACACAGGCGCGCCGGCGTTTGCACTGATGCTGTGGAGGTTCACGATGCAGTATGATGTGACAGTGCTGCGATTGATGTCTTGGAGCTACTCATCCGCGTATCAGCAGCCGTTAGACTCGCACCTTGAGTCGGCGGGCACATTCATCGCACTTGCTAGCGGGCTGGCTTCGGGAGTCGATCCCAGCACCGTGACCAATCGATCGAGCCTGACCCTCGCAACATTCACATTCAAGGTGATCATGACGGTAAGCGAAGAAATAAAATTCGGTGGAGTGATCCGTGCGACCGCCGATTCCATGATCAATCAGGGCACATTCGAGTATGTGAGCGCGCGGCCTGCGGGCGTGAGCGATGAACGTAATGGGTTGCAAACTGAGGGGCAGCTCACAGTCGTGCCTATTCGCGCAGTGGGTGTGCTCGCGTACGCTCCTACGACCGAGCTCACCAATACCGCTGTCCTCGATGGCGTGGAGGTGGACACTAGGATCACGGCGCTCATGTGGTTCGACCGGCCGCAGTCTGGGCTGACGAGTGCGCCGGCGTCCTCGTACAGTTGTTCACAGGCAGACAGCTTTGCAGTATTTGAGCTCGACGGGTGCAGGGTTGTCGTGGCCTCAACCAATACTGCCGGCAAGTCTAGCGTCGAAGTGCTGGTCAGCTTGGGCGACTTGCAAGCCGTTGTTGCCGTTCGTGTGTGGTACCCACTTCAGTTAGTAGTCAATGCCGAGGACGCGGAGCTTCATCGCATCGCGGGTGTGAGCGCGAGCAGCGACTGTAGCCGCCCCGCGTATCAGTCGACGCGGGTCTCTGCGGTGGCAACATTTGGTGGCGCCGGGCTGCCGAGCGTGGCGGGCGTCGACGTTTCTCGACTTGTGAGCTTTGGCGCCATTGGCTCAGCCGTGGTAGTGAGCGGCCGCGAGGTGACAGCCGCGGCTCCTGGCGAGGCGCGCATCATACTGAGCGGCTCGAGTGCGTTCACGCTGGCTGGAGCCGCGGTGGTGCGGGTGAGTAATGCGAGCGTGAGCGTGGTCAGCATCCTCGCACTGGTTGTGACTGGCATCTCCTGGAACCAATCGCTGTCGTCATCTGTGCCCTGGCAGCCGGTGAGCGCTCAGATGCCAGCAAGCTTGCGGCTGCAGCAACAGCTTGTCGTCGAAGGGGCAACTGGCGAGGTACAAGCTGTGGCGCGCTTCACCGATGGGCAGCAGCTGCAGCTTCGCGCGAGCGAGATGCTCGTGTTCTCGCTCTCGAGCGGGCTCACGGCGCAGCTCAACGGTGCGATGGGCCCGTGGGGCGTGCAGGTGGCGGTCGGAGCGACCGCCGTTTGCGGCGGCTTCGTACAGGTGTCGTGGCAGAGGTGTAACGCAGTCGTAGCGAGTGGGTATGCACCTATCCGCCTGCAGCTTCCGGACGCAGTCTCGATGAGCTTAGATCTTGGTGTGATGCGGCTGACCAGTCCAGACGACTCGGCCGCCGTAATGCCCATCGCGGTTGCACACTCGACAGCGCTACTACTCTTGGTGACTTTCAGTGATGGGTCAACACGTGACTTCTCTAAGGATGACCGCACGAGCTATGCTCTTACCAGCGCGTCGGCAGGGTGTGCGGCAATTGATGGCAATTTAATAGCCATGCTCGATGGTGCGGCGTGCTCCGAGATCGTGGTGGTGGCGACGGTGGGCGTGTTTGGTCTCGTGAGGAATGCGAGCGTGCCGATTGTGCGGCTTGCACAGCTCAGCATCACGATGCTGGCCTTCCCGAGCTACCCCGGCGCGACGCAGCTGTCGACTCTTCGCCGTGTAGGCTGCTCGAACTACTTCCAGAACGCGCGAGTCGGCCTCCGTGCGACCCTAAGCGATGGGTCAGTGTACACAGTGACCGACCACGGCTCGATCACGCTCGTGGCGCCCGCAAATGGTGCATCGAGCGTGCAGCTGGTCAGCCGGCAAGGCGTGAGCTACATCGTGCGCCCGAGCAGCGCGGGCCTCGTCGTGGTCCGGGGCGCCTTTGGTGTGCAGAATGCGACGTCATCACTGCTGGTGATATCAGCTCCTGCGAATGTGACATCCGTGACACTCAGCCTTCCGAGCCTTGGTTCGGCCGGTGAGCTGTCTTTTGGTGGCATCAATGGCACGCGCGCGCAGGCCGTGACAGCGATGGGCTTCGATGACGGCAGCCAATTCCCACTTGCGGCGGTGCTCGATTGGATCCCGATCCCTGCGCTTCTCAACTTTACGAGCAGCGTGCCTTCTTCAGTGGTGCCTGACGCTTTGGGTGGCTTCTCGCTGCGTGCAAACCACTACGAGGCTATCGAGCTCGCAGCAAGGAGCGCGGTGTGCTCTGGCACGCAATCGCCCGCCCCTGCAGGCTTGCAGCGGGTGGCCGCCAATTTGCGGCCGGCGCTCGACGATGTCGATCTCGGCCGCAGCAGCGGGTTGCAGTTTCTGCAGGCAGGCGGCGGGCTCTCTGTGCAGGTACGTGCCAATGCAGCGAGCGGCCGACTGGTGGCCTACCAGGTGGAGATACACTTCGATGCGGCAGTTCTCGCGGCGACGCAGTGCACTGGCGGTGATATGGGCGGCTTCACGTGCACCATTAACGATCCGATCGACCGCGCTCAGCTGGTTGGCGTCGACGTGAGCTCAACGCTCCAGGGCAGCTACGTGCTGCTCGGCACGGTGTCGCTTTCAGTGCGCATGTCGGCAGTCACGCTGCTGTCTGGCGAGATCGTCGAGCTAGTGCGGCACGCGACGGGCAGCTCAACGCAGCTGAGCCGCGTGTCTATGGTACCGATCGCTGCCGGCCACGGCTATGCCGCTGTCTTCGGCACGGGTGGGCGGCGAATGGACGAGCGGCTGCTTGTGCCACCGGCTGCGCTGGAGACATCTCGACGGCCACGTCGACTGGCGCCTGTGTGTACAACAGACGCGAACGGCTGCCTGGTGGGCAGATGGGGCGACATCAACTCGGACTGTGACCTGACTGCGATTGACGTGCTCACTGCGATGCTGATCAACATTGGCGTTCAGAACCTAGCGGACCAGTGCCCGTGGGCGCAGCAGCAGCTCGATCCGACGCTCGACGGTGAGCGGGCAGGAGGCACCGATGTGCGCTTCCTGCAGCTCGTCGTCGGAAACAAGCTGCGCTTCGTGCTCAACGCGACATCGTCGTTCGTTGGTGTGCAAGAGGGCTCGCGGGCCAACCTCGTGGTGAACGTGTGGCTTCTCGACGGCCAAAGTGAGCCGGCGACAAGCCGGACAGCGGTGCGCATGGAGATTGCGTACCAGGGTGTTGCCAACTATACTGTCGGCTCTTCAGAAGGCGTGGTCGCTGGCTCGGGCAACTGGCTGGCGCGTGCATCACACCGGGGCGGCGGCCGTTATGAGGTGGCCGTGCATCCTTCGGCCGGTTGGCAGGCTCGTGATAGCGTCGGCATCGCAGTCATGGTTGAGACGGAGGACGCTCTTGGCGGCACGGACGATGCGCGCGCATTCCCATTCCTGGGCTCGGCGGCACCTCGCTACGCCAGCAGTGGATACGCATTCCGAGCACTACCGCGGCTCACATTTGCGATTCAATCCTTCCTGCCTCGGCCACCCCCAACACCTCCCCCACCATCTCCTCCCCCACCATTACCACCGCCGCCTTCGCCTTCACCACCACCACCATCGCCCTTATCCCCCCCCCCGAGCCCAAGCCCGCCACCACCTCCTCTTCCGCCACCCCCTGCTTACCCGCCTGATATACCAGCTGACATGCCACAGGCGCCGCCGCCATCGCCCAGCCCACCGCCACAGCCACCTGGGCCGTCACCGCCGCCGCCTTTGCCGCCACCACCGTCTCCGCCACCACCTTCATCACCTCCACCTTTGTACTGCGAAGATGACGCACTGCTGGTCTCTGACGGCATCGGCACGGTGTCGCTAGTCGGGAACAGCCCTGGGTATGCGCTAGCGACCACCTCAGTGTCAGCACGCGACGTGAGAGGCGCGCACTTTGGTTTCTTCCGCGGGCAACCTGCCGGCGCCTCTGGCTCCGTTCGGGGCATTGCGAATGGTACGTCATTCACCATTCAGTCAAACTACTCAGTGTCGTTGCCCCACGCGGCCACCTTGGTCGCTAGCGCACGTACCACGAGCTTGTATATCGACCGGAGCTCGGTTGCGATTGGCTTCCAGCTGCGCGACCCAGCAGGAAACACACAAGTTCGCCTTGCAGGCCTTGCAGTGGTGCTCGAGCTGACCCACTCCAACGGGCAGCTGGTGCGTACAAGCTCTTTGTGCTCGGTCCAGCTACCAGCTGGCGGCGCTGGCGAGTGCACAGATACGTTGCCAGCCAGCTGGTTCAGCTCCGAGGCGACGGCGTCTGCAATCGTTATACTTTCCTACGACGGCACTGAGATCATGAGGACGGACGCGGGCGAAGTACAGCTGGCAGGGGCGCCGTTGCATCCCGCGTTGCCGTCGGCTGGCATGCTGGTATCGTCTGTGCGTGCTCCGCTCTTTACTAACGATACGTTCAGGGTGACAGTGTCAGCGCACACAGGCGCGCCGGCGTTTGCACTGATGCTGTGGAGGTTCACGATGCAGTATGATGTGACAGTGCTGCGATTGATGTCTTGGAGCTACTCATCCGCGTATCAGCAGCCGTTAGACTCGCACCTTGAGTCGGCGGGCACATTCATCGCACTTGCTAGCGGGCTGGCTTCGGGAGTCGATCCCAGCACCGTGACCAATCGATCGAGCCTGACCCTCGCAACATTCACATTCAAGGTGATCATGACGGTAAGCGAAGAAATAAAATTCGGTGGAGTGATCCGTGCGACCGCCGATTCCATGATCAATCAGGGCACATTCGAGTATGTGAGCGCGCGGCCTGCGGGCGTGAGCGATGAACGTAATGGGTTGCAAACTGAGGGGCAGCTCACAGTCGTGCCTATTCGCGCAGTGGGTGTGCTCGCGTACGCTCCTACGACCGAGCTCACCAATACCGCTGTCCTCGATGGCGTGGAGGTGGACACTAGGATCACGGCGCTCATGTGGTTCGACCGGCCGCAGTCTGGGCTGACGAGTGCGCCGGCGTCCTCGTACAGTTGTTCACAGGCAGACAGCTTTGCAGTATTTGAGCTCGACGGGTGCAGGGTTGTCGTGGCCTCAACCAATACTGCCGGCAAGTCTAGCGTCGAAGTGCTGGTCAGCTTGGGCGACTTGCAAGCCGTTGTTGCCGTTCGTGTGTGGTACCCACTTCAGTTAGTAGTCAATGCCGAGGACGCGGAGCTTCATCGCATCGCGGGTGTGAGCGCGAGCAGCGACTGTAGCCGCCCCGCGTATCAGTCGACGCGGGTCTCTGCGGTGGCAACATTTGGTGGCGCCGGGCTGCCGAGCGTGGCGGGCGTCGACGTTTCTCGACTTGTGAGCTTTGGCGCCATTGGCTCAGCCGTGGTAGTGAGCGGCCGCGAGGTGACAGCCGCGGCTCCTGGCGAGGCGCGCATCATACTGAGCGGCTCGAGTGCGTTCACGCTGGCTGGAGCCGCGGTGGTGCGGGTGAGTAATGCGAGCGTGAGCGTGGTCAGCATCCTCGCACTGGTTGTGACTGGCATCTCCTGGAACCAATCGCTGTCGTCATCTGTGCCCTGGCAGCCGGTGAGCGCTCAGATGCCAGCAAGCTTGCGGCTGCAGCAACAGCTTGTCGTCGAAGGGGCAACTGGCGAGGTACAAGCTGTGGCGCGCTTCACCGATGGGCAGCAGCTGCAGCTTCGCGCGAGCGAGATGCTCGTGTTCTCGCTCTCGAGCGGGCTCACGGCGCAGCTCAACGGTGCGATGGGCCCGTGGGGCGTGCAGGTGGCGGTCGGAGCGACCGCCGTTTGCGGCGGCTTCGTACAGGTGTCGTGGCAGAGGTGTAACGCAGTCGTAGCGAGTGGGTATGCACCTATCCGCCTGCAGCTTCCGGACGCAGTCTCGATGAGCTTAGATCTTGGTGTGATGCGGCTGACCAGTCCAGACGACTCGGCCGCCGTAATGCCCATCGCGGTTGCACACTCGACAGCGCTACTACTCTTGGTGACTTTCAGTGATGGGTCAACACGTGACTTCTCTAAGGATGACCGCACGAGCTATGCTCTTACCAGCGCGTCGGCAGGGTGTGCGGCAATTGATGGCAATTTAATAGCCATGCTCGATGGTGCGGCGTGCTCCGAGATCGTGGTGGTGGCGACGGTGGGCGTGTTTGGTCTCGTGAGGAATGCGAGCGTGCCGATTGTGCGGCTTGCACAGCTCAGCATCACGATGCTGGCCTTCCCGAGCTACCCCGGCGCGACGCAGCTGTCGACTCTTCGCCGTGTAGGCTGCTCGAACTACTTCCAGAACGCGCGAGTCGGCCTCCGTGCGACCCTAAGCGATGGGTCAGTGTACACAGTGACCGACCACGGCTCGATCACGCTCGTGGCGCCCGCAAATGGTGCATCGAGCGTGCAGCTGGTCAGCCGGCAAGGCGTGAGCTACATCGTGCGCCCGAGCAGCGCGGGCCTCGTCGTGGTCCGGGGCGCCTTTGGTGTGCAGAATGCGACGTCATCACTGCTGGTGATATCAGCTCCTGCGAATGTGACATCCGTGACACTCAGCCTTCCGAGCCTTGGTTCGGCCGGTGAGCTGTCTTTTGGTGGCATCAATGGCACGCGCGCGCAGGCCGTGACAGCGATGGGCTTCGATGACGGCAGCCAATTCCCACTTGCGGCGGTGCTCGATTGGATCCCGATCCCTGCGCTTCTCAACTTTACGAGCAGCGTGCCTTCTTCAGTGGTGCCTGACGCTTTGGGTGGCTTCTCGCTGCGTGCAAACCACTACGAGGCTATCGAGCTCGCAGCAAGGAGCGCGGTGTGCTCTGGCACGCAATCGCCCGCCCCTGCAGGCTTGCAGCGGGTGGCCGCCAATTTGCGGCCGGCGCTCGACGATGTCGATCTCGGCCGCAGCAGCGGGTTGCAGTTTCTGCAGGCAGGCGGCGGGCTCTCTGTGCAGGTACGTGCCAATGCAGCGAGCGGCCGACTGGTGGCCTACCAGGTGGAGATACACTTCGATGCGGCAGTTCTCGCGGCGACGCAGTGCACTGGCGGTGATATGGGCGGCTTCACGTGCACCATTAACGATCCGATCGACCGCGCTCAGCTGGTTGGCGTCGACGTGAGCTCAACGCTCCAGGGCAGCTACGTGCTGCTCGGCACGGTGTCGCTTTCAGTGCGCATGTCGGCAGTCACGCTGCTGTCTGGCGAGATCGTCGAGCTAGTGCGGCACGCGACGGGCAGCTCAACGCAGCTGAGCCGCGTGTCTATGGTACCGATCGCTGCCGGCCACGGCTATGCCGCTGTCTTCGGCACGGGTGGGCGGCGAATGGACGAGCGGCTGCTTGTGCCACCGGCTGCGCTGGAGACATCTCGACGGCCACGTCGACTGGCGCCTGTGTGTACAACAGACGCGAACGGCTGCCTGGTGGGCAGATGGGGCGACATCAACTCGGACTGTGACCTGACTGCGATTGACGTGCTCACTGCGATGCTGATCAACATTGGCGTTCAGAACCTAGCGGACCAGTGCCCGTGGGCGCAGCAGCAGCTCGATCCGACGCTCGACGGTGAGCGGGCAGGAGGCACCGATGTGCGCTTCCTGCAGCTCGTCGTCGGAAACAAGCTGCGCTTCGTGCTCAACGCGACATCGTCGTTCGTTGGTGTGCAAGAGGGCTCGCGGGCCAACCTCGTGGTGAACGTGTGGCTTCTCGACGGCCAAAGTGAGCCGGCGACAAGCCGGACAGCGGTGCGCATGGAGATTGCGTACCAGGGTGTTGCCAACTATACTGTCGGCTCTTCAGAAGGCGTGGTCGCTGGCTCGGGCAACTGGCTGGCGCGTGCATCACACCGGGGCGGCGGCCGTTATGAGGTGGCCGTGCATCCTTCGGCCGGTTGGCAGGCTCGTGATAGCGTCGGCATCGCAGTCATGGTTGAGACGGAGGACGCTCTTGGCGGCACGGACGATGCGCGCGCATTCCCATTCCTGGGCTCGGCGGCACCTCGCTACGCCAGCAGTGGATACGCATTCCGAGCACTACCGCGGCTCACATTTGCGATTCAATCCTTCCTGCCTCGGCC
>Ga0210239_101645_pt1 | contig 15737 bp, 11 predicted proteins | sample ChrtobMetP5a_0mM_FD_155451 | JGI IMG/M metagenome (GOLD analysis project Ga0210239, IMG submission 155451) | Chrysochromulina tobin associated microbial communities from unialgal haptophyte culture, Seattle, Washington, United States - P5a_0mM | ecosystem: Host-associated > Algae > Haptophytes >... | reverse complement strand
CAAGCTCAACTACCTCCTTCCCTCCTCAAAGGGGTCCCTCTGAGATTTCGCTTCGACGATCCAACTACCTTCAGAGCCCCCCCCCTGTGAGTATGACCCCCCCAGTATCGAGGTCGGAGGTGGAAGGGTAAGCATATTCCCCCGTGTTCAGAATACGAACCTCGCGAAGAATACTGTGGTGAGTCCCTGTTCGCGTATGATCTCGTACTTCGGTGCTCAGAAAGTTGGTTTCAAATATGGATGCGCGTAACCTTGCTGCGGATTTATGTTACTCACCTGTATTCTTCCTCGTAGCTCGCGTTGGCGGTGCGCAGCGGCCTCATGTCCACGTTGCCCACGCGTCCTCGCCAGGGCCAGCAGTCTGCCGGCCAGGGCCAGCAGATGCAGCAGCCCGAGTCCCGGCAGCATTCGCACGCGTCGCCGCCATTCCAGTCGGCCCTCGGATCCATGCTGCTCCGGCTGCTGCCTCCGCAGCAACACGTGAGCGGCTGCCTGCGGAGCACGAGGAGCGCGGCGACGGTCGGCAGCAGCTCGGGTATCATCACCCCGAGCGTGACAGTAGAGATAGGGCCGAGCGGGGGCCAGTCGACCGCGAGAGCCTCGCGCAACAAGACGTACGCGCGGCTGAGCGAGCAGATCGAGAAGACGGCCGCCGCTAGCGTGACCTTGATGACCTTCTCCCGTGCATACGATCGGAGCGCGGGCTCCATGTCGGCGATGCTGCGGATCTTGCCTGAGACGGCGAGGCCGGCAGCGGTGGACGAGATAGCAAGGAGCGCCGAAAAGCCTGCGGACATGCGCCGGTGGGGGGCGGATGGGCAGCGCTGAGCTGGTGAACAGCAGAGGGGCGCACACCCGCTGATGCGCAGAGGCGACAGTGCGGGCAAGCGGCTGGTGCCGTGTGTAGCGGCAGGCACTCACCTCCACCGCTGAGCGCAAAGAGCCACTGGGCAAGGCTGACTGTCTCGGGCAGCGGTTCGTCCGATTCGAGCGCGCTGCTGCCGTCGTCGCGCTGCCACAAGAGGAGTGGCACGAGCGTGCCAAACGACAGGACGGCATTGATCGTGTTGACTGCGATGAAGGGAGGGCCGATGTGGTAGAAGAGAGCGGAGTGCGCGCGCATGGCCGTCGGCTGCACGGAGGGTTTGGCCATCATCATGTAGGTGGAGTCAACCCAGCCGCACACGAGCATCGAGAAGGCGAGGAAGTGTAGGCAGAAGGCGGCCCGAGTGAGCACGATCACTGTGAGTGAGCGCAGCACGGCGGTGGCATCCGTGCTGCGAGCCAGCTCGGGATGCTCTCGAATGCGCAGCAGCAGAAACGTACACCATGCGAGTCGCACGGCGAGGAGCAGCGTGAACAGGCCATAGGAGAAGCGTCGCAACGAGCGGCGGCGCCAGCCGTGCTTGTGCACTGAATGTCCCGTCCATATGACGACCAGGGTGAAGCCGAAAGCATACATTATTAGCATGACTGTGACGAGGGTGGAGAACGGCGGCACGAGCAGGCCGAGGTCCCATTGGTCTAGTCGGGCGACACGCACGTCCATGGTCTTGGAGAGTCGACAAAGACGGCACACTACTCTCGTTCCTGTGAACGTTAACACGACACAGCGAACCCGCGTTCCTGTGAACGTTAATACGACGCTGGTCGGTACCTTGTGTGTCGATTCAACTGACCCTTTCTCAATACGACACACGCGAGAACCCAGGAACACTCACACACCTGACTTGACCCCATTCGAGACACGGAGCATGCGCGCTCGCGGCGTTGAGGTTGGTTTGGGCGCGACGTCTGCTTGGATGGCCCATATCGGATGCTTGGCGGTCCCCATGTGCGACGTGTGGTCCGCGTGATGTGCCGGTGTGTCCCGGGATCCCGCCGGTGTTTTTGATCAAGAAAGTAAGTGGTTAAGTAAGTGGAAGTCGACTATAAGACGAGAGAGGCATCCGTATTCATGATCATGTACCGTCTGTCTCGTGTGTCCGCGCTCCCCCGGGGTGTTTTCGAACCGGCATCGGTACGTCATGTACCGCGTGTACCGGCATCGGTATTCAGTGTGCCATCATACGACGATGGCAAGGTAGGAGACGTGAGCAGTGGCGCCGTTGCCGCCCGCGTCGGGCGCATGAGCTGCAGCCGCGGCCGTCGCGGCGCCTCGACCTCCCTCGCGCGCAGGTTGAGGCAGATGACCATGGCGGAGACGTTGTCGTCTACATGGCGCTTGAGCGCCACCTCGACCAGCTTGTCACTTGCCATCGTCGCATCGCCATCGTACGCGTCGAGTTCCGCACGCGCGAGCTTCACCGCGTCCTGCGGCTCCACCACTCCCCACAGGCCATCCGAGCCGAGGATGAGGAACTCGTCTTCGTCATCCAACGGCTGCGCGATCACGTCTGGCTGCGCGGAGAGGCCGGCGGGCTTACGCCCCTGTAGCCCGTCGAAGTCTCCGAGCGCGCGCGCGACCTCGAGGAATCCCCCCAGCCTGTTGCCCTCGACGTGGCCGCCGTCCGCGAGCGCGCGCGCGCGCTCGTTCGGATCCACGAGCGAGTGGTCTACCGTGAGTTCGAGAGCACGCCCAGCGCGACAGAGGACCGCGCGGCAGTCGCCCAGCCACGCCAGGTACATCGAGTCAGCCGCAAGCAGCAGCAGCAGTGCCGTCGAGCCGCAGCAGCTCGGTCGCGACGGCGACATCGATCCCGCCCCAGCTCTGCCACCATCGCAGCCGGCTGCATCGCCACCGCCACCTGCACTGCTACCTCCTCCATCGCCACCGCCGCCGCCGCCGCCGCCGCCACCCGTAGTGTTCGCGCTCATTTGCTCATGGAGTAAGGCGGCCTCGGTCTTGCGAAAGCCCTCGCGCAGCGCGGTGACGGCATCGCCACGCCCAAAGGCGGGTGAGGCCATCACGTTGAAGTGCAAGTGCTCGCGGCAAAAGAGTGCCGCGTGCGTGCCGCCGTGGCCGTCAAACACGCCACAGAACGCAAATCCCTTTCCCGCCGGCGCGTGCACAATGGTCGCGTCCTCCATGTGCGCGCACCCGCCGCGGTCGGCGGAGCTGCCAACCTTGAGTGCACGGCTCAGGATCTTGGCCAATGAACCAGTGGGCATCGCGCGCGACGGGATGCTCTCGAGCCCACTGATGCTGCTGCCGGCGCTGCAACCGTTAGCGGTCGCATTGCGCCCGCTGCCACCGCGCAGGATGCGCAAAATCCCAATCTGTAGCTCACCATGCTGCACACGCTGCGCAATTCCCGCCGCCCACAACGTCGGCGGCCCATGCTGCACCACCCTTGCGCCCTCGAGCACCACGGTCACATCAACGGCGGCGCCCGCAGATGGCTGCGCCTGCAAAGCGCGCATGTAAGCGGCGGCGAGCGCCGGCGAGAGAAGCGGGATGGCGCTCAGAAGCTGCGGCGCGCCTGCGGGAACACGCAGCTGCCTGATGCTGCCTGGCGTAAGCTCGACCAGCTGCACGAGCGGTGACGAGGCGGAACTCGCTTTCATATGGACAGCTTGATAGCGCGGCGCGATCTCTGTGTGGTGGGGCCACAGGCACGACCTTTACAACTGTGAGTGTTGGTGCCTTCTCGGCCGTGCGCGTGTCTGTACACATCCGTGTGCCCTTGTGCGCCCGCGTGTCCCGTGTGTGTCCCGTGTGTGTCCCGGCTCCCCCCGGTGTCTTTTTACCGAATCGGGCCCCTTGAATCGGGCATGTGTGACAAGGTACTTCGCTCTGACCCTTGAACAGTTGAACTAGTACCATCAAGGCTTCAAGATGCGGAGTGCGGGTCTTGAGTTTGCGTTCACGTGTCACACTATCACACACACCACGCGGCCCACCCCACGCGCACGACAGCATGGTCCAGTTGTCCTAAAAATTGTAAAAAAATTGTCCAGGCCCTCGGTTGTCCCACTCATGTGAACACATGTAGTGGTGTGAATTAATACACGTGCGTGAGTATTCACAATGTTAATGACTTCATAACGCTTGACTGTACTGTACCGGTATTGAACAGCAGCAGCAGCAGCAGCACTGTATTCACGGTCGTGCCGTTTATTCATATCCGGATATGGACGCTTGATTCAACGGGGGGCGGCTCTCACTTCCGATGACAGCCACGACCCTGCTGGTTGCTGCAGGGCCGCGTACAAAGTTGACTGTCGGGAAAGCGGGGTTCGAGGTGTGGGTTTTTACTAAGGGGGGTCTAGTTAGTGTGCACCAAACTGCAGACCGTACCGTACCGTTCTAGTACACGTCCATCCATTGGGGATGTACGTCAGAACCTCGGGTGCGTGCGTGTATAGGTATGGCCCGGTCACCAAAAGCAAACTTTCCTAAACACTAACCTTCGGTTCACCTCCCTGGTCACTTTCCTAATGTTCACTATGGTTGCGAGCGACCTAGTGTACCCACCAAATACATCCCCCGGCACCCCCCCTGCACACTTCCGCATCCCACTGTGCTGCCTACAGCTGAGAGGTGCCCCATCGCTCAGGTTCCAAGCAAGAGAGCCATTTGCGTCGCTCCCTCCGATTACCCCCCGATCGCCGTCCCACCGCGACGCGCGTCACCCTGCAGACCCCCTCGCACAGTCTGCACGCGGTCGATCTTAACGAAATACAAGGGTACTTCCCGTCTTATCGAAGAGACCCTCGCAGTCGGTTGCAAAGGCAGACGAAAAGCCTTCATAAACCGAACCAGACCCATGCATACCACAGTTGGCATGAAATTGTTACGTCAAAAGATTGCCTTCGCATCTTTTATTTATAAATTGAAAACGTGGCACGAGTTCTGCTTCTAGGTGAGAAAAAATGCGTGTTCAGCTGCTGCGCTGCGCTGCGCGCGCAACGTCTCAAGGTAGTCTCAAGGGGCGGGGTCTCTCACCTGCCCACATCCCCGTGGGTCGTACTCCTCTGGCCGCCGCCGTGCAAGCAGGCCACGCACTGAAAGGCTAGAACGGTGCAGAGCCGACCGTTATCTACGACAGTAGTACAATTCACATGACGGCTTACATAAATCGTGCCTCGCTTGAGGCTTGCACAGCTGACCACTTCCGCCTGGGACAATGGACAATCGAGAGTTCAGAGCGAAACAAGACGCAGAGTTGTCGCACGCACACGTACAGCAACATTACTTGCCTGGAGGACGTCACATTGCTGCAGCTTTGCAAGGCGCTTGACTACCGCTCGGCATTGCTGGTGGGTGACTCGATTATGCTGGCGCTATGGGCCGCGGTCCCGCTATTTGTACAGAAACCTGCCACTCAGATTGGGCCCTGTACAACCGGAGAGGGCAAATGCTACGGAGTGTGCTGCCGCGCGTGGATAATACCATGCGCCAACGGCACACAGCCAATCAAACTCACCTTTGCAAGACACAACCACCTGATCGGCCACCATATGTATAAACCTGTGGACTCGCGTGTGGATGACTCATGGCGTGACCCAAGGACACTTGATCGGCACCCGTGGTTGATCCTCTCAACAGGTGCTCACCTTACTGAAGTACCGGACCACAACCGCAGCGGTACCTTTGAACTGCGGGCCGCCGAGCTTGCCAGCTCCCTCTATAAGACGCACCCACATCGGCTGATCTATGTCAAGCCGCAGTGGGGTGTGGACCCATTTTATAAAGATGTGCATGGGCCAACGGCACCAGTGCTACCCAACATCACCTTCAGGTGGGATTTGTTGCCTGCGATTGGTACAGCCTACTCTAAGGCGCTGGAAGCGATGGGAGCTGTGACAGTAGACCCTACGCTCGCACTCGCACAACGGTCTGACTGCCGTGCTGACTTCCTTCACAGCGCTGCGGAGGTGTATGCTCAGTCCACCTGGCGCCTTGTGCAAGCTGCGGCGGCACTGCTGACCATGCGGCTATCCGATAGAGTCTAGAGACGGGGGAAGCGCAGACGGGGGCGGAGCGGTAGCGCGGCGGACAACGGTTTCTCTCAAGGCGGGAGAGACGGGAGTTGGGATGCGAGTGTATGCTGTATCGCGCTTCGATTCGCAGCGATCGGCGTCCGGTCCCGGCAGAGCACACGGCGCGGCGCATCTGGACGGGAGACGGTGCAACTGGGAGTGGCGATGACCGGATGCGGGATCGGATCATGGCACGAGTCTGTGTCGTGTCGGTGTCCTGCACAATTTTGAATATACTTGCATGGATTAGATGGATATAAAAATTGCGTTTGTAGAAGCTATTGGGCTTTCGAGCACTCTGTCTGGCTTAAATTTTCTACGGTAATGAATTCATAATGACACACCGGCGCAGCGCTGTAGGTGGCGTAGGGGGGACCGACCGGGAGGTGGGGGTGGGGGCCGGATCCTTGAAAATCCTCGCCGGTGTGTTAGTCCACTGAGCGACGCGACCACTGCGTGGCAGTGTTTCGTGTGGAAGTGGCTGGTCGGTACCTTGTGTGTCGATTCAACTGACCCTTTCTCAATGAACACAGCATGCTGCCTGCGGCGAACGAGCTCTCTCTCTGAGACAGCCACGACCCTGCTGGTTGCTTCAGGGCCGCGTACAAAGCTGACTGCCGTGCCATCGGTTACAAGCGCAACGACGACGGCCGGGAGAGTGATAGCATGCTCAGTTTCGGCAGCGCTTGGAGAGTGGACCTTTCGGTGCACTTTCGGTGCAACGGGATGGTGTCGTGCACCTTGCTTCCCATCCGATGTTCACTTGGATCAACAATTCTGCCCAGGGGCTCGGACTACACGCCAGTGTACACGCCAGTGCAGATTGCAGCCAGAAGTGGCTTGGCGTCCACAGCGGCGTCAGCCTTGGCCGAGCTCGCCGCCGCAACCAAGCATCGCAAGGCGACGGACGTTTGCGCCACGTCGCCGAAATTGCCAGTCGCCGCCGCACCGCCCAAGGCCGCCGTCGCCGTCACTGGACCCGCGCCGCCGTCAGCCCCGCTGCCAGCAGCCCCGCCCTCAGCTATGAGCATAGAACAGCTGCTGACGGTCGTCATCACCAGCTCGCCGGTTCGTTCAAATCCGAGCACCCGCATGCTGCTCGAATGCCTGACGTCTCTGGACATCCACGGAGACCTCTCGCAGTGCCGGAAGCTGATCATGTGCGACGGCTTCAAGGTACGGGAGCAGAGCCAACGCAAGCTGGGCATCGTCACCGACGAGGAGGCTGTTCTATATCGCGAGTACATCCAGTCCATCGCGTGCATGTGCAGAGAGAAGAGCACACTCCAACGGACTCGCGTCGTGCAGCTCGCCAAGTGGCAGGGCTCGGCGTATGCCATCCGCGAGGCGATCGAGGGCCACGTGCAAACGCCCTTTGTGATCATCGTGCCTCACGATTGCATCATCGCTCGGCCAGTTCGGCTTGACGCCGTCGTTGCCATGATGCATGCCAACGCCGACCGCGTGAATTACGTCAAGATTGGGCAACCCAAGCACAAGGACTACGCTGAGGCTGTATGCGCACGCGTGCCTCGATCTCGCCTGGGACCACATGGGCCTTGCTGGCAGCGCCTGCTTGCCCGCCTGGTTCGCTCACCCGCGGCGTGGCTTCGAGTCCTGTGCGTGCAGGTTCTTAGCCGGTACGGGGTGCGGCTCGAGCCGACGCCGATGAGCACCTACGCGCCGTCTCCGTCATTGGGGGCCGTGGCGGAGGCATCGGCTGAGATGAGCCTGACCCCGATGCTGTGCTACAAGGATAACATAGCGATGGTCAGCGTGCGCTTCCTGACCGAGCACGTCTTCACGCCCAGCAGCGGCGTGAGGCGCGGCACCTTCATTGAGGATACATTCGGCAAGAACTTCCAGATGCGCTCGTGGTTGGTTTCGGCCGCGTGCGCCGCCAAGCAGCCGCCGTCGAATGGATGCTTCTTGCTCGGCGACGGGCGCGCCGAACCAATGATACGTCACCTCGATGGCAAGACCTACCTTGACCCGGAACAGCGGGTCCGAGCTGGACTCAAAGCATACGAAAATGGACGGGACGGCTACATCGACTGGACTGTTACACTGCGCCTGGCGAGCTTGGCTGCGCAACAAGAGACACTGAAGGCGGTGGAGGCGGAGGAGGCGGAGGAGGCGGCGGAGGCGGCGGAAGGGTGTGCGGTGGAGGACGACATCGAGGACGAGGGGAGTGAGGCAGACTCGGAGACGCTCGATGGCCCATGCACATGACCTTTTCGAACGAGCTTTGGGCTGGCCCGCCTATTCGCCATTCTCGTCCGTGGGCTGGGCATGAATATGTTATCACGCCGCGGGAGCTCGCCACGGCACGAGTTTCATAGGGTCGCAATTGTACGCTTCATCTGATGCCATCGGCAATACGGCTTGTCCCACTCATGACTCATCTAGCTTCATTTGCGAGTGCGTTCCGGCTTCCGCGTGAACTTCTGCGTTCTGGGGCGTGATGCGGCGCGTGCCGTTCTTCCCTCTTGGCCTCTGCTGCCTTCACCTCTTTCTGGTGTAAAAGTACCGTCTTTAAGTTTGGAAGTACATTCCCAGCTCTGTGCTTCGGCCATGGCTTCGGCTGATCTGTTCTCGAGGGCCGGGCTTCCCCCGCGCCCCGGCCCGCCTAATATTGTGCGCTGTAGCGTGTACGAGTCCTAGTGTCGTCACGCCGCGCAACTCGAGCACTATGATACCGTACAACTTTCACAGTTCACATAACGCAAGCCACTGCACCGGCCCACCGCGTCTCTTTTTGTTCAAAGAACGAACAAACTTCAACGCAAAGCAAGCCGGGCTGCTCCGCGAAGCGCTTTGTCAAAGATGAATGCCCAGCTCCCTGAAAACGCCAGCCTCTGCGATGGCCTATCTCCGGCATAACACGTGCAAAGAGACCGGCGGCGCGTGCCCGGTGCCGCGGCCCGATGGGCGTGCAAGCTACTATCTGTCACATTCTGGACCTCGCCCTCGCCCTCGCCCATCCACGCAACCGGCATGTATTCCCGCCGTGAGCTCCGGTAGCTCCGGCTCGGAGACGCCCCGGCGGCCACTTGCATGCATCGCGGTCCTCGCCTCGTCCGTCCTACTCGCCACCACCAGAAGTCGCGAGGTTGATGGAACGCCCCAAACCGACGAGATTGCCGGGAGGTGGCGAGTTGGCGATTCGCACCCCGTTGCGAGGTGAGACGAGCGGCACGCTGTGCACCGCGCGCAAGGGCGGAGGGGGGGGCAGCGGCAGCGGCAAGGCGCTCGCGCGTGTCGGGTCGCGCTGCCCACCCGCGTGCATGCCCGTGTCCTCTTGGCCGCTGCTCTCGGGCACACTGGGCTTGCTGCTCATCTGAAGCCACTGTTGGAGCGCGAGACTCTCAGGCGACGCCTCGAGGAGCGCCGCGCTCGTTGCAGGACGCATGGCGGGCGACTGAGTGAGCGACCCCTGCTGCGACCCCTGCAATGAGCCCTGCTGCGAGCCTCGCAACGATCCAGGCTGTGAGCTGCCCCGTGAGTGGCTAACACCCCACGTGGGCCTTCCAAAGAGGTCCACAGGCGCTGCCGAGGGCACGGGCGCTCCAGTACGCATCGCCGTCGTCGCCCCGTCGCGGGCGGCGCCGGAGAGCGGCGCGTCGGTGCTGCCGCTTTCTTCGGTAGGAATCATACTCACCCACGAGCTGTGCACGGCGGGCACGTACGGCAGCGCCGCGGGAAGCTGAAGGGGCGCCGACGGTACGCCGGATGGCAGCACGGCGATGGCAGCTGCTACCGCGGACACTGCAACCGCGGCCGCCTCCGGTGCAGTGCCAAGCGCTGGCATGGCGGCCGACGGCGAGATGGGCGGCGGCGTCGGCGAGGGGGCGGCCGGAGAGCTCTCTGGAGAAAAGAGACGCCGCCGCCGACTCAGCGGCTGCTGGGGCGGCTGCTGCCGTCGCTGCGGCTGCGGCGCCTGCTGCTGCGCCTGCTGCGCCTGCTGCGGCGGCTGCGACTGCCGCGACTGCGGCTGCGCCTTGGGCTGTGGCTGCGGCTGAGGCTGTGGTTGCGGCATAGGCATCATCTCCTCCATGATTTGCTCGACCGACTTGAGCCGGTGACTGCCAATGTGTGCATTCTGATTGCCACTGATTGCCTTCCTCATCAGCGTCTCCTCCATGATCTGGTCGACCGACTTCCGCGTGCGCTGCGGCTGCGGCTGCGGCTGCGGCGGTGGAGGTGCTTGCTGCGGCTGCGGTGCAGTGGTCGGCAGTCTGTTCGCTGCGCCGCCGTACGCGGCCGCAGCGAGGGCCGCAAGAGCCTCAACCTCTTGGGCAGTCGCGATGGCCTGGGCGGCCTCGGCCTCGTACTTGGCCAGGGTGGCGTGCGCCAGACTCGGCGCGGCGGCGATGTTGACTGGCAGTAGCTGGGAGAGCTCTGCATCAGATGCGGGTGCCCAGGGCCCAGCGTCCAGTGTCGAACCAAACGAGTCGAGCTTAGCCTGAACGTGGCGAAGCTCCTCCCTCCACCCAGCGGAGCCAAATGACGACGCGGCCTCGCCGGCGCTGGTCGTGCAAGGGGTCGGCACGGTGCCGAGGGAGGCAGCGGCGGCGACGGCTCCCACCTCGCCCGAGACGGCGGCGATGAACGCCCGAGCCTCTGCGCGGCCCTTCGCTGCGGCTGCCTCCATCGCCTTGGCCTTGGCCGCCTCCGTCGCCGTGCCGACCTTGGCGTCGCTCGCATTCGTGTCTGGTCCGGTGTGCGCGGCCGAGGACGCGTGGGCACCGGCCGGCATGAGGCGACGCAGCGTGCTCACGTCAACAGCGGCGTGGGCAGCAAGTGCAGCGCGAGCGCCGTGGCGAGCGCCGACCATGGCCTTGGAACGGGTGGGCACCGAGTTGGGGACCGTCGCGCGATACGAATCGAAGGCAGAGGTGGCGGAGGCGATGGTGGCGTTGGCGTTGGCGTTGGCGTTGGCGTTGGCGTTGGCGTTGGCGTTGGCGTTGGCGTTGGCGGCGGTGGCGGCGGCGGCGGTGGTGGTGCGCGCGGCGGATGCGCCTGTCGGCGCCTGCCCGATCGACCTCGTCGTCGGTGACGCGAGGCACGCAGAGAGCAGCGGCCCACGGCGCACGCCCTTAGCGGCAGTGGCCGAGCGCGGTGAGGGCTCCAGAGAGTTCCGTGAGGATGTCGAGCTGCGAGATGCGGATCTCACGGACGAGGCGGAGGGGGGCGTCGAGCTCGGCTCACTGCTCGCGAGGTAGGCGGCCATCTTGTGGTCACATTGGAGGCCGCCACTCGAGAAGGCACATGCGGCGGCGAGCGAGGCGGCGGCGGCCGAGGCTGCCGGCGGCGCAAGGCGCTTCGCCTTGAGGGGCGAGCCGATTGCTGGCCGATCTCGGCACAGATCTCGGGGCATATCTCGATGGGGCGAGCCTCCAGCTGGCTTGTTCAGAGCAGCTTCGGCCTCATGGAGCCTGTCGAGCGTCGCCTGCAAGTCCAGCTGCAGCCGCTCCGCGCTCATGGGACGGCGCTCGGCGCTGCCCGGCGCGTCGTGCGTCGCGTGCGTCGCGTGCGTCGCCCCGTGGGTACCCGCGGTGGGTGTCGACGGCAGCGCGCCGGGGGAGGCGGGCCGGTGGCTCGAGGGGCGCGCTGAGGCGGGCGCCGAGACGGGTGCGGCCACGAAGGTGCGCGAGGGTGGTGTGGAGGTAGGCACCGAGGCTGGGGAGCGCAGCGGCGGGGCGCGCGCCGCCGCGGCGGGAGGGTCGTCATCGATGTCTGCAAGGTCGACGGGCTCTTCTTCCGATTCCGGAAAAGTTGGCACCTCATTATCCGCGGCGAACGTCGCACTAGAGCTTAGTGTGGCGTCGGCGGCCGCCAGCTGCAAGTCCACGCGCTGTAGCAGCTGCTCCGTCAATTGGCAAACCATCTTGTCCGTCGCGGCGATCCTCTCGGGCGAATATCGAGATGCGGCGACGTGCGGCGAGGAGGGTGCGGACTCGAGGGGGACAAAGCGTGCGGAGGTTGGCGCCGGCGTCGACGTCAGTGCTGCGGCGGCCGACTCTGGCAGCGGTGGTGCGGGTGCGGCTGACATGGGCGGCGTGCCTGGGGGTGTGACGAGCTGCTGGGTGAGATGCTGGGCGGGGACGTCGAGTAGGTGGGCACGTCGGAGGGCCGCTAGGGCGGGCGACAAGTGGAGCCGGCCTCGCGAGAAGCTCAGCCTTGCCATGATGGCTTTGGTTGAGAGCCTAGGTCCGGTCGTGGCTTCGGTCACATCCTCCTGGCGCGTGGACTGGGGCCTGCGTGTGGACTGGCGAAGCTCCGAGGCCGTGGCATCCGCTGCAACGGCGTCGGCTGGCGCCGCATCGGCCGCACGAGCCGGTTTGCCGACCTCCAGCAGCGCCTCCAGCGGCGCCGAGTATGGGCCGTTCTCTGACGAGTCCCAAGGCAGCTCTTCCCGCCACGGCTGCCTCGGAGAGCCTCGGCCGAGCTTCGCGAACAAGAGGTCGAGGCCGCTCACAGGTGGGGTGGGGGCGATCGGAGTGCTCACGGCGGCGCTGACGGCGGTCGGCGTCGCGGGCGCGGCGGACGCGGGGGTGGCGGGGGCCGCTGGCTCAGAGGCGGCGGCGGCGGCGGTCGGCAGGTCGTCATCGAAGAGCTGCAGCACGCGTGGCGTCGGCAAGGCGGCAAGGTCCCTTCGGGCGCTGTCACGGGCGTCCGCGAGGTCAGCGAGCCGCTCCGTCGCGTGAGTGCGCACGTGGAGCGCCGAGTTGGGCACGATGGGCGCCGAGTTGGGCACATGGAGTGCCTCCGGAGAGGCCACCGACGGCTCCGCGCACTTGCGAGCGGGCACAGCGGCGGCGACTGGCGCCTTGACAGCCGCGGAAGCGGCCGTCTCGGACGAAAATGAATAGCTTGCTGCAGCGGCCTGCACGAAAGAGCACACTGCGGCGGTCGTGGCGGTTGCCGTGGGGGCCACTGCCACGGACGCTGAGGGCGTCCGCGCCGACTCGGCGGCGCGCCCATCGGAGCAGGCGGCCGCGGTCTCGTCATCGTCCTCGACGCGGGACTTCGGCGGCTCCTCGTCCTCGTCCTCGTCCTCGTCCTCGTCGTCGTCGTCGTCGTCGTCGTCGTCGTCCTCGTCGTCCTCGTCGTCCTCGTCGTCGTCGTCGTCGCGCTGCTCGCGCTGCTCGCGCGCTGGCGGGGTGGGCACGCTGAGCGCCTCCTCGTCGGGTATGGGAGGCATGCGCAGCAGCTGGCGCAGCGACAGATCGACTTTGAGCAGATCGCCCTCGAGCATGCGCGCCGCCCAGTCCGCTGCCTCCGCCTCGGTGGTTGCCTTGGAATGCCGATCACGTTCGGCACGCAACCGACGTGAGAGGTAACGCCGCAGCCGGAGCAGCACGCGCGACTTCCACTCGGTGTGCTCGGCCTCGCTTGCCTCGGGCGGAGGCTGCGAGAGCGCCACACGGTCGGCCGCGAGGGGCGACCCCACGCTGTTGGACATCGGAGAGGAGAGTAGGCTGCTGTCGGAGTAAAGCGAGGGCGACATATCGGCCGGATTGCGGCGGCCGCTCACGTGCGGCGGCGATGCAGGGTCCGGCTCGTAACGCGCGGGCGCGGCCGACCACGCTACTTTCATGGCCTCCGCTAGCTGCACCAGCTCCTTTGAACGGGCGGCTGACGAGGCGAGGGCGGCCTCGATCTCAAGCTTCGTCGCTGGCGGGAGCGCCGCGAGGTGGATGTTGGACAACGCGTGCGTGTGGCTCACAGCGGCGTGCATTTCGGTCGCGGTGCGAGTAAACTCATCCAAGGCGGCCGGGACAGGCATGTCGTATGGCAAAAAGACCGCGAGGCTCGTGAGGCGGGAAGCAACTTGAAGGGACGTAAATCACGCGTCATCGGTGTGATCCTGTCAGTTCACGCTCTGTACTGGACGCAAAGGCCCCTGTTGCGGCCCCTCTCATAGAGATTGGGGAAGGTATACGGACGTGTGAGTGACGGTGACCCTGGTCTGGCGGGTAACCCTAGTCTGCTCCGTGCGATTGACGAAACCCAGGGCTACCGGGTTTCGTCAATTGACGAAACTGAACCATGGGCCACGTGGCCTGAAGTGGGGAGAAGCCGTGACACCCATGCGAAGCGGGAGGCACAGCGTGCCTCGCCAACGGCGCACCCCACCCCAATGAGCATTTGCTGAGATGCTGTACTGCTGTTGAGGAGATGATGATGATGATGCGTAGAAAGGTGGAGAGCTAGCTGAAGCGCAGTAGGAAACGAGCGTCGCGCCTGTGAGGGCGATCAGTTGCGAACGCGCGTCACGCCCAGACCCGTCAGGGTGATGAGCTGCACTTGCGCAAAGGAGCGCGAGGCGGCCTGTGCCGCTCAAGCCGAGGGCAAGAGCAGCGGCCGAGATGATGAGCGAGCTGAAGCTGCAGGAGGCGAGCGTCACGCCCGTAGGGCGATAAGCTGCACGCGTGCCGAGCAGCGCGAGGTGGCTTGTGCCTCCCAGGCCGAGGGCGAGGACGGCGGCCGAGGTGATGAGCAAGCTGAAGCTGCAGGCGGCAGCGAGCGTCACGCCCGTCGGGGCGATGGGCTGCACGCACGCGAGGCGGCCTGTGCCACAAGGGCCGAAGGCGAGAACAGCGGCCGAGATGATGAGCGAGCTGAAGCTGCAGGCGGCGGCAAGCGTCAAGCCCGTCAGGGCGATGAGCTGCACGCGCGCCGAGCAGCGCGAGGAGGCCTGTCCCGCCCAAGCCGAGGGCGAGAACAGCGGCCGAGATGATTAGCGAGCTGAGGCTGCAGGCGGCGGCGAGCGTCCCGCCCGTCAGGGCGATGGGCTGCACGCGCGCCAGGCAGTGTGAGGCGGCCTTGCCGCCCACGCCGAGGGCGAGAACAGCGGCCGAGATGATGAGCGAACTGAGGCTGCAGGCGCGGCGAGCCCCACGCCTGTCAGGGCGATGAGCTGCACACGCGCAAAGCAGCGCGAGGCAGCCAGTGCCGCCCAGGCCGAGGGCGAGAACAGCGGCCGAGAGGATAAGAAAGCTGAAGCTGCAGGCGGCGGCGAACGTCACGCCTGTCAGGGCGATGAGCTGCACGCGTGCCGAGCAGCGCGAGGTGGCCTGTGCCGCCCAAGCCGAGGGCGAGAGCAGCAGCCGAGATGATGAGCGAACCGAGGCTGCAGGCGGCGGCGAGAGCGTCACGCCTGTCAGGGCGATGAGCTGCACGCGCGCCGAACAGTGCAAGGCGGCCTGTGCCGCCTAAGCCGAGGGCGAGAAGGCCCTCGCCGAGGGCGAGAACAGCGGCCGAGATGATGATTGAGCTGAAGCTGCAGGCGGCGGCGAGCGTGACGCCTGTCAGGGCGATGGGCTGCATGCACGCCAAGCAGTGTGAGGCGGCCTTGCCGCCCACGCCGAGGGCGAGAAAGGCCCAAGCCGAGGGCTAGAAAGGCGAGAAAGGCGGCCGAGATGATGATGGAGCTGAAGCTGCAGGTGGCAGCGAGTGTCACGCCTGTGAAGGAAACGAGTTGCACGCGCCGAGTAGTGCAAGGCAGCCAGAGCCGCCCAAGCCGAGGGCGAGAGCAACGGCCGAGATGATGAGAAAGCTGAAGCTGCAGCGGCGGCGAGCATCACGCTTGTGAGGGCGATGGGCGACATGCGCGCCAAGCAGTGTGAGGTTGCCTTGCCACCCAGGCTGAGGGCGAGAAAGGCCCAGGCCGAGGGCCATGAGCTGCACGCGCCGAGCAGTGTGAGGCGGCCTGTGCCGCCCAAGCCGAGGGCGGGAACAGCGGCCGAGAGGATGAGCGAGCTGAAGCTGCAGGCGCGGCGAGCCCCACGCCTGTCAGGGCAACG
>Ga0210239_101632_pt1 | contig 15907 bp, 14 predicted proteins | sample ChrtobMetP5a_0mM_FD_155451 | JGI IMG/M metagenome (GOLD analysis project Ga0210239, IMG submission 155451) | Chrysochromulina tobin associated microbial communities from unialgal haptophyte culture, Seattle, Washington, United States - P5a_0mM | ecosystem: Host-associated > Algae > Haptophytes >... | reverse complement strand
TCAACGAGGCGATGAGCTCAGGGGCCGTGCTCGGCGGCGACGTCGTCATCGGGGGCGACGTGGGCTTCTAAGCAGAGTCAGAGCGGGGCATAGGCGGGATGCATACGTTTGGGGCAGTCAAGAGCATGGTGAGCGCTGATCAGGAGGAGGTGGTCTGGACAGAGCGCTTGCAAGATCGTCTTTTCTACAGCGCAACGTTCGACCGCAAGGTTGATGTTGGACAGCTTAGGTGTAGAGCTCAACGCATGCTTTCGTATGTCTCTGGCACGTACTGGCACGAGGGTCCTTGTGCACGGTCCACATGCTGTGTACCGCCCCGGCGGTTCCCGCGGGTCGGCGCGGGTGCCCGCAGGCCGTACTGGTGGTCGCGTGACTTTGCGGCCGCAGCCGCGAGCTGAGCCGTGCTGGCGTTCGAGTGAGCCAGTGGAGGTGTTTCGCGAAGACAACACAAGACACAATAGAGAATAGTCAATACATGTTGCATATTATAAATGACACTCGCGTCCCCGTCCGCATTATTTTACGTTCTTCGTACCGTCGGATTCGCGCCGCGTTCGTATTGGGGTATGCCTCCGCGCGCGTTTCGACTTTTCACGTGGTCTCGTGTATGGCTCTGCCTCTGACAGACTACGAGCCCGAGGTTTGTTTGAAAGCTTCGCGACCAGCTCAGCGCGGGGAGCCGCGCCGCTAACGGCGCCTGGCTGCTGGCAGCTCGCGCTCGCCGTGTCGTCAACGCAGTCGCACCGTCACGTCGAGCTCGAAGAGCTCATCATCCCTCGCTGCTCAGGCTCGCCATCCGACCACCTCGGCTGACCTTCTCATCGGCCAGGCGCTTCACACCCTTGCGTATGGCGCCGAGCTCCTTCAGCCGACCGGAGCGGTACTCAGGCTCGGCCCAGCGTAGCCTTGCATACTTGAGCTCGATGAAGGCCTTCAGTCGCGCCTCCTCCTCCGCGGTGGGTACCGTGCTGGGCGATTCGATGCGCGGCTCGGCATAGCCCTTGGGGAGCCGGGCGAGATCGCGAGCTCGCGCGATCTCATTCCCGAGCTCCAAAAAGGCGCGAAGGACGGTTGGATCCCAACGGTCGAAGACGACCGAGCGCACGCGCGAGACCGACACGCCGAGCGAGCGGTGGCATGCCGCGCAGTGCTTACACACGAGCACACCCTGGTTCACCACGGCCCAGGCGCTATTGCGCGTCTCGAGTTCCACAGCGCAGTCGGCGCAGCGGCGGTTGCACGGGCGGTCGAGGAAGGCTTCGAGGGCTGCTGCGAGCTCCGCCGCCTCCGTCGGATCCTTGGACATCACGCGGATCTGGTCGAGCGCCGCGAGCGCCTCGCTGGCCTTTGCCATCTCCGCCGCATTCGTTTGCTCCGTGGCCACACGCTCGCCGTACGCGTCTGACACGTACTTGCGCACTTGGTCGATGCGCTCAGCAACGTACCCAGCGGCACCTCCGAAGGCGCCGCCCACGATGATGCCCGGCACGCCCGCCGGCGCCATCAGCAGCGAACCAAACAGAGCGCCACGCTCGAATAGGGAGAGCTCCCCGCCCTCATCCACCACGTCACCGCCGCTGCCGCCGACCTCCTCAGCTGCGCGCAGGCGCTGCGCGTAGGCCTCGGCGAGGGCGCGCTGCTCGGCGCGTTTCTCAGCCAGGGTCTCCTTGGCCGTCTCCACGTACGAGGACAGCCGCTCCTGCAGTCCGTCGAGCAGCGTTGGCGGTGGCTGAGAGCGTCGTTTGGCTTTGCGCTTGGACTTCTTCTTGCTGCCAGAGGAGACTGAATGGCCATCTGCTCGGCTCCTGCTACTGCTGCTGCTGCTGCTGCCGCTGCTGCTGCTGCTGCTGCTGGGGATTGTGGCCTTAGTCACCTCATCCTGTGCTGTGGCAGCGGCAGCGGTCCCATTGTTGGTGCCATAAATCTCCTCTTCCTCATCATCGCCCTCCTCCTCAGCCGCCGGCGGAGGTGACGGCCGCACCGCGCGCCGTGATCCCGCCGGCGTGTCGCTCGTCGGGCGCTTTCGGGGCTGCGACGGCGCGCTGCTGCTGCCAGGAGCCGGCGAGGCCGCCACGACAAACGTCAAGACGGCCCACAGGAAGAAGACGAGCATGGCCCTCATGCCACGAAAGGAGCTCACGGAGATCGCAACCTGATCCGAAACCGTGCGCGCACTTCGCGCTCCCTCTCGGCACACGTGCTCAGCATAACGCATCACAACCTTGCGGCGCCGGCAGGGTTCCGAGATCCTCCGACCTTGGCGAGAGATGGCCGTCCACGCAATCACATGCCTGCTCCTCGTCTTGCCGCTTGCCGGCTCGCTTCTGCTGCAGCCGCGCTGTCCGATTCGGCACGCATGCCGCCATGCGGCCGCGTCTGCGTTGGTGATGGTCGCGAGCTCGCAAACAGCTACGGAAGCGATCTCTGAGCCGGATGACGATATGGATGCCTTGATCAAGCGGGAGGTACTTGCCGCCTTTGCGGGCCTCGAGGAGTCGTTTGCGGCCGGCGACGACGATAAGGCGCTCGAGCTCATCCAGACGCAGGGCAAGACCGTGCTCGCCAGCGTGCTCTCGCGCCTCGAGGATGAGGGGCAACTGCTGTCGGCGAAGCTCTCGGCGAGGCTTGAGCAGCTCGCGGACGAGCAGACGGCCGAGATGCTGAAGAAGTACGAGGATCGGCTGAGCAGCTTGCAGGTTGCGAACGAGCAGGCGCGCACCGAACTGCGCAACGAGCTCCAAAACCTGCAGACCCTCTCCAAGGAGTATGACGAGCTCATGGCCAACAAAGCCGGGAGCTTCTCGCGTAAAACCTTCGTGGGTGGCGCAGCCTTCCTCGTAGGGCTGAGCGGCGTGGGCGCCGCCCTGAACGAGGGGCTCAAAATGGCCCTCGGCGCGGGCGGCGACGTGCCCACCCTCGCCGCTAACGGCGTGCTCGGCATCGCTGGCGTGCTCTACTATCTCAAAACCAAAGGGAGCTGAGCGCAACCCGCTCCAGACGGCCGACGTAGCTGGAGCTAGCGGCGGCGGCAGCTGAGCGGACAGGCATCGTGTCACGTGGCTACCACCACCTCCTCCTAATCGCTGTCAGACTTGTACCGGCTGCGCTCTCTCGACGGCTTGATGCACTTGGGGCACTCTCACGTTTGAGACGTGAGCCCTCCGCGCTCCGGTACCTGGGTTGAACGGTTGATTGGTGACCGAGCACCTCTGTCCTCTCGCTGTGCCCTGTGGTAGAAGCAAGGCAATTCGGAAACGACGTGTGGCCCGAAAGCCTTCAAAAAAGCGCTGTGTAGGTCCCTTAAGTTCACAGCAATGCGATGGTTTACTGGTAACTGGAGCACCTGGATCGTCATCGTGGGGGCCACGACCCAACTCCTAAGTGGAAAAATCGGGACACATGCGTTCTGGCGATTCTCTGATGAAAAGGCAATTCCCTGGGGTCCGACAATTGGCAGGATAGCTCGTACGTTACTCTCATCCTCTGATGAGGCGCGCAATTTCTGGAAGCCCCGCGTTGACGTCCGGCCAATTCGGCTCTCGGCGCCCGACGTCCTCCCTCAAACAAGCGCGCCATGCCCGCCTCGGGCTCGAGCTCGGCGCGCGGCGCCTCGCCGTCGGAGCGTGCCGCCTTCCACGCCATCAAGTCCCGTGCGATGGAGTCGCGCAAGTCAGCCACACCAGGGCCTGGCTCGTACAACGTCTTCACGCCCAGGAATGGTGCCGCTGCTAGCTCAGCCTTCAAGAGCAAAAGCGCGCGTGGCGAGGTCGACGCTGCTACAGGTGATCCCGGCGCATACGATCCGTTCGCGACGCAGGATCTGGCGGCGCTTTCCGCTCGCTCTTTTGGTCGCTCGAATCGCGCTGGTTCCGGCGGCTTCGGCGGCGCGTCGGCACGCGAGATGAAGCTTGACATCATGGGCGAGGACACGCCCGGTCCTGGCACGTACCGTGCCAAGAAGGAGCTGTCGGAGGGCTCTGCAATGCCGTCGTCAGCCTTCCGCTCATCGTCGGCGCAGCGCGGCAAGGAGCGGGCCAACCCGACGCCCGGTGTCGGTGCGTACGATCCCAGAATGTCGGCCGTCGAGCCTGGCATGCAGAACGGCGGGTCAGGCATGCGCAGCAAGGCGCAGCGGTTCACGACGGAGAAGACGTCGACGGACATGGGCGTGGGTCCAGGCACGTACGAGTCCCACACCGACGGCTCGCTCGCGCAGTCGGTCGCCAAGTCGGTCGAGCGCATGAGCCGCTCCAACCCAGGCTTCGGCTCGCGCCAGCCAGCGCGCGAGCTGCCGTACCAGAAGGAACAGGCTGACATGCCCGGACCCGGTGCGTACGACGCCAGGTCGGGCAAGGCGCCCGACGGTCACGCATCCGCGTTCAAGTCGGGCTCGCAGCGGCTGCAGGTCGAGGAGCCGACCGGGGATCCTGGCGCGTACGACCCGTACGCGACGCGCGACCTCGCAGCGACAGCGAACAACTCGTTTGGTCGCTCGAATCGCGCTGGTTCCGGCGGCTTCGGCGGCGCGTCGGCACGCGAGATGAAGCTTGACATCATGGGCGAGGACACGCCCGGTCCTGGCACGTACCGTGCCAAGAAGGAGCTGTCGGAGGGCTCTGCAATGCCGTCGTCAGCCTTCCGCTCATCGTCGGCGCAGCGCGGCAAGGAGCGGGCCAACCCGACGCCCGGTGTCGGTGCGTACGATCCCAGAATGTCGGCCGTCGAGCCTGGCATGCAGAACGGCGGGTCAGGCATGCGCAGCAAGGCGCAGCGGTTCACGACGGAGAAGACGTCGACGGACATGGGCGTGGGTCCAGGCACGTACGAGTCCCACACCGACGGCTCGCTCGCGCAGTCGGTCGCCAAGTCGGTCGAGCGCATGAGCCGCTCCAACCCAGGCTTCGGCTCGCGCCAGCCAGCGCGCGAGCTGCCGTACCAGAAGGAACAGGCTGACATGCCCGGACCCGGTGCGTACGACGCCAGGTCGGGCAAGGCGCCCGACGGTCACGCATCCGCGTTCAAGTCGGGCTCGCAGCGGCTGCAGGTCGAGGAGCCGACCGGGGATCCTGGCGCGTACGACCCGTACGCGACGCGCGACCTCGCAGCGACAGCGAACAACTCGTTTGGTCGCTCGAATCGCGCTGGTTCCGGCGGCTTCGGCGGCGCGTCGGCGCGCGAGATGAAGCTTGACATCATGGGCGAGGACACGCCCGGTCCTGGCACGTACCGTGCCAAGAAGGAGCTGTCGGAGGGCTCTGCGATGCCGTCGTCAGCCTTCCGCTCATCGTCGGCGCAGCGCGGCAAGGAGCGGGCCAACCCAACGCCCGGTCCAGGCGCTTACAACTCCAAACTCGACGCTGTCGAGCCTGGCACGCAGAACGGCGGCGCAACGATGCGCAGCAAGGCGCAGCGGTTCACGACGGAGAAGACGTCGACAGACATGGGGGTTGGGCCTGGCTCGTACGAGCACGATCAGCTCAACAATGGACAGCGAGGCTCCATTCGATCAAAGGTGATCGACAGCATCAACGGTGGGATGAGCGCGTCCTTCCGGTCGGATTCGGTGCGCCAGATGGAGTTCTCATAGATGATGGTGATGTGGGGGTGACGAATGGGGTGAGGTGGTGGCAATAATCCGTGGGTTGACGTGCTTTCGGGTTCGTCTCATGAAGCAAGGCGTGGCTCGATCCCGAAGGCCCATCGTGTGAGCGCCATGGTGAGCGCAGCCCAGATGTGGAGCGCCATGGTGAGCGCGATCAAAGCACTCCGTCGCAACGCGCGCGTACCGTTTGATATCGGTGACGGTGACCATGCGATCATGGAGCGATGCGAACCTAATTTGGTGACGATGCGACTTACGTCGTTGTCGGTTTGCAGCGGAGGGCATTTGTCCACTTGCGAGTGGAGCGTGGCAGGTGAGTCGTTACGTTATGTAGAACCGAACCGGTGTCTCGGGTACAACCGCGTATTCATGTTGATATATTGTGGGGCGATCGACCCTCTGCGATCGACACGCATCGTTACCAAACAATTTTGCAGCTGGTAGTGCACCTCGAAATGGCCGTGCTACTTGTGAACGCGCATCGGCGCGCGCGCATGCTATCCCTAACCCTGAGAAGATGCATCAATCCACAGGAACGCCATCGTCGCACCCGTTTGCGAATGGGTTCTGTCGGCAGCGCTCGAAGCGAGGATCGATGAGGCCGGCCTTTTTGGCATCGGCGAAGCCGACGAGGTCGAGCTCGACGAGCAGTGACTCATCAAACCGGCGCCCGAAGCGCGCCTTCTGCCCGTACGTGCGCGGCTGCGGCTGCGACACCTTGTTTTGGCATGCATTCTCGTTCTCGATGGCGGCACCGATGTCAGCCTTGAAGACCAAGTTCGATTCGGTCGCGGTGTTGCGCGTTGCGGCGCCCGCAAGGTCAATTTTCTGCTCGCCCTCCTTGCAAGCGCCCGTCTCCAAGCGCCAGCCGCGCTCCGGCCGAACCAGAACGCGCCGCCGTCCACCTGGTTGCATGCCGACGAGCGCGTCGCCTACTCCAGGGATCAGGTTCTGCCCGCTGAGCTGGACGGCAAGCGTGTCGCCCACCTTGTCCTCGTCCTCGCCGTAGCCGAACGAAAAGATGGTCTGGCCCTCGCCCGAGAGGCCATCCCGTGCCTTTGTGCCCAGCCGCATTACCCGATAGCGGATCTCGATCGTGTCACCCTCGGCCACGGCCTTGCCACTGCCCGGGACCAGATCACGGTAACGGTCGCCGCCCTTGGTGCGCTCAAAATCGGTGCGCTCGTTCGCCGCCGCCTCTGCCTTGATTTTCTCGCCCAGCGCTTCGCACTCATCAATGCTCTTGCACTTGCGCTCCTTCGGCTCCATTTTTGGCGGCGGCGCACTGCCCTTGACAAGAGCCTTGGTTGGCTGCGGGCCGGTCAGCGCCACCGCACCCGCGGCAAAGCACGCGATGACATCGCGCCGGGCCGCGAGTCGTGTCGCCTTAAACGCGAAAGTGGGGCTCAGCGATACGGCTAGCGCGACGACAAAGAGTTTCTGCGTCGCCATGTGAATCTCCGTGGCGCCGAGATCAACTCCGCACGCAAAAACGACGCGTTAGTCGGTGGCTATTCACCGCGCCCCACGCTTCGAGCTCACCCCGAACTTTCGAACGCGAATGATGTTGATTGTCATTTTCTGGAACGTGGACGGAAGCAAAGATTCCTCTCATCAACCAATTCTGTACTCCCCGCCGCCGAATCCACATGGCGGTGAGCTTGCAGTTGGGCTTGCAGTTGGTGGGCTTGCAGTTCGCACCACACTATCTGTCCGGAGCGTGGCGCATGACACCTCGGGTCGCACCAGCCATGAGGTTGAGCGAGGAGGAGGAGGATCGGGCAAGTGACCAGCGCCTGCTGGATGCCCTGTTTGGCGATTCACCAGAGGCGCAATCCTATCGTGACATGGACCCGGACGTGCCTTCGCACGCCAAGCTCCGCGTCGACGAGGATGGTAGGCCGCTCTTGCTGCGCTTCGTGTATGTCGACGAACTGACATGCATCGGGTGCACTTACTGTGCTGAGGTGGCGAGGAGTACCTTTTACATGAACGAGGACGCTGGCCGCGCCCGTGTCTTCAACCAGCACGGCGATGATCCTATGGTGGTGCAGGAGGCGATCGACTCGTGCCCCGTCAACTGCATCTCGTACGTCGATCATGAAGATCTCGTCATTCTCGAGACTGAGCGAGAAGGCATCAAGATCAACCCTATGACGATCGGGATCCCGGCCACCTGGAGCGCGCGCATGCAGGCGGTGCCGCCGACGAAGGCGAAACTCGGCAAGGGGAGCCGGATCTGCTGCAATAACTGCCCAGGGCGCGGCTGCAAAGAATGCCCGATGTACGGAGTCGGCCTCAATCCTGTGTACATGGAGCGCATGGCCGCAAAGAGCTCGTTGAGGGAGGCGAGCGGCGAGGCGGCCAAGCTCCGCTTCGACCAATCGGCGCAGGAGATTCTCGACTCCTTCCTCGGCGCCGCGCCGGAGACGCCCCTCGAGGTGCTCGCCAGCGAAACGGACGACGAAACCACTGACGAAACCGTTGACGAGAAGGCCGTTGAGGAGCTGCCGAGCGTCGTCGTGGGGATGGTCGTGCCACTCGGCGAGGCGCCTGCAGTGGCGCCAGTCGCGCCTCTGGAAGGTGTCGTGGTGTCAAGTCAGATCAAGTCAAGCCAAGTCATGTCAGTGGAAGGTGTGGTGGTGCCGGTCGGCGATGGTGCGGATGTGCCCCCCGCGCCCGTGGCGGCGTTGCGATCTGAGGATCTCCTCAGCGCCGACGGGCCGAGCGCTGCGTTCTTCGATGTGTTGTACGCGCCTCCGAGCGAGTTCCTCGTGGACGACGTCGACGACATGCCGCAACCGATCTAACTCGCCAACAGCCGTCCGCGTCGTCGGCCTTGCAGATTGGCAAGCGTGGGGGTATGTATTCTGGGTCCACGAGTACAGTACGTGAGCTTGTTTCTGCATTATGAACTCTCATATGTGCTCAAAACGGCGCTTCGTCACTTGGGGAGCGCGCGGCTTTTCCGACGGCCGCTGCCAGCCGCGGAAGGAATCATGTCGAAGATGATGATGTCGGGTTTGAAGACCATGGCGGCCGGCGCCAAGGCGGGAGCGGATTTGTCGGCGCGAACCGCACAGGCGACGAAGCTGCGAGCGGATATCGTGCTGCTGCAACGGAGCGTGGCCTCTGCCAAGAAGGAATTTGGACCGCATGTGTACGATGCAATGGTCTCCGGCAACCAATCGGAAATCGATCGACTCTTTGCGGACGTGAAAGCAAAGGTCCAGGGGCTCGAAGCACAGATTGAGGCCAAACGCCAGGCCGTGGCAGATCTCAAGGTGCCAGCATCTGCTCGAGGAAGCGGGGGCGACGACGATGTGACGCCGCCGCCGCCTGGGCCAGCGCCAGAGGCAGCGGACGTTCCAGCCGGCTGGAAGAAAACGACGACGGCCGAGGGGCGCGAGTACTACTACCATGAGGCAACTGGCGAGACGTCGTGGACGGTGCCCACAGCGAAAGATTGAAGGCCCCATGGAACGGGCAACTGTCTGCTGCGCATGCCCGGTGCGGTGCCGTTCTCCTTCACGCTCGACGTGCGCTGTGGACGTTGGCGCGCGAGTCGCGGGTTCTTGCCGCAGGGGCGGGGGCGACCTACTTCGGGGTGGAGGAGAGCCGATTACTTTCCGATTCGCGCCTGTCCGCTCGGCTCAGTCATGTGTGTTGGAGTGTCGATCGATCGCGGAGTGTGGGCGACGGCCCCCGAGGCCGAGCGCTAGCGGAGAACGTTATCCGCTATAATAGTGTTGTTGATTGTGCATCTCCGGTCTCCCGCGAATGGAAAGTGCCACGGTCCCAATTAGTCCAACTCACACGTCTCACTGTTGATGTTCCGCACTTTCGGAAGACCAATAAAATCCCAAACGCATAGGCCGCTGATTGTGATACCGGTTCCTCGGCAGAGCTCCATCTCGCCCTGGAGCTCCATCTCGCCCTGGATGGAGCTCCATCTCGCCCTGGATGGAGCTCCATCTCGCCCCGGAGCTCAATCGTCGCCAAGCACCGGGTAGGCCAGGCGCAAGGCCTCCAGCGTCCACATCGATGGCTCGTACGCCACCGCGGTGAGCGAAGACGCGAGCGTGCGCGCAATCTCGAGCTCGAGCTCACGGCACTCGACGAGCTCGGCAATCTGGTGCTCCGGCTCCGGGCGCATGGTCGCGCCGCAGCCGCCGAGACGCAGCGGCCGACCAGTGCCGCACACGAAGCGCTCATACACGGGCTCCCAGCGCGCGCGCTGTGAACAGTCGCACAGGGGTGTGAGCGAGAATGGGGGCACGAGGTGCTCGAAGGTGCACCCGCCCGCGGACTGCTCACGCATGCAGAACCAGCGGCCGCGCTGCCAGTCCGCGCGCAGTCCGCAATGGCACAGCACTGCAGCTTGCATGCGTAACCGCTTCGACGGCCTCCCTGAGCGAGCGCTGTGTCGGGCGCACCAGTCGAGGTTCGGCTGCACGTACCAGGGCAGAGCGGGCGCCGTGGTGAGCGCTGCGGCGGCCGACGAAGCTACCGGTACCGCCGTTGACGAAGCTACCGGTACAGCCGTTGGCGCTGGCGCCCACGACGGCGCCGGCGCACCCTGGGGCGCCCACGACGGCGCGCCGTGGGACGCTCCTGCAGACGCAGCACCGGGCACGCGCGAGATCGGCGCCCGCCACGGCGCCCCCTCAGAGGCTGCATTGCCGTTGGCGATGCCCACCACGGCGCCTATTGGTTCCACAGACGGCGCCTCGGTGGCTCTCTTGCGCTTGCCGTTCGGTGCGGACGCGTCGGGCGCTGCGTCGGGCGCTATGGCGCCCAAGGCGGAAGAAGACGCGCACGACAAGACCGTCGAGGGCTGCAGGGGGGTCGGCCAGCTGGAAGCCTTCACAGCTGGAGCCATGCCTTCACAGCTGGAAGCCGCAGGTACAGTGATGGCTCCAGCTGGGAAGGCCATCACGGGCTCCAGCTGTGAAGGCACGGCTCCAGCTGTGAAGGCCATCACGGGCTCCACCTTGACGAAACTCACCCCTTCCGCTGACGCCGGCAGCGCTGTCGCGAGCGGCGGCTGCGGCTGCGCTGGCCTCACGCACGGCGGCACGCTCGTCTTTGGCGTCGTCGTGGGCGGCAGGTGGAGCTGCACCACGGACGCCGCCGAGGCTGCGGCGGCCAGGACGGCAGCGGACGGGAAGGAAGCGGCGGCCGCGAAGGAGAGGGCGCCGTACTGGGCGCAAGAGTCGCTGGAGCGGTTTCGGTCCGTGGTGCTGCTGCTGCTGCTGAGGCTGCGCTCGCTACCAACGGTCGGGCAGCGGCGGGCCGCCGTACTGGGCAGCGCCGTACTGGGCAGCGCCGTGCTGGGCAGCGCCGTGCTGGGTAGCGCCGTGCTGGGCTCGCTACCAACGGTCGGGCAGCGGCGGGCCGCCGTAGGCGCCGGGGCGGGCGCCGCGCAGGCTGCTGGTGCAGCAGCCGTCGTACTGGGTAGCGCCGTACTGGGCGGCGCCGTACTGGGCAGCGTCGTACTGGGCAGTGTTGTACTGTGTGGCGTCGTACTGGGCGGCGCCGTACTGGGTTGTGCCGTACTGGGCAGCGCCGTACTGGGCAGCGCCGTACTGGGTAGCGCCGTACTGGGCAGCATCGTACTGGGCAGCGTCGTACTGGGCAGCGTCGTACTGAGTGGCGCCGTACCGGGCAGCGCCGTACTGGGCAGTGCCGTACTGGGCAGCGTCGTACTGGGCAGCGTCGGCCGCCTCGGCGCCGCCGCAATCGGCTTCGAAAGCGCTCGCGGAGGGCGCTGTGTCGGGCACGTCCAACCGACCAGTGAGGACCACTTGCGCGCCGGCCGAGACCCGAGGCGCTCAGCACGGCGCGCCTCGGCGATCGTTCTCGGTCGGCGCTCAGGACGGCGCTCGGCGGCGGCGGCGGCGGCGGCGGTGGCTCCGAGCCCCGCCGCGCTCGCCACCGCGCTCGCCACAGCGCTCGCCACCGCGCTCGCCACAGCGCTCGCCGCCGCGCTCGCCGCCGCGCTCGCCGCGACCACTGACATGGGCGGCCGCAGCGAGGGCACATGCAAATGTGGCAGCGTCGCCTGATGACGTGTCCCCAGCTCTATGCGACCATCGAAGATCGATGCGTCGGCGACGCGAAGGTAGCCCGCGCGCCGTCCGCCCCCCTTGGCCTCTCCCCCCTTGATGCCGCCCTCGCCCCCCTTGATAGCGCCCTTGTCCTTCCCCCGCTGCTCCCGCTGCTGGCGCCGCTGCTGCACGCGCTGCCGCGCCGCCTCCACCGCGTCCTCGTCCTCGTCCTCATCCTCCGCCTCCTCAGAGTACTCCTCCTCAGTCGCGTCACAGTCATTCCGCCGCGGGTCGTCATTGAGCTCACAGACCCAATGCTCGGAGAGCACCTGTGAAGAGAGGGGAAGGAGGGGGAGGAGGGGGCGCCGTGGTGAGCACTTGGAGGGCGCCGTGGTGGGCACTTGCATGCCGCCGCATCGGTCCGTGTGCTCGCAGATCCAGAGGGCGCCGTGGTGGGCACCTCGAGAGCAGCCGCCTCATCCAGCCCACTCGGTAGCTCAATACGGCGCCACTTGGCACAGCGCTCGCACTGCACCCACGTGCACGCCTCCTCGTCCTCCGCTTCGTCGGCTTCGTCACTCCCCGCCTCGCCGCGCCGCTCAGTACGGCGCTGCTTCTTCTGCCGCTCGTCGCCCCCACCCCCTTGGTCGCCCCTACGCTCAGGACGGCGCTCCTTCTTGTCCTTGTCCTTGTCCTTGTCCTTCTCCGCCTCCTTGTCCTTTTTATGCTGCGGCCCGGGCGACTGCTCAACCAGCCGGCTCACGCCCTGCCGCTGCCGTTGCTGCCCGATCTCGGGCAGCGAGATCTCGAGATCGCGAACGAGCTTGTACACCTCGCCCCTGCCGCGACCGGCCTCACGGGCGCCCGACACGGCGCCCTCCCGGGCGCGCTTGCGGCTCGCGTGCGCCCGGCACGGCGCCCTCACGTGCAGCGCGAGCCGGACCGCGCCCCGCTCGCGCACGGAGACCTCCGCCGCCACGTGCGCGCGTGGTGCGCCCGACACGGCGCCATCGGCGCTCGCCTCGTCATCGACCGCCATCGGGACGGCCGTACCTAATTAGGGAGAGCGGGGCGCCGTGGTGAGCACATGCATGCAAGGCAGGTCATCAGTCCATCGGGACGGCCGTACCGGTACCATACGAAGCGCCGTCCTGAGCGGCGGTGCGCTCAGTACGGCGCGCTCGGGCCGCCGCCGCGCGCTCGACACGGCGCTCGACCGCGCGCAGCGACGTGCCCACGTAGACCGCCCGACACGGCGCGCTCTCGCCCGTCGATCTCAGCTTGAGCTCGAGCCGCACGAGCGGGCCTTTGGCGCCCACGACGGCGCCCCCGGGGCCACCACCGCCATCGCCATCGTCACCGCCACCTTCAGCGCCTCCGAGGGTGCGCTCCCCTCCGCGGGTACGCTCGGCCTTGCTGCCGCCGTCGCCGTCGCCGTCGTGCCCGTTAGCTGAGGCTCGGCCATTATCTCGGCCATGATCTCGGCCATTATCTCGGCCATCATCTCGGCCATTATCTCGGCCATTATCTCGACCATCATCTCGGCCATTATCTCGGCCATTATCTCGGCCATGATCTCGGCCATCATCTCGGCCCGCCGCCCGCGCCGATGCGTCGCGATGCATGCGCGCATACTCGAGCGCGCCCTCCTCCGCCGTCGAGAACCATCCAAGGATGAGGCGTGAGTAGCGCGCCATGTACGGCGTGTGCTTACTGGCCGTCTTGTGCAGCTGGAAGGAGACCCCCATGAAGCCAGACGAGTTCGCCGAGCGGCTCAGTGTGAGTCCTTCCGAGGCCGCCTGCGCCAAGGCGGCCTCGGCGCGGCGGCGGTACTCGTCCGGATCGAGGGGAGGCATACTGGGATCCATCGACGTGGCGCCGCCGCCGCCGCCGCCGCCGCCGCCGCCGCCGCCGCCGCCGCCGCCGCCGCCGCCACCGCCTTTGCTGCCATGGCCATCGCCACTACCGCCGCCTCCCATGTGCCCATCACGGCGCCCAACCGGCTCCTCCAACAAAGGACATGGCAGCTCCGCCCCACGCACCGAGCCCGCCGCATGCATCGAGCCCGCCGCATGCATCGAGCCCGCCGCATGCATCGAGCCCGCCGCATGCATCGAGCCCGCCGCATGCACCGAGCCCGCCGCATGCACCGAGCCCGCCGCATGCATCGAGCCGCTGCACGAGCCCGCCCGTCGCCGCGTCGACCCAATGCCAGGTGCGCCACCGCGTAGCGCGCCGTGTTGAGCACCGCCCTGCGCGAGCGCCTCGGCCGTGTACTGCGCCATCCAGCGACGCAGCTGCGACGGGCGCACCCCCGGGAACTGCCGGCAGATCGGCTTGAAGCAGTCGTCCGCCGGCAGCCGCAGAGCCATGCTCACACACTGGAGCTTGAAGGTGTGATCGTACTGGCGGCGCTCACGACGGCGCTCATGCTTCTCGAGGCCATCGCATTGTGAGTCGAGGCCGCTGTCGCGTGTGCCACGGCGGCGCCCGCCGCGCTGCGCTGTCGCCTCCTCCTCTTCGCCCTCCTCGCCCTCTTCCTCGCCCTCCTCCTCGCCCTCCTCCTCGCCCTCCTCCTCATCGCCGTCGCCACTTTCCTGATCGTCCTCCACGTCGTCCTGCATGTCCTCATCCTCGCCCTCCACCTCGCCCGCGTCCTCGCCCTCGCCCTCGCCCTCGTCCTCGTCCTCGTCCTCATCCTCGTCCTCGTCCTCGCCCGCATGTTGCTCCACCTTCCTACTACGGTTCGCCCGCATCGGACCACGCGATCGGCTACGAGGTGCGCGCTCGTCACGGCGCGCCGCCCGCCGCTCCGCCCTTGACGACGACGACCGCGGCCGGGCACGCTGCGGGTTGGTCGGCTTGCCCTTCTTGCCCATCTGGCACTCGTTCTCGTATCGCCACTGGACGCTCGGGTCGTTCAGATGGTGCTTCACCACGTCCCCGTCGTCGTACGCCACGGTGTGCGTGTCGTCGACAGGGTCGAACTCTCGCACCACGCCCACAAACCAGGCCCGATCGTGCTTCCAAAAGACGCGCACGCGCTGCCGCAGGATTTTCGCATCGTACTGGAGGCTGTCATAGTACCCGGCCTGGGGCGCGGAGGAGCGCGGCTGCTTCGGCCCCGACCGTCTCTCCTTTGGTTTCTCCTCGCGCTTCTGCGCTTCAGACACGGTGGAAGCCACCTGAGTGGTCACGCGCGTCGTGCGAGAGCCGAGCACGTCAACGGCACCAGCCGCGCTCGCGGCGGCAGGCGCGCTCTCGGCCGCCTGCGCGCCTTTCGAAGAGCTCGCGGCCGCATCGGCACCTTGCTCGTACTCCAACACACATCTGGCGTACGCGACCGCACCCGCGACCGCCGTGGGAAAGTAGCCGATGTGCTTCGTCCTGAAGATGACGCGGAATGCGGACTCCGGCCCCTTCGAGTTGACATTGATGGACACGCCAAGGTAACCACACTGCGCATTCGGGTTGAGGTGCAGGCTTAGGCCCTCCGCCTCCGCGGCGGTGGCATATGAATGTGTCGCTTGATCCGCGGAGTTATTGCTATGCCTCAGGGTTTGGGAGGTAGCCATTGCTGGGCTGAACGTAGGATGACCACGCACACGCGCACGCACGCCGCTCTCCCTTTTTGCTCGGGTGGGGCGCCTTCACCCTCGAGTGTTCTCAACAGCGTGTGCCGGGTGCGATTCCCTGTGGACAGGCACGCCAACTGTTCCCGATGTAATTAGCGACTGTGACTGTGAAAACAAGCGACCCACCTCTTGATGGAACCCCTCCGTCATCTCCGCCCACTCCCTTCCACCACTGCTGGCCACCGGAGCACATTCTAAAGGATTCCTGTCCACAGGCAGAGGAGGGGCTCAACCGACGTATTACATTGTATCGAGAGTGGGCCACAAGACTCTCCTGATTGTACTCGTAAATGATTGGCTTGGCTTGGCTGAACTTGACTTGACTTGACTTGACTTGACTCGACTTGTTTTTCTTGAGGCCAACCCCGACGGCGAAGGGTCTTTTCTGCAACGTCGATGACGGTGTGTGAAGAACACCGTCATCGACGCGTTTTGTCGATGACGGTCTTCACTCAAGACCGTCATCGACACGATTTCTCGATGACGGTCTTCACTGGAAACCGTCATCGACTAAAAGCTCGATGACGGTGTGGCTCAAATACCGTCATCGACGTTTTGTCGATGACGGTCTTCAGAGAAGACCGTCATCGACTTTTTCGTCGATGACGGTCTCCAACTGA
>Ga0210239_101616_pt1 | contig 16037 bp, 15 predicted proteins | sample ChrtobMetP5a_0mM_FD_155451 | JGI IMG/M metagenome (GOLD analysis project Ga0210239, IMG submission 155451) | Chrysochromulina tobin associated microbial communities from unialgal haptophyte culture, Seattle, Washington, United States - P5a_0mM | ecosystem: Host-associated > Algae > Haptophytes >... | reverse complement strand
CCCTGCCGACCCCTTCTAACTAATCTGCCGAACCCCCTTCCGAACCCCTGCCGACCCCTTCTAACTAATCTGCCGAACCCTCTGCCGAACCTCGTTTGAACGCGCAGCACCGTTTGAACGCGCAGCGTCGTTTTGAGCGTGTAGCGCCGTTTTGAGCGCGCGCGCGCGCGCGCAGCGCATCAGTATGAGCGCATCTGTGCGGTTGGCGCGATCGCATGGAGTTAGGATGGGGAGCATGATTGTGATGGGGTGTTTGAATCGTGTTCTGCGAGCCAATCCATCTCAAATTATCACAATCCATCTCAATCCATCTCAATCCATCTCGCAATCCATCATCTCGCAATCCATCATCTCGCAATCCATCGCGCAATCCATCGCACAATCCATCGCACAATCCATCGCAATCCATCGCAATCCATCGCAATCCATCGTAGTGGCGGGCTCACCGTTTGAACGCGCAGCAGCCACGGTTCGAACGCGCAGGATCGAGAGGGGTTGTGTAGATGCGCTGCGATGCAGACCGCGAGGATGGAGAAGTGGTACGTTGACGGCATCCGAGAAGCTGCGAAGGAGACAGGGGCTGCGCAGAGGGGAGCAGAGTGTGAGTGAGAGTGCGGGCTGCTGGGCTCCTGATAGCATCGCGCTTGGGGCGTACGTGGGACACGGTCGCAGGTAGTCTGGAGTTGCGAGCATGGCAAAGCGTCATAGTGTAACAGATCAAAGTCTCATAGAATCCACCACACGAGCACCACTGTCCCATTGGCGCGCTCCAGTTCCATACCAGTTCCACGATCCACTTGGCACCGTGTCCACATCCATGTTCCATTCCCATGTGCAGCAGACCTGAGAGGCACAGGCGCAGGGGGGCGAACACGCGAGGATCACAGCGGTGGCCACGCGCCATGCCTCGCGCGCTCTGCCGCGCACACTCTCCGCAGTTCTCGCGCATCAGCGTGTGGTTGGGGTCGTGCATTCCAATGTGCAGACCTGAGAGGCACCGGGGTAGCACAGGGGCAGTGGCCACAACGCGAGGGTCAGCGGTGTGTGGCCGCGCGCGCCATCCCTCGCGCTACGCGCGGCGCGCACTCCGCAATTCTCGCGCAGAGGCGTCGGCTTGTGGTGTCCAAGGGACTTGCACGACACCTGCATTGGCAAACGCAACGTGTGGTGAGAGGAGCGCGCGCCATCAGAGGTGTGCAACAGAGGGACGGCTCGAAGGTGCAGTTCCTCCGAGCCATGGCGCGTGGCGCGGCGTGAGTGGCGATGCGCCGCCGATGCCCCGCACCTCACGTGGTGTGCTGCAGCGCCCCCCCGCATCGGTTGTTCTGCGCCCCCCCGCATGGCCAGCACGCTTGAAGTGCTCGTAGTCGCTCGTTCAAGTCAAAACGATGCGATTCTGTGGGGAGACTTATCATCTGATATCAGCTGATGATTTAGTTGGTAATCACGGAGCGCGGCGAACACGATTGTGGTCTAACCACATGTCTTTTTTTCCAATTACGTACTTCTCACTGATGTACCCACTGTTGCCCCCCACTGACCCGCACCCCGCGCTCGTTTTTGTGCCAAAATAGGAGGTTTCGGCGCGTCTCGGCTTTTGCCAGGAGGAAGGTCGAACCGCCGCTTGGCCAGTGGTGTGCCATGGCCACCGAGGACTCGTGCTAGTGCGCGGTTCGGACCTCATGCAGCTGAGTGCGAGTGCGGTTCGGTGCGCGCCTCACCCTCCTCCTGTCTGTGCGCTAGCTCATACTTTTGAGCAAGATGTATGTTTGGGCATCAGCGCACAGAGGTCCATTCGGTCCATGCATGATGCGTGCAAAGGCCGTCTTCTGGTTCAAGCCTCTTCTTCCTCGTCTTGCTGCGACAAGGCTCCACCCACTCCCGATGGGGACTCTTCCTCTAGTCATAGTCGTGCTGCTGTTTTGGCTCCACGCACTCTCTCCCGAAGGGGAATACTTACTAGACGTGCTGCCGTTGTATGGCTCCACGCACTCCCGAAGGGGATCAGAAGGGAACTTCTGACTAGTCGTGCTGCCGCCATGGCTCCACGCACAACCACGGCGGCTGGTAACCGCCTTACCAACTACAAATTCTGCAAATGCACTATAGCTACCGATGGCTTTGCATCGGCCCCTTAGCTACCGAAAGCTCCAAAGCGGCGCCCAAGGGTGCGAAAACCCGAATCTATCGAAACTCAACCACCAAGAATCCGATTCGAGTGTATAGTTCGCGCGCAAAACATGCGTTTTCAGAGCGGACTGCAGGCGCGCCCGGGCAGAAGGCGGATGATCGGATGTCAAGGCACCAGCGACAGCACGATGTTGGCGGACGCAAAGGGCGCCGACACAATCTGGTCTCTGGACTCCGCGCGCTACCTCACTGCCAAGGTCAAAGCACCATGCTTGGGAGACAGCCACACAATCTTCCCTCTCCTCCGCACTCCTTTGCCACACTGCCTCTCGACTCCCCGAAGGCCTCTCTCCGCTCTCGTGGTCTGCACTCTCTCACCGCTTCCTTACTCTACAATACAACTACAATACCTTCGCAGGAGACTCCACAAAGATGTCATACAACCTTGCATACAGCAACTTCCCTTTTGCAATCGTGGGGGCTCTACCATCATTCTGGGATTCTACACTCACGCCACATGCTAAAGCAGCGATCGCACGAGCAAATGACTCCGAGGGCACATGCCAACACGTGAAGCTATAGGCAACTCCTTGTACGTTTCTAAAGGGTATGACGGCGTTGCATGACATTCCAGTCGTATGCACCTCATGGTACCAACCTGGCGGTAGCCAGAGCAGTTGGCCAGGTAGTTGCTCGATGCGCTCGTCCTCCTTGGAATCCTTGCCAGGGTGCTTGAATCCAGGCTTCCAGAATCTCCAAGTCTTGGTGCCGCCGAGTAGAATATTGAGGACGCCCATGCAGTGACCATGGGCTGCAGTCACGTTCCCAATCGTGTACATCCCAATTGCAGCTCCTTGGTTGATGCCCAGCACGTCTGCTGCAGCCGCGCAGCGCGTACTTTCATCGTCCGAGATTTTGAGCAATGTCTTGAGCATGGTACTAATCTGCTGCACCAAAGCGTCGTTCTTTGTATTCGTCGTAATATCAATGTGCTTGGTGGTTTTGGCGTCCAACTTTAGCGGTGCCCTGTCCCTGTCCTTGAGGTTGACCGCTTCCTCGAGCAGCTGGCTTAAAGGCAGCGTGGTGTGGATACTGGCGAGGAGCCCGGTGAGATCGATTCCAACGATGATCGGCCAATTGCCAAGCAACGGCGCGGGTGCAGGCTGGGGCGCAGGCGCAGTGGTAGGCGCAGGCCCTGGAGCAAGGGCACATGCACTGCGGAGCTTCTCCAACTCGGAAACTGCACGTTTCGCCAGCTCCAACAGGTCTTCTGGTCCATGCGAGGGCCCGAAGCCAAAAGGGGCACCAACGCCTTGAAGAGGGTCTGCACATCCTGATTGCCTTGAAGATGCATTAAGAGCGCTCGAGAGGGTCTGGGTCGCTTGGGATACGCTCATTCGCAGGGTGCGCAACTCAAGCTGAGATTCTTCCTCCTTCTTCTTCTTCTTGTTGTGATACTTCTTCTGACTCTCGGCGTGCGCTCTCTTCATCCTGCTCTCCGCGTCATCTTCGACTGTCAACCTTACGCGCGCAGCAGAAGTGCCTTCGGTTGCCATGGGTGCGCGCACGGCACTTATGCATTCTAAACGGACACACTGTTGCTGTTCAACACAACGCGTGTTTGGGTCTTGAGCGATCAGCGCTGTATCGTGTGTGCTAACCCCACGGCATCCCTTGTTTGCGACTAACCGCAGACGTCTGTTTCCATTTGTACACGACGCAGACCGTGGTAGTTCATTGTCACAAGTAAGGGTTAGGGTTATAGTGTTCTAGTGTCTACACTTCTACACATGCCCAGAATGCTTGGGGACAATTTGGACCTTGGGTACCATGGTCTTTGCAGCTGTGGTCAGGTGCACAGGAATCAGCTCAACAGCAGGGTGGTATAGATGAAGAGGCAGCAACAACACCCTAATCTCCTGCTGGCTCATTATCCTGTTCACGAGCTCCTTCACGTTCCCTGTCACTGTCCAGCAGCCATATATTTCCTCGGACACGGCCTCCGGGTGCAGACGAAGCACGAGGAGGTGATAAGTCCTTCCATACACGTCTTGCGTCTCGAGTACTCCTGATGGACAAAGGAGTTGCAGGTCTGAGCCCTGAGTGCCACGCATGACCAAGGCTTCGTTTCGTTGGTAGGAACCGCGTGGGGTTGAGATGCCCGTCCAGTGTCGGATGTATGATTGAGCCAATGCAGGGTACAAGCCGTTGAGGAAGTCCAAACAGGCCTGAGGGACAACAACGCTGGCCTGTAAGCCCAGGACTGTTTGTTCCATCTGGATCCCTGTGCAAACTACGGTGGGCTTCCCGCGAAGCGTACTGTAGCGCCATGCTAGATGGCGCAGGGCGCCTTCCACGATGGACTTGGACACATTCTTGAAATTTGAGCGCACAGCAATCGCCTTCAAAGGCTGATGCTTCCCTTCCATTCGGAAGCACCAAACTAACCTCATCGGCCCACAGAGGAGGATGTACTCCACCGTATGCAACACGAAGTGGTGCTTCGCCTTTGTCAACAGCAGAACAAACTGGGGAACGTCTCGGAATGCCTTCATGGCCTGTCCGACGGCCGACCTCAATCCCGGAAGATCATCCTTAAGGAAGCGAAACGCGCATACCTTCCCGAGGACCTCCACATGCATGACCCATGCACGAATGGCTGGGTCCATATCAGCAAAGCTTTTGCACAGCTCCGCACGCATCGAATCCATGGACATGAAGATGGAGATGCTATGTAAGACCCAATGAAGAGAATCAGCAGCATGAAAGGGTAGCTTCGTGTCACCATGAACCACCCATGTCTTGGCGACACAGACATGATCAGCGTTGCCCTTTTCTTTGCAATTGGCAGCGCACGCATTCTCTGGATATGCAGTCATGGTGTGGTGGGCTGATTTGAAGGCCCCTGGGGAACGTGTGCCCAGGGCTGCATAATGAGTCTTTGTGGCCTCGTTCAGTTCTTCGAGTGTGAACCACTTTTGGGCGAGGCAATACGAGATTGTGCCCCCACCCTGGAAGGTGGACCACCCGAGTGCCCAGTCGTGCATCCCATCCCCAGGGAGAGTGCAATCCCAATAGTTGTCAAGGCCGGGGACACCCATGTAACCATGGGGGGTGGGCATCCCAGTGGTGAGATCAAACTGACCTTTGGATGAGAGGACTTGTAGCAGACGCTCAAGCAAAGGTCGGGCGCCGCGGATCGGCGCCAGGTACTGCACATCCTTTTTGAGCTCTTCAAACAGGGCAGGGGAACGGCAGGTGTGTGAACTCGGGAAGTCGGCCGTTATCTCGTTGCGTGGTGTGAGTCGGTTTATCCACTTGACCCAGATGGCATGGCCAGGTATGGTGTTCTTGAACTCGCCAGGCTCTGGTGCCCATTTGCAGTCCAAGCAGTGGCGGCAATAGGACCACACCCCAGGACCGAAGGAGCCACTGAAATTCCGAACCTCATTCAGCCCCTTGTTGTCTCCGAGGACGAATAGGAAAATGACTCTCACCCGTGTGAAAGAAGCGAGTCCCTTTACTGAGCGAAGGTCCACGTCCACCCCGTTGCTCAGGCGCCGAGCTTGAGCACCCAATGAGTAGTGCGCGTTCGTGGTATCTGTCGGATGGGAGATGACGAATGGAAACCCGACACCACCTTTCTCCTCGGACTTGGTAAGGTTCGTGTTCGAACAACTCACCAGTCTAATGTTTCGCTCCTGTTGCCGAACGTGCGGGCTCAGGTTGAGCCACATGACGTACTGCATGTTCTGCTGGTGCACCCCCGCGCTGGGGCCGTTGTCGTTGGTGACATCCACATCGTCCATGTATGGCAGCCCCACCATGAGTAGCTCATCTGGGGCCAGGGTGTCCACAACTGGTAACACCCTGGAACGGAACAGTATCCCTGACTCTACATCCGTCAGCACATGAGCGGCATCCGCACGCATGGCACCGGTCGTCTCCGCAGCCATCACACGCCACCTTGCCTGAGAATCCGCCACGTCCTGAGCAGCTCCCGTATCATTCTGTAGCATCTGCAGTAGATCGGCTACAAGGTCCACATCATAGCAGCACTGGCCTGAGTCATCATCCATGCGCTCATGGGTTTGGGAAGGTGGCTCGTACCCAAGATTCTTGAGGCGGTGTGCGAGCGGGGAGCCAGGGTCGCGGCGTTTAGCAAGCACCGCGGTCGTCGAGAAGTGCTCACTGAGCATCGAGGACCACGTCTCCGGTGCGGTTGTGGCCCCACATGCCTTGGCGGTCGCCAACACCAGCGCAAGTGCGTACGGTTGAAGTAACTCGACAACGCGCTTTGTGGCCTCGATGCCCAGGTGCTCCGACGAGTCCAGCGCGGCGAGGAGGTGCGCTGCCGCGTCCACGCAACCGCTGAAAGCCCCAATTCCATCAGCCCCATGAGGCACATTTTCAGGAGCACTCGTGTGCCCAGTACTCGATGTACTCGAAGGGACCGCATTTGGCAGTGTGCCAGAGAGGCTTCGCTTCGATGCACGTGGTGCGCCAGCGACGTGATTGTCGTAGTGGTCGAGACGCTTGTATATCTTCTGGCACGCGGGCTGGCCGCATTGGCCGAGGCACGAGAGCTGCATGTGAAGGGACGGAAGTAGCGGTCGAGTTTTACATGTAGCCCCCGTGCTCTGGAACGGTCAACTTTTATAGCACTCCCCTTCCGCTCTGTTGTGTGTATGTCTTCTGTGCGTTGGCGCCACGCCGAGCCGCGTGCCTTCGAGACGGGTGACTTCTGTGTCTTTTGGCGCCACGCCGCGCCGCGTTCCTTTTCGGCGGATTCATGTCGACGATGAGTCCAGGCGCAGGACTCCCGGGGGTGGACCTGTACGAGAACATGAGAGAACTAGTCCTTGCCCTGTTGAAGACCCCGACGTACTCCGCCGCCGCGATAACGTTGAAGAACTCCATCCTCAAGACCACCCTCGAGAAGATTGCAGCTGTCCAAGACGTCGAATGGCTCGACTGCCACGAGTACAAGGAGATGACACCACTAACTTTAGAGACCTTTTATATCAAGGTTTTCACGGAGCTCGTCGACGTGGACCAGGCCCAGTTCGCCGCGGCGCGCCGCAAGATCGACACCTTTTGCTTTGGTGTATCTACCCATCCCTCCCAAGGTCGGCGCTCATCCCCACGACGGGCCCATCTAAGCGGCATGCCGTCGCAAAAACGGCAACACGAAAATGACGAGGACATCGCGAGCGCAAGTGTCGCGTCTTTTCAACAGCAAAGCAGCCAGGGCACGTCCGAGACAGGGATGGACTCAGTCATAGGTGCTCACGTGCCACTTTCCAAGTGCAAGAAGCACGATGGGACGAGGACGGTAGTCCACCCTCAGGAACTGCTCCGCAATCCGGACGTAGACAAGATCACGGAGCTACCCGAAAAGGTCCTACGCGCAATAGATAAGCTGAAGAACGTCACCGCCCCATTCACGTACAAGAACGACAAATGGGTCGCCTTGATCGACGAGGTCTTCATCTGGATGCTCTTCGTGCAAGGCAGTCTGTCTTTTCGCTCGACGCTGCGCAACAAGATCTTTGACCTTGTCATGGCCGCACTCTTACGGCAAGAGAACCCTGTCCTCAAGGGCAGGATCACGCAGGAGCCGAATGCCCTTACGTGTCAGAAGTTCGGGGAGCAGCTGAGCTATCGCACTCACCCTCCATCCTCACGAAGGACGGGTGCGACGATGCAGAGATACGGCGCGGTGCGCAAGTCACCCTACACAGAACCGCTGATCGAGCATAACATCCTCTTATGGGATGGGAATCCTCCTCTTGACCTTGAAGAGAGCTCACTCAAAGAGGGACAGCCAGGGTATGCGCAGCTCTCCATCATTGTACCACGTGCAGCAATCAATGCTCACCCTACAACTGCTCTCGACTTTAACGCTCCTGCCTCAGTAGCATCCTCGTCTGCTCCAGGGAAGGCCTCTGGATTCCCAGCACAAGATGTATCGATGCCGATGGCGTTCGGGATTCCCTTCTCATCGGGACCTGGAGGCCAGCTTATCCCGTACCCCGCTCCCAACTGGATCCCAGCTACGCTCGAACAACAAAGAGCAATGGCCACGGCGAACCCAGCCACTCTGGGCATTCCTTCATGGGCACAAAATCCGATAGCACAAGGGTCCGTGGAAATGGCTGCTGTGGGGCCTGGATCCGTTGCCTCTACCAACTCAAAAGCGCCAGCGCCAAAAGCAGCCAAGTTGCCCCGTGCCCCGCCCTCTGTTCCGCCTGCTGTGGCTACGTCACACGAACCAGAACAACTGATATGCATTCGTGCACCAAGGGACCTAAGTGCGGCTGTGAAGCAGACCTTGCTGAATATCCTGCTCGGGAAGACTCCCAAGAACCTGCACGTGGTGGACAACGCGGAGGAGGTGCAGCAGGCGGACCTGTACGACCTACGTGGACCCTACCTGGTTGCGAGTGTATTCAAGTCCCAAAATAAATTCCAATACTGGGTGGGCAAGCCCGTGGCGAAACATCGCGGCAAGCTCATCTGCTGGTACCCAGGAACAGGATCACGTTCCTTCGAAACTGCGGGCATATTCGATCAGGCCGACGATGTCGCCATTGCACCCACGTTCATCATGATGATCAAGAGGGAGGACGAGTCCACGGCCATTCCATGCCACGGTGAGGCGGCCGAAGCCGCTGCCCAAGAATACTCCGCAGAGGGGTGTGCGAACCCACAGAACAGCCAAGCCCTTGCGAAAGACATCCTCGCATGGCTGAAGGCTATGTTCAACACAAAGACCGGCGAGGAGATGTCCAACAAGAAATTGCTTGAGAAGATGACCAAGATCAACATCAACGACACAGAGTCTACTGAGCTACTCACGCAATTGACGACCCCGACCTAAGGGATACTCTTTTGCACGTTGTAGCTCATGTCCCGTCCCCTAGCGAGTGCCAGCTGCGTGCTCATCATGCCGGCGGCCGTGGACCGCGCTGGACGCGCGCACATCGCGATGTACCCGCAGGTAAGCGGATGTGTTGTGTCGAGCACAGCGAGAGAGGGAGTGGTGCGGTCCACGGGGCGCGTGGTTCATGCGTAAGGGTGTAGGATCCAGCGTAAGGAGCCGGCATGACGCTAGAGTGTAGTCATTTACAATCCTTGCATTGGCACAAAACACGCGAACACGAGACTCTCCCTCATGCGCCACATGCACATCATCGGTCCTTGTCAGGGTCCTTGTCAGGACGATATGCGCGTGGTCCGTTGGCGAAAGCGTTGGTCGGGATGATCATGCGCGGTTGACCATCAGATTGCCATTGCATTACCATGCGAAAGGCGCGGCGCTGGCTGTGCGCGCTTCGACGGGATCTGGTGTTGGCCAGCCACCGTGTGGGGTTGGCGCCTTCGCTGTGGGCCCGTGATGCAATGGCAATCTGTTCCTCTTCCGCTTCCTCCACCTCGACCTCAAACTCATCCAAGGCGTTGGCCTCGCCGCTCATGTAGCGGGCGTAGGCCTTATCGTACTCGCGCATGCGCTCTTCCCTCTCGTTGCGGATCCTTTGGCTAACTTCCTGTTCCGTCTCTGGCGCGCTCAGCTCTGCTTGACTTATACCTTTGTTTTCGGATTTACGCTTGCCATGTGTCGAGCGAGTGATGCAGGTTGCCATGAGCGCCTTTTGCCGTGTCGTTGTTCGGTAGCTTCTCTCACTCAGGCGCCCTGATGCGTCGCCTCGCGCGCTCACCTCAAGGAAGCGGTGCGTCGCGGCGCGCGAGGAGAAACAGCCTAACTACCACCACGGCGTTTTTTTAGATTGGTATATTCGACGCAGCGCGTTAGACTGATAGATGTGCTTCAGTGTATTACAAGGTTCAAAGCACTGGCACCGGTATAAGTTTCCAATTCCGTGCACTTCAGAAATGGCGAAACATTTGAGGGGAACGCGGGCGAAGGAGGCGAGGGCTGCGGCGAAGACGAGCTATGGCTCGAATGCAGATCTGGCGCGTCCGACGGACAAGTCGCGTAAAAAGGCTTCTGTGCGTCCGAAGCGAACCATTACTGTCGCGGCCGAGGCGAGTACTGCCTCACAGCACCATTTGGCACAGTATGCGACATCGGCTGCCTTTGGGCAGAAGAAGACTTCGGATCAGCGGAGACTTTTGCCAGCGGAGTACGATGACCGCAGGAGAGGTGGCCAGTTGAGCGACGTGAGAGCAGTCGTGTGCCTCATCGCCCACGACGGGGTGGTGCGTCCTGGCGATTGGGTGGCATTCTTGCGGGACCCACGCGTATCCATCGTCATCCACTCCAACAAGGACTTGCCAACCGAGCTCAAGGCATTTCGCTACCCTTGTGCAGCTGTCACTGCATGGGAGGATATTTCGTTGTTCAATCTCATGGTTGGAATGGTGGGCTACGCGGTGAAGACCTACACCATGGTCGACTACATTTACACCTGTCCAGGGAACGGAATACCGAACAAAGGTGCGGAGGACATGGTGGATCCGAGGCGGCTGCAGCCCTCTCTGCCACAGGGGGCAAGTCTCCTGGGTATCCCTGCAGTACAAGACCCTGCAGTAAAAGAGAAGCCCACCATGCCCAATTGGGAGCCAGCCAGGGTGAAGGCGATGGCCACGCAGGGTTATCTGCAGCCTATCCCAGCTCGATGTTACGGGTCGATGTGGATCGGCCTATCGAGAGTGGATGCGAACCTTTTGTTGGCTATGGCGCCTGTTGAGATGCCCAAGTTGGCCAAGGCCTACCGCGCCGCATACGCGCACGCCGGACCGGAGCATGCGGCTAACCACGCTCGCTTGGCCCCAGATGAGGAGTTCATTCCTTACCTTTTGCACGTCGTAGCCGGTCGCCCGTGGCCTGCAGCCCACTATTGCATCATGGCAGAAAAACAGGCTTCGGACAGCAAGTGCTGGCAGTGCGCATACCGGGCAGGCCATGGAAAAGTACTGACCGCTAAGGAGGAAGCTAAGTTCAAGAAGGGGAGTGCGCGCTTGTTTTTGCGCAAGGTCCAGGGTCCTGGCGAGTGAGTGAATCGTTACAGTATCAGTAATGTAGCGAGGTAGCTACACTGAGTACTCAAGGAATATACCCAAGATTATACTAAGTCCCCACAGAACTCAGTCCCCGCCTGTCCTAGTACCTTTGCCGATCCTGTCGAGCAACGCCTGCGGCAGGTACCACGCGAGCACGACACGCCCCCCATCTGTCGTGGCGAGGTTGCCATGGAGGAGGTGCTCGTGACACCCCCCAATGAGAACACCCAACTCCGACGTTTCCACCACGACCGCGTGACACCCATCCACAGACCACATGACATGGTCACCACCCTTGAGCCCCTTCAACCTAAACGCCAGGATCACATCGGCTCCGTAATTCGAATCATAATGGGCACAGGTGGGGTTGTCATATGCAATGGTCACCTTGCTGAAGCCAGTCCCATAGATGCCATAGTTACCAACGGCGTCCAGCATCTTCTCGGAAATTGAGGGATAGCGCCGCACGACAAAGTCCCACGCCAAATCCGCGGCCCGCTCCACAAGCTTGCCGAGTGGCTTATCGCGCGCAATTGCGGTTGCAATGCGCTCGTATGCTTCCCCGTTTTTCCATGCTTGCATTTGGAGCTTCGACCCGCCGACATACGTCGAGTAGCCAAACTCAATGGAGACTGCATCCTTGTGGAACTTGTCGTGAGTTTCCTCGGCCACGCGCTTGCCCCGCGTGTGAAATGATTTCGCCAAGTGCCTCAGCTCGTTGTACCCCATGGCCAGCGCCTCCCCAAACCAAGGGCCACCCAAGGTGCTCGACCTGCGGCTCACTGCGCCAGCACGGCGAGGGGTCGATTCGACGACGCCCTGATCCAGATCGGCGGTGCTCAGGTATTCAATCCAAACCTTGCTGCGCTCGTCGCTTCCTTGCCATTCACCAGCACTGTCGTGGAGCTGGACACAGGCAAACCTTCGTTTGGATAGCAAACTATCTGCTGGCTTGGATAGCGAGATGGTGCGGCCTGCACCAGCAGCAACGAGCATCTGCTCCATGGTTTGCAAGTAGAAATCGGATTGGCGTTCGGAAGAGTCGATGTGGAGTGTCCCGAAAGGACCAGGAGCTTCGCCCTCCGGCTCCGCAGTCTCCGCGCGTAGGCTATCTCTCAATACCACCCTCGCCTGATAGACTGGGCGGCGCTTCGCCTCCAACTCGTGCAATGCGTCCGCCACAAGCTGGTCTTTGTACGCTGAGGGCTGGGCCTCCACTGTGGCCAATGTGTCCAGAGCTGATTTTGTTGCCTTTGGGACAACCGCGCTGACCCTGGCTACGCCCCTCACTTTCCTGGCCAGTTTCGCAGCCTTGCCGAATCGCATGCGATCTTGAAAGGCCAGAGGCGCTGAAAGCTGCTCGAGGGGCTTTGGCTTGCTGACCTCTGCTGCTTGAATTATACCTTGGATTTCGGACTTACGCTTGCCTGTTGTCGAGCGCGTGATGTAGGAGGCCATAGCGTATTTTGCAGGGGCCTCGGTCGGCTAGTTCTCTGTATGCCTCTCGCTTTGATGCGTTTTGTGCGTCCAGAAGCCCACGCGCTGCGTGATGCGTCGCGACACTGGTGAAACAGACAAACTGCCAACACGGCGCTCCTAAATGCGCTAGAAATGTATTACGTGCTCCGAGTACAATTCAGGTGCACCCAAGGCGCTCGTTGGCGATGATAGGGTGGTTTCGCCGAGAAGTGCTCGCAAAACTGCGCCCTTTGCTTGTTCAAGTGCACCCGAGACCGTCCCCGACGAGCGAGCCCGAGCACACATGCCCGAGCGGTCGAAGATGAGCGACTTCGAGCGCCGGGTGGCCCTGCGCGCGTACATGCTGGCGGCCGAGCGAGATCTGCCGCATCTTCAACCTTTCGAATTAGCGTGCGTTCGCTACTCGGTTCGAGTGGAAATGTATGGGGCTGTGGATCTCAAGGGGCCGAGGTTGTTTGTGTCACCTGACATGGACGATGAGAAGGCGCTACCAAGGAGCGAGGACGAGCTGGAAGAGGAGACTGGCGCAATTCAACCTTCCAACCGTCTCGACTGCAGTCCAGTCCAGTTCAAAATGAACAAAATGAACTCCTTCGAGCAGCATGCAGGTTGGTCGAGGTGCAGCATGAAGAAGAAGTCGTGGTGCTTCAAGCCTAGGGAGTGTCAAAAGTGCTCACGCCGGCTATCGGAGCTACGAGACAAACAGGAAAGGAAGAGACGGGACGCCCATGCAATTCGGTGGAAGTTGCAACACGTCGACTCACCCTGACCCTATTCAGACCCTATAGGGCACTGACGACCGAGTGATGGGATTTGGGAACAGCACACGAGTGAGCCCCAGTAAATGAAGTATAGTGCTCTATACACTGTCACAACTCGCCATCACTATCACTCTCAGTATCACTATCACCACTTCGGAGCACTCTATGGACATGTCGCCATTTCCACAAGCATGGGCATCCAGCTAAGGCGTTCTCAAAGACGTCAGTGGTGCTGGCGGGCAGCGCGATGGACGTCAACGAGAAGCAGTCATAGAAGGCGTACGCACCGATGCTCGTCAAGCCGGCGGGCAGATTGATTGTCGTCAACCGCTCGCACTTATAGAACGCGAACGGGCCGAGAATCGTGACGCTTGCGGGCAGCGCGATTGTCGTCAGCGAGATACAGCCAGAGAAGGCCCCTTGATCGATCCTCGTGAGGCTCGCAGGCAGCGCGATTGACGTCAGCGAGCGGCACTTATAAAAGGAGTACTCACCAAGGCTCGTGAGGCCGGCAGGCAGCTTCATCGACGTTATCGATTTGTCCTCGAGGAATGCGCATGCCGGCACGCCTGCCTCACGAGTACGCAGTGCAAACGCGGCAAACAGCACCTCGATTGGTGCATCGCCCTCGCCTTTTGTTGCATCGCCCTCGCCTTCGATGCATGCGCACACCTCTGTCATCGGCCATTTAGGCTGATGGCCAATATGTTTTATAATTGACGGCATCACCTTATTCAGCTTGGCCACGTCCACCTTAAAGCCGCCCAGCCCAGTCACCCTTGCCAGGTTGGGCAGCCCGCACGCCGCGTCGACCGCGTCGGCGAAGAGGCGGCCTGCGGCGCGGCTGCCCGAGAGGTCAAGCGTCGTCACGTTGCCGAGGTTGCTCGAAAGCGGCAGGCCGACTCGTGTGCACAGCCGCGCGCACAGGACGCGCCGTGCCCGCGCGCGCCACGCGAGGCTCACGCCCTTGAGCGCGCGCAGCGTCGGCACGTCGGCGAACGCGAGGGCGTACTCGATGACATCCACTGTGAGGAAAGCCGAGAGGTTGCACATGTCGGGTTTAGGGCTGTGCACGCGCTAACTGGAAGAGCTATCTGGAACTTGCGCGGAACGTGCACACTATGTTTTTGCTGTTCTAGGGGGTGAAGGCACCACAATCGTGTTCACCGCGCTCCGTGATTACCAACTAAATCATCAGCTGATATCAGATGATAAGTCTCCCCACAGAATCGCATCGTTTGACTTGAACGAGCGAGAACGAGCACTTCAAGCGTGCTGGCCATGCGGGGGGCGCAGAACAACCGATGCGGGGGCGCGCTGCAGCACACCACGTGAGGTGCGGCGCATCAACGGCGCGTCGCCACTCGCGCCGCGCCACGCGCCATATGGCTCGGAGGAACTGCACCTTCGAGCCGTCCCTCTGTTGCACACCTCTGATGGCGCGCGCTCCTTTCACCACACGTTGCGTTTGCCAATGCAGGTACCGTGCAAGTCCCTTGGACACCACAAGCCGATGCCTCTGCGCGAGAATTGCGGAGTGCGCGCCGCGCGTAGCGCGAGAGATGGCGCGCGCGGCCACACCGCTGACCCTCGCGTTGTGGCCACTGCCCCTGTGCTACCCCGGTGCCTCTCAGGTCTGCACATTGGAATGCACGACCCCAACCACACAAGCTGATGCGCGAGAACTGCGGAGTGTGCGCGGCAGAGCGCGCGAGGCATTGCGCGTGGCCACCGCTGTGATCCTCGCGTGTTCGCCCCCCTGCGCCTGTGCCTCTCAGGTCTGCTGCACATGGGAATGGAACATGGATGTGGACACGGACACGGTGCCAAGTGGATCGTGGAACTGGTATGGAACAGGAGCGCGCCAATGGGTACAGTGGTGCTCGTGGTGGATTCTATGAGACTTTGAACTGTTACACTATGACGCTTTGCCATGCTCGCAACTCCACAGACTACCTGCGACCGTGGTCCCTCGGTACGCCCCAAGCGCGATGCTATCAGGAGCCCAGCAGCCCGCACTCTCACTCACACTCTGCTCCCCTCTGCGCAGCCCCTGTCTCCTTCGCAGCTTCTCGGATGCCGTCAACGTACCACTTCTCCATCCTCGCGGTCTGCATCGCAGCGCATCTACACAACCCCTCTCGTCCCTGCGCGTTCGAACCGTGGCTGCTGCGCGTTCAAACGGTGAGCCCGCCACTGCGATGGATTGCGATGGATTGCGATGGATTGTGCGATGGATTGCGAGATGGATTGCGAGATGGATTGCGAGATGGATTGCGAGATGGATTGAGATGGATTGCGAGATGGATTGCGAGATGGATTGAGATGGATTGCGATCGATTGTGATAATTTGAGATGGATTGGCTCGCAGAACACGATTCAAACACCCCATCACAATCATGCTCCCCATCCTAACTCCATGCGATCGCGCCAACCGCACAGATGCGCGCGCTCATGCTGATGCGCTGCGCGCGCGCGCGCGCGCTCAAAACGGCGTTATGCGCTCAAAACGGCGCTGCGCGTTCAAACGGTGCTGCGCGTTCAAACGAGGTTCGGCAGAGGGTTCGGCAGATTAGTTAGAAGGGGTCGGCAGGGGTTCGGAAGGGGGTTCGGCAGATTAGTTAGAAGGGGTCGGCAGGG
>Ga0210239_101613_pt1 | contig 16073 bp, 12 predicted proteins | sample ChrtobMetP5a_0mM_FD_155451 | JGI IMG/M metagenome (GOLD analysis project Ga0210239, IMG submission 155451) | Chrysochromulina tobin associated microbial communities from unialgal haptophyte culture, Seattle, Washington, United States - P5a_0mM | ecosystem: Host-associated > Algae > Haptophytes >... | reverse complement strand
TTTGGAGGCGGCATGTTTGGAGGCGGCATGAAGGGCGGCGGCATGCTCGGCGGCGGCATGTGCGGCGGCGGCATGTTTGGAGGCGGCATGAAGGGCGGCGGCATGCTCGGCGGCGGCATGCTCGGCGGCGGCATGCTCGGCGGCGGCATGGCCGCTGCTCCTGCTGGCATGGCGCCGGGCGGCGGCATACTCGGCGGCGGCATCGAAGGAGGGGGCATGTTGGGGGGCGGATAGGCAGGCGTAACGGGCGGCGGATATGAGACAGGCATCTGAGGAGCCATCATGCCAATGGCGCCGGACGCCGGCATGGCCTTAAAGGCACCCTCGAGCGAGGCCCACTCGCTCGCCTGTGTCGGCGCGTACGACGAGGTGGCGGCCACGGGCGGCGCAGTGATGGGAGGCGCGTCGAGGTCGAGTAGGTTGATGGGGGCGGCAGCAGGCGTGACAGGCGGCACGAGCGTCGTAGCGAGCGCGTCCTTGAGACCATCGAACGAGAACTCCTTCTTCGGCTCCTCGTCTGTCCATGAGCGCACCTTGATGCGTCCCTCGGTCGCCGTGGCGACCCGGGATGGTGGCGCGTCGGGCGCATTGTTGGCCAGCCTGGTGGCTACCGATGGCTGCACCGTCGTCGAGGGCAGCTGACCTTGAGTGAGGTCGCCTCGTTTGGCATGCTCGACGCTCGCCATGAGATCCGAAGAGCTGAATGCACGCACCTCACCCGGCGCGGCGCCAGACGCACCACCTGCAGCTGCCTCCGGCTTCTGCTCTGGCACTTTTACTATCTTCTCGCCTCTCTGAGCCGCCTTGAATGTTGCGAGGATGTCCGCGCTGGAAAACTTCTTGACCTCGCCCCTGTAGTCGAGCGCGTGGGCCACCGTCGAGCCCCGCGTGCCGTGTGGATCCGGATCGAGGGAGTCGGCCATTCGAGTGAGATCGAGATGGTGTCGGCCATTAGGTGAGCAAGTTTGGAACGCCACGTCAAACACAGACAACTCTGCGCGCAGCCGCGCTGAACATGAACATAGGGTGATGTGGATCTTGCGGTCAGGTTTCATGTCTCTGGATGCATGCGAGGTATCGAGGAATTATCTGCAAAGGGTCTACCGTATTCTATTTCTCGATTTCATGGGAGATGGGAGGAGCCGTTCTCTTCCTGGTTCATGCTGCACTCGCAGCAATAGGAATGAATCTGCGCTTGAATCAGAGCAAACACGCCGGTGACTTCATGAATGAGGCCGAATCCGTGGGCGTCCGCGCAATACCGGGCTTTGATGAAGCATCGCCTTGCAACTACTGGCATGGCGTCTGGGCGAAGAGCCGGCGCACAGTGCGCTATGTTGAATTCGTCCACGTGCCAAAAGCGGGTGGTCATTACGTGGAGGAGTGGCTCATGCACGCGTACCACGGCAACCAAAGCGCGCACGCAATTGGCCCTGCAGAGCGCCAGCTGGCGCATGACAAGTGCACCAAGGACACCAGAGACTGCCATACCTTTCACGGCGGGCACCATTCATACACGCAACGCATTGTCAGGTATGTCGATCCCACGACGGGCGACGGCGAGTTTGGCCAGTACTTCGTGACGACGGCGCGTGAGACGATCGCGCGCCTTGTCTCACACTACAATGACGTGACGCTCTTCCTGAGCGTCGTGCGTTGCACTGAAGGTGGCACCATGTACTGCGGACCAACCTTTCAAAGTTGGTGCAAGAGTGGCACGGGCTTCAATTTCATCACCATGAGGACCCTCGCTGCGCGCGGCCTTCCGAATGCGACCTCGCCATGCGAGCCCAGAATGACGTTTGTGGAGTTTGCGCTGCGCTTTTCGATGACAAATGAGCAAAGCCGTTATATACTGCCCTTGAACCGCGCGCACTGGAGAGAGAACCGAACGCAAGCCGCGAACGCCATGCGGGCCCTGCTGCGACGAGCATACCTCCAGATGGGCACTGTTAGCTCAGAGGCGACGCTCAGAGACTTTGTCACGCGTTTACGCTATTCGCTCGACACGCCTTGGCGGCCATCAACGGCGCGGCTCCAGAGGGGTGGGTTTAACGTTGAGACGCTGTTGAGACGTTTGTATTAACACTTAAGCTCAGGAAGTGTTAGCCTGTCTTAACACCTGTTTGAGGAGCTGTTGAGACAGCCTGTCTCAACACCTCTTCAGCCCGTCTCAACACCTCGAAAACACGCCCGGTACGGGCTCAGCGACTCTCGACTCGCCACGCGTTGCGACGCGCCCGCCCGCCGCCCTCCATGTCATGCCCGCCCGATCTCTCCATGTCACGCTCCTCTGCCAGCACCTCATTCCTCATTCGTCTGCGGCAGAGGAGGCGGCCGAGGTGGCCGCCTTCACAGGTGCACGGTGCTTCTCATACTCGTACTTTGGCACCGCCGCCGCCCGGTGGGCCTTGCGGCCGAGCGTGCCTCCATTCTCAAATGCCATCGAGCGGAACTCCATGAGAATGGCCATCACCGGCACGTCACAGCACGGCATCTTGACCTTTTTGCCCTCCGCGTCCGTATTGTAGCCCATTATGTGCCACAGCATCAGGTTCTTGAGGTTCTGCTGGCCCATCGAGTTCCGCTCGGCAGTCTTGAGGTCGTTCATGAGCGAGAAGATGCGCTCGCACTCCGATGTGTCAGCGGGGATGAGCAGCGAAATGACTACGAGGCGCAGCTGCCACGTGTACTCGTCGACCAGCCCAGAGGCGTCCTCGTCGGTCAGGAAGGCCACGAGCTGCGCCTTAGAGATCTCCATGGTCGTCTTGTTTGATGGACCTTGTCACCGACGAGCACACACTGCTCGCCGTGCTTCTCCTGATTTGCACCCTCATACTGCCACACGAGCTTCGACATGAGCTGCGATGATGCCGACGTCAGAGAGAGACCGGCCGCGAAGAAACCATGCTTCGCTTTCTCCTGAACTTTGCGCCAACAATGACGCCAACGATAAAGCGAAACGGAAAAATGGTCCGAGATTGTTGATGGGATATAGAAGGATATAGATTCAAAGAATATCCGCACTTGACGACCGTCCGTTATCGTTTGGCTCTCGAACCCTGTCTCAACACTTGTCTCAACACCTGTCTTAACACCTGTTTTCCTGTCTCAACACTTGGTGTCTTAACACCTGTTTTAGTGTCTCAACACTTGATACTTAACGCAAAAAAGTGTCTTAATGTTAAACCCACCCCCCTGCGCGGCTCCAGGGCACGAGCTCAGCTGAAGCCGCAGCCTCGCCTTCCCAGCTCACGTCTCGACTAGGACACGAGCCTCGAGTCACGCCTGCCCCAGCCCCCGCCATGCAGAAGCCGTCTCAGAAGCCACCCCATACGGCCGCAAATGTAACCGCAAATGAGGAGGCGCGCATGCGCGTTCATGCACTTTTCGATAAGGCGCGCGCCGCAATCGCCGAGTACCTCAACATCAACCCGCCGTCGCACAACACGACGACATCCGTGGACGCGACGGCACTCGTCCCCTTTATGGAGCAGATGCGGAGCTCCCTCGAGAATAGCGACAAGGGCAAGGGGGCGGCGCCGACGACGGCAAGGCAGGGAGCGAGAAGCCCCGGCTTCGCTCACGCAACTGCACCTGGAGCCCCACCCGGCATGCAGAGGCCAAAGGTCGTCGCGAGCAAGGACGACCTGAGCCCCTCGGCGCGCGAGGAAATCCTCAAGAAGCACTGGTCCGATGTGATTCTCTACAACGTCACGCTCGAGATCGAGCGCGAGCAGCAGCGCTGTTATGAATCTCTGGCCGAGGAGCTCCGTGAGCCAGCGGTGCAAACGACGAAGCATGGGCACGCAGTGATCAGCTCTGCGTGGTGGTTGCCGGCGAGCCAGATCGACGGTGTGAAGCGCCCGCTTCACGCTGTAGATGCGTCATGACTCATGTAGTAGACCACTGACTGAGCCGCGTCCCGTCCGCCTCAGCGCCTCTTACTCGATTATGCCGGTTTTACGTTATAAGCGCCGCTTACGTTACGCGGCCGGCACGCCGCGCCGGCGCGACACGAGCGGAATTGCGGATAAATTGCGGAATACATGTTGAGCCTCGATGTTGAGCCCGGAGCCGGACTGCGGTCATGTGTGTGCGTGAATTTCATTGAATGGAGGCCTCATCGTCAGAACTCATTTCGGCCTCAATCTATGTATCACGTGTGCGAGAGGTGCGGCCGGAGCTCGGAGACGGGTCCGAGGTGACGAGCGGAGGCAGCTTGTGTCCTATCATTGTGTGTACACCGCCAACAGTCGAGGCTCACGCTGACGCTCGGTCCGTCTCTAAATCACGGTCCGATCGGAACCGAACGCGTCCGATTCTCCGGTGGTCAACGGACCGCACGTGCCGTCAAACCCACACAGACCTGCTCCGGCGCCCGGAACGCTCGTCCGTTACTCGTCTCGGTACGGGCTCGGGTACGCCGCCCAGCCGCCGTAGTCCGCACGTATGCAGGTACTTCCCACTCACATAAAGTGGTTGGGGAGGGATTGATCGCTACAGGATGTCGTGCAGCTTGAAGGACTCGAAGAGCTCGCTCGCGACCTGTCTCACGAGGACGGCCTTGTCCTGATCGATGATGCCCTTGAGGAGCGCCGACAGGTGGTGCAGCTTGACGAGCTGCTTCGGTTCCTGGTGCTTCCGGTAGATCTCCGTGAGGATCGTGAGGAGCAACCGACGGACGAGCGCATCGAGCGGGTGTGAACGCCTCTCAAGTCCATTGCTCGAGAGGCGCCGGATGAGCGCGGTCACAAACGGGGACGCGCTCAGGCTCGGGTCGACCTTTCCGAGCGCGCGGTTGATCACCGTCGACTTGTACACGATCTGCGAGAGCGCGTTGAGCATGTTCGAGAACGTCCCCATGTGCTTCACTTCCATGACCACGCAGAGCTGCGCGATGCCCTGTGGGGTCTTCATGAGTCGTTCCACGTGCGCAGGCTCATCGTTGAGCCACACGAGCAGCGCGTCGAGCGCGGGGTCCTGCCGGCGGACCATGAGGCGATCAAATGTGATCCAAGGCGATCCGAGGTGATCACAGGCGATCATGGGCGATCAGAGGGGGTCAGAGGTGAAAAGAGTTCATGAGACGTCGTTTCGCACCTGCCAATAGGAGACGGAGAGCAGCCCGAGATAGAACTGGACGCCATTGTACTGCTTGAGCTCCGCCCGCGCACGCTTCGATGCCTTGGCAATATCGCACATGATCGGTAGCGCGAACTGCTTCAGAGGCGAGGCTTGCTCAATAATCTCCTGCAGCATGGGCAGTGCGCCGTCGATGGCCGCCGCCTCCTGGCGCGAGCGGTTGATCCGGCAGAGAAGGTAGAGCGTGTTGACGCACTGGTTGCGCATCTCGGCAAAGTGGGGGCCGCCCCGTTGCAGCCGGAGCAGCCCGATGAGGTGTGGGATGGCCTTGGCACGCTGCAGCTCGTCCATGTAGCTAGCTTCGCCCATGCATAGGTGCTTGATGGTGCGCAGGATCTTGACCTGCAGCTCGGGCGCAAACTCGTCCGGTGCCGCGAGCAGCTGCATCAGGCCAGGGAGCACCTTGCGCGTCGCCATGCGCGTCTTGACCGCCGTGTCGGCCGATGAGAGCTGCAGCACCACCTCGGCGCCCCGGTCAGCGTGGCGTGGATACTCGGCGTTGATGTCGATAATGGCTGGCAGAAGGAGCTCGAGGATCTCGTGCTCGACAAAGGTGCGGCACAGGTCGTTCCGCGGCGTGCGGCTGCTGCGAAGGTCGAGCACTGCCTTGATGGCGTCGATGGCGCGGATGACGATCTCGCGCGCGGAGCTCGGGTTGACGAGCAGCGCGACCAGCGCGGGTGGCCCGTTGCACGCGATGAACATCTGGAGGGGCAGCGCCGAGCCCGTGCACAGCGTGTGGGAGAGGATCGCCGCTTGGAGACGGAGCGACTGCGGCTGTAACAGGTCGAAGAAGGAGAGCGCGGCGGGCACCACACCAATCAGGCATGCCTGCTCGCAGACGGCCGGGCCGCCGTGCCGTAGCACCGCGTTGAGCAGCCGAAGCAGCCCGAGCAACGCGGCGGTGGACTCGCTCGCCTCGCTCAGCTCGTGCACCAGCGGCAGCAGACCGTGCTCACTCACAAAGAGCTGCGCGCGCTCTGCGAGGATATGCCTATGCCACTCGGCGGCGGCGATGCGCCGCCGCGCCTCGTGTGCCTCTCGAGCCTCGCTCGACCTCGCGAGTGTCTCCCTGCGCTCCATGACAAGTTCGGCTGCCGTCTCCACGGGCGCCGCCTCGGGCACTTCCATCTCCGCCTGCGCCGGCGCCGGCTTCGGGTCGGGCGCCGTGTTGAGCGGCTTCGAGACATGCGCCGCTGCGGACGACGTGGCGTCGCCATTTTGCTCCGTGAGGACACGGACGCCGGCGGCAGGGGTGGGCGCACCCATGTGCACAGTGGTGGCCGCGGACGCACTGTCGGCGTCGTCCTCGAGCGGAACGTCCGGGAGCGACGGCAGCGGCGGCAGCTCGGGCGGCATTTCGTCAAAGAGGCGCAGCAGCTCCTCGCACGTCAGGAAGAGGTTCTCGGCCTTTCCACGCTGCCGTTTGCCCGACAAGTTCGCCACCAGCTTGGCGACGAGCAAACGTAACGCCTCCTCTTCGAGCCTCTCGTGTGCTGGATTCCTCTCGGCCTCATCAGCGGCCACTCTCTCCGTATCAAAAGGGATGCCCTCGAACGGGTCCACGTACTCAGCCTCGTCCTCCTCGAGCGCGCCGCCGATGGCATCGAGCGCGCCGCCCCAGGGCATCCGTAGCCGCCACTGGAGCGCACTTGCCAAACTAGGCACGCTGATCCCCGCCACGAGCGCGTCAAAGCTCGCTGCCTCCAGCGGCCTCTCCGCATACGCAGCCAGCACCTTGCGCAGCCCGCCCGCGCGCTCGCCCCCGGTAGCCAAATTAGGCAACCGATCTGCCGCGCTAAGGGTGAGGGTGCCTATGGCGCCTGAGCTGCCGCCCAGGGGAGAGCCCGGGTAGGGCGCCGTGCCGAGCGCCGCGCCGGCGCCGGCGCCGGCCTGCAGGAGCCGAAGCTGCTCCAGCAGAGAGCCCGGCGGCAATGAGCTTGCCGAGGGCGCACTGGAGGCACTCAAATTTCCCGCGGCGCCGTCGACCGTTGGCAGGGGCGCCGTGATGGGCGAGTACGCGTGACGCACCATGAGCTCGACGGAGCCGCCTCTGCCTGTGAGCAGCTCCCTGGCGTAGTTGGCCGCCGCGCGCACATCCTCTGGCAGTTCGGAGAGTGCGTCTGGTATAGACGAGGACGGTCCGGAGCATGAGGACTGAGAGTCGCCTCCCGCACCGCCGCTGCCTAGTCCAGACAGCCCACGACGCGTGCCCTCGCGGTTCCCTTCCCGCAAGAGGATCCTCTCCGTGTCGCTCAGCCCTCGGCGCGTGCCATCTCGGAGCGTCCCATACATGGTAGAGTCGGGGTCCACCTGATGGGGCAATCAAGGATGGGGTCCACTTGATGAGGGAGGCACTCAAGGACGGGGCCAACATGGGACATCAATCAGAGGGCACTTGGGCAGAAACTCAGGAGGCACTCAAGAGGCAATCAGAGACACTCAGGAAGAGGCAATCAGAGACACTCAGGAGGCACTCAGGAGGCCATCCGAGGCAATCAGGGAGGTCTACCGAGATGCCGGAGATGATCGAATCCATGTACGACATCGTGTCGTCATCACCGCCCAAGCCGTGGCCGACGCCCACGGAATTTTGGGAACGGCGCGGCGTGAGCGGCGGAGGCGGCGGAGGCGGCGGCGGCGGCGGCGGCGGCTCGGTCGGCCGCAGCCGCACAAGCGCATCGCGCTCACCCGCATGCAGTGTCGAGGATCGAAATTCCTCCGCTGGGCTGCTGCCGAGGGATGGCCGTTGATGGCCGGACCAGTTGACAGTTCCGCTCGGTGCCGCGCCGCGCGCCGCCTGCGGCCGTTGATGCTCAAGCTGGCGCAGCTGCTCGAGTTGACTGATGGTCGCGGGGGCGGGCAGGATATGGTCAGGGAGCGACCCGCGACCGCTCGTCACCTCCGCGAGCATGCCGCCTGCGCCCGCATTGAGCACCATCGTGCCGGTGCCGCCGGCACCCGCGCCGCCTCCGCCAGCAGCACCGGCTGCGCTGGCGCCCTCGCTTCCGCTGATCGGCGCGCCACTGCTCTCCAGGGTCGAAGCGCCGCTCGAGGTGCTCGTGTACCCTTCGGGTTTGAGCCATGCGTGCGACTTGAGCTTGCGTGCGGTCGGGCGCTGGTTGGGATCCTTTTTGAAGCAGAGCATGAGGAACTGGTGTAGGCGCTCCGAGATGCCGGGTGGGATTGGCGGACTCTGATCGACAGACGATCCCGGAGAGGCGAGCACTCAGGTGGCACTCAACATGGCACTCTGGGTGCACTCGGAGAGGCGAGCACTCAGGTGGCACTCAACATGGCACTCTGGGTGCACTCGGAGAGGCGAGCACTCAGGTGGCACTCAACATGGCACTCTGGGTGCACTCAGTGTAGTGTGCACCTGCTCGTTGACGATCCGGAAGAGCGCAGCCATCGGCGGCAGGTCTGCATACGGCGGCTCGCCAGCGATGAGCTCGACGATGGTGCAGCCGAGCGACCAGATGTCGGCGGCGGTGGTGAAGCCCGTCATCTGGATGATCTCGGGCGCCATCCAGTACGGAGTGCCCACCACCGAATTGGCCTGTGTGTCGAGGCCATCCTCATGCTTTGCCGCGACGCCAAAGTCGGCGAGCTTCACCTGCCCACCGGTCGAGATGAGGATGTTGGCGCCCTTGATGTCGCGGTGGATCACGCCCTGATCGTGCAGGAAGTTGAGGCCCTCGAGCACCTGTAGGATGTAGATGGACACGAGCGACTCGCGCAGCTTGCCAAACTTCCGCACGATTGACTGCAGCGAGCCGTTCTCGACAAACTCCATGACGATGTACAGCGTGTCGGCCGTGTTGAACGACTCGCGGTACTCAACGATGTACGGGTTCTTGAGTAGCTTGAGAAGGTCGATCTCGCGCTGCAGCAGCTGTAGCTGATCCCTGGACTCGCCGCGGAGCGCCACCTTTTTGATTGCAACCATGCCGCCGGTTTGCATGTTGAGCGCCTTGTAAACGATGCCACTCGCGCCTTTCCCGATCTCGTCGGCGAGCGAGTATTTCTGCGCCAGCATTTTCGGGTAGTTTGGCTTGTCCTTCGCCATGCCGACGCGCAGGCAGGGACTGCGTTAGCGAGCGCTTGGCGGAACTCTTGGCGGCAAAAAAACGCCGCAAAGTAACATCGGCCTTTACGAATCCCCACAGAGCGGGGAGCCTGCCGCGAGCGCGGCCTGGGAGACGACGCCCCTTGATGAGGGATGTAATTTCGCCGGCTCATCTCTGCGTCTCCTGATAGCCCGCGCACAAGGGGCCTTTTGCCTCGCATTCGGTGCGAAATGACTGTACCGCCCTCTAGTCTGTCGCTCGATTCCATCCGCTCCGCGCTCATCCGTCAGGAGGACACCATCATCTTCGCGCTCATCGAGCGCGCGCAGCACAGACAAAACGCGTCGTGCTACGAGCGCGGCTCCGCCAACAGCTACGCGGTGCTCGCCGGCAAGGGCGCCTCGCTGCTCGACTTCATGCTCCTCGAGACGGAGCGGCTGCACGCGCGTGTGCGCCGCTACACCAGCCCCGACGAGCACGCCTTCTTCCCGCACCGGCTGCCCGCGCCGCAGCTGCCAATGATCGACTTTGAGCCGGTGCTGCACCCGTGCATCGTCAACCTGAATGGGGAGATCATGGACATGTACCTCAGCCGCGTCGTGCCCGGCCTGTGCGGTCCTGGCGACGACCAGCAGCACGGTTCCTCCGTCGTGGCCGACATCGCCGCTCTCCAGGCCATCTCGAAGCGCGTGCACTACGGCTTTTACGTCGCCGAGAGCAAGTTCCGTGCGCAGCCAGAGCAGTATACGAGGCTCATCGAGGCTGGGGATGAGGAGGGCATCATGGAGCTGCTCACGAACGCCGCCGTCGAGCAGCGCGTGCTCCAGCGCGTGCGGCTCAAGGCGTCCACCTTTGGGCAGGAGATCGAGGCCCCCGTGTCACCGAGCGTGTCGCCGAGCGCCCCAAGCATCGCCGCGTCACAGACGGCGGGCAGCAGCGGCGGCGGCGGCGCCGCGCGCATCGATCCCGATCAGATCGTGGCCATGTACCGCGACTACGTGATCCCACTGACCAAGGTCGCCGAGGTGCAGTACCTGCTGCAGCGGCTCTCGTCGCAGCAGATCGCCCATCACGGCGCGCCGGGCTCCGCTTGCCATAAGGGGACGGTGCACCGATTCGTGCGTAGCTGTCCCAAAGGCAAAGCGGCACCGCTCCTGATCCGTTGCTCGAATGTGGCGGACGTCTTCGGCGCGGTGATGGCCAACCGCGCCACTTTTGGCATGGTGCTTCTTGAGCAAGGCGACTCGGGCGTGCTCGCGGTGACGCGATCGTTGCTGCGCGAGAGTTCGCTGCGCGTCGTGGGCGAGGTGGTGCACGATGCGCGCTTTGCCCTGTACGCGAAGGCCGCGCTCAGTGCGGTGCGCCGCGTGCGCGCGCGCCCTGGCGTGCTGCGCCTGTGCGCCGGCTGGCTAGCCGACGTGCTCGCGGGCACGATCGAGATGGACGAGGTGGAGCTCGACCCGCACGGCTCCCACACCCCTTGGGAAGGAGTCGTCGAGCTGCCCGAGCATGAAACCACCGCATACCTCGTCGAGGTGGACGCGAAGCCGCACGCGGCCCTCCAGCTACTCGCGAGCGCGCCCGACAGCCTGTCTGAGTATGCGCGCTCGCTCGTGCTCGCCAAGGCGCGCACCGTCGGCGGCGCGCCGAGCGGGCATGACAAGAGTCTCTTGCTCTTCTCGACGTCGAGTGATTCTCCGGGCTCACTCGCGCAGATCCTCGCCGTCTTCCATGAGCAAGGGGTCAACCTCCGCTCGATCCAGTCGTACGCGAGCCTGCAGGACGCGCACATGACCGACTTCTTCCTCGAGGCCGATGGGCACGAAGCCGACGGTCACTTCGGCTCCGCGCTTCGCTGCTTGCAGGCCCAGAGGCTCGCCGTGAACGTCAAGGTACTCGGCTCGTTTGCCATCACGGCCTCCAACCTGGCCGAACCGCTCACACCCGGCGGCTCCTTGCATGGCGACGCTCGTATCGACTGAGCGCTGCGGGTTCTTGTCTTCTTCGTTCTTGAAGACAGAAGAGGCAGCCGAAGACGCGAAGACGTAAGACCGAGGGCTTATGTAAGTTCACAGTCAAGACCTATGGAGCTCTATGAGCGTGTTCTCCTCACGTCCATGTCGTCGTGTAGCTCATGTTGTAGAGCTGCGAAATGTATTTTGTATTCCGGAGGCTCCGATGCGTCCCAAACTCCCATTGGGGATTCAAACTTGCGGAATTGATCATGATTGACACCGATCTTCCTGGCAGCTTGCTCGCACGACCAACTGCTGCCAATCAACCCGCGACTCGGTGTGCCCGGGTTCCCATCATGCGACCGGAAGCACCCGCTCCTCAACCTCAGCGTCGCGCAGGCGGCTGATGACCTCGTTTGCCACCAGCGCAAGGCCTCGAATAAGTCGGTCACGATTGCCACGATCGGCGACTCCATCACTGCTGGCGTATGCAGCTCGGGTGGCAACCACCCGTATCCGAGCCAGCTCCAGATGCTGCTCGATGCCTCACACGGTGCGGGCTCCTACTCGGTCACCAATCTGGGAGAGTGTGGGAGCACGATGCTTAAGAAGGCCGACTCGCCATACTGGCAGCGGTCGAGTTACATAACGCTCACGACGAACAAGTGGGACATCGTGACGATCATGCTCGGGACGAATGACGCGAAGGACCCGGGCTCCCACGGCCCCAACAATTGGCCGCATGACTGCGGCACACCCACAGCGCCCAAGATATGGGACTGCCAATTCGCGGCCGATTACAACGACATGATCGAGGTCGTCAGCACGCTAGGCACGGAGTCGGGCAAGCCGCCCAAGATCTACCTGATGGTACCGCCGCCGCTCATGGAAGACAATGCGTATGGGATGAACCGTACCGTCATCAACTCCCTGTACCCGGTCCTGGTGCCGATGATCGCAGCCGCAAATTCCGCAGTCACAGGTATCATCGACATGTTCATCCCCATGGGTGGTGAGCACCAATGGGAGACCGATCCGGATTGGCCCACCACGTGCGCCAAGGACTCGGAATATCCCGCGTGCGGCTTCTATTGCGACGCGCAGTCATGCGACCAGTGCCATCCCAACGACAAGGGGTACAAGAACATGGGCAATGTGCTCCTCCGTGGGCTCGGGCTCTGGTGAATCCACAGTGTGCCGGAGAAGCAGAAGGCGCGCCGTGGCATGCCCGGCGACGTCGTGCCCTAGTACGCGCCGGTGGGTGGGTGTCGCCGGTCCCCTCCCCGGGCGCTCCGGCGCGCTAACGCGGTCCGCCTGCTGCCGGCCCAGCGAGGAGCGTGTGCCGGGCCCCTCCGCGGCCGCCGGCGGCGCGCGGTGGCCTGGCGTGACGCGACGAGGCGTGCGGAGACCCGCCGCGGGGCGGCGCCGGGCCATAGTTTGCGCGGCGCCCCCTCGTCCGTTCTGCATGGATTTTGTAAAATTACCATCTCATTAATCCCCCCGCCCCACGCAACAGAGTACACACGTTGCGCTGCGGTGTGGGTCCCTTATTCTCCCGGCCCGCAACCATGGCGGCGCGTCGCCGCATCTTACGCGTCTGCGGACGCGGCTTCCGCCTTCGCGAGCTCGAGCAGCTTCTGGGCCTCGGCCTCGGTAAACTCGTGGTAGACGATCTTGCCCTCGGCGTTCTTGGTGAGCGTTGCGAGGTCAAACTTGTCCGCAGTGAGCGAGGTCGCGTCGCACGTCTTGGTGAGCACCTTCATCGCGAGCTGCAGCGCGGCGCTCAGGGGGATCACTTCGTCCTTGTACTCCTGCTTCATGAGCGACATAGCCGACTGGTTATTGGCGCCGATGCACGTGGCCTTCCACCCATTGTAGTTGCCCGAGGGATCTGACTGGTACAGCTGAAAGCCATACCTGCGCAGAGAGCATCGGCGCATGTATTGCGGTCAGGGCGGAGATCGAACATGGGGAGCGAGTTGGGGAACCGCGAGAGGGCCAAAGTACGCATGGGGTGACGCCCCCCTCATCCTCCGATAGGATGTCTCGGGGTGGCGCGCGCAAGAACGCGCAGGCGGCTTTGGGGCTCACGTCTTATCCCAGCCCGCGTAGAGCATTGACACGCCAAAGGGGCGGAGCCCGCCGTACTGCGTGTACGCCTGCTTCTCGTCGCAGAGGGTCTGCACGAGCTGCTCGACAGGCTGCTGCTCCTGGAAGGCGAAGCGGTAACGCTGCGCGTGCATCCGTGCCTGGTTGATCAGGATATTCGCATCGGCGGTGATGCCCGCGACCGCAACCGCGATGTGCTCATCGATCATGTACATCTTCTCAGAGGACTTGGTCGGCTCGAGCAGCTTGGAGGTGAGCTTCTTCTCGGCGGCCAAGACGATACCGTCCGAGGCCAGGATGCCGATCGCGGTGCCCGCATGCGAGATCGCCTCCATGGCGTACTCTACCTGGTAGAGACGCCCCTCGGGCGAGAAGATGGTCGTGCGCGAGTCGTAGCGGCGCGACATGGCGCAACGCGAACGACCACACGCGCGAGCCGAGCCTGTGCGCGGCGGATAGGGGCAGGGCACAGAAGCGCGCGGGCGTGAGCGCGATCCGGCTCTTTCGGCTTCGCGCGCGGCGCGCGCGCGCGCGCGGCAGTCACGCGGACGCGCAGCACACGCACTTCGCGCAAGGCGTCCCTCCACGAAAGCGTCGAAGTGGGCGCTCCGATGGCACCCTGCAACGTCTGCTCGATGTCGGTGTCGACTCTCCCGACTGTTCACGCATCAGTGTCCCACCTCGGGCCTAGGCCGTTTGTGAGCAACAAGGCCGTTTGTGGCCTCGCTTGACTGGTCTGCGGCGAATTGCCTGACGACTGCGTTCGCTCCGGACCGACGATGGCGCGTGCCTCAGAAGGCTCACCACCGCCCAGGGACCCGACGCGTTCGGACGTCGTCGATGCCGTCCTTCGATCCAAGGGCGTAAACAACATCATGGACCTCGACGCTGAGGAGGAGAAGCCGCCGCTGCTGACACTGCAGAAGCACCACGACCTCGTCATCGTTGTCGAGATGTGCGAGGCGCAGCGCCCATCCAAGCTGGGCAGCCTCAAGGGCTCGCACGAAAAGTACGAGGAGGAGTTCAGCAGGCTGCAGCAGACACTCGACCTGCTCGCTGGCGAGGGCAGCTGCTCATTTCACAAGTGGGAGCCAGGCATGGGCGCGGTGCGCATCGACCCGAGCACACCAGGCGCCGTGCGAGTCAGCGGTGGTGCCGGTGGCGGCCGCCAGACGCGACCGCAGTCGGCAGCTAGCACGCGCACGTCACGGCCGCAGTCTGCCATGTCGGCAGTGTCGCGCAACCGCTTGGGGCGCGAAGCAGCTTTCCTTCCGGGCGGCTTGGGCGCGAAGCAGGAGCAATTCGCGCCGCGCATCGGCGCCTTTGAGGTGACCTTCAAGCTGGTGAACACGCAGAGCCACAAGGTCTACGGGCCGGATCTGCTCTTCTCCAAGATTGAGTCCGGGTGCTGGCCCGGCAGCGCGAGCCAGCTGATCAACCGCGCGCAGAAGTCGTTGCAGCCTTGGCTGATGGCTGACTTGGCTGGGCACTCGATACACACGTTTGCCAAGGCCGAGGCAGCCAAGATGGCCGCCGCGGGCTCGCCAACCAAACCGCCGGCCGCCGCCTCCAACGCCTCTCCACCGTTGGGCGCCACGGGCGCGTCCTTGCCGCCGCATCTGTGCCTGACGTCCTCGCTCGACGAGGAGGTTGAGGAGGGAGGCTCTCCCGCCGCCGCTGCAGCTGCCGTCGCACCCTCATCTGCGGTGCCGAGCGGCGAGGCCAATCATGCGGCCGCTGCTGCTGCTGCCGAAGACGGTGCCTCCGCAGGCGCCGCGTTGCCTTCCTCTCAGGAAGGCAACGGCGACGGTGCTGTCCGGCCGGCCGCACCCGCAGCCACAGCAGCCACAGAAGCAGTAGCAGCACCAGTCGCGCCGGGGCCCGTCGCGCCAGGAGCTGACGAATACGATATGACAGCCACAGCCGAGACGGAGGCCGAGGCGGAGGCGCTCGAGGCGGCGCTCGACGGAGCCTAAGTCGGTTGCTGGCTGCCCTGGCCCTGGCCCTACGGGAGTCGCCGCGCCGAGGCCGAAGGCGTGGCACACGCCGTCTCCGAGAGACTCCCGCCGTGCAGACGCCACCGTGCGGCTGCCTGCCGCCTGCTGCCCAACGACTCCGCGGTGGAGCCCCGTCGATCATGCTCTCTCGCGTTGGGGCGCGCCCAGGGCCCAGCACCCTCCGTGGCGCTAGCGCCGCCGGGCGCTCCGAATCGTCAACGGGCATCGCATGTGCCATCGTCCCGTGCTCGTACATGTACCATGTGAGGGCATGCTGTGCCTGTGCGGCGTGGAGAGGCGCGTGGGTAGCCGCGCACCGCAGAAGGAGAGATCTCAACCGCCTCAGAACGGGTATGCGCCGATCCGGTATATGTCTAGTTCCCACCCCCTTAGAGTCCCAAGGATTTCAAGTTTCAAATGGTTTCAAAATGGACTGAGTGTCATCTGTCAACTCTCAACAGAGCGAGGCGGCGTCGCGGCGGGGCGCCGCGCCGCGCCCGTTGTTGATGATTTGATGTTGAAGGTGAAAGTTGAAGTTGATTTATGTTTTGTTTTTGATATGATTCACGAGTCAGACAAAAGTGTCAACCTTCTTTCGTCCGTCTGAGCGCGGTCCTCGAGTGTATAGGTTCCCAATACGGCTCTAGTTTCCGGCGTTGAGTTGGCAGTTGTTATTTAGGGTACGAAGGCTTCCTTCTCCTACACCGACCCGGTCCGGTGTCCCCTGGTGTGCGCTTCGCACGCTCATCGACGTGGTATACGGTGGACTGTCCCGATCCACAACCCTCTTCGCCATC
>Ga0210239_101610_pt1 | contig 16079 bp, 8 predicted proteins | sample ChrtobMetP5a_0mM_FD_155451 | JGI IMG/M metagenome (GOLD analysis project Ga0210239, IMG submission 155451) | Chrysochromulina tobin associated microbial communities from unialgal haptophyte culture, Seattle, Washington, United States - P5a_0mM | ecosystem: Host-associated > Algae > Haptophytes >... | reverse complement strand
ATCGAGTCGACCACAACCAGACGCACGCTCCGGCCGGGGCGGCCTGGCGCATTGTTCGCGTGCCCTTGTGTCCCTGCGACGCGTCGGAAACGCGACGTCCAAGCTTCACCTCCGATCGCGCATGGTGTGGGCACCCAGTGACGGACCGAATGACGAATTCAATTAACGCGGGGGTTTGCGGCTCTTCGCCAGATCTTTGCGGCTCTTCGTTCTCCGCGCGACGGCGATTCGAATGGTACCATCGCGGTCCCCTAACTCCCAGGGGTTCTCAGATTACACACTCGCCACTAGTGGCTGGCGGCCCCTGACCTGAGCTGGAGCCAGCGGATGCGACCTGAGTCAAGCTGGCGCCGAGGCTAGCGGCGAGCCTATCTCGAGAAGAGAGATCGTCCACAGAGGCTCCACACACCCTGTCGAGTTCTCTCATTCGCCGCCCAGTGCCGCCTTCGACTCGACCACCTTCGGCTCGAGAGGACCGGGTGCGCGCAGCAGCAGCTCGAGTACCTCAGCCTTGATCATCGCGCCGAGCAGCCCCTGCTGCTGCAGGAACTGCGGGACGTTGTGGTGGTACGTGTCGTGCGTCGTGATCGTGCATTGGCACAGCCCCTCCACGTGCCGTGTCTGCGCGACGTCGACAAAGTTGGTGCGCCCCACATGCACGGTCGCCGTACCTTTCATCGTGCGGAGCACCTCGCGCGTGTGCAAAAGGGCGCCCTCGCGCGCGCCGGCGGGCACATACGTGCCATGCGAGGCATTCAAGTCGATGCGCGGCCCGAAGGCGAGCGTGCGCTGGCCCAGGTGCGCGTGCTGGAGCGCGGCGCTCGCTCCCATCGAGGACCCCAGGATCAGGACCCGCTCGTACTGACGCGTGTGCATGCGCACGAGATCCTCGAAATATCGCAACCCCTGCCAGCCGCCGCTGGGATCTTGCAGGTAGTACGAGTTGGACGGGTCTGCGAGGTAGAGAGCGTCAAGCAACACGCCCGAGGAGCGAACGCTCGCGATGGGCGCCAACCATTGCTGCATCCCCGGCCCCTGCGCCGCGAAGGCGACACAAAGCAGCTGGCCTCGTGAGCCTGCACTCGCGGCCTCGAAGGCGTGGTCTGTGGTCGCGAGCCACATCGAGAGGCCGCGCAGCGGCGTCGGCGCCTCGCCACGATTCCAGCCGAGCCCCACACGCGCGTTTGGAAGCTCGAAGGCCTCGGTCAGCTCGAAGCAGTTGGCACCCAGCCCGAGGTTTTGGAGCGGCAGGTGGCGCAGCGTGGACTCGCGCAGCGCGCTGAGGCCGCGCAGCCGATTGGATTGCAGGTAGAGGCCCTGCAACTTGCCTAGGGTCGCGAGCGCGCGCGGCAGCTCCTCGAGCTGGTTGTGGTGGCACTGGAGTACGGTGAGCGACGCGCACCCGCCCAGCGCTTCGGGCAGGCGCGCGAGCTCGTTGCCGTGCACCCAAAGCTCCTTGAGGCGCGCAAGGGAGCCAATCGCATCGGGCAGGCTCGTGAGCCGATTGCCCTCGAGGGTGAGCTCGACGAGAGCCGTGAGGGGCGGGAGGAGCTCGTCCACCGACCGCAGCCGGTTGCACCCGAGATGCAGCTTCTTGAGCGAGCGTCCGTGGCGAGCGAGGTGGGTAGGTGGCTCGTCCAGACGGTTGAAGGAGGCGAGGAGCGTGGTGAGCAGCGTGTTCGTGGGCACGAGCGGCGGCAGAGCCACCTCTGCATTCGCCTCGAGCTCGAGTACGGCGAGCATCGTGCTACACAGCGACGGCAACGCGCCGCCCGTCCTGCCCTCGCTCATGGAACGCGTGCCCTGGCTCTCCGTATCGCCTGCACCCACACCCTCGTGAGCACCCTCGAGCGGCCGCCGCTGGGCTCCCCACAGGCTGGATTCCCCACAGCCTCCCCGCCGCTGGGCTCCCCACTTGAGGTGGCGCAGCCGACGGCATCGATAGAGTACGAGTGGGAGCGCTGCGAAGCAGTTGCCTTGCACGGAGACGACATGGAGTTGTGGAAGAGAAGCAAGGGATTCGGGCAGTGACGTGAGCACGTTGCCCGAGGCGAGCAAGTCGCGAAGCTGGCGCAGGTCTCCGATCGTCTCAGGCAGCGTTGCAAGCCGATTGCAGCTCACATCGAGCGTCCACAGCCGACGCGCCGTCCCGAGCGCCAAGGGCACTGCTTCGAGGTCGACGGCTGTGAGCGCGAGGGTGATCAACGCGGCGGGTGCCACAGCAAACGGCATCTGGACTGGCGGGTGCGCCCACCGCTCGCCCAGGGCGGCGCGCGAGAGCCTCTCAGCACGCTCGCTCGAGGCGGCGACGGCCGCCATGGCGGCGATGGTGGCGGCCGTCGCCGCCTCGGCGTCGTTGCGCCGACGATGGAGCAACGCGAGCTGCGCGTGGCAAAAGGGCGCGTCCGGATGGGCAGGCCCAAGGGCGGCCGCGAGGCCATCGAAGGCGGCGAGGGCGACGCTGTCACGTGCAAGTTGAGAGGCGGCAAGGGCGAGCGTGGTGAGCAGAGGCACATGGTGGCGCGCGGGCAGCTCGCTCGCTGCGGCCGGCTCGCCGCCCACGGTTGGCGCCAAGCTGAGGCCTTCGAGGGCGGCTGCGCGCAGGCAACCTTCAGCCGCCGCCGCCGCGTCCCCGCGTCGCAGCGCCGCGTCCGCATCCGCCACCAGCATCGAAGCATCCTCCTCCTCCTCCTCTTCATCCTCGTCGTCCTCGTCCTCGTCCTTTGCATCCTTTGCATCCCTTGCATCCGCCGTCTCGGCCCGAGTGCCGTCGCGGGCGCCGTGGGTGCGCGCGTGTCGCAGGAGGCTCGCCGCCAGGGCCCTCGCCGTGGCAGATTGCAGCAGCAGCGCCGATGGCAGTGCCATGCCCAGGTGCGCCGCGAGCGACTCTTGCAGCCGCACCACAGTGAGCGACGAGAGACCGGCCGCCTCTGCCAGGTCCTCATCCGCGCCGACGGCCCCGCCACTCACCCGATGGATTGCATGCAGCACTAGTGCCACAAAGGCCGACGGCTGGCGGCGTACTCGCCCGAAGCGGTCAAGCGGCGGCGCCGGTGGAGGCGGCGCAGGCGCATTGGCGGCGGCGCCCTGCTGGCGGCTCGCCTCGTGCGCAGCGGCGAGTGCGAGGGCCTCGGCACGCTGATCGATCGTGAGCATGCTCCGCCGGTAGCAGAGCGGCGGCAGCCCGAGCCGCTCCGCTAGCCCAATGCGTGCGGGCTTACCAGTAGGTCCCTTAGGCAACACGTCGAGCAGCACGAGCACCTCGGGCAGCCAGCGAGCCGAGAGGGTCGCCGCACGAGTCATGGCCGCGCGTACCTCCCGAAGGCTGAGCGTGCATCCGGGCGCGATCGTGGCTGCCATGCCAACTGTCTCCCCAAGCTCGTCGTGCGCCATCGAGAAGACGAGAGGGGCGAGCAGCGCAGGGAGCGCGCTGCCGGCGAGGGCGAGCAAGGCATGCTCCACCGCGAGCGGCGAGACCTTCTCGCCCGCGCGGTTGATCACCTCCTTGAACCGTCCCGACAGATGGATCCGCCCCCGCTCGTCGAGCCATCCCTTATCGCCCGTGCGCAGCCAAGCCCCGTGGGCGTCCGTCGTCGCAAAGGCGCCTTCATTCGGGTCGTAGCCCAGATGGGCACGCGGCTCGTACCCGCCAAAGACGCAAGCGCCGCGCACCACCACCTCGCCCTCAGCGCCTGGCTCGACAGTGACATCGGCGGGGCTCGGCTGGAGAACGGCCACCATCGGCCCACTGGCGGGGCCAACGGAGCTCAGGTCGCGAAGCGTGCGCGGCTCGTCACGGCGCGTAGCACAAATCGGGAGCGCTTCGGTCATCGCGTACGTGGGCAGCACGAGCACACCAGGGAGCGCCGCCTCAAGCCGCGTGCTCAGCACCGGGGCAAGCGCCGCCGAGCAGTTGCGAATGAAGCTCAGGGTCTGCGGCAGCGCCACGGCGCCGTTGGCGGCGTGGGTGGCGGCGGCGGTCTCATTGGCGGATTCTGCGACGCGGAGCACCTCGAGATGAATCGTCGGCACTGCCGAGTACCAGCTGATGCGAGGAGCCGACGATCCATTCGCAACCACACTCGGCTCGCCACTGGGCTCGCCACTGGGCTCGCCACTGGGTTCGTCACTGGGTTCGTCACTGGGTTCGTCACTCGGCTCGCCAGCCGGCTTGTTAAGGGCGCCATGATGGGCGCCATGATGGGCGCCTAGCGGGCGCAGTCGCGACACGAAATCTGCGGGCTCGAATTTGGGGGCGCACGCAAGGCGCGCGCCGCCCGCGCACGTGGCAAGCACGTTCACCATCAGCCCGTGCAGGTGGAAGAGCGGCATCACGTTCAGGCAGCAGTCATCACGCCGCAGCTGCAGCGTCGACGCAACACACGCGGCGCCAATCCCAAGGTGCCGATGGACAATCGGTACAACCTTGGGGCGGCGCGTGGTGCCTGAGGTGTGCATCACGAGCGCCACATCCTCGCGCGCCGACGCTCGCACTGCCACGTCGGGTAGCTGCTGCCTTGGCGTGCCCGTGGGCTCGACACTCTCGCTCTCGGGAGTGGCGCCATCGGCGAGCGGCGACGGCTTGAGAACGAAGAGGCCTTCTGCGGCGGTGGAGCGATGTAATTCGAGAACGGGCAAACTGAGGCGCTCTGCCGCGGCTCGCGCCACGCCACCCACGGCGTACGCCTCGTACGCCGCGGGCACGATCAGCGCAGCTGCAGGCAAGTCGCTGAGCTCCCACACCATCTCCTCGAGCGGCAGCTCCGGGTTGAGAGGTGCGAGCGCAAAGCCGCTGGACGGCAAAGTTGGAATGAGCGCCGCGAGGGCTGGCGTGTTTGGCAATGCGCACGCCACGCGAGTGCCGCGCGGCACACCGGCGGCCATCAGCGCACTCCCGATGCTAGCCACAAGCTCGTGCAGCTGAGAGTAGGCGAGCGGCGGAGGTGGCAGCATCGATGTGCCAGGCAGTGGCTCGAGAAAGGGCGCGTCGTCTGCGGGTGCAACGTCGAGCACGGTCGAAAACGGCATCGTCTCCAGAAGAGTTTTTGCGTCTTCCTTCTGGAGAGCGGGCTCCGAAGCGGTCAGCTCCTTTCCACCATGAAGGGCGAGCATCCCGCGACGATTGACGTGTGAACGTACCGGTACGGGTTACAGGCTCTCGCGGTCGCTCGGGTGCGTTGGTGGGTTGGGATTGTTGTGAGGTTCGTCTGTGTGTCCGTGTGCCCGTGTGTGTCCCGGCTCCCCCCGGTGTCTTTTTACCGGTAACAGGCTTAACACGACAGAGCGACACAACCGGATGTGAACGTTAACACGACTGACGCGAAACACGCACTCGGGCGTGGGTGATGGCTCGAGCGGCGGTAGCGGCGTCGTCGATGGGCAACGCTGCGTTGTTCCCAACCTCATACTACAATTGTATAGACTATAGTCAGACTATAGTACCGGTACTACTGCGGCAGTGCGGGCACAAGCCTAACGGCGACGGCCAGACAACCAGATCAACCACTCTTTCCGTACTGTATGAGGTTCAGCGCTGCTTCTCGCGCCTCCGTCAACGCCTCCTTACTTCTCCATTTTTTAGTAGCAGTAGGTTTTGGTTTCTTGCCCCGTACGCCCGCTAAACGCCCGCCTTCCCAATGTAGCCATCGCTCGGAACGACGCTCCGGCCCCTCCCCCCTCAGTCTTCAAACCGGCGCACGCTCGCTGTGTGCACACAGCGTCTACGCTTAGGTCCGAGCGGAAGCTCCCCACAGGTTCCCCACAGGTTCCCGACGTTACGCTGTGCGCGGGGTTGTCGCGCGTCCGGTCTCAGTTAGGTCTCAGTGAGTGCTCTCCTGAAGAGACTTAGATTCGATCTCCAAGAGTTGCTGTCTGACAAGCTCGACCATTTCGGGCACTTTGATCACATCCACATTGGCATACGTGCTTGAGTTGCGACGTGCGAAGAGGTCCTCGAGAGAGAGCATTGAACGGTACAGGCCGCAGAAGATGAGCTGCGTGCAACACGCGAACAGCAATGCGAACCATAGATTCCGCTCTGTGCCCGTGTGGCCCAAGCCGAGCTCAACAAAATAGGGCCCGTACAAGGCCCCAGCAAGAAGAAGGTACACTCGAGTGAAGGCGCGGAACGCCTGTGGTGTGCGGTACCTGTGCGCCACAAAGGAGCAGATGCAGAAGAGGCTAGGGTTCTCGGATTCGGCGGCGCAAGCATGGCTGGGGGGATACGCATACACACCGGAGGGCAAGCACGCATGGATGCGGATGCATGAATCTTGCACGCGGTGACACTCAGAGGTTCAATCTGAACGAGGGCCACGCACTCATTGATGGCACAAAGACGCTCATAAGCGGCGAGTGCTATGGTGACGTACTGATCGAGGCGATGGCACTGGCCCCCATCCAACCCAGCGCGTTTGAAGTCCTGGCACAGGACGCGCACACGGTGCATGTGCCCCGCGAACTGCATGCGTGAGCCGTGGGCGATGGCCATCCGTTCGCACTGTTCGACATCGCCACCGATGCAGCGGATCGTATTGCGAGCGCGGCCCCAGCGCTCGGCATCGAGGTAGGCTATGAGTGCAACTAGGAGAGCGTCGAAGAGCGTCCTGAGCTCCTCGCGCTTCTGCTCAGGAGCTTCAACAAAGTTGTCGAGCAAAAGGACAAACTTGGGCCCGCCCTCCTTCCTGGTGGAGGGGACCAGCCACGAGTGCGCACACGACCAGATGGATGTGAGATGGCCGAGAAGCATGCCGAGTTCTGCGAGAGCTTTCTCCCGCCGCTGGAAGGAGAGCGAGATGCCGCTGGTGATTGGGATGATGATGGCGAACGAGACGGCAGTCCAGCTGATATTAACTGCCGCGTCCATGTCTAAGAACCAGTAGAGGCACGTGCTGGTCGTGGTGAAGGCCAATGATAGGAAGACATCGAAGGCACACAGTACGCGAGCCGTGGCAACGATGCTTGCAAAAAGGTCCACGACGTAATTGTTCATCGCTCTCACATAAGCATTGCTCTTCCTCACTGGCGCATAAGTCACGGAGTGAGAAGTGGCGACCCTGGTCCATGGTGAGTCATGGCGCTCAAGCTCGCCCATACGGCCTAGGCTGCAATACGGCTGAGTGAGAGCATGCGAACGCGCCAACGAAGGTTTCTCGTCCAGCACAGTAAACGCGATGCTCATGACTGGACGGTCCGAGAGTGAATGCCGGCACCCTGTGGATGGCTGCTGCTGATGCTGTGAAACACACACAACGCGCACGCGCGCGCACGCTCCCCCCAAGTTCAAGTTCAAGTTCAAGTTCAAGTCATCTCCGTCGACTCTCACCCCCACTGCTAGCCTCGAGAGCACATTCGATAGGCTTCCGTTAGGTTGTCTGTTGTTTATGTGTGTACATTGTAACTTGAACTTGAACGGACCCCCAAGCACGGGGGCCGCAATCGCAATGGACGGAGGCGTGGCCGACACAGCCTGCTATTACACAGGCCGTTAATCGTTAATCGGCGGGGGGCGGGGGAAGGAGTAACCCTCCCCCCTAACGAGTGGCCCGTGTATAGTGTGCCGAGAAACTCGATCACCTCTCGCCTATCGAGACACCGAAACGCAGTCTCCCCGCGCTCACTCCACCGGCTCACGGTCCGGCTCCGCCGCTCCCTGTCTGGCACATGTACCCAGTACTCGCTCCCTGTGTCGGCCATATAAAAATAATCAAAATTACGGGACTAACCTACAGATGTACCTAAAGTACCCTTTCTCGCCGCCCCGACCTCCCCTACCTTTCCCTGGGAGTTGAGAGGTCTAACCTGTGTGTTTCAAATGGGAAACCAACTTGACTTGACTTGACTTGACTTTTGTTCCGTATAAAAACTTGATACAGAAGGAGTTGACGCAAAGTAATGCTGCACGCTCTGTTGTTTTGTGTAGTGCTCGGTGGCACCGGGGTCGAGCTCGCGCCCCTCTTTGACGCTGCTGGCGCAGCTGCGACTCAGCTCCTGACGATGCTCGAGTGCAAAGACGAAAACGATGGCTGCCAGTCCTGGGCGACGGGAGGCGAGTGCTCCAAGAATCCAGGCTTCATGCAGTCGACTTGCCGGAAGGCGTGCGGGCGGTGCCAGCTGTCAGGAGACGATGCCCAGAACGCGCTCGAGATCGCGGCATACGCAACGCGCACCCTCCACGCAGGCTGTTCGGGAGCCAACAAACCGCCCACGCCGGCTTGCGCGGGCTCAGCAGAGCGCCTTGCAGCCCTGCTCGCCATCTCGCAGAGCTCGAGCCGGGGCGCCTCTCTGCAGCGTTATTTCGAGGTGCTGGCCCATGAGGTCCTAGCCGATGCAGCGATGGCGGCCAAGGCGACTGGCTCGATTGAGCTCGTCGCGCTCACGACGGACACGAGGGTGGCGAGCGTGGGCAGTGCCGGCCGGAGCCCGAGCCCGTTCACAACGCTGAGCGACGGCGGCAGGATGCCGACGGTCGGGCTGGGCACGTGGCTGACCACGGGGCAGGCGTGCTACGATCTCGTCTCCGCCGGGCTGCGCGCCGGCCTCCGCCACATCGACACGTCGGAGAATTACGCCAACCACGAGGAGATCGGGCGCGCACTTGCGGACGCGGCCGTGCCTCGCGACGAGCTGTTCATTGCAGACAAGCTGAGCTTCTCAGAGTCGTACTCGTCCGCGGGCGTGCGTTCGGCGGTCGCCGCCTCGCTCAGCAAGCTGGGCATCGAGTACCTCGACTTGTACATGCTGCACTCGGTCGGCCCCTCCGAGGGTGCGCGCCATGAGGCGTGGCGCGAGATGGTGGCGCTCCAAAGCGAGGGCAAGATTCGTCACCTTGGCGTGTCCAACTTTGGGGTGGCCGAGCTGCGCCGGCTCAAGGACGCCTTCCCCGACGCGCCGCCGGTCACGCTCCAGTCCAAGTTCAACCCGTACCATCGTGGGCGCACGGGCAACGCGGGCGGCGACGACTTCTTGCTGAGTTCAGCTGAGCTCGGGGTGGTCATCTCGGCCTATTGCCCGCTCAATGACTGGCCGTCGAAGCTCAAGGCGGTGGATGACAAGCTCGTGGCGATGATAGGCGCGCGGCGAGGCAAGACGGCCGCACAGGTGCTCTTGCGCTGGGGCGTGCAGCTGGGCGTCGCGCCGCTCACGCGCTCGAGTCACGAGGTGAGGCTGCGGCAAGCGACGCAGATCTGGGACTTTGCGCTGAGCGAGGAGGAGATGGCGCTCATCTCGGGCCTCGCCTGGATGGTGCTCGCGCCGAACAACCGCGTGCCCAGCACCGTCGTCGACGCCTTTGGCGTCCAGGCCCGCGACGCCGAGGCGCGCCAGCACGTGCCGCGCGACCAGCCGCCCGAGGCGCAGCCCATCAAGGCGTGCGACATGGCTTGGGAGATGCTAGATGGCAGGCCAAGCAAGGTGGAGCTGTGAGGATCTGCATGGTTTACAGTACACTGTTGAACTCGAGATCACCAAGAGAACTTACGAAACGACACTGTCTTTCAAGCGTGAAGGCCGACGCCCGCGCTAGCGCTACCTCGCTCAGCCACGCTCACGTGCTGACTCTCAGAACGCGTCCATGTCCGCTTGTGCAATAGCAAGTATCAGCACGAGCGACCCGAAAGAGATCACGCAGCCAAAGAGGAATAGCGGATTGCTGGTGAGATCCACGATCTCGCCCTGCATGGTCGTCGCAGGAGGAGGAACAGGCCGCCGAGGGATGGCCAATGGCTTGCCGTCAGCGAGCACAATCTCCTTGATGCCACTGAAGGACTCTTCCGGCTTTCTACTGTCTTCAGTCGCCTCTTTGGATGTGGCCATGCTGTCACGTCGTAGCCGCTCTCTCGCGAACGCCGCTGCGAGAGCATCTGGTTGGATGCCATCTTCGAGCAAGACGATGCGGCTGCTGCGAGCTGGCCCAAGTCGGGCGGTACCGGTGTAAGTAACGGAATGTAAAGTCACACTTTGAGATGGCGTCGCGCATAGCATGAGCAGGATGCGTGCCATCGCACGTGCGCGCCGGCGCGGGGGGCCGCGAGTCGGCGATCGCCCAGGCGCCATTCGTGGACAAAATTCACACCTCGCACCTCTATCCCTGCCCTAGCCTTTTCCTAGCGCGTTCCGTTCCGTTTTCAGGGCCCACTTGGCCAGACACACACGGAGTGGCGTGCGCGGGCGCGCGCGTTAGCGGGCGCTCACTCAGACACACTTTTACGCGACACCACGGACGCTCGGGAACGGGATGCTAGCGCCTAGCCCACACGGCTTAAGCCCACCGTCGGCCTCATAGGCTCTTCGACGGCGGCATGCACATCTCACCCCAGGCCCGCCCATCAAGACTTAACAGATGTAAGTACATGCGGAGGAGAGCGGAGAAACAAGTACCTATAAAAGAGCGTCCTGCGGCGAGACCCTCAGAATGGCAGCAGCCAAAGCAAGGACCCTCATGGGACCCTCCTCCATCTCCCGAGCGAGCTGCATGACCTCCTTGTTCTCGTACCAGCCATCAGCCTGGCGTGGGCGCTTGCGGCTGTTCTGGCCATTGAAGTGGATGCGCATGTGCCTCTGGAGGGTGCCTGAGTCCGAGAAGCACTTGCCGCAGCCCTCGTGGTCGCAGGCATACGGCTTCTCGCCCGTGTGCACGCGCTTGTGCTTGGTTAGGGTGCCCGAGAACGTGAAACGCTTGCCACAGCCCTCGTGGTCACAGGCGTGCGGTCGGTCGCCCGTGTGCGTGCTCTTATGCTTCGTGAGGTTGCCCGAGTCGGAGAAGCACTTGCCGCAACCCTCGTGGTCGCAGGCATATGGCTGGTTGCCCGTGTGCGCGCGCTTGTGCTTTCTGAGGTTGTTCGAGTCCGAGAAGCGCTTGCCACAGCCCTCGTGGTCGCAGGAGTACGGCTGCTCGCCCGTGTGCGTGTGCTTGTGCTCCGTGAGGTGGCCTGACTGCGTGAAGCACTTGCCACACCCCGCGTGGTCGCAGGCATATGGCCGGTCGCCCGTGTGCGTGCGCTTGTGCCTCGTGAGGGTGCCGTTGGAGGAGAAGCGCTTGCCGCAACCATCGTGGTCGCACGTGAACGTTCGTGCGGCCTCTTGGGCTCGAGGCATGTTGGCGCACGGGCGCAGAATGTCGAGCGGGCTGTGTGCGCAAATCGGGAGGTACCGGGTACAGGGCGTAAGTGACGAAAATTCATATTGGCTCGCCCAGCTCCATGGGGCGAGGGCTGTGGAGGGCTAATTGGGGGAGAACTCGTGCGTGTAAAGCGTGCGTGAAGCTGTTCACGGTGGTGCCGTTCACGTTGGAGGTATCTATGAAACGAGACGAGTTGTGTCGGGACGATGCTCTGGCCAGCGGTGCCGTCCGCAGCGGCCGCCCATCTTCCCGTCCTCGCATTGCCCTCCGTGGCTGGAGCGATGGTGCTGCCGACCCTCGCCGCAGCCGCACTAGCAGCCAACGGCAGCGATGACTTGAGGCCTCTGCTTTCGTTTCTGCTTTGCAAGCGCGCGATCCTCTACGCGGGCGCGATCGGGGCGGCATACGTGGCGGCGATGCGGTCGAGCGACGCGGCCGGAGGCCTGGGCGAGCGGCTGGAGCAGATTACCATCGAGGGTGTGCTGCCGGCCTCGTTGCCTCAGCAGACCTCCGTCGAGATGCGCGAGGTGGCCCGTGCACTCGACTCAACGTCGGGGGCCACGCAAGCCGCTGCGCTGCCGTTGCTGCTCGGTGTGCTCCTCCTGAGCGCGTATGCGGTCACCGCATTTGTCGGGGCGTCCCCGCCGGCGACCGACGAGGCGTCCGCCGCGGCCGACGCGCTCCGCGCCCTCGGCGACGCCGTGCGCGGCACGGCGCAGCCGCTCTCGAACGCTGCGGTGTGCGCCTTCTGTTGCAACGCCGAGCTGCAAGCGACGGCGCGCGCGCTGGGTTTGGCGCGAGCCGACGAGCCCTCACCGTCCGTTGCCATCTATCCTGGCCAGGTGGTGGCGGCTGCCATGGCGGCCGCGTTGGTGGGGGCGGCATATCTCTTGCCTGCGTCAGAGGCGTGGCCCGCACAGAATCTGGTCAACGCGTGCATCGCCGTGAGCGTGGCCCGCGTGCTGCAGATCCCGTCCCTCGGGGCCGTGGTCGCTGCGCTCGTGGGGCTGGCCGCGTACGATGCCCTGGGCACCCTCACCTCGATTGCGAGCGCCGCCGAGCCCACCGTGCAAGCCGCCACCTCCACCCTCGCGGCCGCCGCGGCCGAGTCGGTGCCGTCGGCATCGGCATCGTCGGTGATGGAGGGGGTGGCGCAGTCGCGGCTGGCGTATGCGTCGGGCGCGGCGTCGTGGCAGCCCGGGCTCCTCGTCGTCCTCGTGCGCGGGCGCGTCACCGACGGCCTCGGGTTAGGAGACGTCGTCTTTCCCGCCATGCTCCTTGGCTGGGCACGCCGCTACGACCTCGCCGCCGCCGCGCAGCGGCAGGCTGCCAACGAGGGCGGCGGCAAGGGCGATGAGGGCGGCGAGGGTGGGTATCTCGGCGCCGCACTGGGCGGATACACTCTGGGCTGCTTGCTGCTTGAGATCGCGCCGCCCGAGCTCGCGCGCGCGGCCCTCCTCTTCCTCGTGCCCTCGGCTCTCGCCGCGCTGCTCGCTCGCCTTGCCGTCAAGCGCGAGCTCGCGCGTGCGTTTGGGCTCGACCCGGGGGCGTCGACGTAGTAGTCCCGCCTTCTGTGGGCGGACCATATAGTCATGACTCTTGTGCGGTGTGTAACGTGCCTATGACGTGCGGACCGGCCCTTGCCGCCCTTCGCTCGCGGGCCGGGCGGCGCGGGACCGTTCGGTTCGGAGCGGTACAGCGTTTAAGCTTTAATTTTTTATCCATCTCCCCGCCGCTCGCTCTTCTCCAATGCCGCACGCTCTCCCCTTTCCACCTCCCTCCTCCCACCTCTCACTGAGTTCAAAATCAGGTGGTGGCGGTACGAACGACGGTGTGCGTGTGAATCTAGAAGGAACGTACCTCTACCTGTCCCCCTACCCATGATGACCTCACACACCGAGAGCGGCTCGACATGCCCTAAGACAACGTGCTCTCGAGCAGCAATGAGAGCGCACGACGACGCACCTTCGCACGCTGACACTCGTACGAACCGAACACTTGCGCTGCATACGAGCCATACAGCTTGAACACTACGCTTCGGTGGCGCGCGCCTCGTCGAGCAGCGCGGGCCAGAGCTCGTCGGCAGCCGCCAGAGAGCCACCATGCCGTCCGGGCCGCTCGGCGCTCGCATGCAGAGAGCGCTGAACTACGACGTAGTGCGTTGCATGTCGCGCGCGGCAGCTGGCGCGCGGGCTTCCACAGCGGCGGCCGGGTGTGCGCGTACGCAATCAGCGCCGAGTTGAACACGATCGCGTCGGCGCGTACGTCGGCTGAGCGCATCGCTTGCACCAGCCGCAGCACGCAGGCGACCGCGGCGCAGGCCCGACGGCTGAGTGTCGTTCACGTCTATAGGACGGCGATTGATACGTCGGATGTCGCCTCATCCAGATCGTCGCCCCCTTAACTACATGTATCGGACTCCACGTCTCCACCACGCCATGAGCATGCTCGATGAAGATGAAGAGTATGAAGACGACGTGCTGCACAAGCGCTTTGGCACGCTCTGCGCAGCGCGTGCCCGTAGCTCGTCATGCCCACATCCTCGACTACATGGCGCTTGCCTGGAGCCCCAAATCGAGGCTATGGCCTCAGGGCATGCGCTGCAACGATGAAGTGTGCCGATGGTAGGATGGCGGAGCCGCGGGCATGAAGCGAGCGAGGGTCCGTTTCGGACGACAACTTGCGTCCACAATTAACCACAAGGCAAATCGGGTGGACATGGCGCATGCAAGCGGGGAAAAGGGGGGGAGGGGGGGGAGAAATATTTTAAGCCGTGTTACGTTCAAGCAGCAGCCAGCACATCGACTCTCGTGATCCGCCAGCAGGGCGAGCTGGGCTGTTGGCTCGTGGTGTCAAGGCCGCGAGAAGGCCGCTTGAGTTGAGTACTGCAGGCGGCATCGGCGGCATCGGCGGCATCGGCGGCATCGGCGGCATCGGCGGCGACGGCCGCCGCGGCCGCCTCGGCGACAGCGATGGCGATGGCGACAGCGGTCTCCGCGGCGGCGGCGGCGGCGGCGGCGTCGCTCTGGCGTTTGGGCATGCGTTTGGGTTTGCGGCGCTTGGCCGCTTGCGCGGGCGGGCGGCCTGCGCGCCGCGGGCTACCACGCAGACCTGCCCGACGGCAAGCGGCGCGCCATCGAGGCCGCGTACCTTGGAGGCGAGCTCGACCTGGTGTGCGCCACGCGCGACTCGTTTGGCATCGACCAGCTGCAGCACGAGCGGCTGGTGACCGGCGCCGGCCTGCACCGCCCGCCGTGGACGTGCACGCCGAGTGGCAGCGGGCGATGGCCAGACGGGCGCAGCGAATCGCGGAGATCATCGAGGCACGCCGTGCTGCTGCCGCGGCGGGGGCGGCGCCGCCGCGCCCTCGTGCGCCGGCCGCGCCCGCCACGAGCGCCGCCGCGGCCGGCTGCACGAGCGGCACGCCGCGCAGCGCCGGCGCAAGGTCGCGCGTCGTGCACAGCGCGAGCTGCACGGCGCGGGTAACCTGGAGTCCGCCCCGAATGAGCGGCATATCGGCGTCAGCACCTTGATCGATGAAGATGTCATCGTCGATCGAGGCGCCCGAGCCGTCATCGACGTATACACCGATAGAGTGGAGGGAGAGGTAGCGCTCGCGCGTCTCCGATCGTATGGTAGCGGTGGACGCAGCGCTCTGAGCCCCGCCCACCGCGTGCCGCAGCTCCGACGGCGTGATCGGCTTGACGGTGCGGCGGATCCATTGTGTGTAGTATGCAAGGGCGTGGGAGCGAAAGTGCGATGACGCCTTGCGCTGCATGTGGGCTGTGCTGCTCACTCGACGAGGTCATCCGAGTCCTCGTCGAGCACGACAAACCGCTTCGCCTTGACCTTCTTCGCTTGCGGCTGATCACCAGCTGCAGGCAGCTGCATCCGTGCCTTGCCCACCGCTTTGCTGCTTGGCGCAGCCGGCTCAGGCGGATGGTCGAACTTGGCGAGGTGCTCGGGGTTCTTCTGATAGCACGAGGTTCCGTACTTGCAAATCGGCCGCATGCCGCTGCTGCCGCTGCCGCTGCCGCCTTTGCTGCTTGGCGCAGCCGGCTCAGGCGGATGGTCGAACTTGGCGAGGTGCTCGGGGTTCTTCTGATAGCACGAGGTTCCGTACTTGCAAATCGGCAGCATGCCGCTGCTGCCGCTGCCGCTGCCGCCGCCGCCGCCGCTGCCGCCGCCGCCGTCACCGGCGACGCGCTCGTCATCACAGACGTCGCCGTCAACGTGCTCGTCGCCGTCAACTCGGTCATCATCATCGTCGTCTTCGCCTGGGAGCATCCGCAGCAGCGCGTCTGCCGAGCCGCCGCCACCGCCGCTGCCGAGGCCGCGCGCTGCGAGGAAGAGCTGGCCACCGAGCACAAACTCGCCGCTCGCCTCGCACGGCGGCGGCTCAAAAGATGTGGACGGCGGCGGTGGCGTCGTTGCGGCAGTGTGGAAATCAAGGTCAGAGAATATTTTAGTCAACCAAAGTCTTTGATTATTTTTCTTCGCGCTCTGATTATTTTTCCTCGCGCACGCTTTGATAATTTTTCTTCGCGCGCTGCGCGCGCGAACCTTTGATTAAAATTCCTTCGCCACGCTTTGATTATTTTTCCTCGCGGTCGGTCGGCGAAAAGGCGTGGCGGTGACGGGGAAAGGACGAAACTTGACGAAACGTTACAGGTGCTCGATCAGCTTTGTCCGGCGCGCTCGATCGCGTCGAGCGAGCACACCGCGCGCCCTCGCGGGGGTCGTACATCGCTCTCAATTCGCTCGCTCGCTTCGCTCTAAACGATGTGTTCCTCATCAAGATACCGTCGAAGGGCAAGAAGACAATTGTCTCGTGCATGATCAAGGACGTGCACGTGTCCATTTTTCTTTCCATCAATGTCAAAATGCGCGACGAAAGCGTTCGTACGTGTTGGCCCTCGTCTCGACCGATGCCGCCCTCGAGGACGCATCCGTTGGTCCC
>Ga0210239_101603_pt1 | contig 16182 bp, 5 predicted proteins | sample ChrtobMetP5a_0mM_FD_155451 | JGI IMG/M metagenome (GOLD analysis project Ga0210239, IMG submission 155451) | Chrysochromulina tobin associated microbial communities from unialgal haptophyte culture, Seattle, Washington, United States - P5a_0mM | ecosystem: Host-associated > Algae > Haptophytes >... | reverse complement strand
CGCCATCTTCGCTGATCGAAATTTGCTTGGATCTCGACGTGTGTACTGATGCCACGTCGGGGATGAGGTAGTAGAGTGGCCCTGGCGCACGCGCGATCGCCCCCTGCAGCTTGGTTCTGGACCCGACAGTGTCGGCCGGGTTGAACGCGGGGGGTACAGGTGGGATCGACGCTGCATCGGCGGCGAGAACTGTTGCGGCCAGTCTGTTGGCCGCTTGCTTCAGAGCTGAAAAGACCATCTGCTGTTCTCTCGTGACCGAGGCGAGGAGGGCGGTGAGCCCAACAAGCGCTGAGTGCAGAGAAGAAAGTGGAGATGGGGCGAGATGCGGACGTCCAGAAGGAAATAAACTTTGGACGGGAGATGGAGGGACGCATGCATGAGTGATGCATGCATGAGTGATGGATGAGATGATAGATGAGAACACGGTACATTCCGGTCCTACCGGGGTGGATGAGGGCCTGAGGCATGTGTGAACCGGCACAACGCTCCCACGCCTGCATCACCCGAACGAGCAAGCTCATTAGCCAGACCCAGCAGCGTTTACTACCTGAGACGTGACACAGTGACAGGCACCTCCTTTCCTCCAGACGCGCCGTGATCGCAAACGGCCGTCTTGCCGTCGAGTGGCATCAGCATGCCCCACACACGGTCCAGGAGCACCTCAGCTATTCGGGCCTCGCAGTCATTCACGCCGTACGAGATCAGCAACGTGTCCGGCCTGTCGCGAGGGGTGTGAAGGCCCGAAAGGAATTGAACGCTCTCGCAGTCATTGGGGTCCTGTGATGACTGCAAGCAGAATTCGGCAGAGCTGCTGAGCATCCGATACGGGGCCGCCGTTGATGTTGTGTACCAAAAATGCGTATAGCGCGAGCCGAACTTGAACACAGCCGCATTGTTAGCCTTCCCCCCGCCTCCCCAACCGCGATGGAGATGCCCGATGCCAAGAAAGGCGGTGCAGCTGCCGTTCTGGATCAAGACCAAGTTAGCAGTGGCTGAGATACGCGCGTCACGCACAGCGAGACCTACGGCTGAGCCACCCTTGTCGAGGGAGCTGCTGAGATGCACAGCAGCGCGGGCCGTTTTTCTGAGTTGGCGTGCCTCATGCCGTGCCTCTTGCCTCTCGACATACCGCTTGCCTCGCCTCTTGCCGCTGGGCGACGGCAGAGACCTCTCGAGCAGCTCCTCAAGCAAACTGGTGTTCCCATCGATGAGCACGAGAGATGCCGGGGTGACGGCAAACTCACGCAGATTCGCAATGTAGCTGATCTGAACCGAGCCGTTTGGTGCAGCCAAGCCGCACGTCCATCGTGCATCGCGCCGCCGATTGATAGGCATGGCAAGGTACTGTGGCCCGTAGCACTCAGGCACAGAGAGCATCTTGAAGCTTGGCGCTCCGAGCGATCCGATGATGCCAATCCAAGGCTGGATAAGCACCGAAAGGCCTGAAGCAGCCGTCATGTCAGGAGCGACAAAGAGTGCCTGGTTGCGCCCCTGCAACCACTTATCCCACACCTGAATCCGCTGTGGGGTCCATGCTTGAAGCATGTGAAGGCCACCGTCAGCAGTGAGTTTGCGCTCTAGATGCACCGGCGAGACAGAAAAGGTGCACGCGGCGCAGTTGTACGTGACCAAAAGGTGGCGGCCGTCGAGGTTGAGCAGCCGTGCATCGTAGACCTGCTGGCTCCATGGAGGTGTGAAGCCACCACTGACGCCCGCCGGCACGTACTCACGGCCGTGGTCAGCCCATGTGGCTATCTGCAGCGGTGGTCGTGTGATGAGCCACGTCCAATCAAGGACCGCCATTTCTCTGTCCAGCACCAAGAGCACGGTGCCTTTGAAGAAGGCTGCCGTTGCAATTGTTATCTTCTTCCACGTCGCATTGAAGAGCGGACTGCTTGCATCGCACTGGTGCAGCACATCGGCCCGCACAGCGACAACGTATACGCACCGAGGGCAAAGTCCATGAGGCGCGGCGGTGAGACTCGGGTTGAAGAACCGAAGCGGACGCGGATGCGCAGGCTCACCCAATTGTGGTGGGCCAGCAAAGGTGCCGACATTCACCGAGAGCGTGCGTGGCTGCCTGACTGGCAGCACAGAGGCGCAGTGTCCTCGGAGAAACTGCGCACATTGCTCGCGAGCGAAGTGCCGTGGCGCACCGTACATTTGAGCTGGTGAGTACGTTGGCTTGGTGGCGGAGGACATCATGCACAGGATCACGAAAATGCTCACTGTGAATCGTACATGTAGGACGGACGGCGACACGACAACACTTGAGGCTCGAGCGGTGGATTTCGAAACGAGGTTTTGCGAGATTGACACCTCGCGCCTTGTCGTTCCCTGCGCCGCGCGCCGACGGCCACGTGCTGTGCACTCAATCACATCAACATGGACGTGTGCAAGCCGCACTGCGCCCCCTGCAAAATCTGTCCGTCGCTGCTGGCCTCAGATTTGGCGAGTCTCGCCAGCGAGTCGAGTTTGGTCATCGCCGCGGGTGCGGATGAGCTGCACCTGGACATCATGGACGGCCACTTCGTGCCCAACCTCACATGGGGCAGCCCAGTTGTAGCCTCACTGCGCAAGCACGTGCCCGATGCTTTCCTCGATTGCCACTTGATGGTGAGCAAACCATCCCAGTGGGTGTCGGACATCGCCAAGGCCGGCGGCTCGCGCTACACCTTTCACATTGAGGCGGTCCGCGGCCATGGCGATGACCCTCTCGATGCTGCTGAGATGTGCAAACTGATCCGCGAGAACGGCATGCAAGTGGGCGTCTCGATCAAGCCGGGTACCGGAGTGGAGGTGCTCGCCGGCATCATCGAGCTCGTCGACATGGTGCTCGTCATGACCGTAGAGCCTGGCTTTGGGGGTCAGAAGTTCCAACCGGCCATGATGTCCAAGGTGCTGGCACTTCGCACGCAGTATCCCAATCTCGACATCCAGGTCGACGGCGGCCTCTCGCCCGAGACCGTCGACGCCGCGGCCGCCGCGGGTGCCAACCTCATCGTCGCGGGCTCGTCGGTCTTCAAGCCGGGCCTCAACCCGCGCGAGCCGATCAAGACGATGCGATGTGCCGTCCTGCGCCATGGCCACGGTCTGAGCGCCGAAGAAGCGGAGGCAAGAGCAAACAAGGTGGGCGAGAAGCGGCAGGCGCCCACGGTAGTCGAGGGCGCAGACGCCAAGAAGCCATCGGTGCCTGTGCCGCCGCCCGCCACACCCGCGATGCTCTCAGCAGCCGACGCCCTCAAGCGAGAGGTGGGCTATCGCGCCGTCGACGTGCACGTCCGGTCGGGGATGGCGGTGGGCCTCGGGACGGGCTCGACGGCCTACTTTGCCGTCGAGCGCCTCGGCCAGAAGCTCGCGAGCGGCGAGCTCAAAGACATCATCGCTGTGCCCACCTCGGTACGTACCAAGGAGCAAGCCGAGAGCCTCGGCATCCCGCTGACAACGCTCGACGAGCAGCCGACGCTCGACGTGGCCATCGACGGTGCGGATGCCCTCGATCGCGCTCTCAATCTCGTCAAGGGCGGCGGAGGCGCGATGCACCGCGAGAAGATGGTCGCCATGCGCGCAGCCAAGTTCATCTGCATCGTGGACGAGTCCAAACTCTCCTTCGGCGGGCTGGGGCCGTCCTTCCCCCTGCCCGTCGAAATCACACCCTTCTGCGCCAAGTGCACGATGCGCACGATCGCGAGCCTGCCCGCGCTCGCCGGGTGCGAACCACGCTTGCGCCTTGGCTCCGCCGCGAACAATAAGGTCGACGGTGACCAGCCGGCCGTGACCGACAACGGCAACTACGTCGTCGACCTCTTCTTCAAGCAGCCGATCGCCGACCCCGTCGAGGCGGCCCGCCAGCTCAAGGATGTCGTCGGCGTCGTCGACCACGGCCTCTTCTGCAGCATGGCGGCCGAGGCCATCGTCGCCGGTCCCGCTGGCGTGTACGTGCTCACGCCCGAGTGACATAGTGACCGGGAGGCGGTCTGGCGAGAGCAATATTAGGGTGGGCCGTCATCGGCTGCGCAGCGCCGCAGTCAAATTTTGTGGTTCGTTTCTTAACGCGTACCCGGTAAGTTGAAGTGTGAACTGTAGAGTTTCGTGGCGACGAGACGCCTGCGTTGGGTCGCACAAAATGTCGGCGTCGTCAAGCGCAGAAGCGGCGACGGGACCTTTATTGCGCTACTTTTCAGGCCTGACGCGCGCGGCCCTCGATCGCCTGTACGCCGACGGTTGGACGTGCCAAGGGCTTCTACGCGCGCTGCCAAGCATGGCTCGCCTGTACGTGTTGCGCCTCGCATGTGCACAAGAAGACGTTCCTGTGGCCGTTGTGGATGCATGGAAGCGCGCGGACAGCAGCACAGCCACCTTGAGGCACGCCCAAGCGTTAATGGTGCTCGAGCGGTTGAGCCTCATCGAGAAATCGTTGGCACCTGGCGGCGGCACTAGCTGGCGATTGCACCGTGGGTTTGCCAAGCAACTGCTCGACAGTCTGTGCATTGGCGGTGTTCTCGACGCGGAGAGTGAGCGCGACGTCGGCTCGGCGGCCCTAAGCAGTGGCAGTAGTGGCGCGCCCGTGCTCGGCCAGCTCGAGCGCCACGCGCACTCCACGTGGGAGCGCGTGCTGCAAGCGATCATAGCCCCTCCGGACGACGACATCGAGCTGACCATGCAGTGCGATGGCGCAACGATGCAGGAGCTGCTTATAGAGGCGGACCTGCTGGGCTACGCGCCCAACGACGGCGGCACGGACGTCGATGATAACGGCGCGTTGCCGGCGCGGTTCACGATGAGCCGGCAAGCGCGTCGATACCTGCTGCTGCCGACTCATGCGCAGGTGTGGATGCTGGTGCGCGCCTACATGAAGCTGTCGGAGAAGGGGACGCCTGGGACGCAGCACGGCGTGCTCTGCTTCCTCATGCGGCTCGGGCTGCTGCGCCTCGGCCGCGCGTACCGCATGGACGATGCAGCTCTCGACGAGGCACAACGCGCCACTCTAGCCGACATGGCGCTCTTCGGCCTCATCTACCGGCCAGAGGAGACGCCTGAGTTGTATTACGCGACGCCCCTATGCCAGTACCTGCTCTCCACGTCTGCGGGCGCCGGCGCTGCGGCAGCGAGCTCCGAAACGGATCGCGCAGGCGCGGCCAACGGCAACGGCGCAATCGCGAGCGGTGCGGGCAGCGGCGGCGAGGGCGGCGGCGGCTTCCTGGTTCTTGAGACCAACTTCCGTGTGTACGCGTACACGGGCTCGACACTGTGGGCGCGCGTTCTCGAGGGTTTCACCCGACTCGAGTACGTGCTCCCCAATTTGGTCATTGGCTCTCTCACGCGCGACTCCATCCACGCCGCGGTCGACGCGGGGGTGAGCGCCGCAGAGATCATCCAGTTCCTCGCACGCAACGCGCACCCGCGCATGGCGAAGCAGACGCCTGTGCTGCCCGAGACGGTCGTCAACCAGATCGAGCTTTGGGTCAAAGAGAAGCAGCGCGTGCAATATGCCAAGGCGCGGCTATATCAGCACTTCAGCTCCCAGGCTGAATTTCTCGAGGCGGAGGCGTACGCAAACGACATCAAGGTCCTGATTTGGTCGAAACACGCACCCGAGGGAAGGCAGTGCTTGCTCGCTGTGAGGGCGGATGCGCACGACGCGATGAAGCGCTTCTTGAAGGCGCGCACGCAAAACGGCTGAGCCGCGCGCGATGAGACCGTAGTCAACCAGTACTGTAGCGGTAGTGCGGCAGAAAGATGCATACGGCTACGACGACGATACGATGGGGGCGCGCGCCAGGTGCTACTTCATGTATCGTCAAAATGATTTCCCCACAGGCTTCCACAACCTTTTGGAAGCTCAGCCCCGATGCATTTTGAGGGAGATTCCTGGACAAGGGGTACTAAATCTGTGCTGAACAGCATGTCAGGGGTCTTCCTGATCATGATGGTGGGCTTCACCAGCGCACAGTACTTCACCGTCCCCACCGGCAGCCTTTGCACCGTCGATCCCACCGCCCCAAACTGCATTCGCTCGCCCAACTTTCCGAACAATTACGGCAACAACCAGCAGTGCTCCATCACGCCGACTGCGCTCGCCATTGGAACTCTCATGACAGCAACCGCCTTTTCAACGGAAGCGGGGTATGACTTTCTCAGAATGTTTGACATTTCAGGCACGCCTACAGCGGCCTTCAGCGGGTTGATCGGACCTTCCAATGTCGTGTTGGGCGCGGGGGCGATCACGTGGACTTCGGACGGAGGTACTACAAAACCGGGCTGGCGAGTGTGCTCGAACCCGGCTCCGCCGCGTGCGCCGCCTCTGCCGCCATTCCCGCCGATGCAGCCGCAGCTCGATCCGGGCGAGTGCGCTGTCGTCTACTATAAGGCCACAGACCCCGATGAGATTGGGATCGTGCTCTTCGATCATCTCTTTCCCGGCGATAAGATCTACATTACCGACAACCAAGTTCTTCCTGCAGCCGCCGGCGGCTGCAGCGAGGCGTGCGGCTGGGCCTCCTCCGACGGCGCTTGCGACGATGGTGGCCCCGGCGCCGTGTACACTTCTTGCGTCTACGGCGCCGACTGCACCGATTGCGGCCCCCGCCTAGCAGCGCTCCCTCCACGCTGGTCGACCGGTGAGGGGCACATGATGTATACCGCCCCCACACGGAGGGACCCCGGTACCGTCCTCACCTTGAGCAACTTTGTGGCGGCCCAGGGCTCCTTCGAATTGTCCCAGGGTGGAGACGAGCTCATCGTCTACCGGATTGGTGTGGGGCAAACCCGGGCCTACCCGACTTTCCTATGCGGCCTCTGCAGCAAGAGTGCAACAACGACGACAGCTCACCCGTGCGGCTTTGACAACATCCCAGGCTTCTCGAGCTACCTTCCGGGCGTCTGGAACTACTTCCACACTGTCACCCCGGCCTTCGCCGGTCAACGGAGGCAGTGGATCTACAACTCGAGCGCGACGGGTCTGGCGGGGGGGTACGCCCCCACGTCGGGCTCCAGGGCTCAGCTGCTTGCTGCCATCAGCACCCGCACCAACTGGTTCTTCAGCAACACAGCCACAGCGATACCCACAATTCAGGGCGTCGTCCCCGCTGGTGGGTATCGCATCACCAACCTCCCTCCGTCGATGCCGCCTCCGCCGTCCTCGCCTCCGCCCGCTTCACCACCGCCCCCGTTCGCGCCCCTGCCCCAGGCCCCACCGCCACCGCCCAGCCCCCCCAAGCCGCCACCACCGCCACCCGCCGCGCCGCCGCCGCCGCCGCTGGTCCCGGGCGACTGCCTCTTCGTCGCCCTCAGAACGGACAATCCGGACAACTTCGGGCTGCTCCTCCTCAAGACGCTCGGCTACTCGGAGACGCTCTATGTGACCGACGACGAGTATCTGTCGCCGACCGGACCGTTTGCGAGGAGCCCCGGCGAGGTCCACCTCTCGTACCGAAACGGCGTCGTGGACGTGCCCGCGGGCTCGGTGCTCCAGCTGCGCAACTTCACCGGCGGAGTCCTTGCGGCCAGCGACCTCGGCGACCAGCTGTTCGCGTACGTTGGCAACATCTCCATGCCCAATGTCCTGTGCGGCATCACCAATGAAGTTGGGGGATGGTTCGTCCCCATTGTCAATGCCTGCACCGAGACGTGCAACGACGCCTTCGACGGCTGGTGCGACGACGGCGGCCCCGGCGCCGAGTTCACCTCGTGGGGGTGCGACCTCGGCACCGACTGCACCGACTGCGGCCCACGCAATCAGGCCACCCCATCCCCGGGTCGCTCGTTCCGCCCCTCGAGCCTCATCCCCGGCTTCAGCGCGTCGGCCTTTACCCACTACGACAACTTGGCCTACCGCGGCCCGAACAACGGCACCGTCGGGCTGCTGCGGTCGGCGATCACCACCGCCTCCAACTGGGTCGGCAGCGACGTGGTCGGCGACGCGGCCAGCATCGTCATGACCTACTTTGAGATCTACCCCGACCCGCCCTCCCCGCCGCCCTCGCCCCCGAGCTCACCGCCGCTGCCGCCCTCGCCGCCCTCGATGCCGCCGTTGCCGCCGTCGTTGCCGCCGCCGCCCCTCCCGCCCGCGCCGCCTCCGCCAGCCGGACCGCCCTTTGGCGCAACTCGCACGACCTGCGCTGATACGTGCAACTTCGCCTCCGACTACGATTGCGACGACGGCGGCCCCGGCGCCGATTACACAAGCTGTGCCCTCGGCACCGACTGCACTGACTGCGGTCCCCGCGCCACGCCCCAGTGCAGCGCGGGCACGGCCTGCGGCATGTGCCTGATGGCCGAGAGCGTGTGCCCGAGCACGACCGTCATTAATACCCTGCCCCCATGCAGCAACCCCTTCTCTCACCCGTGCGCCAATACGTGCAACTACGCCAGCGACGACGATTGCGACGACGGCGGCCCCGGCGCCGAGTTTACCAACTGCGACCGCGGCACCGACTGCACCGACTGCGGCCCTCGCGCTCCGCTTCCGCCACTGCCGGCCCACGGGCGATGCCGCGGCAGCGGATTCTGCGGCACGAGCACCAGCCTCAACAACTGCGGCCCCAACGCCGTCTACCGCATGGCCTACCTCATGGTTCCCCCCCCACCACCGCCCTCCCCGCCGCCGCCCTCCCCGCCGCCGCCCTCCCCGCCGCCGCCCTCCCCGCCGCCGCCGCGGCCGCCGCCGCCGCCCTCGCCGCCGCCGCCCTCGCCGCCGCCGGTCGGCTGCATGCACTCCGGCGCAGTCAACTACCGCCCCTTTGCCGTCGTCGACGACGGCTCGTGCATCATCGGCGGGTGCACGGACTCGCGCTTCACCCAGTACAACCCGAGGGCCTCGTTCGACAACGGCGGCTGCTCGCCTCCCATTCCCGGCTGCACGGACTCGCTGGCCGTCAACTACCAGGCGTCTGCCACCTTTGACCCGAACAGCACGTGCTTCTTCGCCCGCTACGGGTGCATGAACTCGTCCGCCTTCAACTACAACCCGAGCGCCAACGTCAACACGGGATGCGTGCCCCCCATCCCCGGCTGCACCGACTCGAGGGCAAACAACTACCAACCAGGCTTCAACACCAACGACAACTCGTGCGTCTTCTTCGGTTGCATGAACTCGGCGGACCGCAGGTACAGCCCGACCGCGACACTTAACGACGGCTCGTGCCCGAACAACCCAGGCTGCATCGACCCTGCTGCGGCCAACTGCAACAGCTCGGTCTACAACGCACCAGTGCCCGACTGCCCAGGCGCGACCGGGTGCTGCACCTACGGCGGCTGCACGACCTCGGGCGATGCCAACTTCCAAGCGCGGAACACCTTCGCCATCCCGGGTCGGTGCGCGGGCGCGCCTCCGGGCCGCCGCCTTGCCAAGATCACTCCGGGCCGCCGCCTGCAGGGGGCGGGATGCTTGGACCCGACCGCGTCCACATATTCGCAATCGGCCACGTCGCACGTGCAGAGCATGTGCGACTACGCGATCCTCGGTTGCACCGACCCGAACGCGCTCAACTACGTGCCTGCAGCCACACCGGGCAACCTGTGGGCCTCGTCGTCGTGCGTCGCCCGTGTCGCCGGCTGCATGGCACCTGCGGCACTCAACTTTAACAGCAACGCCAACACCGCTGGCACGTGCACGTACGCCGTCAGCGGCTGCATGGACTCCACCGCGACCACCTACATGCCCGCGGCCAACGTCAACGTCCCCTCGTTGTGCGCGTACAGCATTCCCGGCTGCACCACGCCCAACGCCAGGAACTTCAACCCGTCGGCCACCGTCAACAATCGCTCGTCGTGCATCTACGACGTGCGCGGCTGCCCCGATTCGGCCGCGAACAACTATGTGGCCGGCACCAACATCCCTACCCAGTGCACGTACACCATCCCTGGCTGCATGAGTCCAGTGGCCGCCAACTACAATACGGGTGCCACCGTCGACAATGGCAGCTGCGTCGTGTACTCGCCACCGCCCCGGCCACCGCCGCCCTCGCCTACGCCCCTCTCGCCCCCGCCGCCGCCCCCGCCGCCCCCGCCGCCGCAGCCCTCGCCTCCGCCGCGGCCGCCGCCCTCGCCGCCGCGGACGCCGCCCCCTTCTTCGCCGCCATCACCACCCCCGCTGCCGCCTTGTCCTCCTTCGCCGCCCGCTCCGCCCTTTCTGCCACCCCGTCCGCCTCCGTCGCCCTTCTACCCCACGGCTCTGGGTCTCACGGCCGTCGCCGACAATACCAACAGCATCATCATCGCCGTCGTCGTGTCCTGCTCCGTCCTCATCTGCTTTGCCATCGGCCTCGCGGTGAACCACCGACGCAAGCTGAGCGAGCGGCCGCGCAGGAAGGGGCCCGGCGTGTCCGGAGCCGAGATGCAGAGAACCCAGGCCAAGGAGTACAAGCCCATCCCCATGGGCCAGATCACGTTCGGCGACCAGCTCGGCACCGGCGCCTTTGGCGTCGTGTACCACGGCACATTCCAGGCCACCAAGTGCGCCATCAAGAAGCTGCACACGAACGACGCGAAGTCGAACCTCCTCGCGAAGGCGCTCATGGACGAGTTCCACGTGATGAGCACGCTGCGCCACCCGAACGTGCTGCTCACGCTAGGCATCGCCGAGGACAGCATCGAGGGCACCAAGGGCATCGTCATGGAGCTCATGGAGGCCTCGCTCGCCGACGTGATCAACCTCGCTGCCTTCCAGCTGTACTCCTCGTGGGAAGGCTCCTTCTTCTCCATCGCCAGGGATGCGGCCAACGGCATGGCCTACATCCACTTCAACAGCATGCTCCACCGCGACCTCAAGCCGGGCAACGTGCTCCTCGACGCGCAGTGGGTGGCCAAGATTGCCGACTTTGGCACAACCTTCAACGCGGCCGCGAACCAGGCAGGGAAGGACGGCGGCGACATCCAGGGGACGCCACCCTACATGGCGCCCGAGATTGTGCAGAACAAAGTGTACGACACGCCCGCGGATGTGTGGGCCTTCGGCTGCTTGCTCGCGCACATGGGCTCCAAGCGCGCTCCCTACTCGTGGCTCACGCACATCGAGACGCCCAAGCAGCTCATTGAGGTCGTGCGCGGAGGCAAGTACTCGCCGCTCGAGCTTCTCCTCGAGAGCAAGACGACGCCGGACGCCATCAAAGATCTGGCCGAGAAGTGCTGCCAGCGTGGCCCCAGTCTTCGGCCAAACTTTGAGCAGATCTCGGGCATGATTACCGCAGCCATCCCCGAGGGCGTCGAGCCCCGCCCCGTGGCGCGCATCAAGAACCGGCGCCCGCTGCGCACCGGGTTGCCCATGGGCTCAGGCCCGACACGTGATGCTGCATCGTCCGAGGCTGGTGGCGAGAGCAGATTCCGCGACAAGTTCAAGAGCAAGGCGCTCGAAAAGTCATACCGCAACAGCGCAACAGGCGCGGGAGTGGCAAACGTGGGTGACGACGTTTCCAGGCCGTCGCTCTTTGAAACCTTCTCGGACACGCTCCTCGCCACCTTCACGCCCGGCAAGGATGATAAAAAGGAGGACACTTCAGGCCTCGTGTAGCGAAGTCTTTCTGTTATCCTTCTGTGTGCGAGGCGCTGCGTACAGAGGGCTAAGCTGTACGCCACAGCTGAGCACCGATGCATGGCAGGGAGAGGGGACGGGGGATGAGGCGAGGGATGCCAGCGCCGCATCACGATGTGGCGCAATGCTGCGATCACGTGGGTACCATGTCGACCGATGTGTCAGTGTGGGCGGTGTGGACAGATGTGCGATTCCTCGCCTCCTCGGGGACTCCCAGGACTTCCGTCCGGTGGGGGCGGGCCTTGGGGCGGGCTGACAGGGATGGGCAGGTCAGGGCGGGTGCCCCTTGCTGGGCGGGCGGAGGGCCGTACCAGAGCCGCTTCTGCACGTAAAAGCTTCTCTGTTTTGTAGTAATTAGGGGATTCAGTACTAATGATTACATCGTCTTCTCAGTTCGTCTGTGCATCCGCACTTGTTAGGGACGTGTTAAGTAATCATCACTTCATCAGCCCCGAGAGCTGGCCTTGTGAGGCCGAGCTCTGACGGTCCCTGAGTGAGAGGGGTGAGGCGCCGAGAGACGGCGGTTAGGACGGAGGTTAGGGCGGTCGGGCGGTGTCGTGCGGTCACTGGTTTGAATCCCCCCTGGGTGGGTGGGTGGCTGGTTTTTCTGGGCAGCTGGTGATCCAAGCTTGCAAGCATTGAAGACGGGATGCAGCAGCTCGCCCTCGTGCAGGGCTTTCGTTGCCTGCATCTCGCCAACGGGCCGAGCAGCGAGCGGCCTGTGGAAGCTTCCGAGAGAGCGAGAGCAGCAGCTTAGATCGAGAGCATAGCCGATACGTAGCCGACGCAGCCGCGGCAGCGAGCGTCACGCCCGACAGGGCGATCAGCGGTGCGCGCGCCGAGCAGCGAGCGGCCTGTGCCGCTCAAGCTTCCGGCTACGCTCTCGATCTAAGCTGCTGCTCTCGCTCTCTCGGAAGCGAGCGGCACAGGCCGCTCGTATAGATATTGACGGTGGCACCAGTCTCAACATCTGTCTCAACACCTGTTTTCCTGTCTCATCACTTGGTGTCTCAAAACCTGTTTTGGGGTCTCAACATTTGATACTTAACGCAAAAAAGTGTCCCAATGTTAAACCATACTCTCTGGTTCTAGCGCTTGCGCTAGATTGGTTGTCTTCCAGAGCGAACAACGTTAAGGGCGGCAGGCGCAACACCTCGACCCGTATTGTCGAGCCCGGAGCGCCGGCGGGCGGGTGAAACTAACATGCATGCAAGCATGAATATACAGAAGCATACTGTGCACTTGCCAAATCTGGCGAAGCAAGAACCGTTATTATTGCGTGACGTGTCGCATATCTCCTGAAACGTCGCCCCAAGCGCGTCGCGCATTCTGGTCAGCGGCTCCGCCGCGTTTGTCGTGCATAGGGACCAGATACATTTGCGCTCTCGCTTTCAGCGCCGCCTACAAGGAGGACCTTCCTCTCGACGAGGATGACGGCAGCGCCAAGAATTGCGCCAGGGGCAAACGCCTCGCTTGCCCCGTCAGCAATGCCGCACGTCTTCTACAGTAAAACCTGATGTGCTCTCCCCAAGAGACTGAGCTCGAGCTGGAATATACCTAGAATAAACCTGCATGTGCCGATGGTGTGCGCCGTCTATCGAGCGCTCCCCACGCTGGGATGGCGCCAAATGCGCGCCGTCTTCCCGGGGCACGCGCCGAGCAGGCAGTCAAGCGCCGAATTGGGGTCATGAATGTAACGGTCGGTCATCAAGTGCGGATATTCTTTGAATTTTAAACACCTCAACAATCTCGCTCAGCTCGCACCTCGTTGAACGCTTCCAGAAGGTGCTCGACACTATTGACTGCGAGCACGTACAAGTACCGACTACTACGATGACACACTAGTCACAATGACAAAAGCAACTGCCTCGCTCGCTTTTGCTGCAGCCTTTGCTGCGGCTCCTGATGCGCGACCACCCTTCTCCTGCCAGTAGCCGGCAATCAGGCAAGCCTTGCTGCGGTCGCCACCATGGCCACCCTTGCGGATGTATGTCCACACCATGAGACGGAGAGAGGGGCGGCAGCCAAGGTGCTTGGTCGCAGCGGAAGCGAAGGTGTGCGCGAGCGAGGGGTTTCGTGAACAAAGTTGGAAGTTGTCTCGTAGAGACTCGCTGGGCTTTCCAAAGTAAAATAGGTCAGCGAATTTCAAGAGAGAAAGTTGGAAGGGTTGTTTACGGGCTTTATTTTGATCATCCTGAGCGGATTATTGCGCAACGTCTGTGCGTGCAAAGTTGTATAAGCCCACTGATAGGGTTTCGTCGCGCCTTCGCGCGCCGCTCTGCTGCTGTGTCACGCGCGGGGACACAGCGGTCGTGGTACGGTACGTACTACATAGGGGGGATCGGTCATTTAGATGCCCGTCGGGTTAGCACTTCCTCTCGGGAGTGCGGACCATTGGGTAGTGAGGTCCCGTGTCCGGGACCGGGAGCATAACGCTATTTGCGCTAAGTCCTGTCTCCGTCCAGGGACGCTCTGACAGGGTATGGGCGCGTGGTCCGCCAGACTCAGACCGTCGAGTCCGGAAGGCCACGACGCCACCCGCCGATTGCATGCGTATGCGGCGCGCGCGCTCTCTCCCTCCGCTCAACAGTTGTGGCTCTGAGCGGCCCTGGACTGCATGACGTGGGCGCGGACCTCGCGGATCCACGCGCCTACGTTGCGCTCGACCGCCTTCAGGGCGGGGAGTACCATCTGTATCCGCATGGCCGAGGGTGTCACGAGGTAATCATGATGTAATCATGATGCAATCATGATCAGGTTGATGAGCCATCACTGGCACTCTACAGCCTCTTACGCGCTCGTAGCTGGCGGTCGTCGCGCGTGGCGCGCGAGCGAAGCGCAGGCCGCCTCTCGGCGGCCCCCTCGGTGAGTAATCACGAGGTAATCATGACGTAATCATGATCAGGTTGATGAGCCATCAGGGGCACTCAGCCTCTGATGCGCTCGTAGCTGGCGGTTTGGCGGTCGGCGCGCGTGGCGCGCGAGCGAAGCGCAGGCCGCCTCTCGGCGGCCCCCTCGGTGAGCAATCACGAGGTAATCATTACGCAATCATGAAGCAATCATGATCAGGTTGATGAGCCATCAGGAGCACTCAGCCTCTGATGCGCTCGTAGCTGGCGGTCGTCGCGCGTGGCGCGCGAGCGAAGCACAGGCCGCCTCCCGGCGGCTCCCTCGGTGAGCAATCACGAGGTAATCAGGATGCAATCATGATCAGGTTGATGAGCCATCAGGGGCACTCAGCCTATGATGCGCTCGTAGCTGGCGGTCGTCGCGCGTGGCGCGCGAGCGAAGCACAGGCCGCCTCTCGGCGGCTCCCTCGGTGAGCAATCACGAGGTGATCATGACGTAATCATGATGCAATCATGATCAGGTTGATGAGCCATCAGGGGCACTCAGCCTCTGATGCGCTCGTAGCTGGCGGTCGTCGCGCGTGGCGCGCGAGCGAAGCGCAGGCCGCCTCTCGGCAGCCCCCTCGGTGAGCAATCACGAGGTAGTCCTGATGTAATCATGATGCAATCACGATAAGGTTGATGAGCCATCAGGGGCACTCAGCCTCTGATGCGCTCGTAGCTGGCGGTCGTCGCGCGTGGCGCGCGAGCGAAGCACAGGCCGCCTCTCGGCAGCCCCCTCGGTGGGCAATCACGAGGTAATCATGATGCAATCACGATCAGGTTGATGATCCATCAGGGGCACCCAGCCTCTGATGCGCTCGTAGCTGGCGGTCGGCGCGGATGGCGCGCGAGCGAGGCGCTGGCCGCCTCTCGGCAGCCCCCCCGGTGAGCAGTCATGACGTGATTATGAAGCAATCAGGTTGATGAGTCATCATAAGAGCCATCACTGGCACTCAGCCTCTGATGCACTCGTAGCTGGCGGTCGGGCGCGCTTATGGCGCTCGCGTGAGCGAGGCTTGGTGCTCTCTCGGCAGCTCTTCGCGGTGAGAAATCCGGATGTAATCATGATGCCATCATGATCAGGTTGATGAGCCATCGCTGGCACTCAGCCCCTGGTTCGCTTGTGAGCAGTCGGTCGGCGCGCGTGGCGCGCGAGTGAAGCGCTGTGGCAGCCTCTCTCGGCAGCCCCCTCGGTGAGCAATCGCGATGTAATCGTGATGCAATCATGATCAGGTTGACGATGTGATCATGATACAATCATGATCAGGTTGATGAGCCATCGTTGGCAGCCCCGGCGGCCTCCGCGATGCGCTCGTAGCAGGCGGTCGGGCCGTCTCTCGACGGCCCCCTCGGTGAGCAATCACGATGTAATCGTGATGCAATCATGATCGAGTTGATGAGCAAGCACTGGCCCTCAGCCTCGTAGCGGGCGGGCGGCACACGTATCGCGCGATCAAGTGCGGGCCGCCTCTCGGCGGCCCATTGGTGAGCAATCACGCCGTAATCGTGGATGCAGTCATGATCAGGTTGATGCGCCATCACTGGCACTCAGCCTCCGGTTCACCCGTAGCGGGCGGTCGGCTCGCGTTGCGCGTGAGCGAGGCGCTGGTTGCCCCTCGGCAGCCCCCTCGGTGAGCTATTGATGAGCCATCATGATGCAATCATGACATCGGGTTGGTGAGCTATTGATTAGCCATCATGATGCAATCATGACATCGGGTTGGTGAGCTATTGATGAGCCATCATGATGCAATCATGACA
>Ga0210239_101601_pt1 | contig 16205 bp, 13 predicted proteins | sample ChrtobMetP5a_0mM_FD_155451 | JGI IMG/M metagenome (GOLD analysis project Ga0210239, IMG submission 155451) | Chrysochromulina tobin associated microbial communities from unialgal haptophyte culture, Seattle, Washington, United States - P5a_0mM | ecosystem: Host-associated > Algae > Haptophytes >... | reverse complement strand
GGCGCGTCATCGCATGCCATCAGGAAGCGCGAGGGCTTGCGAAGGGTGGTCGTGAAGATGGCAAGGCAGTCACAGAGGCAGTGGAGGCAGCAGCGCCCTCTCCGAGGACGACGGCGTGGGGCGACGGTGCGGGGCGACCGAGTGGTCCTGATTGCTCGTGATTGCTGCTGAGTGCTGCTGATTGCCGATGATTGCGCCTGAGTGCTCATGAGTGCGCCAGAGAGCGTTCCAGTGCGCGCCTGAGCGCGCGTCGCCACTGTCTGTGGCGCGGCCGGCGCGGCCAATCGCAGCCGCGACGAGTCGCAAACCAGGCCGCGAGTCCGCCGCCGACACCCGACGTGCCCACCACGGCGCGTGGGAGTGGCCCGTGCGGACTCCGTCCTAAAATCTTGAGGATGTGCGATCGCGACTCGCCGTGTGGCCCCATGGGGGGTGCGCTGCGTCCTCTCGGCCTCATCCCATGACGATTGGCCGCCATTCGTTCGCCGAGCGGCCGAAAACCCGTGGTCCGCGTGCGCCCAAGACGGCGCCTCTGCACATCCGCTCGGCAGCGCTGGGCAATCAGTGTGCATGCGCGCGGCGTACCGAGGCTCGCTGAGGAGCGCCACGACCTCGCTCTTGCCCTGCTTCCGTGCGAGGTCGATGGCCGTCTCGCCGTACTTGTCTCGAAGCGTCACATCGGCGCCCCCTTCGAGGAGGCGCTTGGCGATCGCGAGGTAGCCGTCGTGTGCCGCGTAATGCAATGCTGTCTGATCGTAGTTGTTCTAAAGACAAACGAGAGGCCAAGAGCGGAATGACTACATGCAAGCGGACCCATCGCATGTGCTTGGGGGAGGGCATGCTCGAGGCTTACCTTGGCGTTGACCTCGATGGCCTTGGCCTCGAGGAGGAGGCGGACGCACCCTTCGCGCCCGTACGATGAGGCCCATATCAATGCTGTGAGTCCGTACTGTGGCAAATGCAGCACACGCGGCGTCATCGAGTGCCAGAGCACGCGAGGAGCGTGGGCGAGCACGCGGGGGTGCGGCGCGCGCCGTCGAGGACGCGTGTGCCAAGCTCGGCGGGGCGGCGAGGCGGCGGCAGAAGGCCAGCGCCGTCTGGGCTGTGGGGAGACGGCGCCGTGTCGGGCGAGCGCTACCTCGGCGGCGAGGGCGACCGAAGCAACAGAGGCGGCGACGACGCAGGCGCCCACGCGAGGCACATGTGGCGGCGCACATAATCAGGATTGTGCCAGTTGACGTTCCCTCCAAGGCCGATCAGCCGCCCGAGCTCCGCCTCCTTGCCGGCCTTTGCGGCATCCCACACGGCCTTGCCCATCGAGTCGCTCATCGCGTCCGCCGCGCTCTACAGGCCTTCGCCTGCTCGGCCACCTGCGGATTCGGGGGGGCACGCGCGGCTCCGCGGTGACGCTCGAGAGGCGGCGGCGCGCACTCCGTCGCGGTGCGCATGTGCAGCTCGCCCACAGGCCCCTCGGAGCTCGGGTGGTGGCGGCGGCAGTGGCGCGAGGGCGCGTCGAGGACGCTCGAAGCGACCACGGCGCGCAGTCGAGGCTGCCGCAACGCCTGGCTCCCGAGGCCCCAAGCAGCGTGGTATGGGCGTGCGAAGCAGCTGAAGCTCCCAAGGCCCCGAACGTGTGCGAAGCAGGCCATCGGGCTCGACGAGGGCATAGGGCGCGCGAGTAGGAAGCGATCCCCGCAGTCAAAGAGGGCAGCGTCCCACACTTCCCGAGGCCCCGAGGGCGCGAAGCATGCCGTGCAGACGCGCATGGAAATCGGCCCCCATCTCAGCCGCGCGCGCAGGGTGAGCGGACGGGAGCGCAGCGAAGGCCGGATGGAGCGATGAGTTGGGCATCGCATACCGCGGAGCGCGTGTCAAAGGCCATCGGGCTCGACGAGGGCATCGGGCATTCGCCCGCGCGCGAGGGATTGGCCGGATGCACGTCCTCCACTGCAGCATTACCTTTTCTGGAAGAGACTTATCAAATGCTGTGAAAGGGCTGAGAAATGCCTCGCCCAAAGAAACTTTACTGTGAAGGTTCCTAAGTGCGCTCGCTCGCTCGGGTATGTCTGTGCGGAAGTGCGTTCAGAACGGGTGATGTGCTGCGTACGTGGTACCTTCAGCGAGGATGGGCGCGATGCGCGCCGAGGAAAATGGCGTAGCCAGGGCGGGATCGCGAAGCGGCCAACGCCACGTCTCCGGAGGCGGAGTCGTGGACTGCTGTAGCTGAGCAATCTGCTGCTGCAGCTCGAAGATCATCAGGCGTTGATGGCCAAACAAAGTCCACAGATCTGCCATCGACGGGGTTGCGTGTGAAAGACGCGAGTCGTCGACGGCGGCGAGGGGCACGTCGCCAGTGACGAAATTGACGTCGCCAGTGACGAAACTGACGATGGGTGCGGCGCCGGCGGCAGCGTAGGCAGTGGCAGTGTTCTTGGCAGTGGGGCCCGTCCACCAGGGAGGGATGCGCCGCTCGGAGTTCAACACTATAGGCTTGGAGGGGCATTGGTCAGTGGCAGTAGACTGCACACGAGCACTTGTAGCCCCCAGCGGGCCGGTGCGACCGGATCGTCTCTTGCGGCGTTGCGCGGCGGCTGCTTGGATCTGTGCGAGGCTCTTACCCTCCGCCGCGACGAGGTCACTGCGGGTGAGGCGCGTGTTCCCGTCGATATCGATCATCCGGAACTGCTTGATGAAGGGCGTCACGTGTTCGGCCTGGATGATGCCGAGCTCGAGCATCATCGCAAGCGCAAACTCCGACTCGGTCAGCCCCAGTCCAGTTTCGATCTCTTGATGCAGCTCGGCGTAGTTGAGCTCGCCCGAGCCGTCGATGTCGAGTGCGGCGAAGATCGCGTCCAAGTTCGACGCGGGCGCCGCCACACCGAGCGAGGTCACGGCGGCGCGCCACTCGTTCCCATTGACCACCCCGTCTCCGTCTGTGTCGATGCGTCGGAAGAGGTCCATCGAGCGATCGAGAGATTGGGCTATGCTCGACTTGATCTGGCCGAGGAGAGCGGCGAGGGCGTCAAAGGGCACGCTGTGGGCTCGAGCGGCCTTCAGCAGGTTGTGCTCCTGATAGACGTTACGGAGCGCGATCGCATGCTCGAGTAGCTCGTCGAGCATCTGCGTGCTCAGGCGAGTCGTGAACATGCGATTCCGTTCGAGCGTCGCCTCACGTTCAAAGCGGAGCTCGTCGATGGACGAGACGAACTCGCCGAGCATCGCCACGCTGATGAGGATGTGAAAGCAGCTCCAAAGCCGCCCCTCTTGCGTGCCGTTGAGCGTGTCGCCATACCCAACGGTCGTCGCGGTGACGAAGCAGTGATACAACCAACGGCCAAAGGTCCACGTCGGGTCGATTGCGACGAAGATGGCGGCGGAGATGCACTGGACCACCACGTTGAGCGCGATGGACGGAAGAAGATTCTTCGAGTAGAAGACGATTGGATGGCGCGGTTGATAGAAGTCGATGTCGCCAGAGAGATCGAGGTCGACGCCCGTTGGTGGGAATGCCTTGGCAAGGAGCTTGCGGCCTTTATTGGTGATCGGGGCAGTGACCAGAGAGACGAGACCAGCGACTTGAGAGAGGACGATCGAGATTCCAAGGAAGATCACGAACACAGCGACCACCCTCGACGCGTCAGACGTGGGCGCAAGGTCTCCATAGCCCACCGTCGCAAGAGTCGCCATAGTGAAGTAAGCTGCGTCGATCCCCGACCAGTCCGGCTCGAGCTCCATGATGATCCCGATGGAGACAATCAAGTACACGGTAAAAACTAAGGTCGTCCGAATCGTCGTCTTGACTGTCTCATCACAAATGCCGGGCATGAAAACCCGCGAGACTCGGTAAGTTCGTTACACAGGACTATTTTAGAGCTTGATTTCATGCATGCAATTGCGCCGTCGGTGTCCTCGGGCCATGTGCGCCTCCATTCGGCTCGGCCGCGCCCGCCGCGCCCCCGGGCCGAGGCCCGCCAGCGGACAACCAAAACCCTCCCGACGAGGCAGCGACGACGACGGCACGACGCGCTCGTCCGAGCGTTTCAGCGTGCGGAGGTCCAATGCCCATTGCGTTCGGTACTCGCGTCAACAAATCAGAGAAACACGTGTGTGAAGTGGCCGTGCATCAGCGGACGGGGAGGGAGGAGTGACGAGTGTGGTACGAAAGATAATTTATTACGGAGGAGAAGATTCGCCGCGATGCGCGATCTCGCCCGGCCTATGATGTCCGCATTCCGGAGGACGACGGAGCAAACGTCACGAGAGAACGCCGCGGCGGGGGCCGTGCCAATCTCCCCACACCTCCCGGGCGGTCGGGGCGGTACCGTATCCCCTGACAGCGCTCATGACAGCGCTCAGCTTGTGGAGGAGCGCCCGTGGATGTAAAGCTGCGCCATCTTGCGCAGCGCGTGGCAGGGGAGGAGCGCGGCGCTGTGCAGGACCTCGCCCGTGAGCGGCGAGGTGGGGTGGTGCGCGAGCCACTCCTCGATGTGGACGCGCTCGTACGCGTGCCCATCGGCCGCGAGGACAGGGTCGCTCATGAGCTCACGCGAGATCGGGCACAGGAGATCCTCGGGGATCACGCCCAGCACGGCGCCCAGATTCGATCTCGGCCGAAGCTCGGGGGTTGAGCTCCGAGGTCCGAGATCTGAGCTCCGAGGTCCGAGATCGAGCTCGGCTGCGGCGGACGCCGTGCTGGGCATGGCGCCCGGCATGGCGCCCGCAGCGGTGGCGTGCAGGCGCGGGCTGTCGGGGTCGGACAGCCGGCGTGGGCTGGGGGGATGGCCGGGCGCCGCCCCCGCCGCGCCCGAGAGCCCGCGCCCGGTTTCGTCAATCTCGAGGTTCTCGAGATTGAAGAGGTCTGTGAAGTCATCGAGGACGGCAAGCGCCGCCCGCTCGGCGACGGAGGCCTCGAGGGAGATGTGGAAGCCGCTCGGAGACGCTTCCATATTAGGGACGTGTGGGAAGCCGCTCGGAGACGCCGAGAGACGCCCGAGGGAGCTCAACGGGTCCCCACTGGACCGGTGGGCGTTGGACGGGTGGACGTTGGACGGCGGGTGGACGTTGGGCGGGTGGACGTTGGGCGGCGGGTGGACGTTTGACGGGTGGACGCCACTGACGGGAAGAGCGCCAGCCAGAGTGCTGCTCAGAAGCCCCGGATGGACGAGTGGGAAGCCTTCCATATTAGGGACGTGTGGGAAACCGTCTGGACCGTAGCCGTCGCCCACGTAGGCATCGCCCACGAAGCCGTCCACATTGTAGCCCTCGTCGCCATAGCCATCGTACCCGTCTCCACCGTACCCATCGTCTCCATAGTCCTTCACACCGTACCCATCGTCTCCATAGTCCTCCGCGCCATCATACCCGTCGTCCCCGCCGTAGCCACCCCCCCCCATCCCAAACGCATCCACGTCATCGTAGCCGTCGGCTGGCGGCTGCCACGCGGGCGCATTCGGGTTGAGGGTGGTCTGGCTGGCGGCGGCGACGAGGGCGGGCGGCAGAGTCGAAAACGAGGGTGTTCTCTGTCCGTTGAGAGGTGGGGCCACCTCGCCTGCCAGCGCGGGCGACGAGACAGCTGCAGGCGAGGCACCAGTGCTAGCGGCTGGGAGCCGCAGAGCAGAGGTGGCCTGCGGCATCGCCGCCGCCGCCGCCGCCGCCGCCGCCGCCGCCGAGCTCGTCGCCCCAGCCACACTCGCCATCGCCAGCTGCGCTTGCTGGCTGGTCGCCGCGGAGGAGCTGGCATTGGCAGTCGACGTGGCGGCAGCCTGGGCGCCTGCACCGGCCGCGGCGGAGGTGGCGCCCAACACGGCGGAGGTGGCGCCAACGCCGGTATTGCGCTCGTCACGGCGCTCATCACGGCGCTCATCACGGGTGTCGTCACGGGTGTCGTCGCGGCGCTCATCACGGCGCTCAGGCGGTCCGCGGGGCGAGCGCGGGGAGGAGAGCGCGGTTCCACTGGTGGTTACGCTTGGGCTGTAACGGCCGGAGCTCGGGCCGGAGCTCGCCGTGGACCCACCAGCCGCCGCCGCCGGCCGCTCGCCCCCCTTGTCCCCCCCCCTGTCCCGAACCCCCTCGCCCTTGCTGCGCGCCGTGTTGGGCTCCCCCCTCTCGCGCGCCGTCGTGGCGGCTGCCTCTGCCTTCTCATCGCGCCTCGTCGACGGCCGGCGTGCGGCGAGGGGGATTGCCTTTGCAATCGGGCGGCCGGACGCGTGCGGGCGCGGGGAGGAAGCGGAAGGAGCAGTGGCGGCAGGAGCAGTGGAGGCAGGAGCGGTGGCGGCAGGAGCGGTGGTGGCAGGAGCGGTGGTGGCAGGAGCGGTGGTGGCAGTGGCGGACTGCGCGTGAGTACCGGTATCGGTCGGCGAGGGAGCGGAGCGGTGATTACCGGTATCGGTCGGCGCGGTTGGAGCGGAGCGGTGGTGCGCCGGTGCAGCTTCACGAGGAGTCGCACTGCTATCCTGCACATCCCACGCACTGCCCACCGACGCAGAGGACGCCGAGGGCTCGGACGGAGGCGGCGAGATGACGCCGAGATGACGCCGAGATGACGCCGAGGGCTCGGACGGAGGCGGCGAGAGCACTGGGGATCGCGCCGTGCTGAGCAGTGGGGACCGCGCCGTGTTGAGCACGGGGGACCGCGTCGTATTGAGCAGCGGGGCTCGCGCTGCCGGCGCTGGTGGCCCCTCGATGCCATCGCGTAGGGCAGGTAGGGCAGGTGGGGCAGGTGGGGCAGGTAAAGCATGCTCCTCGATGCCATCGGTGGGGTGTGACACCGTCACGAAGGATCCCTCGTCGACGCCGCCCTCCTCCTCCTCCTCCTCGTCGTCGTCCTCGTCCTCCGCCTCCTCCTCCTCGTCCTCCTCGTCCTCGTCCTCCTCATCCTCCTCTTCCTTCTTGGCCGCCGCCGCCGCCGCCGCCGCCGCCCCAGCGTTGAGTGTCGCTTCCGTATTCACCTTCAGAGCCTCGAGCGCCGCCTCGAGCGCCTTCTTCTCACTCGCAAGGCGCGCCTCCTCTGCCGCCGCCCGAGCAATGGCTGCCGCCTCCTCCGCCTCCTCCGCCTCCTCCGCCGCCTTGGCATCGGCCGTCTGCTTCTGCTTCGCTAGACGCAACTTCTCCTCCGCCGCCGCCTTGGCCTGCGCCTCCTTTTGTGCCGCCGCCTGCGCCTTTGCCTCGGCGACTGCCTTGGCCTCGGCGACTGCCTTGGCCTCGGCGGTCAAGGCGCTGCCCTTGTCACCGCCGCCGCTGGCCTTCTTGACGCCGCCGCCGCCGCCGCCGCCGCCGCCGCCGCCGCCGCCGCCGCCGCCGCCGCCGCCGCCGCCGCCGCCTCCGCCGCCGCCTCCCTTGTCCTTGAGCTTCTCGTTGGCATCCTTGAGCTTCTCGTTGGCGAGTCCCTTGTCGCCCTTGTCGCGGTGGAAGAACAGGTCACTCCACAGCCAGCGCTCGCCACGGCGCTCCCCTCCGTCGGCGCTCGCCACGGCGCTCCCGGTGTCCTTGGGCGGTGCTCGGCACGGCACCCCGATCCCCACGTCCTTGGGCACGTTGGTGCTCGTCACGGCGCTCCGAGGGTCCTTGGGCTTCTCGCCGAGGCTGGCGTGGTCGCGCACGGAGGTGTGAACGTTCACAGCCTCGGTCGCCTCTCGGCCACGCGCGCGCTCACGACGGCGCTCGCGCAGCTTGGCTCTGCCACGCGCGCCGACGAGGACGACGAGGACGGCGAGGAGCAGTAGCAGGTGGGAGTGCTGCTCGGCGCGTAGCCGAAGCCGCGACGGCCACAGCCGAAGCAGGGGAAGCGGTACTGTCTGCTGGCGATCGGAGGTCAGGAGATGCACTTGGTCGAGCCGCAGTGAGGACGCCAGGCACGCTTCCTCGATGATGACGAGGTCCTCGGGCATGAACGACGGCTTGCGCCACGCTCGCAGGCCCAGGGAGACGTTGGCGCTCTTGGACACGCTGCTGCTGCCGCCGCCTCGAGCATTGGCACGTCCACGCGCGCGAGCCTGCCTGGCGCTGCCGGGGCTGCTGGGGCTGCCCCCGGCGCCGCCGGCGCTGCTGCCCTCAGCCTCGGCGCTGTCGTCGATGGCGGTCATCACTTCAAGGCGCGACGGGTGCCACAGCTGGCGCCGGAGCCACGAAGAGGCATGCGGCGACGAGTAGTGCGACGGGCGCAGCCAGCGCCTCTGCCAGCCGTTCGCCTTGAGCACCTTGTGAACAGCTGTTCGTGCCGGCGACGCCGAGTGCTCGACAGCGAGCAGCCGGCCGCCTTCAAGGCTTGGTTCGATGATCACATCGAGGCACGCATCGGGTGGCGAGGGAGGCGCGCTCGTGACAGCGCTCGGGTCCTCTGCCTGCGCGGGCGGCGGCGGAGGCGGCGAGGGCGTCCTATCGGGCGGGGGCTCCGGCGCGCGTGACGAAGCCGAGGGCAGGAGTGACGAAGCCGAGGGCAGCGGTGACGAAGCCGAGGGCAGGAGTGACGACGCCGAGGGCGTAGAAGGGGGCACCAGCGCGCTGGCCACACAAGCCCGCTGCTCGTCCGCGTCGGCGCCGGGACGGCACGTCGCGGGGGCCTTAGCTTCGTCGCTGGGGGCCTCAGCTTCGACGAGCGCCGCCGACGCTCCATCCGCCGTGGTGGGCGCCGCCGCTCGAGACGGCGCCGCTGCTCCATCCGCTCCATCCTCGGCCGTTCCAACGGCTGGGGCGACTGGTGCACTGCCCTCGGCCGCAGCCGCTGGTGCACTGCCCTTGGCGGCCACCGCCTCCGTCCGATCCTCGGAGTACGGGTCGGCGTCCACGTGGGTTGCCTCTTCGAATTTGGCGCCAAGCGAAGGGGCATCCTCGTCTGCACGCATCGCGTCGTCTTGGGCATCGGCGCCCTCGTCGCCGTGCGCGTCGGCGGCGCCGTGCACGAGCGTGGGTGGCAGGAGCGAGGAGATGGAGGTGAGGCGCCACAGCACGCCGTCGGGATCATTCAGACGCCCATCAGGGCGCGTCGTGAAACCACCAAAGGCGTCCTGCAGCGCGTTGAGCTGGAGCGAGATGCCGGGGTTGGACGCCCACGCGCCGCCGGGCACATGCTCGCGCCAGACGCCGTCGATGCCCTCGACCGTCTCCACCTCAGAGTGCACCTCGAGCCATCCAGACGGTTTGCAAGCATCGCGGCCGACCATCCATGACTCCCGACCCGAGGGCGAGAAGAGGTATAACCGTCGGTGGTCTCCCTGCGCCGCCTCGGCCGCCGAGAGGCTCGCACGCGAGCTCCGAGTGCTCTCGATCTCCCGTGCTCGAGATGCGCTACTACCGGTACGCCCATCGGCGGACGGGGCCGTTCCGAGCATGTGGGGGACCGGCCCCGTCTGCTGTACGTACACCGGCTTGCCGTCGCACTGGAGGCTCGTGCGCACGTAGACGCCGTGCGTGTGCTGCTGATGACTCGAGCCCGAGATATACAAGCAGTCATCGGCGGGGGTGCCGCACTGCGGCAGCGCACGTACCGAGGCCGTGCGCACCCATCCAGAGCCGTTGAACTCCTGCCATGGCCCACTCGCGCCCGCCTGTATGTGCTCAGCTTGCTCCGCGGACGAGCGCACCTGATGAGGGAGGCCATCAATGGTCATCAATGGTCATCAGACCAGCGCACCTCCATCCAACCGTTGGGGCGGCACGGCTGATGAGAGAGGCCATCAGTGGTCATCAAAGGTCATCAGACGAGCGCACCTCCATCCAGCCGTTGGGACGGCACGGGTCTGCGCCCACCAGCCACGAATTACGACGCGCAGGCGAGTACAGGTACGGCTTCACGCCCTCCTCATCGTCGGTGCGCTGCGACACGTAGACGGGCTTGCCGTTGCCGTTGCAGCCCGCTGGCCGCCCTGCCTCCCGGTGCGACGTCTCTACGTACTTGGCATCATCGCGCGACGAGCCGCCCAGCTGGACGCACGCTCGGCCCGACTGGTGGGCGCGCGGGGGAGTCGCACACGGCTGAACCACGACCGCGCTATTCTTAGTCCAACCGCTCTCGTCCGTGTACCTAATGAGGATCGCAATCCGAGGCACTCAGTGGCACTCCACGGCACTCAGTGGCACTCAGCACGGCACTCAGCACGGCACTCAGCACGGCACGCAGGCACGCCATATGCAGCGTACTCGAACCACGTGGCTGGCTGATGAGGATCGCAATCCATGGCAATCAGTAGCAATCCGCAGCGTACTCGAACCACGTGGCTGGCCCGATCTCCTCAGCGCTCGCTGCTGGGCTGTAGAGCTCCATCCACTTGTTACGCGGCGAGTTGTCGCACACGTCGGGGCCCACGTTCCACTGGTTCTCGTGGGCGGGCGAGTGCAAGTACAGCCCCTCGGGCCCTCGCTGGCGGTATACGGGCTTATCCGAGCAGCGCCGCGGTGAGCGCACGTAGACGCCGTGCACGCGCACTTGATGCGCCGAGCCGGTCACATACACGCAGTCGGAGGCGGAGGCGCAGGCGAAGCGGGCGCCGAGCATCTGCTCGACCGCCTCGACCATCGGCGCAGTGAACGCCGACGGGTGCAGCAGCGCCGCCGTGAGCGCCAGCCAGCCGACGCACGCGATCAGCACGCCCATCACCGCCGGCAGCAGCATGCGGCCCACCGAGCGGCCGAGGCGCGCGAGGCCGCCGAGCGCGCCGCGTGAGGCGCTGTCGCTCGCGTCCTCGGCCTCGTACCGCTCGAGCAGCCACTCCACGCCAAGCGCGATCACCATGATCACCATCATGAGCAGCGGCCGGTTGCTCACGAGCGTGTACAGCCGGTGCAGCTCGAATGAGAGGTCGTACACGACGGCGGCAAGGTTGAGCAGCTGGACCGAGTGCATGGACTGGTCGATGGCGCACAGACCCGCAGTCGAGAGGAAGTAAACGGTCGCGGCCAGCAACCCGTGCCGTGCGTACGCACCCGCGCACAGCACGGCCGTCGTGAGCCACACCGCCCACTCGCTCGCCGAGTGCCCGTGGAGCGCCGCGGCCAACTCGGCCGGTAGGAAGCGCCACAGAGAGGCGGCGGCGTCGCTCTGCGCCGCCGCCGTGCTTGCACGCTGCGCGCGCTTGCGCGCTGAGCCCATGAGAAGCGGGCGATGGAAGCCACGCAACCTTTTCCGATCGACGCGAAAGTTGATTGCAGCTGCTCCTGTGAAACACAACCGCGCACACACGTCGGACCCCCAAAAGTTGATTGTTCCGGAACGGGAGTGACCTCCGTTGCCGCAGACTCGCACGTAACACGTCGAGCCGAGATCAGAACTTAGACAAACGGGGCTGGAACACGCGCTCTCACTCATTTGACTTTTTGTTACTCTGAACTCTCGCGCCAAAGTCGGAAGCCGTGCCAAGGATAAAATCGTGGCATTGTTTTGGTTTGCGAAAAATTCTCACTCGACTGGACTAACTAAGTGACTTCGCCCGGCGGGCGCGCGCGCCCGCGGCGAGAGGACACATGCCTCAGTCGCATCTTGAAGCGACGACCAACCATGCGACCAACGACGCCGCCGTGCACCGCCCGGCCGCGCCGTGATCGCGAGCGCCGCGAGACGGACTGTACGGGCGGGGAATGCGAGAAACGACAGAGCAACGGCATGATAGCGAGGGTGCGAGGCTGAGACGCCGCTAAAACTGATCAAGGGCCAGAAGGGACGCGGCGGTCGGCACTGCAGGGCCGCCCACTACGGCGCCGCCCATTAGTGCACAGCAGGGCCGCCATTCTCCGGATTGCATGCTGATTGCCTCCCTACTCGACGCGAGGCGTGCACACTGGCGTTGGGAGGAGGGGCGGATTGCATGCGGATTGCATGCGGATTGCCTCCCTAATCTGGTCGAGGCGTTCCCACTGGCGTTGGGAGGAGGGGCGGATTGCATGCTGATTGCATGCGGATTGCCTCCCTAATCTGGTCGAGGCGTTCCCACTGGCGTTGGGAGGAGGGGCGGGGCGCATCTCTGGACGAGCACCTCCATGCCCACGCTCAGGAGTGACGAAGCCGAGGGCAGGAGTGACGAAGCCGAGGGCGGGAGTGACGAAGCCGAGGGCTGCGTGACGCGCGAAGCGCCACCCGTCGGCGCGAGAGGCGCCGTCGTGGGCGCCACCGTCGAGAGTGACGCCGTAGTGGGCGCCGCCGTCGTGGGCGCCTTCGAGGGAGGCATAAGCGGCAGCAGCGGCGGCGGCGGCGAGGCAGCAGCCTTAGTGGGCGCCTTCGCCGCCTTCGACGCCTCGGCCACTTTTGCCATCAACTCGAGGATCGATGTGGGTGATGGCTCCGCACCAGGGGCCCAGAGCGCCTCCTCGGCAGACTGCGCCGCCTCACCTGCCCTCGGCTTCGTCACTCCTGCACGGGCACCAAGTGGATCAGCAGACGGCGCCGCCGCAGGGGGGAGCGCGCGCGCCGTGTCGGGCGCCGCGCCCTTGGGCGAGTGTGGGGTCGAGTGTGGGGGCGTCTGGGAGGGCGAGTCTCCCGGCGAGGAGAGCGCGGGCGTGCCGCTGCCCGAGCAGGGCGGCGTGCCGAAAGGGCTACCGCCGAAGCCGTCGCCGAAGCCGTCGCCGCCACCCACCCACACGCACGAGCGGCCACTCTCGAGCGCCGTCTCGAGCGTCGCCGCAGAGCCGATCGAGGCGCCGTCGTGGGCACTGCCCGCTGGGGAGTCGAGGGGCGACAGCGCGTCGGCCGGAGGAGAAGATGTCTCCCTCTGGCCCTGCCGACCGCCGGATAGGCATGCCGACCACCATTGCTGGCTGCTCGGACCCTCCGCGCCGTCGAAGGCCATCAGCGAGTGTGTTGGGCTTGGTGAGGGCATCGAGACGGGCGACGAGAGGGCGAGTGGCGACGAGAGCGCCGACGAGTTCATCTCCTCATTCGTGCTCCGCCGCTGCCGGGACGCAGCGATCGGCGGTACGAGCGCTCCATGGGAACCCACCTTGGAAGCGCCTCCGCTCGTCTCCTTAGAGTGCCTCTTCGCCCCTTTGGCGCTGCGCGTGGTGCTGCTGGCGCTGGCGGTGCCATTCCTGCTCGTGGGGCCCACGGCCGCGGGCGACGACCCACCCCCAGGACGGCTTCGCCCGCTGCTGCTACCTCGTGCTGACGGCCGAATCGTGCTACTGCCCTCGGCCGGCACCGTCCGCTCGTCCAGCTCCTGCTTGCGCGACGGCGGCAGGCCGGGCTGCAGCGAGGGCTTCAGCAGCAGCGGCTTGGTCGCGGCCGCCATCGCCTTGAGCCCAGGTGGAGCTTTGGCGCGATGGGACGGCCGCGGTGGCTCCATGCAGCCTGATAGGACGGGCACGCAGATCGCAAAAAAGCAGACGTTACAATGTGCCAAACATTTTCGACCAGCTACTGGACGACGCAACTAGCCTTGGACGACCTCATCGTGTGATTTCTTTGGTTTGTCTCCGATATTTACGTGTCGACGAAACTCACCGCAATGCAGACTCGATGCCCCAAGTCGAACATGCGACTCGCGGTGCAACGCTTATCGCGCGCGTGCACCGCCGGCTCGGCGCGTGGGCTCGCGCGGCTCGCCCTAGCACGCGCGGGCGGCAGCGGCACGACCGATTTGCACGCGATACTCGAACGCGATGAGGCGCTCCGCGCCGCGTATGTCGGCTCGCTCGAGGACACCGTCGGCGACGACGTTGACGCGGACGTGGTCGAGGACATTGAGGTGCAGCGACTCGGACGGCAGCGCGGCGCGCACACCTCGCGAGCGGCGGCTGCGCGACGCTCGCACGCGTGCTGTGCGTCGCTCGTGGGCGTCGTCCTCGCGGCCGACGACCCGCTGCCGGCGCTGCTTCACCCGGAGCTGCCCGAGGTCGCGCTCGTCGGCCGGTCGAACGCGGGCAAGTCGAGCCTGTTCAACGCCCTCACCGGCGCCAAGGGCCATCGTGGTGCAGCCTCCGTCAGCCACGTGCCTGGCTGGACCAGCAGCCTGCACTTTTACGAGCTGCGCGAGAACGGCAAAGGGCCAGAGGAGCCGCTCATGACACTCGTCGATCTTCCCGGCTACGGTCCGGCGGCCACGAAGGAGTCTATGCGCACGCGCTGGGCGCGCACGACGAAGCGCTACCTGCGCGAGCGCGAGCAGCTCGCGTGCGCCTTTGTCGTCCTCGACTGCACCCTCGGCGTCACGCTCGACGACGAGCGCTTTCTCGGGGTCTTGGACGAGGCGCGCGTCGAGTGCCACTGATTGCCAATGATTGCCACTGATCGCCGCTGATCGCCACTGATCGCCGCTTGATGGCCTCCCTCATCAGGCGCGCGTCGAGTACCACTGCGTGATCAACAAGGCGGACTTGCTGGAACCGAGGGCGCTCGCGCAGAGCTGCGAGCTCATCCGGCGAAAGGTCGCCCAGCGCCCGGGCTACGCTGGCGGCGACCTGCCTATCTGCTCCGCCCGTAACGCGGCTGGCATCGCCTCGTTGTGGCACCGCATGCGGCTGGGCGTGCTGCACCGCAAGGGCGAGCTCGTGCAGGTGTGCTGATGAGCTCTGATGACCTCTGATGACCTCTGATTGCCTCCCTCATCAGGCGAGCTCGTGCAGGTGTGCTGATGAGCTCTGATGACCTCTGATGACCTCTGATTGCTGCACCGCAAGGGCGAGCTCGTGCAGGACGACGAAGGCCAGTGGCACGAGTTGGATGGTACCAGAGTAGCCTCATAGGAGCACGGTCCGCCGTAACGAGATCATTAACGAGATCATTACGAGAGCATGGGCTGTGCAAGCACGATCTCATTACGGACTCGTCAACGAGATCGTTAACGAGATCATTACGAGAGCATGGGCTGTGCAAGCACGATCTCATTACGGACTCGTCAACGAGATCGTTACGTGAGCATGGGCTGTGCATGCAAGCCCAACGGACGCAAGCAACCATCGCCGCCCTGCAGCGGCGCGTCGCCGAGGGCGGCGGCGGCGGCGGCGGCGGCGGCGGCGAGGCGGCGGCCCTCTCCAGCGTACTGGGTGGCGGCGGTGCACCTGCCACCGGGAGTGGCGGCGCCGCCCCCGCGGTGGCGGCGGGCGTCGCCGCCGCGGCGGCAGCCGTCGAAGCCGAGCTGCGTGAGGAGATCGCGTTCCTGAAGCACGAGCTGGGCGAGCTGCAGGCTGCCCTCAAGCGCTCCGAAAAGGGGCTCCAGCTCACCTTCCTCAAGAACGTGCTCGTGCGCTTCCTCAAGGAGGGGGACCTCGAGAACGCCTTGCCGGTGCTCGCGCAGGGCTTCGAGTTCTCGCCGCAGGAGGTCAAGGACATCCGCGACACGCGCCAGAGTGGCCTCCGCGGGGCGGCCGCGCGTTTTGGGTTCTGGTAGGCCGCTCTGGGCGCTTTGCGTGCACCTCGTCTGCGCAACTGCGCATCTCGAGTCCGGTCCTCATACCGCATGTCGACGTTCGTGCTGCCGGGGCTCGCCGCTCGCGCCACTGTCTTCAGAGGGACGTCGGAGAAGAGGACGCCTTGACTCGATCCGTTCGCGCGTCTTCCCGCGCGCCGTTTTTCACGCGTGACCACGTGAGACCCCGCGCGCCGCGGGCCGCCCGTTTCCGGCGTTTGTACAAACTCCGTGTACTCCCGACCCCGCGCAAGATCGCGAACCAGTGACGGAAACTGTTCTAGTCTATTTAGAGACATACACCTCTAAATGTACATCGAACTGCAGACGTGCATGTTCTGCTTCTTTGCTCTCACAGTCTCACTCTCGTAGGCGGTTGCACTCGCGTTGTCTTCATTGAAAATACTCGTGGGCATAGATGGGCAATCAGAGGCACCACACTGAAGGGCACGCGGGACGGTTCGCGCGCACGTGGACGAGGGACAAGGCCCGACTCCCTTCATGGGCTCTTCACAGACTGTGCATAGGCTCCCTTTAGGCTGTTTCACAGAGGGAGACCCCCCAAAAGTGCGGTATCCTAGTCATGCCAAAGGTGGATTGCCCAATGCCCTCGTGGAGCCCGATGGCCTGCTTCGTACCCGTTCGGCGCCTCGGGAGCCAGGCGTTGCGGGTGGTATGGGGTGGTATGGGGTGGTATGGGTGGTATGGGGTGGTATGGGGTGGTATGGGGTGGTATACCACGTCTGCCGCCGCCACCCGAGCTCAGAGGGCGAGCTGCATGCGCACCAGGACGGAGTGCGCGCTGCCGCCTCTCGAGCGTCACCGCGGAGCCATGCGTGTGCCCCCCCCGAATGCGCAGGTGTCCGAGCGGGCGAAGGC
>Ga0210239_101600_pt1 | contig 16216 bp, 11 predicted proteins | sample ChrtobMetP5a_0mM_FD_155451 | JGI IMG/M metagenome (GOLD analysis project Ga0210239, IMG submission 155451) | Chrysochromulina tobin associated microbial communities from unialgal haptophyte culture, Seattle, Washington, United States - P5a_0mM | ecosystem: Host-associated > Algae > Haptophytes >... | reverse complement strand
CTTGAGATATGAAGCAGCACACTATATTAGTGCCATTTTTCCTACAGACTCCCCTCTTCTCTCCTTCTCCTTCCTTTCCCTTCTCCTTTTTTTCTTTTATTTCTCCAACCGTTAGAAAAACGCCGCCGGTTTGTGTATGAGCCAGTCGACTGTTTCGAAATACGAAACGACGTCTAATGAAACAACCTCCTGGGCACTCCTTTTACAGACGCTGTGGTTTTTTTACGGCCGAGTCGAACGCTGCCATCCACACTGATGATCTTTGAGGAGTTCGTTTGACATAAATCACACCACCATACATACAGGACGTTACGCGGTCCGCAAACTTGTGGTCTGTGTGATGCGAGACTCGAGGGGAAAGCGGTCCAGTCGCTCGTTTATACTTCCTCCACATGCCGCCGGCCGCGGAGGGTGACCGCGTCTCAGTGTCCGCCTGGCACTTTGACGACGTGCCCGCTGGCAAGGACCATAATGTCGACCGGTGGAGCTACCAGCACTTTGGCGCGGCGCACTGGCGGTATGCTCGATGCTACGGGATCGTCTCGAAGTTTATCTCCAGCACCATGGTCGAGGTGATCTGGACGGACGACATTTGGAGGGGCGGCAAGGATGAGGTGCGATGCGACTGGCTGAGGCGGGAGGATCCCGTTGCCGCAGACACCGCGTTCGTGGAGAACCTCCGCAGGGCCCAGCAGAAGGCCGCAGCGGCGAAAGACGGGACAGCAGAGTCCTCAAAAAAGCGCCGTAGCAACTGCGCGCCATCGAATAGCAGCAGTGGCAGTGGCAACGCCAGCGCCAGCATCTCCGTAGACGGCAAAGGCAAGCGTCAGCGTGCGATGGTGGAGGCCTCAACCAGCAGCGCCGCGGACGCCTCATCTTCACCGACGACGACGGCGCCGTTGTCTCTGCCCGCGCGATCCAACCGGGCAGTCTTCGGTGACGCCGCGGCCGATGCTCGGCCGCCGCCGCCGTCGTCCAAGGTACCCGTGCCCACAGCGGCGCTGGTCCAGCCGGCAGCCACTTCTGCGACTGCGAAGGCTGCGGCTGCCAAGGCAGCAGCGGCAGGGGCAGAGACGGCAGCGGCGGCAGGGAAGGCAGCCACAGTCACGGAGGCGGCGGCAGGCAAGGTGGCGAAGACGTTGGCAGCGGACAAGAAGGCGGCGGCAGCAGGCAAGGCGGCAGGCAAGGCGGCAGGCAAGGCGGCAGGCAAGGCGGTAGACAGGGAGGCACATGATGCGGCAGAAAAGGTCGCTGCTGCTGCTGCTGCTGCTGCAGCCGCTGCTGCTGCTGCTGCTGCTGCTGCTGCTGCTGCCGGTGCCCCGGCCAGCGCCGCCAGCACCGCCAGCGCCGCCAGCGCCGCCAGCGCCGCCAGCGCTGCGGTCCCAGTCGCGAGCGCACTGTCGGTGCCCAAGCCGCGCGCGACCGCCAAGACGGGCGGCGAGCCGCGCAACAACCCCAGCGCCATCCCGAGTGTGCCGTGCGCAGCCCCTGATCCGCGCGCGGCGGCTGCGGTAGCGGCGGCTAGGGGCGCGGGGGCCAGCTGCCTGGGCGCGGCTGCCGCGGCCGCCGCGGCCTCGGCGGCCGCAGCGGCCATGCAGCCGGGCTGCAAGGGCGCGGATGTGATCGCCTCCAGCCATGGCAGTATGCCGTTCACAAAGGCGACCCCCTTGCGCGCCTCCGCCGTCTCGGGTTCGTCAGAAGTCGTGCGCGCCTCCGCCGTCTCGGGTTCGTCAGACGTGGTGGTTTCTCCTGGCTCCGCTCTCTCCTTTACCGGTACCGCTCTCTCCTTCCCCTCGGCCGGTGCCGCTCAGCCCTCTCATGGGTCCGTGCTTGGGCCGCTGTATGCCGGACAGGACAGCGCGAACGGCCGGCCGCTTTTCCCGCCGCCCGCGACCTTCCTAATCGGGCAGTCGCCACTGTCCACAACTGTCCCGATCGGGATGCCTTCACCCTTTCAGGCCTGGCCTTGGCAGCCTGGTTACGGGGAGGTCATGCCAGCACAGGGTTCGTCATGCCATCTCGGCTACGGGGAGGCCGTCGCGAGCACTGTAGCGAGCGTTCAGATGGACAGGGGCAGCCTGGGCCACGTGCTAGCTGGCCACCTTTTTGGGTCCGAGGGCGCGGTCGAGCCACCCGCGACTGCCGCTCTAGCTACGTCTGCCGCCGGTGCTAGCTGCGCAGCCGGTCAGTCACCCTTCGCCTCAGCCGCCAACCCCTTGGCTGCTGCCAGCCTCACCGCCTCTGCCACCGGGCCCTTTCGTGGCACCGCGCCCGCCACCATACCTTCGCATCCTATTGCGCAGAGCGGCCCAGCGCCGTGGCTGGGTGCGTGGCCGCCCGGGGAAGCTCGAGCGAGGGCTTGGCTACCCGGCATGGAGCCTCCCGCGGCAAGCGGCACCACGCATCCCTCCGCGCTGTTTCCCCTGCTTCCGTTGGCCAAGGGCAGCATGGGGCGGGGGCTTGGGTCGCGCGGAGCAGCACGTGGCAGGGGCAGTAGTCGAGGCAGGGGGCACGTCGTCGGAGGCACAGGGGGCGGCGGTGGCTGTGATGGAAGCGCCGCTACGGACTCAGCAGCATCAGCGCCGCTATGGATCGAATTTGAACATGCCAGCGCAGTAGTAGCAGCAGCAGCAGCACGTGAAGCCAAGAGCGCAGCACGTGAAGCAGCACGTGAAGCAGCACGTGAAGCCAAGTGCGCAGCACGTGAAGCAGCACGTGAAGCCAAGTGCGCAGCACGTGAAGCAGCAGCCGCAGCAGCACGTGAAGCCAAGAGCGCAGCACGTGAAGCAGCACGTGAAGCCAAGAGCGGATCAGGTGAAGCAGCAGCAGCAGCAGCGGCAGCAGCACGTGAAGCCAAGTGCGCAGCACGCGAAGCAGTACGTGAAGCCAAGAGCGCAGCAGGTGAAGCAGCACGTGAAGCCAAGTGCGCAGCAGGTGAAGCCAAGGGCGCAGCGGCAGCAGCTGGAGCGCCACGCTCAACGACCACGACGGCGCCCGAGCCTATCGAGAGCGCCGCGGAGAAGTTCGCCGAGGCCATGTGCGGTGCAGTGGCCAAGTCTCCTGGGTGGGCCGTGCCCGGCTTTCCGCTGCCCGAGCCGAGCTCCGGCGATGCGATGCGCTCCCCAGGCCAGAGCTGCTCGCGCCTCATTCTACGCGGCGATCTGGAATTCTTTCAAGAGATCGCCCCCCCGTTCTCGGCGCCCATCTCGGCGCCCAGCTCGGCGCACAATCCGCCCGTCCCAACCGCCGCCGCCGCCGCGCCCGCGTCGCCTGCGGCGGCTGCGTCGCCTGCAGCGGCTGCGGCGGCTGCGGCGGCTGCGGCGGCGCCGGCAGAGTCAGCAGAGACGGTGCCGATGCTCGCAGTTGCGCCCGAAGCATCCCTTCTGGAGGCACGCGCCGCGCCCAACTCGGCGCCCAGCTCGGTGCCCAGCTCGGCGCCCAGCTCGGCACACAATCCAGGTGCGCCCGAAGCTTCCCTTCCGGAGGCACGCGCCGCGGTGGCCGGTCCGATGGCGTTTTCTGTAGCCGAGCTGCTCGAGAGGACGCGCGACAGACCGTCGCATGCCGCCGCCGTGCCCGCGCCCCCCTGGAACGCTCGAGACGACGCTCGCGAGGACGCACCCCCCTGCGGTGTGAACGCTCGAGACGACGCTCGCGAGGACGCGCCCCCCTGCGGTGTGAACGCTCGAGACGACGCTCGCGAGGACGCGCCTCCATGGGGTGGCCGCCCGCTAGCCACCGCGGGCTCCATGGAAAACGCTCGAGCACCCGCCTCCACCGAATCATCGGCGGAGGCGGCGGCGGCGGCGGCGGCAGTGGCGAAGTTCGAAGCGGATGGTTCCGACGAAGCGCGCTCTCATCGTGACGAAGCGCGCTCTTATGACGAAGCGCGCTCTTATAGTGACGAAGCGCGCTCGTATCGGCAGTTGAGTGCCGCGCGTCATTCGATCTGTGCGCCGCCCCTCGTCGCGACGATCGAGGTCGGCGCGGACGCCGTTGTGGGCGATCGGTTCCGAACGTGCGACCGTCGTGGGCTCTGGCATGAGGCGAAGGTGGTCGACGTTCGCGAAGGCGTGACGTGCGCCAACGAAGGCGGTCGTCGTGGTGGCGGGAATGGCAGCGGCAGTGACAGCGGCGATGGTGGCGGCAATGGCGGCGGTCATGGCGACGGAAACGGTAGCGGCAGAGGCGGCGGCAGTGGTGGCAGCAGGAGCGATGGAGGGCCGAGCGATGGCGGTGGCACCAACGACAGTCGTTCTGTCGAGGCTGAGGCAGCGGCGGCTGCAGCTCCGCGCGAGCTACGCATGCATTTCAATGGCTTCAATGCCCGCTTCGACGAGTGGGTGACTGTTGGATCTGGGCGGCTGCAGCCCTCCATGACATCCGTGCCATCCCCAGCCCCGCCCCCGCCACCACCGCTAGCAACGGCCATGCCATCTCAGGCCGCCAACGATCTGCCAACGACCTCGAAATCTCCCGACGATCTGCCGACGCCGTCGTCACAACGATCGTCGGTGGACCATTCGGTGACTACGCCTGAGTCTGAGAGGTCTGAGAGGCGTGTCTTGCCCCTCAAGCGCGCCCGCGCCGAAGCCGATTCGCCGCGCCCTCGGGCCGGCGGCGTGGGCGGCGAGGGCGGCGAGGGCGGCGGGGTCCCCAAGGCGGCGGGTGCTCTGGCGAGCGGCACCGCAAATGGCGAGGCAAGTGGCGTTACGAGTGGCCATGTACATACCCAGGCACGCATGGAGGGGCCCACTACGGCGCCCATGGAGGTGGAGCCCAAGAGGGAGGAGGATAACGTGCAGCTCGTCTCGCGCGTTGCGAGTGACCCGAACGATGCGGCCGACGCGGCGGCCGACGCGGCGGCCGACGCGTCAACTGAGGCGACGACCGAAACGGACGGCGCGGCAGGGCCACAAAAGCAGCGGCGAGTTTCTGTAGTATGCGGTACCTTTGGGTGCACCCTCGCCAATGGGCACAGGTACGCTGATTGCATCTGATGGCCTGCCCTTGCATGCATGTGCTCACCACGGCGCCTCGTCTCTCCCCGATGGGCACGCTGATTGCATCTGATGACCTGCCCTTGCATGCAATGCTCACCACGGCGCCTCGTCTCTCCCCAACGGCACGCTGATTGCATCTGATGACCTGCCCTTGCATGCATATGCTCACCACGGCGCCTCGTCGCTCCCCGATGGGCACGCTGATTGCATCTGATGACCTGCCCTTGCATGCATATGCTCACCACGGCGCCTCGTCGCTCCCAATGGGCACAGGGGCTTGTGCATGGCCGCGGAAGCGGGCGAGCGCTCCGCACGCCGGCGCGCCAAGCCCACGTGGATGCTCACCCAGGAGGCCGAGAGCGCGCTGGACGCGGAAGTGGAGAGCGCGCTCGAGTCGCGCATGGGCTCGGCCCATGCGCGCGGCCGCACTTCGATGCTACCCGTCCACACGGCCATCTCCTCTTCCGTGGGCGCCGCCCCGGGCACCTCTTCCTTGGGCACTCCCGGCGCGGGCGCCGCCCCGGGCACTGGTTCCACAGCGCTCGCCACAGCGCTCGTCCCCTCGGGCTGGGGCTTCGGATGCTCGGCGCGGCTGCTGCCTGCCCACGCACCGGCCGAGCTGATCGCCGCATGCGAGGCCAAGGCCCTCGAGAGACAGGAAGCTCCATGGGGCCTGGGCTACGCGGCGTCGATCTGCGTGCTCGACAGCTGGACGAAGCGGCGCGCTCCACCCCCAGCTCCGCTCTGCGCCGCGGAGCAACGCCTCTCCTCGGCAGCACGCACCTCGGGCTCCGCAGCCAAGGCGACGGGCGGGGGCAGCGGGGGGGGCGGGGGCTCAGGACGCGCCGTCGTGAGCACGAGCGGGGGCGGTGGTTTTGGACGCCGGCCAGCTGCCGCAGCTTCGGACGAGGCCGAGGGTGTCACCGACGCGTCGGCCGTGGGTTCGATTGCACAGTGGTGCGCGCCCGACGTGGGCGCGACCGTGTACGTCGAGGTGGCGGCCGAGGAGGGCAAGGTCGTGTGGCAGCCTGCACAGGTTCGCGCTTATCAGCATCTCGAACCTGATTGCATGCTGATTGCATGCTGATTGCATGTTGATTGCATGCTGATTGCATGCTGATTGCATGCTGATTGCATGCTGATTGCATGCTGATTGCTCAGGTTCGCGCGCATCGGCATCTCAACGGCGCCGTCGTCTCATTCACCGCCTGCATCAATAAGGACGAGCAGTTCATAGAACGCTTCTCGTACCGCCAGGAGGGCGTTGAGTGGCGGCGCGCGATGCCATGCAAGTTCGAGCACGTCGAGGTTGAGGTCGAAGAGGACGGGAGGACGGAGTGGCGCACGGCCATTGTGCAGAAGCGCTTCCTCGCCACGGGCGAGTTCACCGCGACCGTCTGCCTCCCCGACGGCACTCCTGATCATGAGTTTGTCGAGACCTTCCAATTGAGTCGCGAAGGGCGCGAATGGCGCCGCCTTTCCAATTGAGTCGCGAAGGGATCGCCGAGATCGACGGATCCAGAGTGTCTCCGGATCGTGACGAGATCGACGAGATCGCCGAGATCGCCGAGATCGCCGAGATCGACGGATCCAGAGTGTCTCCGGCCTGGATCGTGACGAGGGGTGAGTACACACGGGCGAGGGATTGCAAGCTGTTCCAAGGAGCAGCGCTCTGCCCCGCTGAAAGCGAGATGGCGCTGCCAGGCGAGGATCCAGGGTGCCAAGAGTTGATGACGTGGGTGCGGGGCAGAAAGTACTCAGTTTCTGAGTACGCTTTGCAAAACAACGTGTGCTCTTGATTTGACCTCAGTACAGTGTATTACGTGAGTTTCGTGCGCGCGGGCACGCGTGTCGCGGCCGAGTCGAGTGGGGTTCGTCCATGGCGCACGGGTCCGTCGCGGGACGTGCCCGCCCGGAGTCGCGGGTTCCTTCGCCTCCGCTCCGCGGCCTCGGTATTTTCGACGGTATTTTAGCTTCACGAGCTTGAGGGTTGTGTGAGCGGTGTGTCATCGGGCACTGTACACCGCGGACACAACGGTCGAGAACACACAAGGCGCCACTAATACACGCACCGCGCTCAAGACGATGACGATCCTGTCGCTACACGACACCGGGGCGTGCGGGGGGGTCACGGGTACCGGAACATGCAACTCACGAAAGCACTGACCGCTACCAGACTGCTACAGTAGGACCCCCCTCACTCACAGCACGCACACACTCAGAGTCCTGAGTCCTGCGCTCACGTGCAATTGCGTCGAAGCGTGAGCTCGTGCCCCGAGCCTTGATTGACCACCCCGCGGGGACAGTTCGGGACCCTTAAGGATCCTCGGGACTCTCGGGGGACACTTCAGGGCCCTCGGGATCTTCAGGGGCCGGTGAGACGATTGCCTCAGGCACCAGTTCGGGATCTTCTTCGGGATCTTCGGGGTCTTCGGGATCCTCGGGATCTTCAGCTGGGGCCGGTGCAGCGACTGCCTCAGGCACGTTGAGCGGCGCCGGCACCGCCCCCACCGCGGGGCACCAGGACCAACTGTAATCCGGCAGCCGATGAGGAATGCAATCAGGGACCTGGTCTGCGACTTGGACCGTGTCATCCTTCTTGTGCACTTCGCCATTCGCCATCCTCTTGAAGGTGGCAGCGGGGGAGGTGGAGCAACTCTCGGTGGCGATCTCCTGTTTCGTGTTCGTCGACTGCCCGATGATCACCTCCGTCGCCGCCTGCAGAAACCCCTTGGATTCGGCAGACAGGTTGACTAGCTGAAGAGCGTCGCGGAGGCACTTTTCGGCGCCAGGCGCATCTGCCCAGCAGTTCTCGTTCTGGATCTCGACGTCGGCGTACGCTTTCGACGCGGTTGCGAACGAAGAAGGGGGGCGCGGGAAGCTGCAGTCAAACTCGGGGTCGATGCCAAACCGATGAAAGGTTGAGAACTGCCGGTCACGCTCATTGCGGGTGACCTTCAACGTCGCGATCTTGGGGTTCTGCTTCAAATTGCCAAGCTCCTTCTTCCACGCCTCCATCGCCTTCTCGTTTTTCTTCCGCGTGCATTCTGTCGCTACGTCTGCCTTTGTGAACTGTTCGACCGCTTTGCCGTCGACATGAGCCGGGAACATCTTGACCGAGATGGTGCAGTCGGAGGGGGGGCACACGTCTGCGGGCACGCCCTTGCAGACCAGATCGCGGACGCGGACGTAGTAGTCAGCGAGGTTGTACTGAAGACCAGGGAACAGCGAGTGAGCCGAGTCGATGGGGCTCCTGTCTTTGCCCAAGTTGTTGCTGAGGCAATCTTCGATGCTGCCTGCTATTTCTTTCTCGATCGGCGGGACACTGCCAGGGTTGAAGTTGCCGGAGTCCGCGTCGAAGAGTACGAACTCACCACCTCGACCAGGAGTGCACTCAGCTGGGTCCTTGCCTTTCGACCACAGCAGTTTTGTTCCGAACGTCTCCCCGAGGCTGAACATGCACGGGTGGGTGCCGAGCGCCTTTTCCAGGTTCGACGTGCCACTTCCGTGGTCCGAGACCATGACGAGCACCTGCGCGCGGCCCTTTGCTGCAGCCGCGTCGCTCGCGGCCGCGGGCTTCTCGGCCGCTTCCTTTGCGGAGGCGGCCTCATCGTCCACAGCATGTTTCCTTTGAAGGAGGGCCGCCTGCTCCTCGTCCGCTTTCAGCGCCACTCCAAGAATCAGAGCCGAGAAGAGCAGCATGCCGGATGCTCCTTTTGCAGCAAAAATCACATCCAAATTTGGTCCGCTCTATAGTTTGCTGCATGCACAGGCCTAGCGCTTCCTAGCCTCTCATGCAGCCACGCCTCCCGGGTAGGGTTCGGCGGGTCGCATCGTCGTCCGCTGCTCCCGCTCCTCCGCTCCTGCATATCGTTGTCCTCCCGTGCAACACCAAGCCAAGGAGCAAGCCTTCGGCAGCGGGAGTGCGAAGTCACCCGAAGTCGGTAGATACCTTCGAGTTTTTCTGGTGTCAATACGTGACTTGATCTTCTTGTTGTCAGATGTGATCGGCGCGGCGCGGAAGCGAAGTGCAATCACGATATTACACTGAGGCCTTCGAGTTTTTCGACCAATCGTTCGACCGCGATCCCACCTATCGGCCCCGATGCCCGAACCGCCCACGCCATACACACAACCAGAGCCCTCGCCTCGTCACGGGCACCCGATCTAGTTGAGCGAGGTCCGAGGATGACCCCCGGTCCCCGGGCGCCGGGGGGACGACGAAGCGACCCCGAGACGACGCGTTCGACTCCGCAGGTGATGCCTCAAATCCGGCTGCGGTGAGAGAGCCCGAAGGGCGCGCCCTTGTCGCCCTCGCCGTAGGAGAGTAGCACCACCGTGGCTGCGTTGCGATCGAGCAGCTCGTAGGCCTCGGGCGCGCGTTGCAGCGGCAGCGTGAGCACGGGCAGAGTGGACGCCGGCTTGAAGGCACGGAGGAGGTCCCAGGCGGCGCCAAAGCGACGCCCCTTGGACCAGCGGCTCGCGTGTGGACCCGTGATCACGGAGACCTGCGAGGCGATGATCTCCAGGTGGCTACGGTGGAACCGTGTCCCGAGCACGAGGCCCACGGGCTTGCGCCCGTACCAGGAGGCGAGCACCACGCGCCCCGAGTCCAGCGCGCCATCGATGGCCCCCTGCAGCGCTGCAGGGTTGCCCGAGCATTCGATCGTCACATCCGCTGCACGGCGCGGCGCTGTGGCGGGAGGGTATGCGGCGCTGGCGCCGAGGCTGAGCGCAAGCGCCCGCCGCGACGCGTCGGGATCGACGGCGACGGCCCGCACGCCGAGCGCCTTGAGCGCGGCGAGTACGAGCAGCCCAATCACGCCGCATCCGAACACGTGCACCGTCTCGGCCGCCCGCGGGTGCGCGTCGTGCACGATGGAGATGGCCGTTTCGGCCGCGGGGAGGAAGGCGGCGTCTGCGGCGCTGATGCCGGCGGGAACGGCCTGGTACGCGCCAGCGTCGACGAGCGCGGCGGTCGCATGAGGCGCGAAGGCAAACACGAGGGAGCCCACCGAGCGCGCAGGCACACCCGCGCCGACCGCGGCGATCTCGCCGACGAGAGAGTAGCCGTACGCCATCGGGTACGACAGCCCAGCCTCCGAAAAGGAGGCGATCGTGGCGTCGAGCGGCTCGTCGCTCGCGTCAAACTCTCCGCGGTAGATGAGGAGCTCCGTGCCCGTTGAGATCATCGAGGTGAGGGTGCGGATCTCAACGGCGCCAGCCGCTAGCCCGCCGGCCGGGAAGGTCCGCTCAACGAGCTGCACCTGCCGCGGCGCCACAAACTCCAACCCGCTGTAGCTGCGCCGTGCCGCCGTCGCCGCAGCTGCCGCCGTCGCCGTCGCCGCCGTCGCCGTCGTCGTCGCCGCAACTGCCGCCGTCGCGGCTGCCGTCGCCGCCCCGTGCGCAGCGGCCGGCGGCGGAAGCTGGAGCAGCAGGTCGACATTCTCGGCGACGATGAGCGCGCGCCGCTCGAGCAGTGAAATGCGCCAGGCCGCCGCGTCCCAGCCTGCCGCCCAGAGCGCCGGCGCAGTGCCCGCCGCCAAAAAGTCGACCATCCACGCGTGCAACGGCTCCTCCGGTCCGATCTGCCATGGCGAGGGCCCCTTGCAAAGAACCTCGCCGCCTACGGCGCCCAGCGCGTCGCAAAAGGGGCGTGGGTCGATGTATTGGCCCTGCGCCTCCAGGTGCGCGTGGTACGCTGCGATCACGCGCGCGTCCGAGGGCGTGCTGCCGTGGCCGTCGGCGGCGGGTACCGTGCGCGTGACGCCGGCGAAGGTGATGGGCATGTAGGCGAGCCCTCCGGGTGCGAGACGCGCGAGCAAGGCGGCGAGCTGACTCGGCGGCAGCAGGTCCGCGAAGCCCGAGGCGACGAGTAAATCTGGAGGAGAGAGCGGCGCGGGCGGCGCGGGCGGCGCGGGCGGCGCGGGCGGTCGTGCCTCGGCACGGACGTGCAGGTCGAGGTCGAGCACGTTGGCCACGTAAAGGGCGAGGCTCACGCGCAGTGGCGAGCCGAGCTGCCCGCTGACGAGGTGATGCAAAATCGACGGCTCCGAGGCGCTTTGCGTACGGCGAGCGCCCCTTGAGCCCCTGTCGCCAGCCGGGACTGGCGTGCCGACGACAACGTACCCGTGGCTCGTAATCTGGGCCGCGGCCGCCGCCTCGAGCAGGTCAGCATCCGAGTCGAAGGCCGCGTACTCGAGGGCGTCGTAGCCGGCACGTGCGGCGGCCGCCACGACGACCGGCAGCATGGAGAGCGTGCCCGCGCCCAGGTCGAAGACACGGAGCGTCGCTGTCATGGTCGGTCGCGCGCCGGGGTGCGGCCTCGAGGTCACAGTCGAGCGAGGGACACGCTGCTTCAGGGCGCGCTCCAAGGCGGCGAGCACCTCGCGATTGTACGCGGCGGCGTCGATCGGGCGCTTCGCCGCGAGGTACGCGACGCGCGCTTCGGGCCCGTCGTCGCGCGCGCGGCAGCATCCGAGGCCCGCGAGCGTGGCGCGGTCCCACGCGCACGTGGCCGTCACCAGGGGCGAGGGCGCTACAGCCACGCCGCTTGCCTGCACTGCCGCGTGCGTAGCCGCCGATGCAGAGACGACCAGCAACGGCCGGGCGGCCATGCCGTCGGCGGCAGGCGCCCCCAGAGGCGCGCGTCCGATGGAGCGCGCTGCAGCCGCCCAAAAGGCCGCCGTGGACGTGGGCGTCGCACCGAGCGCCGTACCGGGCTGAGCGGCACCACCATTCGAGCCCGAGAGCCCAGCGACGTCTGGGGAGAGCATCACGACCGGCTGCGCGTCCGCATCGATGCCGAGCCGCCTCAGTGCCGCGAGGGCTTCGGCCGCGGGCTGTGCTGAGGCAACCGCCAGGAGGTAGGGCATCGCGCTCGTGATGGCGCTCAGCGGCGTGCGGTGCACGATCCCCGACGGAGTGTCGCCGCTCAGGCCGTCGGCACTCGCCTCCTCCATGCGCGCCGAGCCGCCGAGGCTGTCGAGGTCGAGCACCACCGCCGCTCCGCACGCAGGGGGTGGCGGGCCCAGCTGCCGGCGGTACGCGGCCCAAGCCACGTCCGACTCGCGCACGACAATCTCGAGCTCGGAGATTGGCGCGAGGCCGGAGCGGCTCGAGAAGGGCAGCGCGGCGGCCATCCGGCACCACAGGGCGCGCCCGACGCGCTCGCACGTCGTGTTCTCGCCCGCGAGCTCCGCGAGATCGTCCAGGTTGCGCTGGTGGTACACCCGGAGTGCGTCGGCGAGCGCCGATTCCGCCTCGGCGCGCGTGCATGCGAGCTCGCTGTCCTCCAACAAGCCGTCGGCGCTCAAGCGCGCGTCGATCACGTACGTGCAGCCGTGCAGCGCTTGCGCAGGCCCGAAGATCAGCCCCGTGAACGAGTGCGCGATCATGCAGCGGCCGCGCGCCACGATCGTGTGTCGGCCGCCGCTCACGTACCTGTGGGGACGAGGCGATGTGGTGAGCACGTGCATGCGAGGCAGGTCATCATCGGCAATCAACGGCCATCCGCTCACGTAACTGTGGGGACGAGGCGCTGCGGTGAGCACGTGCATGCGAGGCAGGTCATCCGCGGCAATCGACGGGCCATCCGCGGCACACCCAACTGGCCATCATCGGCACAATCAACGGGTCATCCTCGGCAAGCAACGGCCGTCCGCTCTCGCACCCGGGCGGCTCCTTCTCCATCAACCGTCTCTCCAAGGCGCTGCGCATCGTCGGCGTCGGGGGCGTCGGCGCGTGGCCAAGGCGGCCGTCGTACTCGGCGACGGACGCGTCGTGCTCGGCCACAACCAGCTTGAGCCCGCGAAGCCCGTGGGTCGGCGGCAGCCCCTGCGCGATCGAGGTCCACAACGCCTTGGCCAGGCCGCTCGCAGTGGCATTGGCGACGCCCGCGGCCTTGAGCAGCACCGTCGAGTCACCGTCGAGGTGCGTCTGCTGCAGAGGCGCGGTGGCCCTCCGCACGAGCTCCTCCGCCAGGCAGATGTCGATGAGGTAGTTGGGCCCGTTGTCGAGCGTTGTGCCCGAGAAGAGCGCGTCGACGACGAAGGTGCCGCCATGCAGCCGCTGCTGCGACTCGCTGAAGCGCGCGCCGCCATGAAGCGGCCTCGGACGCTCACCGTGTACAGGGCGGGCGCCGCATCGGCGCCAACGCGCGCTCGTACTCCACATGCGCCACGTCCGACTCGTGCACGACGACACGGAGCACGGCGAGCGCAGGCGGGCCGGGAAGCGCCGCGGCCATGCGCTCCCACACGGCCCTCGCGACGCGCTCGCACGTCGTGTTCTCGCCCGCGAACTCGTCGAGCTCGTCGAGGTTGCGCTCATGGTAGCACCCGAGAGCGTCATGCAAGGCGCGCTCCGCAAGGCAGATGTCGACGAGGTAGTTTGCGCCCGTTTGGAGCTTGGGGCCCTCGACGATGGCGTCGACGACGTACGTGCAGCCGTGCAGCGCCTGCGCGGGCCCGAAGCACTCGCCCTTGAACGAGTGCGCAATCATGCAGCGCCCATGCACGGCGACCGAGTAGGAGCCCTCGGCCTCGGCGCACGCCATCAGCGGAGATCTCCGTTTAGGGTGTGAAAGTCGCGAGATGTGTTTGTGAAGGTTCCTGCATGCAACACATCGTGGAGGGGGGAAAGGGGGGAAGTGGGAAGTTTTGTGGGAAGGTGCGGGATAGCAAGCAGGGCTGCTGAGGAGCATGTGTGAAGCGATAGTCGACGGTCAACTGCCGTGGCCGCAGTCCACGGTGCTACATGTATGAGCAGCAAGTTGACAATGTGCGCCCCCGTGGCACTGGGCGAGCGGCCGGCCGCTCACCGCCTGCTCCGCGACGGTGCGCAGGCTGCGCCGGTAGCCGCGGAGGCCGGCGAGACGCGCGGCGTCCTTGAAGATGTTGAGCTGTGGCGATCGCCTCGCACCACGAGGGCCTCCATCTGGCGACGGATTGGCTCGCCGCCCTCGCACGCCGTGAGCACGTGCACCGCGGCGAGCAGCGCCAGCACACGCTCAAGCTTTGCCGCAAGGTGCGCTCGACAGGTCCCGTCGTCGTCGTCGCCCTCCTCCTCCTCCTCCTGTCCGCCTCCTCCGCCGCCGCATCCGCCTCCTCTCCAGCAGGGCCCCCCGAAGCGCCGCCGCTGCGCAGAATCCTGCGATTGAGCACACGACGCGCCGCGCCGAGCCGCTCGTCGGACGTCCACGCTCGTCCCCGTACACCGCACCCCGCAAGGAGGCGCACCGCGAGCGCGTATGGCCCTGCCCTGAGCGCCGTAGCAGCCAGCGAGGCGGCCCCGCCTCCACCGCTCACCTGCTCCTCCACCCCCTCGGCCCACGCGCTCGTGCGCTCCACCTCCGTAATGGCGGCGAGGATGTGATGGCGTACGAGTAAGCGTACGAGCTCGGCACTTGGATCGAGGACGTCCTCGAGTCTCGTGCCTCCTGGCAGCGCCATCCACGTGGCCACGCACGCGTTCATGAGCGAGCGCGCCAGATCGCTGCCCCATGGGATGCACGCGCTAGCGCAGAGCCCAGGCCGCCACTCTGGCCGCTCGACCATCTGCTGCTCCAGCGCTTGCCAGCTGACTTGACGCATGCAAATGTCGAGGGATTAAGAGGGATCCCACGCGTTGGCGCGGACGCACCCGATCGAGCCAATGCTGTTCCATTGGCATCGCGCGCTCCTCGGCAGAATCGTAAATGAGGTTGTTGTAGATGCAGAAAGCATGGCCACAGCAACCATCGGATGCAACGGCGTTGATGATCATGATCACCTGAGGCGAGCTGCGAGCGAGAGTCAGGAGACCCTTGGTCCCTTGCACGTCAGAGTGCCAAGCTTCTTGATGGTGTACAGACGCGCGAGCTGATCTGTGAACAAGGCTGCAAAGTACGAGAGCTCGTCGTGCTCGAGCAGTTTGCTTCGACGGCGCTAACTGCAATTTCTGAGCACAAAGAGCAGCAAGACGTGCGTCGGCTTGGCCATCGCGTTAGGCCTGCGAAGCGTGTCGTTTCGCAACAGCTGCATTCTCAACGTCGCCCAACGCTCTGGTGCTGTGTCACACACGGGGACACATCGGTAGTACGGTACGTACTCTGTCATGGGATCGGTCATTTATATGCCCGTCGGATTAGCACGACCTTTCGGGAGTGCGGACCATTGGGTATTGAGCGACCCGTGTCCGGGTCGGGAGCATAACGCTATTTGCGCTAGGTACCCTTCTCCAACGGTCCTCATTTGCGCTCCTGATTGATTGCTTCCCAATGGACCTAACAACCAGAACCAAGTATGTGGTTATAGATGCGGTTCACACACTCGACCAGACCATGAAGGTACGCAAGCCACCGGGTGGCTGTGTCATCTCGGCTGTGTTAGCGCCCTCCATGTTGGCGATTGCATTCAGTTGCTTGCTGGCTAGCTTGCCGGCCGGCCAGGCCGCCATGCTGGCCGCTGTCTCGCCGAGCACGTGCAGCCACACGTACTCGGGCAGCATGGGCACGATGCGCGCCGCCTCCGTGAGGCGCGCGGCAGCCTCTCTTGCCCCGCCCGGGCCTGTCAGTGCGAAAAACCGCTCTGGTTGACTGGTTCTAATTTTTGATGACTTCTCGCGAACGCACGGGCCGTCACGCGTTCGGCCACGTCTCGGAGGCTCTCCCTACGTCGAGCAGGAAGCACGAGGGCGCGACCAGGCCGCACAATTATAATAATTTACCATGTAATTAACGCGTCGTGACTGTCGCTCTCCGAGCCAACATCGTACGACTCCACTCCGCTCCGCTCCACCATCGCCGCCTCCGTCACCACAGCCTTGGGGAACGCAAAGACGCACTCGACACCGTCGCGTGACGGCAGTGTCGAGCACAGGTAGCCGCCGTCGCCGCCGCCGCCGCTGCCACTGCATTGCGATCACGACGTGTCGCCACCGCCCCAATGGGTAGGCACCACTAGTCGCGGACCGACGGGGGGGCGCGTTCCCTCGTGGGGCAACTTGATTACGAACTAGGCAGCACCTAGGCAGTCAAATAATGCACATAATGCAAGGGTACCAATCGACAGATCTCGGAACGTAGGCCCCAGATCCGCAATAATCCGCTCAGGATTATCAAAACGAAGCCCGCAAACAGCCCTTCCAATTTGGTTCACAGCAAACTGCGTGGCTTGGGTCTCGGCGGCGGGTGCCTAGGTGTGCGTGTGGTTGTGTGCGATTGTGTGTGATCT
>Ga0210239_101598_pt1 | contig 16225 bp, 8 predicted proteins | sample ChrtobMetP5a_0mM_FD_155451 | JGI IMG/M metagenome (GOLD analysis project Ga0210239, IMG submission 155451) | Chrysochromulina tobin associated microbial communities from unialgal haptophyte culture, Seattle, Washington, United States - P5a_0mM | ecosystem: Host-associated > Algae > Haptophytes >... | reverse complement strand
CCGGCCCCCAGCGCTCCTTGCAAACCCAGGATTCCGAAATTCCCGATTCCACTTCCGGCCCCCAGCGCTCCTTGCAAACCCAGGATTCCGAAATTCCCGATTCCACTTCCGGCCCCCAGCGCTCCTTTTGCAACCTCGCTATACCTATACCTTGGCTCAGATACCAACTTCCAATCCCGGCCCCAAGGCCCCCAAGGCCAAGAGGTTTAGGATTCCGAGAGTCCGAAGCTTGAAATTACATTCCCCCCCCTGTAATGTCACACAACCTTGAGTCTTTGTGTGTGGCAGCAAACCTTGTATGACCGCAGAGCGCGAGCGTGTGCCCGCTGCGACGCTTCGAATTGGTGGCTGACCGCGTTGAAGCAGCGAGCGCCCGGTCGAGAGCGCGCGCGCTCGCAGGTCGCACTTGGCTGCTCCTGCGGCCAGGATGGCCACCATGAAGCAGTCGGCAAGCATGTCCAAGAACAGAAGCCGGCTGCAGGCGGCAGAGGCTGTGCTCAAGAAGTGCGAGGAGAAGCTCGAACAGGCAGAACGCGTCAAGATAGAGAAGTTCAGCGACACAGAAATGGCAGCGAATGCCAGGGTCGCGGCCGAAGGCCTGGATCTGAACGTCGTCGTTGATGAGCTGCGCTCCATGAAGCTTGCCCCGCCAGCTGTAGTCGAAATCATCGCCCGCTGCGTCTGCACGCTTGCCTCCGGTGACGACATGGGCGACCACGAGCATCGTGCTGCTGAGGCAGCAAAGGAAAATGCGCGGAAGAAGAAGAATGCACAAGCTGTCGCCAAGGGACAGCCGCCTCCCAAGCCGCTCGTGGGGACCATGGTCTCCGAGAAGCGGAAGCTTTTATCTTGGGAGGAATCGCAGAAGGTGCTTGCACGTGCAAACTTTAAGGAACGCATCTCCGACTTTGATGGCCGCCTGCTGCTCGACAACGATGACCTCGTCAACGAGGTGCGGTCCAGGCTCGATCTAGATTCAATCGACCCGTCGCTTCCGATGGCAGCACACCTGGAAGTGAAGAAGCTCTCCAAGAAGGAGCGCAACGATGAGGCAATAGCCGCAGTGCGCCGCCGTGAGGCGTACAATGAGGGTGTGGCGCAGGACGGCAGTGGCGGAGTACCAAAGCTGACGCTCAACGATGCGAGGTACGTCTCCAAAATCGCGCCGCCTCTACTGGTATGGATCGCCCGTGTGATCTCGCAGTACGCCATCAACGACCCGCTGTGGAAGCGGACGTCGGCCGCGTGCATCGATGCCACCAAGAAGCGCGACGAGGCCAGAGACGCTGTAATGCAGCTGCGGCGGAAGATGGACGAGATGGCCCAGAAGCTGCGCGAGGAGAAGGCGAGATTGAAGGCCGAGAGAGAGCGAGCGGAAGAGGAAGGTGTGCTGCTGGAGCTGCAAGCCCTGGAGCAGCAAAAGCTCCAGACGGAAGAGAAGAATCAAACGGACAAACCCAAGGAGCTGACGACGCCTGATCAGATCATCCTAACTGGCCCGACTCCGAACATTTTCTTTCAGAACGGGCGCATCTCAGGCATCGCTCCAAGCCCAGTTCAGCTTTCTCCGCGGCTACAGCTGCCTGCCACGATTTACTTCTTCATTCGTGTCAAGCACTGCCGCGTGTCGTTCCCCTTCCCGCCGTCGCTGCCGACGGAGCGGTACTTGCACAAGGCACAAGTCATTCCCGGTCACGAGGAAGCTGGTCCTGTGGCTCACGTGCCTTTTGATGGTGCTCACGTGATCGGTCTCTACGAGCACGAGCATCTCTCTTTCATGCAGCTTGTTCTCGAGGTTCCGTCGACGCCAACGATCAATCCGTCGATCCATCCCACGCGCCTTTCCTTCCATCCACGCCACAGCGCACAGTTGCACTCCGGCAGTGGCGGTGCAGGCACGACTGAGATGCCGCGCATCATCGTGACTGCCTACCCTCATCTCGTCTCCCGCCACGATGCTCGTATGATGGCGGTGAGCCGCGCAGCTTCCGCGCCTCCTCGCACCGAGGGCAGCCGTGCCGACGACCTGGCCTCCGTTGCGTCCGCCAGCATCGTCGGCTCTCTCTTTTCGAAATCATCGAATGGGCCTAGCGTACCGTTTATTCCTCCGGGTATGGATGTTGTCCCTTTGCTCACTTTGCCTGAAGGCCTGCGGTCGATAGGCTCAGCCTATAAATCAGTTCCTCTTCTTCGCGGGTTGGCTACGATCAAGCCGGATGGCAGTCCAGCGAGGGTGCGCGCAAACAGCGTAAAGAATCAGGAGCAGGATTGGTCACGAGTTGCGCTTGCTCTATCGGCCCGGGCGCACTCGAAGCCGTTTGCGCTTTCGCAGCCCGGGCAACAGCGGCCCATACCCGAAATTCTGCTGCAGCACCCAGCAGTGGCGCTGGACTCAGCAAAGAGATTGACGCGATCTACGACCAAAGTAGGAACAGGTTACATCAAAATCATCGCTACTCTCGTTGCGAAAGTGTCCGAAGGATACATGTTGTCACACGACGAGAAGCGACGACTGCGCGAGGCGGCCGACATGGAAGCGGAGGTCGAAAGGACTGAGAAGCAGGTCGACGCGGCGAATGCGGCCGAGCGGCGACAAGCTAGGGACATGGCTCTCAAAGCGGCGACGGCTCGAGCATCTGCGGCCGATGCCGCCGCTGACCTGCAGGTTCCGCTTCGCCAGCGTCAGTTAGGAGACGAAGGGGATGCTCAGTCTGTCGCGAGCTGTACCCCGTCGACCAGCAGCACCGCAGCCACAGGCGGCAAGCGACCGGCGGAAATCAAGCTACCGGTTCCAGACATTTTTTCGACCATGTTCGACCCGTCGGTGGCTAACGCTGCCGCCCTCGCTGTTGGTGCAGCCGCCTCACCTGCAGCTGTCGAGCTTGCACAGGACGCATTTGCAGCAGCTGTAGAGGCTACGTTTGCCAAGGCTGGAGCAGCGGGTACCGCAGCAGCAGCGTCGACATCATCCTCTGTCCAGCCTACGCCTCCCCACCTTAAGACTCCGTCTCCAGCGTCAAGCGCTAGCGGCAAGGCATCTGCGCGCAAGAGTGCTCGCGGTGAGTCGCCACGCGGCAAATCGTCGCCACGAGCAGCGTCTCCTCGAGGCTCTACCCCAAGGCGGTCCTCGCCCGGGCCTGCCAAGAGTAAGGCGAAAGCTGGGCCAAATCTGCAGGTGAACTCCGACAAAATTCCTGCTGGTGAGGATGCGAGGTGACAGTAGAATCCACTGATGAAAATCTATAATCACTGCACATCATGACCTACGAGCGAGAGTGAATCGGCACAGTGAAATCTGATCCAATGACGCGCACACGATGTCGCACCGGTTGATGGTCGTTGCCCGCGCGGCATGCGTCGCGGTCGGCCGCCCGTCCGTACGGCGTCTAGCCGTCCGTCCACGGGCCTGGCCGCGCGCAGGGCGGGAGCGGGCCGGTGGGAGGTTCGCGTCGCGTTCGGAATACGGAAACGCACGTGGTTCCACTCGCGCTACACAGTCACCCGGAGCACAGGCACACACGCACAGCCTGCGCGGTTTTTGGCTCATGTTGCGCGCCGCGCGCGCACAACCACACTCACATAGACCACAGTGGCACAGAGACAGACAGAACAAGGATTTACTACGTCGAGTGGGAACGAATTAAGTCGCGGTCGCCACGCTCGCCAGCTACCTTGACCTCGATACTCTGCCCTCGGTACCACTGTTTCGTGAGCGAAAGTGCGCCATTGCTCACGGCTGGCGCTCAGGGCGTCCACGTGATGCGCTCGATGGCGATCTGTGCGTGCTTGCCCAGAGCAAGCTCGGTCGAGGTGGTGAGTTCGCGCAGATTGGGCAGGGCCTTTGCGAACTGCTTGCGTGCCTTGGGCGAGTCCGCGAGGGCGGCGATGCACTTGGTCGCGTACACGGCCAGGTCCGAAGCCTCGGGCGTCATCTCGCCCATACGATGCAGCGATGCTGCCTCGTCCACCAACGGCAGCAGAGCGACGCATACGCCCGCGTCCACGGCCACCCCCATGGGATGGGGTTTGTCTTCCTCCATCCGCGCGCCGTTGCACATCGACATGAGGAAGGCGGCCGCCGCGATGCGCAGCCGTTGGCGCATTGCTGCCTCCTCCACGTCGTCCGAGCTCAGCATTTTCACCAGCTTCGGCATCACGCCTCCCTCGAGCGCAACCGCTTTCTCGGTCTGCTCGTATGTCGTGAGCGCGAGGCACCAGGCGGACTGGCACCTGACCTCAGGGTGCTCACTCGCGATCGTCATGAGCGCCGTGGGCACTGCGCTCATCCTGATCGCCTCGGCTTGCCCGTCGTCCGTCTTGCAGAGGCGGTTCAGCCCCGTGAGCGCCGCAGCCTGGACCTCGGGGGTTTGCGGGCCGCCATCATGCCGCTCGCGGCAGAGCGCGAGCAGCAGCTCGACAAAGTGCACAGCTATGAGCGCCTTTCTGCCATCGTCATAGGTGCCGAGCTGCGTCACCACACCTAGGCAGGCGCTGCGCACGCTCGCCGCCGGGTCCACCGCCGTCGCCAGCAGCGTCTCGCACGTGCCGCTTGCAAGCATAGACTCGCGCGCACTGCGATCGCACGCAAGCCGCGCAAGCGCCACGTGCGCGAGCGCGCGGATTTTCTCGTCGAGATCCTTGGAGGCGGCAAGATTGAGCGCGGGTACAATGCCGGCGCTCACCAGGCATGCTAGATTGGCGGCGCCGATCATCAGCTCGAGCGATTGCTCAATCGCCTTAAACCGCAGCACTGACTCATCTGAGCCAACAGCGCTCGAGCCCGCATTCTGGATGCAGCGCACGAGTTTGGGAGCTGCGCCACGGCCATAGGCGAGCGTGAGCTCCGTCGGCGCCTGCGTATGGAAATTGGGCTTCGACTCCACATTGGAGAGGTGCGCTGAGTTGGCCAGGAGGCCCTTGGGCTCTGACGGGTGGGCTCTGACGGGCATCCACTCGATGCCTTGCCGCTTGCGGCAGATCTGCCGAAGGAGCACAAGCACTGTCAGCTGCAGAGTCTGGTAGGTATCGTCGTGTGCAGAGTCGATGGGTGGAGGTGGCACGCGCAGCTCACCTGATGCATGGTCGACGCCGCGCACTCACGAGCCGAGTGTTGTGTCCGCGAGCACGACGAAGCTGCGATAGTAACAGATGTTCTTCCCAGCGTGATGTGGCAAACTGCTCGAAAAAGGCGCGCTGCGCTCCCAAAACGGGGTCGGCTTCATCAGGCACGCGCGACGACAGCATATAAACGTTAGGTAGTCCGCTCATGCTGTGCATGTATGCTGTGCATGGGCCGAAACCTGATCTCCCATGAACACATTGAAGGGATTTGGACACAGCTGTCAGCTCGAGAGCATAACAAGGAGCATAACTCCCGATCTCCCGTACTGGGTACTGCGTGAGACTGCTAAGTCGGACGCCATCTGGCCATCAAGCATCATGTGCACAGTCTCCATCCGTCGGGGGGAAATATCAACAGTTTGGCGCTGCGCTGCCGCTGGCCGCTGGTGTTCGCTGGTGGTGGTGGCACCTGCTCACTCTGGCCTCACTGGCGTCTGGGATTAGGGATAAAAAAAAGTCTGATCGTCTCGGGGCGGGTAGCCCCCAGGCCCAGCCCTGCGTGCCACGTCTCGACCGGGCACCTCGCTGCCAGAACCGGCGACGGCACGCACGCTCGACGCTGCCACGCTCCACACGGCGGGGCAAGGCGGGGCATTGAGTTGCATTGAGACGCGGCGGGGCGGGAAACCGAAAGGCGACGAACTGAGTCGGGTCATCGGGTGCGCGGATGACGAGAACTTGGCGCACCCACCCCGTACCCCGGCGGCGGCGCGTCGCCGTCGGCCGGTATAAGTCGATATTGTGCAACGTGATGCATTACGGTTCGGTTGTGCACGGCCGGCGCCGGGACGCGGCGTCACGTGTTTCAAACTTTCAATACTTGAATACTACATCTCATCGGTTGGCACATCCGCATGGTGCGATGGTCACGCCCTTGTGTTCACAGATGCGGGGACACGTGTACTGTACGGTAGCACACCAGAACCGAACCGTGCAACCATGCAACACGCGGTACGCATGCTGTACACCCATGTGAGGATGTGTACCGCCTATACGGTATACAGATAGTGCGTGTCTTCCGTCAATGCATTACACTGTTGATAAGGGGGATGAGCACAGCGCAGGACGCGCCAACCGCGCATATAGCTTCCATGCGTAGCACGAGGGAGCGTGGCCCCCACCGCCCCCATAGCCTAGACAGGAGAGGGGAGCGGGTTGATGCCTTGCAGCCGGTTTATGGGCAACGCGTTGCGCAGCATACTCATATACTCATCCACCTTGAACGTAGTGGTCACGACGACGTTGAAGCCCGGGGCCGCGAAGAAGCCCCCATCGATCGTCAGGTCTGGCTCTCGCAGAATCTTGGCGAACGGGTGGACCTCTTTCTTTTGCCACAGCCCGAGCCACGTCGCCTTGTCGAGGCCTGGCGGGATGGGCGTGCTCGTCGAGAAGCTTTTGAGCAAGTCGTCTATGACACGCTGATCGAAGACGGACAGCGGGAAGGACTCTTCGTCGCAGTACAAGCCGCCCGTGAACTCGGTCACCTTGTTGTTCATCCGGATGTGCAAGGTCAAGCCCTCGCGCATCGCCTTGATCAACATCAGCCGCGAGTCACGCATCACATCTTTGTGCGAGCGCGTTGCCGCGCGCTCATCGAGGAACATCTGGTGTGCGTCGAGCGTCAAAACGGCCTCCCCGAGCCCATCGAGCCAGTTGATTACGACCTGCTCGTACGAAGTGTCCACGAGCAGCGGCGTCTTGCCCATTTCGCGGCAGCGCTTCATCGCGACGGCTAGGCCCGTCTCGCCGTCCTTCAGCCAGGGCATCTTGCTCCGATTGAGCGCAAAGGGCACCTGCCAGCACGTGTACCCATCCTGCCGCGTCCAGAAGGCCTCGCGCTGCTTCTCGAGCCGCTGCTCCGGCGTGAGCTCGGGGTCGTCGACGGTGCCAGCGGCCGCCGCGATCAAGGCCGCCTCCGCCACCTCTTCTGCCTCCTCGGCTGCATCCATGGCCGCGTCTGCAACCGACGCCACGTCCTTCTTCCAAGTGAACGAACGCTTCAAAGCCTTCTTGAGCTTCGTGTTGCCCTTGGTGCCCGCTTTGTCCAGTACAGCCGCACCGGCCTTCTTGAACTTACTTCGCTTCTTATCCTCAAGCTGGCTGAGCGCCATCTTGAACTCTTGGAGGTCGAGTTTTTTGTCCCCGTTAGCATCGAACCTGTCGAGCGCTTCCTTGATTCGATCGAGGGACCACTCGCCGTCGATCGCCTCGCCATATTTGACGGCCGCATCATAAAGCTCAATCACAGAGAGCGTGCCATCCCCGTTTGTATCAAAGTCCTTGAAGACCTTCTCCGCAAATTCTTCCGACTCTCGCGCCTTTTTCAGCGAGACACTCGAGCCTGCACCCATGCTGATGAAAGCGCTGCGTACCACGAGCCCGCCTCCGCGCGCGTGCTTGTCTCCAGAGGGAACGCACTGAACACTCTGAGCAACTTCTCTCCCAGCGACCCCCGCGTCAAAAACTTCCTCCCGAGAAACAACGGAAAACACGAAACTTGCGGCGCTCATCGCGGCGCGAAACATCGTTTTCAACGGGCCATTCGTGTCTCTGCATGTATCGGACTACTCTAAATCATGCATCTTTTACGTAGGTCCGCTACCAGCGCGTTTGCCACTATCTTCTTTCACCTGTCCCACAGTCCCAGCGTTCGGCTGCCCCAGGGGCCCCCTGCGCGCGCTGCGCTGCCGCATGGCGCTGCGCGGGCCCTTGGCCTTGCCTCGCTTGCGCAACTCGCCATTGGCACCAGCACCCTGGCTCAATCCAGTTACGGCTTCCCATCGCCCTTTGGTCATCAGCAGCGTGGTGATGATTGCGCGAGGGCTGCCATCGGGGCGCGCCGGTAATGTGCGCAGCCGCTCGATGACCGCTGTCGAGGCCGTCAGAGCGCGCGCGAAGGAGCTCGATCGCACGAGATCTGCCCATTCGGCGTCGGAGCAGAGCTCGCGCAGCAGATCGAGCTTCGGGCACAAGATCTCAAGGTTACCGCCCAGGAGCGTCGGCTGACGCCGGGCGACGTCAGCTGCGTCAGCGTCCGCAGGCAACTGGCGACAGAGTTCGTCGAAGCTCGCGCGCACGCTCTCCGGCTTGTAATGGAGGAGCCGGGGCGCACGGCGGAGCAGGCTACGGAGCCCGTCCGCATCGAGCTGCAGCTCGTGCAAGCTCTCTTGCAGACGCTCGCACCGCGCGTGCATGGAACCCTCGTTGAGGTTTAGCAGCGATGGGGCGAGCAGCGCCACCTGCGTGGCATCGAGGCCGGTCTCACGCTCGATGGTCGCGAGCTTCAAAGGCAGAGTCTCTTGTAGCTGTGCGTGCCCCAGAAGCGACTGTGCGCCGGTCACGACGCTAGCTGCCGCGTCGCCACGTGGGAAGACCTCCCGAATGTACGCAAGATGCTCACGCAACTGCTCCGTGGGCAGCTTCGCAATTCGCGGATGGGCACGCAGCAGTCGCTTGACCGCCTTGGCCTTCAGTCCTACCGTGCGCAGGAGCTCCTCCGCCTCGGAGAGCGTTGCGGCCTCTTCCGCCTCGCGCCGTTGTTGCTGCTCCTTGAGTGATATGATGGTTGTTTCTGGGAATTCGCCTCGCAGCTGTTTGATCCGAATCTCTGTACGGAGGTCTGGCGGCCCGAAAGGCCAGTCCACTGCCTCTCCGATGATCTCGTCGTCCTCATCCAATACGTCGTCCCCAGGATCCGCAGTACCAAGAAGAACGTCCTCGTCGCCGTACAGCCACCGATCATCTGGAATGCCAGGTATGATTGATTCCTCCGCAGTGCCAAGTAGAATGTCCTCGTTGCCGTACAGCCACCGTTCATCTGGAACGCCAAGTATGATGGATCCTTCGGAGACGACGCTGTTGTTTGATTGGCCGGCGCACATACGGGCAGTCATTCGGGCAGTCACAGATAACCATACAATTGCAGCACGGGCTGGTCCATGCGTCCCGCCTGTGACTCTCATCACGTCGTAACAAACGCCACGGTGCGCGGGTCGTGGGTGTCCACTCTCTGGACATGCAGCGCTGTGAACTCACTTTGTGTGAACTCTTAGGGGGCACGCAGGAAGGCGAGTTATGCTGTGACACACTCTTGTGAACGTGGTACCTGGCAATATGATGCTGCGAGGAAAAAGTACCTTTACATCCTCTCTCTTCTTGTCTTGAAATGGATTCATTGGCCCATACGCGGGGGTGGCGGTGGCGGAGGTATCAGATGCGGATGTTGCTGAAACTGCTGCTGCTGCACTTGCATCTGCTGCATCTGCGGCTGCTGCATCTGCATCTGTTGCAGCATCTGCTGCGGTTGCGGCTGCTGCGCCTGCTCTTGCATGATCTGCTTCTGGAGCACCTGCGCGGGCGGCGAAAACTTGACTGAGAGCTGGAACGTGCCCATCTCCTTCCCATCGAGACTCTCCTGCGTTGTGATGGAGTTCGCGACGTTCAGCATGGTCACGACAGCGTACCCGCGATCTGGGAAGAGGTAGACCGACTCGAGCTCTCCATAGGACTGCACGATCTCAGCCACCTGCACCTGGGTCGTCTGGGGATTCGTCGGGCCGACCTTGAGGTGACGCGTGGCCCCCTTTTCGCGCACCTGCCGGTGCAGGTTGGCGTCGGCAGGGTAAAACTTCCCCCAGTTGCACATGAGCGGCCGGCCACGCAGGTACATGCCAGTGCCGGGCGCGCCGTTGCCCTGGCCAGCCTTCCAGAAGGCCTCCGAGTGAGCATCCTCGATGAAGTTGAGGAAGGCGTACGTCTGGAAGAATTTGACGGCTTCGAGGGGGCCGAAGGGCAGGGCGAGCTCCGCGACGGACGCGATGTCGATGCCGTGCGGCAGGTTGCCCACATAGATGGAGCGGGACGGCCGGGACGGCAGTGGCCCGTTGGGGTGCGAGCCACCGACGACCCCACCACCGCCGACCCCACCACCACCGACCACGCCTCCGCCGCGACCAGCTATCATCGTTCCTGTGCCCACCGTCGAACCCGTACCCATGAGCGCGCCGGCGACGCCCAGGCCGACGGCCGCGCCGGCGCCGCGCCCGCCGGTGCTGACGCCACGCGCAGCACCCTTTCCGATGGCGGCGCGGGACGTTTGCTGCGCAGTGGTGAAGGTCACTGTGAGGTCCTTCTCGGGGTCCAAGTTCGGGTCGACGTCGGAGAAGACTCGGATACTCTTGAGCCCACGGAGCCCCTCGCGCGCCTTGACGGCCGCCTCGATGGACGTGAAGTTGACGTACGCATTCGGCTGCACGCGCATGACCCGTACAGACTCGATCTCCCCGAAGGCACTGAACACCTCCGCGAGCCGCTCGTTGGTGAGTGTGCCGCTCTCGGGCAGGCCTGACACGTAGAGGTTTCGGGTGGCTCCGTTTGCAATCGCCATCGCGATCTCGGGTGGCATCGGCTTCTTCTTGCCCCATGTGAGCTCCGCGGGCGCCGACTGGCCCGCGAAGACGATCGTCGGCTTCTCGTCGAGGAGCGCGGCTGCGGACTGGCCATCGACGAAGTTGATGGACGCTTCGTGGCGCTCTGCGTCGATGCGGAAGGACTCGATGGGGCCATACTGTCCCACCTCGTTCATTAGATCCTCGGGTCGGCACGCGGGGCTCAGCTTACGCACGAAGACGGAGCGAGAGAGCGGCTCGACGCCGCCCACCAGGCCGACGCCGCCCATTTGAACGCCCATCTGAGCGCCGCCCATGCCGCCGCCCATGCCGCCGCCCATGGCCATGCCCATCCCTCCGCCCATCCCCATGCCCATGCCGCCGCCCATGCCGCCGCCCATGCCGCCCCCCATGCCGCCGCCCATGCCGCCGCCCATGCCGCCGCCCATGCCGCCGCCCATGCCCATAGGCCCGGCCATCGCACCTCCCATGCCGACCATCCCGCCGCCCATGGGACCGCCCATGCCACCTCCGCCCATGCCACCTCCGCCCATCGACCCGCCACCCATCCCCATCGCAGCGCCGCCCATCGCGCCGCCCATGCCGCCGCTCCCGTTGGCCATCATCTTCGACGCTGCGTGCAGTGCAGTCACGATGGCATTCGGGTCTCCACCCGCAGCCTGCACCTGCTGCAGCAGCGTCTGCAGCATCGTCGGATTGCTCGTGAGAGCGGCCACCATCTGCGGATTGCTCTGCAGCTGCTCGACCACCGCAGCCACCGCACCGCCACTCGGGCCGCTACCGCCGCTGCCGCCGCAGCCGCCGCAGCCGCCGCTGCCGCCGCTGCTTACGCTGCTGACGCTGCTGCTGCAAGCTCCAGCACTGCCGCTGCCCCTACTTCCCTCGTGTGTGCCACCGGAGGCCGACGCCGCTCCGAGCGAAGTTGGGGCAAGCGAGCTGATGCTGCCGCCGCTCGATGTGCTGAGACTGGATGCGGGCTCAGAGCGGGGCGCAGCAGTTGCCATCGCGGGCGCGCCCGTCTCTGAAGATACTGGAGCGACGGCTGGCGCCAATTGGCCAGCATTTGCGGCAAGCAGCAGCTGGTTGAGAGAAATGTCTTCGAAGGTGCGCAGCCGCTTGGAGAGCTGCTCGATGACGCCGAGGGCTGCCGCGGGAGGCTCCATGGACGACATCGCACGCACCACACGCACGAGGAGCTAAACTTCGTAAACTAATTTCAAAACGACGCCGAAGCTCAGTCGACGTACTGTCGACGTTACCAAGAGCGCAGAGAGCACGAAGTGTGAAGAACTGGCTGTTCGTGAGGAAAAACGGGATTACACGAGTCAAATGTTATTCCCTGCTGGGCCGCTGCTCCAATCTTGTAATAGTGTCTATTTTTTGGCTGAATGCCCAGACTAGCGTCTAGCCTACCAGCCTACGCTAGACACTATCCCACATTCTCATTCACACAGTTTCACAGACAGACGGGCACGCAAAGTACAGACGGGCTTGTACTTGTACCTCTCCAGAATCGCCTCACCTTAGACCGCCTCACCGAGCTTTTCCTCGGCCACGTTTAAACCTGTTTTTGGCCCACAGGTTTGCCGATGGCGATCGGCTGGCCGTAATCATTCACTGGCACCGCAACCGCCGTTGCCATGGGTTGCATCAGTGGCTGCGCCATCACGACGGGCTGCATCAACGGCTGCGCCATTTGCGGATAAGGTCCAGCCTGTGTTAGAGAGCCCGCCGTAAAATGATTATGCGCGCCCGGATGGTTTGACGGAAGGAGCCATATGTACCTGGCCTCGCCTGTCCACGTGTCGCCATCGTCATATCTGATGCACGCTTGGCCCGAATCGTAAACCGCCTGAACCGTGCCACAGAACCATAGGTCGTTGCCTCCCTCTTGCCTCTCCCATTGGGTCTGGCAGCGCGTACCCTTCATCAAGGTGCCGTTGGCGCAGGTAATCTGGCCGACTTCAGCGCCTGGTGTTGATGCCCCGCAGCCCATATCGATACAGCCCCCTTCGATACAGCCCCCTTCGAGACTAGGAAGCTAGGATGGTGGGAAGGAAGAACGAAGGAAAAGTTCCCCACAGGTGCCCGCAACGGCGGCTTTTCTCGGCCACGAGCATGTGTGTGCTGCATCCTTAGTGAGTATCTCGACCGGTACCCCGTATATGTATTGTTCCACGGGTGTATCTGTGTCTCAATTACCCCTCTCACAATGACATTGATAATCAACCGTCAGAGTACCGGGTACGTCAGAGGTCAGCAAGGGAGGTCAGGGTCAGAGGTCAGACTCACTCACACCACATGTATCCTTTTCAACCGTTTTTCAATCGGCATGCGGCAAGCGGCTATGGATTCTGAAATTGACGCGCGAAACATCACTCAGGACCGGTCTCAGCTCATTGTCTCAGCTCCTTTCTAAAGAAACCAAACTTTCTAAGCTGACCTTGCTCCTCATCTCCTGAAGATCACTAACTCGCGTCGCGTCGCGAACTTCATCGCCATGTTCATCGCAAGCGTACCTAGCATCAAAGGTATACAAGGAAAGTCGCGCACATTCCACGGAGGCGATTCAACATTATACATGAACGTTTTATAAGATTTACGAGAGAGTCCGAGAACACCACGCACTCCTCAGAGCTCAGTCCGTCTGACTCGTCCTGACTCTCCGTGACTCCATGATCAAATGATCATTCGAATAACGCCCGCAAGCGGCTCCTTTCTATACACGATCTTTATCATTCGAGTCGTCACCCCGCGTCCTCCGGGCCGCCGCGGTCGCCTCAGCTGAAAACACGAACTGATCTGATGGCTCGTCAGTGCGCACAGCTCGCATACCGGTGCAAGCCCAGTGCGGCCACTGCCGTGGCCGTCAGTGCGCACAGCTGGGTCATCGATAGCTTGCCGCCGCGACACGCATCACCCATAGCCGCGCCCGCGGTGGCAGCCTCGAGGAAGGGATTCGAGAGCGCCCTCAGGCCCTCATACAAGGAAGGAGACAGGTGCGAGACGACGTCGGCCGTGTCGCGCGAGAAAGACCAAACTTGTGGCGCGGCCTCGCGCGCAAAGTACGGCGCGCCTGCACGCCCGACGAAGGTCGTCGCGCAGAAGCGCAGCATGTGCCTCCGCATGAGGTCGTGCGCCCGTAGTGAATGAGCGAACGCATCGAAAACATAACTCGCATCCTTGCCGTGATGCGAACGCATGAGGTGCTCGCCGCCGGGATGATGGGTGACATAGTCACTTGTGTCATAGGCGCAGTCATCGATGCACACCAGGCAGAGCCCGGGCGCCTCGCGAGCCACGAGCGCGACGGCCGCTTCAGGCACCTTCAGGATAGCAAGGAAGAAAGTGGCATGGGGCGAGGTCGCAGGCACTGCGCCACCCAGGCTGATGGCGCGCTGTGCGACCTCTAGGATCAAGCGGCGGTCAATGTGCAGCATCTCCTGCTTCAATGCCCTCGGGACGGTGATCGCGTGCACGGCGTGATGGGCAGTGCGGAAGAGAATGGCCTCCCAATCGATGGGCAGGCCAAGAAGCTCGGTGCACGTGCTGCGAAGGGAGATGATGTCGACCGGGCGCAACCAGTGTACGATCGTGATCCATACATCTATGGGCAGCGAGAGCGACGAAGTGGCCGAGGTGCTCGACGAAGATGCATGGAGGGGGCCTCGCGACATTTGGCCGACCTGTGGCCGTGATCTTGTCACGGGGTTCAGCACGGGAGCGCTTGAGGTTCGCCTTACAAAGTAGGTCCCTTCGTGCATCCTGCTTCGCGGCGGCTCGGCACGACGCGGCGCCGTGAACGTGAACGGTCCGCTGTATTATATTATATCGGCCAATAATACGAACCGTATTAATACATAATATTCAGATCTTTTCCGTGTATTGTGACACCCTGGCCGTGAACGAAATCGTTGGGCGAGAGATGTGGCGTCGATGTGTCAATGGTTTTAGCGTTTTACGTTCGTCACCGTAGCAAGCAAGCATGCAAGCAAGAAGGCAAATAAGTACGCAAGCAAAGACGCAAGCAGTTTGGACTGCCATGGCAACTGCGCTCGCGCCCCTCGTGGCGCCGACCGTCGAAGCGACGCACCCATCGCGCGCGGCGCGACCTGGCATCGCGCGCCGCCGCCCTCGTCGCCTCACAGCGGAGCCACAGTGCCGCACACGGATCACTCATCACAGTCGGCGCACGCTGCACGGTACACCTATGCACGGTACCTTATACTGTGCTCGGCTGCCAGCGGCTCGCACGCTACTTGGGCGTGGTGTAGTCTGCGCGTCGCTCACCACGCCGCCACGCCCGCAATACGCACAGGTGCCAAGGAGAGACGTCGCCGAGGGGCCCAGCCGCCGTGGGCTCGGTTTGGGCGTCGAACTGCCTGCCATCGAGCCAGACGCCCGCTCGACCAGTCTCGAAGGTCAGGACCGCGTCACGGGCCGGCGCCTCGGCCTCGAAGAACCAGGCGATGAGCGCGCCATCCACGTAGAGGTCGACAGCGCGATGCAGTGTGAGGTGGCGACTTGCACCCAAGGTACGTTGCCGCTTTTGCGAGCGAGTCTCGGCTGCAGCCCCAGCGACCGCGGTGCCACCGGCCGCCTCGTCGCCCCTGCTGACATCGACAGTGCTCACAGTGCTCACGCTGCTCGTGCTCTCGAAGGATGCTGACCGCGTCGCCTCCTCGGGCTCCGTCGCTCCGTCCACCGGTGCTGCCCCGTTAGGAGCCCAATTAGGAGCCCAATTAGGAGCCCAATTAGGTCCGAGCTCCTCCGCGAGCTCACGCTTAATGCATGCTATCGGCGCTTCGGAGCCCTCGCGCTTGCCGCCGAAGCAGGTGAGCTGGCCGGCCGCGACCGTGGCATCCTTGGGACGCTGCTCGAGGAATAGCTGGCCCGCTCGATGCATTATGCAGCAGCAATATGCCGGCATGACGTCGTCGGGTGGGTGCAGCAGACGGCCAGCGTCATCGTCAACGAGCGGATCGAAGCCAGTGGCGATGCAAAGTTCGAGTGTGCGGAACACGGGCTCCGGCAGTGGCAGATGCCATGGGTGCCACGCCCAGCCTGCGCACTTGTCGGGCTCGCAATTCTCTGGCTCCGCACCCGGACATACGTCAGCCATCATGAAAATGGTGACGTAGTGATATTTTGTGGCGGCGTCAACAGCGTTGATCACGGTGCCATGCCGCACCTTTGTCACGACCAGTCCCGTTTCCTCGAGCACTTCACGTGCCGCGCAGTCTGCCCATGACTCGCCGCCTTCAAGGTGGCCACCCGGCAGTGCATGAGTGCCGCTGCCATAAATATTCCTTCGCTCACCTAAGAGGATGCACCCTGGGTGCGTAGGGCTCCGAACGAAGACGCCGACACCAACCTTGGGCCGTGGAATGGTAGTATCCGCGGTAGCCATAAGTATGACTGCGAAATGAATTTTGTCGCGATCCGATATGCCACGGGGCGCTACCCGTACAGACGCGGCGTCGGCGCGGCGCAAAAGTTGGCGCAAAACTTGGAAAAGTCAAAAGACGCGCCAGATCGTCCGTGTCCATGTACCGGTAAAAAGACGCCTGGAGGCGCTCTGGGAGCGGGCGGAGGCAGGGTCGGGTTTGCTGGGGGCGGCCTCTTCTGAGTCGGCCGCGGGGAGCGGTCGGCTTCGGGCTTGCGGCTGTTGAGTCGGCCGCGGCTTCGGTTGTCGC
>Ga0210239_101583_pt1 | contig 16333 bp, 8 predicted proteins | sample ChrtobMetP5a_0mM_FD_155451 | JGI IMG/M metagenome (GOLD analysis project Ga0210239, IMG submission 155451) | Chrysochromulina tobin associated microbial communities from unialgal haptophyte culture, Seattle, Washington, United States - P5a_0mM | ecosystem: Host-associated > Algae > Haptophytes >... | reverse complement strand
TCGAAGAAGTCGAAGTGCATCCGTGGGAGCTCCTCGAAGCCGTTGGCCTTGATGAAGACACCGCCAAAGAGCTGCATGCCCATGAGGGCGAAGATGAGCATGAAGATCAACATCAGGAGGAAAAGGTTGAGCATGTGCGACAACCCCTTGCCAAAGCCCACGATGATCTTGTTCAGGTTCTTCCACGTGCGCATGAGTCGCAGCACCCGCAGCACCCGAAACAACCGGATGCTACGCAGCGGCAAGAAGGACAGTGTGAAGCTGCCACCGCTTGCGAAGACGGCAAAGCCGTCCACACTGTCAAAGAGAACCAGCTCGACGACACTCGTCAACACGATCGTGCCGTCGAGAGCATTCCAGCCGTCGCCCCAGTATCCCCTGCAGCCAAGGCCGTAGAGTTTCATGCCCATCTCGACGATGTAGATCCTATTGAAGATGATCGCGCCCCGGTCGAGGGCGGCGGCATACTCTATGGACATTCCGTAGTACGGCAGGCTCATGAGCACCATGTTGAGCACCACGACGGTGGAAGATATGGCGTCAAAGGCATGCGAGCTCACGACAGTGGCTATGCTCTTGCGGCACCCCGGACGAACTGGAGGAAGGCACCAGTCATTCACGGGCCGCATGGCCTGAGCTGGCGCAGTGATCGTTGGCAAAAGTGCAGCCTCATTTGCCTCCATTGATCCATTTTCGGGAGAATGTTCCTCGCTCTCGTCCTTGGCTTCGAGCTCAGCCATCCGCTGCGCCGCGGTAAACTCTTCGAAGACAACAGCGAGGAAGAGGTTGCAAATAAACAAGCCGAACACGACGACGCACATGAGAAAGTAGATGGTCACATACGGCGACTGCACGCGCATGAGCAGGTACATTGCACGCGTCCAGTCGTTGAATGTGATCAGCTGCAGCACCTCGAGCATCGAGTAGAATATGGAGTCGAAAGAGACGAGGTTGTTGCCAGGGTTTGTGGCGAAGTAAGTGCAAGTGGTGCCCTCTGGGCACTGGCCGGTGAGCGACGGGTTGCACGAAATCTCTGAGTCGTAGTCCGCCTGCTCGTCGATCGTCAATAGATGGAATGGTTGATTGGAGGCGTTGAAGCCTGGGAGCGCACAGCGATTGTGCAGAGCGCCCTTGAAGAGCTCAACACCTAGGACCGCAAAGATGAGCGATATGAAGACAGCGAGGAGAATGACGTTAGCCAAGCGCGGCACCACAGTCAGGATGGACTGAACAACAACAGCCAAGCCCGGCAGGCGCTTCAAAGTACGGAGTGGGCGCAGTGTGCGGATGGCTCGGATCCCGGAGAAGTTGCCGAACTCAGGATTGAAGATGGGTGTCCATGTGAGCGCGAAGAAGACGACGTCGATCTGGCACCACGGGTCGCGCAGGTACGCTTCCTTGTGGCCGACCACGCCGTACGCTACCATCTTTGCAAACATCTCGATCGTTATCGAAGCCAAAAAGAGTATTTCGCTCACCTGATGCAAAAGGCACAGGCAAGCGCACCACAATTGAGCAAGAGCAGCGGCTCGCAAACGATCAGGCGAGCGTGCGTGAGACCGGAGTGCTCGCGCACGTTGATGAATGATTCCTTCAGCTTGCTCTTCACTTCCGAGGGCGACTCCAACGCGATCGCAACGCAGTTTACAAGGGTAGCCATGAGGACGATGTGCTCGAAAAGCTTCCACTCGACGAGGTAGATGCAGAGCCTTCTTGGCAAGGACGCAGGCCTTAAAACGCAGCACGATCTGTCGAGGTAGATCTTCTTTGATTGCCCTTGGACCTTGTCAGGATCGGATATCTCCAGCGCTTCAAGACCCGGAAGTTTCTCTCCAGGACCACGGCGATAGGCTGACTCCGGATGAACCGAACTTTGAGGCTCCACTGCGCCTCCAGGCATCTTAACATCGACAGGCCCAGCCGCTGAGGCAACACGACGACGACCTTTGGAAGCTGCGTCCCTTCCAGCCTTCGCAAAGGCCTCAGCAGACAGAGCAGCCACTTCTAGCGCTCGCACCCGATCTCCGAATTTATCTGGCGCGGCGAGCGGCTGGGCGGCAGCAGCAGCCCACCGCTGACGCTCGCGCTGGAGCAGATCAGGTCCTGGGGACCCATCCGCAAGCGGAACAGGACGACCCACGGCGGGCGCTGGCATGCAACCCGCAGCTCCCGCAGCTGCGGTCGGACTGCTAAGTGCAGCTGCGGCTGGTACCTCTGCTGCTGCTGCTGATGATGATGATGATGCTCGCGCCGCCGCAGCATCGGCCGGCGCCGAAGCGGCCGTGTTGTGCGAGAGCTCCATCTATTTGTGGTGTGCGCGCGGTTTCAGAGTCCAAAAGTTCCTGCACAGAGGAAAGTTCAATGGTTTCAGCGCACGAGGCCATACCGAAACTGTACAGCACGGTACGGTACCGTATGCGTGGTCGCGCACACGCGTCCGTGAGTCGGTTCGGTCCGGGAGGGTTGTACTCGTTCGTGTAAATGTGTTCCCCAAACCACTGAGATCTGAGTTCAAAATCAGGTGGTGGGGATAGTGTGTGAATCCAGAAAGAATACCTCCCCCTACCCCTTACCCCTTTGGGTCAATCACTGAGTTCAAAATCAGGTGGTGGAGATAGTGTGTGAATCCAGAAAGAATACCTCCGCCTACCCCTTTGGGTCAATCACGTTTAATTCACAAGCACCCTCGTAGCAACCGGTCGCTCTGCCGACCAATTTTCCTGTGAAAGCCCAGCAAGTCGCGAGGGTCAAATCGGCGTCCCGTCGGTTCACGAGACAATGGCTCCTCAACAACGAACAAGCTACATTGCTACAAGGCCTGAGTGTCCACGCAATTAGTACCGGTAAAATCACCCCACACGTACACGTTCACGTTTATTTACGCGCCCTCAAGACACTACATGGCTGTGTGGGCACTTCTGCTTCCGCGGGCTGTGGCGGAAGATGAGACGTTTTTGGCTCGTTACGTTACGGAAGCGGCACGGTTCATCCAAGTTTCATCTCAAAGTTTGGGGAGGAAATCTTACGTTTCTTGCTTTCCGTTCCACTCAGCTGCCCGACTCAGTCAGTCAAACTTCTATCAATGCAATCTTCCACTCCCTCAAACGCAAGCACAATTCACAAAATGACACCACGTCACAGTGACCAACACTTTCACAACTCGATGTCCACGCCAGGCAGTTGAGCAATACGCGCCGTCCTGGGCACCCATTTGTACTGGGGTGGTCGCCGCTCCGCAGGGCGCGCAGCATGACACTCAGAAGAGTCCGCCTCCGAGGAAGTCAATCTGCCCAAGCTGCAGCTCCTCGGCGACCACGTCGAGGATCCGCCGCGTGACGGAGTAATCAAGCTGCGCGTCGTTGAGCAGGATGGCGACTGCGATACCCGAGGTGGGGCTGAAGAAGGCAAAGGAGCCGCCGAAGGAGTGCAGGCCGAGGACGTACTGCTCAAGGCCACCCTCGCACTCGTACCTGGGGAGGAGGAGAGCCGATGCAATTACGGATGCAATCGCAGGTTCAGGTCATCATGTGACGCAATCATCGGTCGACGGTTTTCATCAGCGGCACACTCATCGGCCATCAGCGGCACACTCATCGGCCATCAGGGGCAGTCGAACCGATGGTAGGCCGCATGCAATGAGAGTGGTCATCAGTGGCCATCAGTGGCCATCAGTGATCATCAGTAGCACTCCTCGCTCATCACGCCTACCGTTGGAGGCCGCGTGCCCACACACGCTCGCCAAAGAGGAGGGAGGGCTCGACACCGCTCTCCTCGCTCAGCGCGGCAATCGAGCCCATGCCGCCTCGCGCAGCGGCCGCGAGGAGGAGGGCGAGGCCGCGTGCCGTTCCAAAAGATGCGAGGCCGGGCCAGCAGCCTGAGCGCACGAAGCTGGAGTTCACCATTCCAGCGTTGAGCGGCAACTCATGCGCAAACAGGGCAGCGGGGCCGACGGCGTTTCCAGTCTCGGAGGTATCCATAGACGCGTTGGCGCCGCCCAAGGTGGCGCCACTGGCGCCGTTGGGGCTGCCCATGCTCATGCCCATGCTCATGCCCATGCCCATGCTCATGCTCATGCCTGGCATACTCAACCCTTGGTCACTGAGTGACTGGAAGCGTTGCAGTTGCGCTGCCAGACCGGTCGAGACTGCGGCCGTCTCTGCTTGCAACTCTGGTGAGAGTCCTCCACCATGCAGCGTCTTCTCGAGGCCGAGGGGCTCGAGCAGCTTGGTGCGCAGCTGGGCCGTGTACGTGCTCTTGGAGACCCCCTCGATAATGCCCGCGAGCATGGTCGCGTAGGCCACGCCAGAGACCTTCGGGGTGCGCGGCTTGCCAGACTCGGCGGCGCCGACTTGGCGCAGCGGCGTGGCGCTCACTTTCTCAAACTGGACCGCGAGGGACGAAAGATCTTTGGCCGTCTGCCGCCACAGCTGTGAGCTGTCGAGGGGTACACGATGGCAGAGGGCGTCGCCAATCGTGTACCCGGCGGCCGCAGCGGCTTTGCACCCAGGCCACTTCGGGTCGATCGGTGTGTCGTAAGTCACGACGCCCGAGGCGACGAGGCTATGGAGTGAGAGCACTGGGAGGAAATTTGAGAGCTCGAGCAGCGGCATGGGCGTGCTCGTGGTGAGGCCACGCGCGTCCGTGATGCCGCGAAAGCCCGCACACGCCTCAGCGACGATGCTCGAATCACGGTGGACACAGACCTGGACCCCGGCCGCCACCGCCGCCTCCTCACACAGCTGCGCCAGCAGTACGCCCAGGCGCCGATGCAGCGGCGTGGCGGCGGGCAGATAGACTGCGGGCGGCGCGAGCGTGAGCGCACGCATGGGCGCAGGCGTCTGCGCGGCCAGCGCAATACGAGCTCGGGACGCAAGGAGCTCCATGTAGGGCACTTTGACTTCCATCTGGGCGCACAGGCCGCGAATCAGCCCAATCACGCGCCAAAAGAAGATGAGGGAGGGCGGAATGCTCTCGAGCTTCCGACGCTCGCGACCCGCAGCGCGGTCCTGCCTCGCCTCGGCGATCCGCTTGTCGAAGAAAGTCTTCGTGTCCTTTTGCGCCTGGGCGCGCGAGCTCGTATCTCGCAAGAAGAAGCGCCAAAACTCCATGTCCTTCGACGGGTCTTGGTCCATGCGGTTGTTGATCACGCCAAGCATCTTGAGCGCCTCGCGCAGCCCGCAGATGTCGAGCTGGTGCGCGGCAAAGGCGAGTGCCGCGTACCCGATACGCTGTGTCTCGGACAAGCGCACCGTCATGCCAAAGTCGAGAAGTACCGGGTGCGCACGCCCTCGCTTCACCTGCACGAGAAGGTTGCCCGCGTGCGGGTCGGCGTTGAAGAAGCCGTCGATGAACAGTTGCTGACCGTACACCTGGATGATGCGGCACATGAGGGCCTCCTTGTCGACGGCGTGCATCGCCATGGCAGCCTCGTCGGTGAGCTTGAAGCCGTCCTCGTAGCTCATCGCAAAGGCCCTCGTCGACACGAGAGAAGGCAGCGGCACCGGCACGACAGCCTCGACGCCGGCTCGCTCGAGATTCGCCTGGACGACGCGCAGGTTGTTGGCCTCGTGGTTAAAATCGAGCTCATTGTACATCTCCTGCTCCCACGCCACCAGGACAGTGTACAAGTTGTTGAAGGACGCGTTGAAGTAGCACGCGAGCCGCGCGATGCGCAGCGCGGTGAACATGTCTTTTCGCATGAGCGACGCGACCCCATCGTGCTGCAGCTTGAGCACCACCTTGCGCCGCCGGCGACTCGCCTCCGCGTCCTCCGTGCCCTCGGCCGCCATCGCAGCGCCTTCCCCCGAGGCCGGCGGGCGCTGTGGCGAGCGCTTCGGAGGGTGCAGGTAGCCGACGTGCACCTGCGCCACCGAGGCGGAAGCAATCGGTTGCACGTCCAGCGATTCGAAGATCGCTTCAATCGGCTTGCCAAACTCCTCCTGGATCACACGGCGCAGGTAGCCCGGCGGGCAGGGCGGCAGATCGTCCTGCAGCAGCTTGAGGCCATCTGCCCACTCGGGGGGGACGATGTCGGCGCGCCCGCCTATGTACTGGCCAAACTTGACATAGACGGATCGGAGTGACACGAGCTGTGCGCACATCCACGGTGCGACCAGCCCGTGCACAATCGAATAGATGCGCTCCTCGGCCGTGGCCACGCGTCGTGAGCGTCTAGTGAGGGGGGCGAGCGCCTTCGCCAGGCTATAGTAGCCCAAGATGAGTCCGAGCGCCAACAGCCAGATACGCAGCAGTCGCCCAAACAAGTAGAGGCCGAGCGTCACGCTGAGCACCATGCAAAGCCCCAAACCAGTGCGCGCCGGCTCGGCAAAGAGCGCCGTGCCGAGCACCTCGTACGCGTGCGCGCAGCCGCTCACGGTGTACTCGAGCAGCGCCGTCGCGGGCACTAGGTACGCTGCCAGCAGACCCGGCAGCGCCGCCACCGCGCCCGCCGCGCCCACCACGCCCATCGCGTCCGCCGCGTCCGAATTCGAATGGAAAGGAGTTGCCACCGCCGCGGCCGCATCGGCGGCAGCAGAGGTTGGTGGCTCTGCCGACAAATGCAACTGGTCCGCCATCGGTGCGCTCGCACTCATCGCCTCAACGGCCGCCGCCGCCTCCGCTCCTCGCGTGGCAAGCACAGCCCCATACGCACAGCCCACGAGCGCCCAGCTGAGCAGCATGCCGACACGCAGTCGCGCCGAGCCGCCGAGAGTGGCGCCAGCGAGGGCGAGGGCAAGGCAGCTCAGTGTGACGAGCGTCCACATATGCTCTGCCGCCATCAGGGCGAGAGCCGCGGGGAGCACTGAACAGAGCCCAAGCCGTGTGATCCCGCCGAGCACCGAGAGCACGCTGAGCCGCGCCAGGCGCTCCGCCGCACTCGACGCGAGCAGAGCCCGTAGCTGCGCGAGCGTCTGCACACGTGTCGCGAGGTAGACTTCGTTACGCTCGGCACTGATGGGCGTGCACGCGGCGGCGGAGAGGAGGCGCTCGAGGAGCAGCCCGACGCTGTCGACGACGGCTGCGGTGGGCGACGAGACCGACGCGGCGCCGCCGCCCACCCCTACCGCCTCACTCGAGTACGCGTCCGCCACTCGGTAACCACTCACACCGCCGTTGAGGGGGGCGCCCACGACGGCGCCCGCCGCCCCACGGGGCATCGGGCGGCCTGCACTGGCGGTCGGTCTCACGGCTGCCGGTGAGCCGTCGCCCGCGTAGCGAAGCCCACCGCCGCCCACCGGCTCGAAGCCCGACACATTCGAGCACGCCTCGTCGTCATCTCGACGGGCCTCGCGCTCCATCTCGAGCATCTCTAGCCGGTTGCCAAATTTGGATCGGCCCGGGTCGGACGCACGGCTCATCTCGTTCGATCTCCGTCCGCCGACGCCGCCGCTGCCGCCAGCCCCAGCGCCGGGCGACGCAAAGGGCGGCGCGTCGCCGCTCGGCGAGAGGAACTCACGCAGCGCGACCGAGGCGCCCGTGCAGCGCATGACCGACGTGGGTGCGGCGCGGAGGAGGTCACCCAGATAAGCCTGCATGATCTTCGCGCGGTTGGCGAGGAAGGCGGGCTCGAGCGAGCCGGCAAAGTCGAGGGTGCGCGGCAGGCCGACGATGCCGCGCACGGGCGGCTTCATCCGACTAATCCGCCGCTCAAGCGCCCGTAGCTCCGACCAGCGCCGTGTCACGCTCCAGTGCGAGGTGCCTTCGGATACATCGAGCACATAGACTGCGTACTTCTCACGCGTGTCCGCCACGAGGGTCGGGCTGTGCACGGCGACGCGCAGCCCGGTATTGCCTCGCCTCTCCGCCTCCGCCGCGCGTGCCTCGCGCTGCGCCTTGAAATCGAGCGCCGCCGCGCGCAGCACGCCTGTGAGCGGCTGGAACACTGAGCGGTCGCCTTTCACCGTGATCAGACCCTTCATGTAGGCGATGGCCGGCTTCTTGCGGCCGTTGGCAATGTCGAGGAGGACGGGCAGCGCGCAGCTCAGCGTACAATCCGCCGACTCGCGCGCCTCCGCCGGGCCTGCCTCATGCTCGAGCGAGCCCGGCATGTCCGAACGCGCCTTCAATGCCCATGTGCCCGCCGACCCTAGGGCAAAACGGATCACCGTCGGCTTCGTGAGCACGGGGATGGGCACGCGCGCGGCCGTATCGAGGCATGCTAAAAAGAGGCGCAGGTCGTCGTCCTCCGACATTGGGCAGCGAACGCGTCGGTCGGCGCCTTTTTGCGAAGATCGTGAAAAGCGACCGTCGGAGGTGGCCACATAGGCATTGGCGTGTGCACGGCGCCTCCGCCCGCGCTTTGTCGCGTGAATTTGAATCGACGGGACGCCGTTTCGACCCTCTTAGACGCGCAGAAAATTGTGTACCCACTTACCGCGTCACGTGGAGTAGACCCCGAACTGTGTGCGAATCTCCGTGTCTGGATCTCTAAACGTGATGCCGTTGAGCTCTTCGACGGCATCCTGGATTCCGTAGCAGTCGAGCGCGCGAAAGTCCGAAGGAAGAGAATCGGGCGCGCCGGGCGCGCGCTTCACCATGTGGCACGAGAAGGCGCCCGCCTGCTTCGCCGCCTGTAGCACCGGCGACTGGTCACTGACAAACATCACCTGCTTCGGAAGCAGATCCATCGCGAGGCACGCGGCGACAATGGCGCTGCGCTCGCCACGGCGCGCAAGCGCCACGTCGGCAGCGGGCATCACGAGCGAGAACGGCGGCACCTGCAGCGACTTGACGATGGAGGCCGCCTGCGCACGCGCGGACGCGTCGTCCTGAGCACTCTCGTCACTCGCGATCACGCCGCGCGCCATGCCGCGCATATCGAGGTAGGTGAAGAGCACACGCAGTCCGGGCTGCAAGTGCCACGATTGCTCGGGACGTTGATCGCGATGGAGCGGCGCCGTCCGTCGGGCTTCCGTCGACTCGAGCACGCCGCCAGCGGTCAGTGACACTCCTGCACGTGTGCGAAGCTTCGTTGCGTACTTTGACCGCAGCATATCCGCACTGCTGGCGCTGGCGCTGCTGCTGCTGCTGCTCGTGCTGTCGGCGCTGCTGCTGCTGGCTGCCTTTGCCACCGAGGGCGGTGGTGTCGGTGGCGCTGCCGCCGAGCCATCGCCGCTGCCACTGCTGCCGCCCTCGAGGGCAGCGCGAACAGCAGCCTCAGCCTTCTCCGCCGCGAGCAGCGCCTCGAGGCGTTGCTGGATTTCCCACGGCTTGCCGATGATGTCTGCACCGCGCTCCTTGAGCGCCTCGCGGATCTCACGCTGCAACATCTCCTTGACGTTGCCCGCCGCCACGAGAGCATCAGGCGTGCGTATGCCAAGAGACATGCTTCCAAGGCCGGCAGCTGCCAGGCCCGACTTGTTGCGCTTCTCCGTCTCAGAATCGAGCTCGTTAGCGGCACGCTGCAGGCTGCGTGCGTCAAAGATCACCGCGCGTAGCTGCAGCTTTTTGGCGATGTTTGTCCAGGCTAGCGAGGTTCGCGGCGGCGCGGCCATGGCGGAATGACGTGGCCTCTCCACAGAGGCCAGGACGATTCATAGAAATTCGGCTTCGCTCTCCAGTCCACCGCTCGGACGCTCTGTTACTCTGTTTCAACTTGGGGTTACGTAGATCGTAGTGCACATCAGAGTGAGATCAGTGGTAACGGTAAATCGGAAATGACACAAATCACAATTGTAATGTGAAACCTAAGTGAAACCAATTGTGTGAAACAGATGTGAAATGTCCCGGCTCGGTGTTTTTGAACCGGTAATGAGATTGAGCGCTCGATTTGATCAGATGATGAGGACCGTCCGGCGTGTACAGCTGGCAGGACACATCCGAGATCCGATCCTTTCATCTATTCAGACTTCAGTCCAACAGGCCTACAGCTCGTCATGCGGGCGTCTGTCGTGTCTGTCATGTGTATCATGCTCATACTCAAAGTCATGCTGGTGCGCCTCGTCCTGGGCCTTGCGGGCGCTGCGCAGCTTGAGGGGCACTGCCTCGCCTATTTCGGGCGCCGCCTCGTCCTGCGCCTTGCGGATGCTCGTGCTGCGCGGCCGCTTAGTGCCTTGGACCTGCGACAACACGTGCCGTCGCTGGCGTAACCACATGCGCTGCTCAGGCTTGATGGAGCTGGCGGCGGTTGAGTTCAGCAGCGCGGTGAGCCTCGAGATCTCGGCGTCCATCTCCTTCTCCATCTTTCCTCTCCACTTGTCCGCAAACGCGATCTCTTTCACGCTGCACTTCTCACCGGTGGCTACGACGCACAGTGTGGCCTCATTGGTATCCTTGAGCTCACCGACGCGTGCCGCTATGAGCATGCGGTGTTCAGTTCCTTCGTCCGCACGCATGAGCGCATTATAGCCATGCAAATCCTCGAGCAACGGGTTCGCCCCAGCTTCCAACAGAGCCTTCACCGTCTCAAGACCGGCGGCTTCATCGCTGTTGGCATAGTCCGCCGCGAACGCGAGCGCACTCCACGCCTGATTGAACTGGATGTCAACACTCGCACCAGCTTGAAGAAGGTATCGCACCATGGCGGCATGCCCTCGCATCGCCGCTGCTTGCAAGGCGGTCTTGCCCTCATTGTTGGTCGCATCCACAGACACACCAGCAGTGAGAGCCTTGCTCACCAACTTCACGTCGCCCTTCTCGGCCGCACGCACCAGGTCCTGTGCGGTCTCTTCCGCACGTGCTAGGAATATGACCAGGAAGAAAAGGAGCACGAGCCAGCACCGTCGACTCATTCGCAGGCTGCCAGGACACGACGCGAGAAGCGGCGCTCGCGTTTAAGAGAAGCACAGGTGTAACTTACGAAAGGCATCTTCTGTTTGAGAGAGGCTCGGAGTCCAGCTCCCAAAATAGGGACACCTCGCATCATCTCGTCTTGACGACGGTCGCGGTGAGGCCCTAACCCTTCATCTGGCTCGCCCCCAGGCTAACTCAACCTAGCTCATGTCGCGAATGATGATACTCGCGCTCCTCTCTCTGACGATCCCGACGTCATATGCAAGAGCCGCCGCGCCGAATTTACTCGCGGCACGCGATTGGAAGGCGGAAGTATCCCGTGTGGGAAGCAATGCTGCTAAGAATGCCGGAAAGAAGGTTGTAGAGGTGGGTGGAGGCCTTGCGAAAAAAGCAGGTCAACAGGCGATGAAGGCACTCGACACGGATGGTGATGGCGAAATCAGTATTGTGCGTGAGCGCATGCCGAACCAGTGTCTACGCATTTGCTGTCGTCACCATCTGCTGTCGTCACCACGTCTCCTGTGCTGACTCTCTCCCTCTCGGGCTGACACTTCGCAGGAGGAATTGGAGGGCTTCATCAGCCGTATACGCAAGCTGTGCGGCCGCGCTTCGCGCACCATCCAGCGCGTCTGGAACACCAATCGCCATCTGTGCCTCGTCCTTCTGGGCACGTTGGGCCTTGCACATGGCGACGACTTCGCGTATACCATCCTGGTCAGTCAGACGTTCATGTCTACTGGATGGCCAGTGATTCGGAACGGGCTGGAGAGAGCCGCTGCGGCGTACGAGGAGGCGAAGCAAGTAGGCTCAGTTGAGACGGCCGCACGGCGCGCGGCAGCAGCGGGCAAGCGAGACGAGCTCAAGCTGCTCAGCGTGAAGGTGGCACAGCTGCGGGCCAAGGACCCCAGCTCGAAGGCTGTGGAGGCGGCCACGCAGAGCATGGTGGACCTTCGTCAAGAGCTCGATGAGCTGCCGCAGAGCCGACGTGCGGGCCCCGTGCTCGCCGCGATGATGCTTCGTGAGCCGATGGTCTTCCGAAACTTGTGGGTTGGGCTCTGGTCTGGTCTGTCCATCTCCGTTGCGGCCGCCACCAACGCGGCGGCACGAAGCCTCGGCCTCGGCCTCTCGATCGGGCAGTCCGTGGCGCACGCGATGGCGAGTGTCGTTCATCGTGTCGATTTGGCGCTTCATGTCGCTCAGACGGGCCTGCCTGCCAACGCCGCCGCCGCGAGTTACTTTGGCCCCGCCAAATCGGTCAGTGCGCTTATCTGGCTGATGGGCCGCGGTGCCGGCATCTGGTTTGCCTTCAAGCTGCAGTCGTTAGCGATGGCAGCGAGCGCCTGCTTGATCTACGCAAAGGCTGTAGTGAGCGGAGTGCGCGGGCTCGGCGGGCAGCTCAAGTCGCTGGTCCGGGGACCATCCGACTCGGAGGCTAGCTCAATGGGATCAGCTCAAAGGGATCTGGCGATCTGGGCCCTCGCACTCGGGGGGCTGTACCTCCAGCACCAGTGGACGCTGCCGCTCCCAGTGCGGGCACTCCTGCTCCCCGCCTACGCCGTTGAGGGGGCGCTCAAGGGGATCGCCCTAAAGCTCACAAAGGACGACTTTGACTCGGCGGAGAAGGCGAAGCGCGGCAAGTAAAGCGTAGTGATTCTTCTACGCCCGGCAACGCCGACGGTCGCCGGTCGGAGTAAGGTCGGAGCCGCGACGCGCGACGGACGGGAACCGGGACGGCGCGCTCCGGCTCCTCCAGGCACACGATTCGCGGTTAGTGGTTACCGCTTCTCCTACTGGGTTCAGACATCAGAGGGAATGCGAGACATCAGAGGGAATGCGGACGAGTGCGGGTGCAGCCAAAAGTCGGGTACAGCGTGTAGGCGAGGGCTGGCGTGGGGGAGGTCCGGGCTATGATCCCAGACCTCACCGGCGCGGGCGGACGGCGGGCGCACCTCCAAATTCGAAATTGAGGAGCCGCGGGGGGGGTGGAGCTTAATAATTTCTGGATTCATACACTCAGTCTCTGAGGACAGTCCGGTCTCGACGATGCGTCCCGCCGACCCATGCGCCGACCTCGACCCGTGCGACCTGAATTCGATTTTGAACTGACGAGCTGCATCGACGTCGTTGGCTGGGCAGAATTAGAACTCTAATAAAACTCCCCCGCTCGTCGCGGCGTGCTCTACCTTAGCTCTACCGCACCCCACTCATATCTAGTTGCTGCACACGTCGGCTGCGATCCACCCTGCAAGCACGATCGCGCCGTCGTGTGCGTGTGCGAGCCCGCACTCCCCATCATCGGCCGCACCGGTGGGAGACCCCTCATGCAAGGCCGCAATCCCAAAGCCCGTCCCATTGCTGAAGACCGCTGCGCTCGGCGCGGCGCCGCGGGAGTAGGCGCCATGCATGATACGCTCGTCACAGCCGCTCATCGAAGGCGCGTCGCCCTTGAGTTTCTCTTCGAAGTCCTCGACGCGTCCATATGACGCGACGAGCACGCCAGGCGTCGCGACGGCTGTCTGCTCACATGCCGCCGGGCTCGTCGCCTTGTTCCGACGCTCGTTGTCCATGCAGAAGCCATCCTGGACGACGATGAGCATCACGCCTCTCGACGCACCGCATCCGTAGCCGCCGCCCGCCGCCGGTGGTACGAAAGATAAGTGCGGCAGGCGACCCACACCCACGTCCGCGGGTCCAGCGACCACGTACCAGCTATCGCCTGTCCATCGAGCGGTGCCCAGCGCGACGCGGCTGCCATCGGCCCATGCGAATGCCACCCCGAGAGAGCCTCCCTGCCACGTTCCGATCGAGCACAGTGCACCCGCGCCATTCGCATCCACGCGCACAGTCGGCGGCATCACGGGGATCGCCGTCGAGGAGAGCACCTCCGCTCCTGCCGGCCTGAGCGTCCACATGCGAAGCTCCAGTGTGCCTTGAGCACCGAGCGCGAGCTGCGCCACGCAGATCGTCGCATTCAAGCTCGCTGGTGGCCCCGGGCCGGGGCAGAGGATAGCCCCTTGGGCCGAGAGCACGTCGCCATCCCGTCTGAGCTTGCCATCGAGGCGGACCACCGAGCCGTTCGAGAGCAAAGCACCCGACCGAAGCTCTAGTCTAGTGGCGCTCGACGCGACGCTCGACGCGAGATGGAGGGCAGAGACGTCGCCCACTCGATTCGACGCGAGGAGGAGCTCGCTCCCCTGGAAGTCGCGGCTGGGTGAGAAGGTTGACGAGAGCTCGTGCGGCGACGCTGTGGCGCTTGGCACAGGCAGAGGTCCAGCGCCCACAGAGCTGACCGCCGACCCGGCGGCGCCAGCAAAGCTTGACAGTGTATACGAGCTCTGCCCCTTGGCATCGACGTACGCGAGTGCCAAGATGCGTTGATCGGGGCTGTCGGACGCCTTGAGGATGAGTGCGCTAGGTTGGGTAGCATTCAAGACTACGGCGTCGCTCCAGCCACGTCGACCACTGAGGTTCGCGCCCGCAGCCCAGACCTGAAACATGCTCGAGTCGATGTTGATGGCAAAGTTGAGGGCGTGGCCTATGCCTGCGCCCGCATACTCACCCAGCCGCGCCTCGATCTCAACTTGATCGCGCGGCTCGTAGATCTGCCAGTTAAAGCTCGAGTTGACAAACTTGCCGTAGCCGACGGACGCGGCGTCATGGAACTGGCCACTTCCATAGTTGAGAACGGCGAAGCGATCAAGTCCACGCGAGGGATCGTTGGACGTGAAGGCATCCTTGAGGCAAGTTCCCGGCTGCTGCCCGCCATCCGGAATGTAGGTGGCCACCCAGGGTCGCCAACGTGACTGCAGGCAGTCGCAGATCGCACCACCTGCCACGTCGCCATCCAGCACGAACTCGACATGGAGCGTCGGATCTTCGGCGAGCAGGCGCTGGGCCTCAGTATAGAAGTCATCGATCAACGACCGCCACGCCACGCTGCGCGTCGTGTTGGCGCAGGGCGCGGGCTGACTCTTGAAGCAGAGGGTGATGAGGAATGGATCTGAGGGCGTAAAGTAGCTCCGGAATCGAGCGTCTTGCAGAAACGTGAGGACATCGTCCGTAGTGTTGTAATCATCGCGCGAGTTGTTTACGGTTGGCGTGTCATGGTTTAGCACGAGGCAGCCGCGTGGGTCGGCCTTTCGTCGGACACGCTGCTGGCTCCTACACATGCGCAGCGGCAGAAAGTTTGGATCGATCTTGAAGTTGCGCCCGCCCTTGCGAAGCAGCTGCGGCCAGGCACGCAGATCATTCTTCGAGTGCTCTTGCCAACCCACGTACTCGCCGAGAGGTGTGGAGGCACCACCGGCAAGCGCCATGGCGGAGATGATGAGTGCCATTATACAGAAAGCCGTCGCGAAAGTAAAACATACTTGCAAAACATACTCTTGAACAGTATATGAGTACAGGTAAAAAGACACCGGGGGGAGCCGGGACACACACGGGACAGTATACAGGTACTGTAGGAGTCCTACCTGACATCCTGCCGTTCTCACGCCCCCATTCCACAAGCGCCGTAAACCACCGTGTGAAGAGACAGTCGGCGGAAATGCGAATCTGTCGCTCTGTGTCCTACAGTGGTTACACTAGTTCCTAAGCGCCGGTCATGGGAATGGCTTGGAAGTGAGCAGAGCAGCTGTGTGACTTGCGTGCGGTTCATTACAGTACCCGTGTGTGTCCCGTGTGTGTCCCGGCTCAAGACCGAAAAAATTTTCCCGGAGACTTTTCTTCCGGAATCCCGGTGTCTTTTTACCGGAATGGAATGTCCACTGAACTTTCCAAATCGATTCAACTGACTCTTTCGCAAATTTCGCTCGCAAGATGCTCGCTCGCAAGATGGAGGTTGACCTGTAAAGATCAATGACGCCCGATGTTGCTGGTGAGCCCCGTCAAGACCTGACCGCCCTGCTAACGCACGGAGAGGGGTCTCGCTGGACGAGTACCGCCCCGTAATATCGAACAAAAGCACCGAAAGGTGCCCAGTGCTGTGTGATGCTGCTGCTGCTATCGCTCTTCCGTCCCTTCTGCAGCTCGTGCTGCCGATGGTGTTCATGCTGGTACCGGTGATGGTGCTCTTGCTTGTGTTCGTAATGATGCTGCTGCCGTCGCTACCGCTGGAGCTACTCCCCAATCATTGCCGCTGCTCTCGCCTCCGGGCTCAGGGCGTCACAGATCGCCAGCTGCTTTACTGCTCTGATACGCCTCTGCAATGCCTTTGCGATTCCTCTGCGACGCCTCCGCGACTGCTCTGCAACAAGCCCGCGAAGCCTCAGGCGTGACGCTCGCCGCCGCCTGCTACCTTACCTCGCCACCAATCATTGCTGCTGCTCTCGCCCTTGGACTCAGGGCGTCATAGATCGCCATCACACTGCTCTGCAACACGCCCGCGAAGCCTCTGCGATGCCCCTGCGCACGAGACTGCAACTTCTATCCGACTGACAGCTCTGCGACGCCTCTGGGCAGGCTCCTCAGCAGACGACATCAACAGGCCTCATCGACTTGCGCGACTACAGGGGGTGCTTAGCACACGGCACACCCCTCTACGCAACGATCAGTGTGCTCTTCATGTTCTCCTAGGGTCGGGCACGGGGGACAGGTCGTACCT
>Ga0210239_101580_pt1 | contig 16355 bp, 8 predicted proteins | sample ChrtobMetP5a_0mM_FD_155451 | JGI IMG/M metagenome (GOLD analysis project Ga0210239, IMG submission 155451) | Chrysochromulina tobin associated microbial communities from unialgal haptophyte culture, Seattle, Washington, United States - P5a_0mM | ecosystem: Host-associated > Algae > Haptophytes >... | reverse complement strand
CTGTCCGCCGTGGGCACCGAAAACAGGTACTCACGTGCTGGAGTGACGAGGGCAAAGCAGTGGGAGCCTCCTGATCGGTCTGCGCGGAGCTCGACTTTGGTGCCGTCATCTCCTAGAGGCATCAGCCGAGCGGCCCTGTTCTTGTCACTGATCTCGTCGCTGTCAAAGTAGACGCAGCCAACCTCGGCGCAGACGACGAGCAGCTTGCTCTTCCACCGGACCGTTCCAAGGAGACCGCGGCCCGACCCGCGCTTCTCCACGGTGCCGTGCAGTCGTGGCACTTTACCAGAGACCTCACCGGCGAGCAGCGCCTTCGCCGTGACGGTGGCGGCAGCGCCGTCGTCCCTTTCGGACTGTTCCATATCTAAATGCGTCTTCATGCCTGCCTGCAGCCCGCCGGGCTGCATGATGTCGGGCTGCCTGATGCCGGGCTGCGTCATGCTTGCCTGCATCATGCCCACCTGCATGATGCCGGACTGCATCATGTCCAACTGCATCTTGCCTGCCTTCAAGTGGCGTGTTTGCTGCGCGGCCTCGATCTCGGCCTGGATGGCTGCGACCCACTTGGCAGCCCTGTCCGCCGTGGGCACCGAAAACAGGTACTCACGTGCTGGAGTGACGAGGGCAAAGCAGTGGGAGCCTCCTGATCGGTCTGCGCGGAGCTCGACTTTGGTGCCGTCATCTCCTAGAGGCATCAGCCGAGCGGCCCTGTTCTTGTCACTGATCTCGTCGCTGTCAAAGTAGACGCAGCCAACCTCGGCGCAGACGACGAGCAGCTTGCTCTTCCACCGGACCGTTCCAAGGAGACCGCGGCCCGACCCGCGCTTCTCCACGGTGCCGTGCAGTCGTGGCACTTTACCAGAGACCTCACCGGCGAGCAGCGCCTTCGCCGTGACGGTGGCGGCAGCGCCGTCGTCCCTTTCGGACTGTTCCATATCTAAATGCGTCTTCATGCCTGCCTGCAGCCCGCCGGGCTGCATGATGTCGGGCTGCCTGATGCCGGGCTGCGTCATGCTTGCCTGCATCATGCCCACCTGCATGATGCCGGGCTGCGTCTTGGTTTGCTGCCTCATCCCTGCCTGCATCATGGGGCTGCAAGGCTCGGCTTTTTCAGTCCGGGTTTTTTCATATTTCCGGAGGATTCGTCAACGAGGCGGCGACGGCGAAAAGTTCGGACTTTTTTATAACGTGTGATCGAGGCTCGGCAGTTCCTACAACGAGGGAGGTATTCCTGGCGACAACGAGGGAGGCGACTGCAGGAGGCGACGAGGCGTTCGGCGGGCGTTCGCGGGAGCCTGCGGCGCACACGCTGCCGGCCGTGTCGCCTATAGTAGTGATCAAGCTCACAGGTCGGCGAAAGTAATTTCGTCAAATTGCGACAGCAGGTGTGAATTGCGAGTAATCCAGAAATTTTGTCTGAAAGGACTGACAGTACCTAACGCCTGGTGACTCTCGCGAGCGAGGGGGGCGGTTCGTTAAGGCTTAAGCGGATCGTAACCGTTCGTGGTAAGCTATAACGGACTAATCGCAAATCGGCCCGCCACACGTGGTATCTCGAATCTGCTTTCCTGCCACTGCGTTGTGCGTAAAGCGCCGGCCGCCGCCGGGGCCGTGTGCAGCTCGTGCCTCGTCTAAGTCCGTAAGTCTTGACTAAATTTAAACGCTAAACTTCTATTACTACGTAGTACGTGCTCTCCGACTCGAACCTCGATTCTATCCTGCCGAATTCAAGTATCTGATCAAGCTAGTACAAAACCGCCCGTGCCCGCCTTCGGCTTTGATAGAGGCTTCGAAAGGGGAGCCTTGCCCTTCCGCCTCGATGCCATACCGCGTGCAGCCCCCTGCAGAGCCTTTGCCGCACTTAGGGCTGAGATTTCTTTTGAGCTCGCAGGGCAGTAGAGCACCATCGCTTCGAGCTCAGAGCGCACTGCCCGCAGCTGCGCCTCATCCAACGCGGCGAGCCTGAATGGATTCCTTTGGTCGTGAGGACCTGTGGTTCCTTCCTCGCAAATGATCAGAGCCAGTCGGAGCAGGGCCTCCCACAGCGTATCCTCCGTGAGCAGCTTCGCTCCGCGCAACAGCGCCGAAGAAACGGCGTCGAGCCCAAGGCTCTGCACGTACGCCGTCTTCACCCGCGCGCGGCTCAGCCCGGCCTTAGCTACTTCCGCAATCTCAAGGAAGCGGTGCAAGGAGACGCCCACGACCTTGGAGCCGCTCGAGACGGCCGCCGTGGCGTGCGCATTGAAGAGGCGCGTGAATGGCTGCCCGAGATCCAATCTGAGCAACTGGAGCTCGGGCGACGAGCCCATGGCTTCGCGGAACCCACGGATTCCATTGCGAGCCGCGAACGGCATGAGCCAATCGTCGAGCATGGTTATAACCGCCTCTTGCGCTTTGTCACACTTGTCCATGACGCGCTGGTCAGCTTTCGTAACTAAGGTTGCAGAACGCACGCATGCCTCGAGGAACTCACTCATGCTGAACGTATTCGCGTCGAGAGCCATCTGAGCAGCAAAGAGCAATTCGTCCGACTTGGTCACCCCGATTCCTTTGTGGAGCGCCTCGAGTTTCCTCAACTCGATCCGCTTGTCGCGCAGGTCGTTCACCACTGTAAATATCTGCGCCGCTTTCTTAGGGTCAAGGGCAGACGAGCCGAGATCCTGACAGAACTGCAGCCATGCCTTCTTGGGCATCTGTACGTCCCATCCAAATGCAAAGCCGCCTTCGCTCTCAATCACGAACTCTCCACTGCTCTTGCTGTCGTCCTCTTTCTTCTTCGCGTCCTTGTCGCTGCTCTTCTTCGCCACCACGTCCTTGTCGCTGCTCTTCGTGGCCATGGTCTCCACCGTGCTGCAGTACCTCAGGTAGATGTCCACAATCGTCGGGAAGTATTTGGACACAACGTCACTCAGCTGCGCCTTGATCGCAGCCTCTTCAGCCTCGCCTGAGATGGAGAACATCCCGACCAGCTGGGTCTCGGACCAGCTGAGAGTCCAGAGGTTCGTGTACCGCTTCTCGATGAGCTGCTTGATATTCGCTTGCCGCTTCACCCATGCCGCCAGCTCCTGCTGAGAGTGGGCCTGACGCAGAGCCTCCTTCATGTTCGCCTCCGCGAGCTTCCACTGCGTCTCCGCCTCTGACACGTCGCGGCGTGCCGCCTCGAGCTGATCCTTCAGCGATCGCTCGATCGCTTCGCGTTGTTCCTTGGCCCTGCGCTGCTCTGCCTCAATATTTGCAATGTGCTCCGCCTCCTCCTGTTCGGCTGCCTGGCGTGCCGCCTCCAGTTGCGCTTGCAGCGCGCGCTCGATTGCTTCGTGCTCGAGCCGCGCCGCCTCTGCCGCTAACACATGTCGCATGGTGCTTCCCTCGGCAGCCAAGCGCCGCGCCTGCTCATCCAAAGCTGTCTTGCGTGCCGCTTCCAGTTGGGCCTGAAATCCGCGCTCCGTGGTTCTGCGCTCCTCCGTGGCCCGTTGCCGCTCAGCTTCCAGCTTTGCAGCATGCTCCACCTCTTCCTGCTTGGCGGCCTGACGTGACTTTTGGAGCAAGAGCTCCAGTGCCTGACGCTCCTGCATCGCCATTTCCCGCTCGGCTTCCAGCTCTGCGGTGTGATCCTCTTGCGCTTTCATCAGCTGCTCTGCCCTCAGTCTATCCGCTTCGGCGAGCTGAGCTTCTCTCTCTTGCTCCACAGCCGCCTTCTGCATCTCAAACTTGCTCTTCGCGACGGCCGTCGAAAATTTATGAGCCACGGACCCCTTCTTCTCCTGCTCGATGGCCGCTTGAAGCTTGAGGCTTGATTCTTGAAGCTGCTTGTAGCCACCTGCCCGCTCCGCTTCCATCTCTGCTGCGTGCTCTGTCTCCAAGTTCATCAGCTGCTCCGCCCTCTCCCTATCTGCTTCAGCAAGTGCAGCTCCTCTCGCCTCCTCCAGAGCCGCCTTCTCATTCTCGAAGTTGCTCATCGCGAGCGCTCTCGAAAACTTATTGGCAACAGCCCCCTTCGTTTCGCGTTGAGCAGCAGCCACCCCGAGCGCGATCGCCTCCTCCTCTGTGGCTTTGCGCCGCGCCACCTCCTCCTGCGTCTCCCGATGGGCAGCGTCGAGCTTCTGTTCGAAGAAGTTCTCCATGGCCTCACGCTCCTTAGCCAAGCGTCGTCTCTCCGCTTCAAGCTCTAACTGGAACTTTGCCGCCTCGCGCTTGATCCTGTCCGCCGCTTCGCGCTCGAAAGGCTCTCTTGCAACCGCGCGCGCGAGCAGATAAGCGTCTAGCCGCGACTTGCAGCTGTAGCACCAGTTTGCGCAGACGAGCCCAGCGATCCAGATCATCACAGTAGGGATTGACCAGTAGAACGAATCCCATATCGCACGGCCGATCACCTCATGCATGTAGGGTGCGAGGGGAGGAAGAGGCGGCGGCGACGGTGGAGGTGGTAATGGTGGCGGTGAGGGCGGAGGCGGCCATGGTGGCGGTGGTCCGGGCGGAGGAGGCGAGGGTGGCGGGGATGGAGGTGGCGGCGACGGAGGGAACATGGGTGGCGGTTGGAATGGCGGCGGCGGCTGCGGCGGTGGTGGCAATGGTGGCGGTGGCGACGGCGGTGGCGGCGATGGTACCGGAGTGGCTGGCGGCAACGAGGGAGGCGGTGGCGTAGGCGGAGGGGGCGAAGGCGGTGGTGACGGTGGCCGCGAGGGCGGCGGTGAGGGCGGAGGCGATGGCGGTGGAGAGGGTGGCGACGAGGGTGGTAGCAAGGGAGGTGGCGAGGGAGGCAGTGAGGGCGGAGGAGGCGGTGGCGACGGTAAGGGCGGTGGGCTTGGTGACGGTGAGGAGGGCGGCGGCGATGGGGGCAGGCGGGGTGCCGGAGACGGTGGCGAGGGGGGAAGCATCGGAGGGATTAAAGGTGGCGCGGGTGACGAAGGTGGCGGCATGAGAGGCGGAGGCGGCGGTGGCGGCGGTGGGGCAGGTGGTGCGGGCGGCGGCAGGAGTGTCACACCCCAGGCAGCAGCCGCCATACAAGTTAGGGCGCCAGTGACGATGAGCCCTGCCTTAAGAGCTGAGGACGGTTTGCGGCCATGCAGCTGAAGATCCTCGAGACTCGCCCTCTCCGCTGCACGTTCCAGCTCCATCGAGCGCGCCCGCTCCTTCTCCTTAGCCTGCGCCTCGGCATAGTCCTTGGGCTTGATCTGAGAAACGACGGTTGCGGATGTGGCTGCACCCGTCGCGAGGACGCCAATGTTTTCGAGCATCGTGTAGAACACCTCAAGCCAATCAATCTCGAAGCCCAGATCACCGAGCGCCTCCCAGATGAGCTTGAGCACGGTCTGCTCTTCGTCGCCTTCAGATTCAGATGAGACTGTCGCGTTGCGGTTGCGGTGCTTCTTCGGAGCTCTTCCAACCAGCTCTTGCAGGCCACGGCTGATGAGATCTGGATGAAAGTCGTCCACCACGAGACTCCTTCCGAAGGCTGTGCTGAAGCGAGGCAAGTCTCTGCTTGCTTGCTGAGCTGCGTCTACTGGAGCTACGCCCCGGAGCTTCAGCGCAGTGATGCCGCCAGGTTGTGCGCGGATCCCATCCCACAGGACCACTGACACCTCGCTGGTGAGCACAGGCACGTGAAACGTAAGCGTGCCAACGCACCCGCCGTGCGTGACTTCATATCGCTCATGCTGCACAAAGATGTGCCTCTGGAACTCCCCCTCTCCAACAATTACCTCCTCGTCCTCGAGCAGAAAGTCGGCTCGGCGCATGGTGACCTCATCAAGCACGCCCACCCGCCGAATAAAAGAGCTGTTCGAGGTGGTGTAGACGACGAGCTCTGACGCCAGCAAAGGCTGCTGGCCAAAGCTGACCGTCACAAACTCTGGAGGCTTGCGATCACTCGACGCGGGAAACCACGCTTGATTCGGGTCGGCTGCTCGATCGGCGCAGACCGTGGCGACACGCGGCGGCCCCAGAATGGGGCAAAAGGAATTGGTCGACCCTGCCATGCAGCTCGGAGATTGCGTTGAGGACACATCGACAATTCCGACCGCCCACAGCTCTGTAAGCTTGCCCGCGCTCTTGTACGGTGTCGGGAGCCAGCTACGGACCTGGAGCTCATACTTGTTCACGAGAAGGACGAACGCCAGTATTGCAGCGAGAGACTTAGCGGGTGAGCCACGTACCATCTGCCCGTACTCGTAGAATGCAGGTGCGATGACTACCCTCACCCATCGACCGAAGGCAGAGTCGTGCACGCAGCGGAAGAAGGCGTCAGGGATGTTAGCGCTACCGAAGGACGACTCCGTCTCAGCATGTCCATGGGTGCGCTTCGCCTCGGCCTTTGCATGGACGATCGATGTCTTCCGCATGATCGCCTCGCTGACGAGCTCCTTAATGGCCTCGTTCACAGCTCGGGCAGCGGCGGTGAACGGCCAGAGCAGGCATCCAAGCAGCGATGCTACGCAGCCAAGAAGCCACAACATTGCATGCGCGCATGGCGCGATGATCCACCGTTCGCACGTTGGCAGACGAGCGCTCAGCTGCTCACGGACGACTTGCCAAGCCGCATCGAGGGTGTCGAGCATCGGCACGAGTGCAGCGACGAGCACGATCGTATAGTTAGCCGGCTCGAGGGGCGGATACTTGAGGAGGACGGACACTTCGCGAGCTCCGTTGCCAGCCATGGCCAGCTGAATGCCGATCGCCATGAGCCAGCCAAATGAGCTGAAGAACCATGCGAGCGCGGCAATGGCCGCCAAGCTTTCGCCCACGCGCGTCGCCAGGCCTCGAGCCAAGGCACCAGCATTCTGCAAGCGATTCACTGGCCACAGGAGCACCGATGCAAGATGGCTGCAGAAAGAAGCTACTTTCTCGTTCTTTCTGCACAGGTAGCCACGGAAGTTCGCTTGGATACGGACAATAGCCGTCCTGAGCTGCTTATACTGGGCCTTTGCCAGCTGTGCCCGTGCGAATTTTTGTATGTGTGTCGCGGCCTCCCGCCGCTTCCAAATTAGTGTCTCTCCTTTGACGAGCCGATGCCTAGCCCTCTCGGCCCAAGCGGCTGCCTGTCGCATCCATTTGGAGTCGAAGTGCTTGGCTTGCGGAGGCCACATGGCCGCCGCTACCGCTGCCATTCCGTGCAAGACCAGCACAATGGTCGTCACAGCCTCGTACCCGGCGAGGTATCCCACGAACGAGCCCACAATTCCCGTCAACGAGGCGTATAGATAGGCGAGCATTCTAGCTGCCATATCTGAACCTGTGGAGCTACCTCCTGCAACGCATTGTTGGGCGTACTGCGCTCTTAGCGAGATGATGCGCAGGCTGCGCGCGTCGTGGCATCCCTCCTCGAGCTCCCGGTCATTCCCCCTCGAAAAGTATTTTGCTGAAGAGCTGATCCTTCCTGCGCCAAGCAACGGGGTCTTGTCCTCGTTGCGCAGCCTCCGAAGCTCTGTCTGGGAGTAGGGCTCTGCGGATCCATCCCGCGAGGAGAACGAAGAGACTTGCTGTTGCACCATGGACCGGATGCTGCGGCTGAGGAGCCACGAGGTGTCTCGCTGAGCCGGCGTCTCGCTGGAGGAGCGTGGGCTCAAAGGTGGCCACTCGGACGAGCGGGCAAAAGCAGAACCCACGGATGCGGTCAGGAGCGCTCCTGATGCAAGGTTTGGGTGAGCGTCTCCCTCGATCTTCTGAGACACTTCCATCTCGACTATGCCGACTGCATTTGTCAAGAGTCTGCTGCTCTCTTGCGGTCCGAGCACGCGCTGGCCATTGATGGCCAGAATGCGCATGCCCACCTGCAACTGAGGCCGGCATTGCGCGGCCGGCGAGTTTGGGTCCACCTCAATGATGGTCGGTGGCTCGCCAGCTGTGCCCTGAAGCTGGATCCCAATTGGTGTAGTGCCGTCCTTGAAGACCTTCACCGGGAACGCAACGATTGTGGGTTCTCCTTTGGCTGGTTGCGATCGAAGCGATGGTCCATTCAACGGCGTGAACTGCTGCTGCAGCCACTGCTGCTGCTGTTCCTCGAGATGGCTACTGATCTCGCGGCCGATCTCGTACCCGATTTCGCGGATGAGCGTACGCGGCGTAGGCGTAGCCGGCACATCGGACTGCCATGGTGGCGGATTTCCGTGCACGGAGAGCTGAACCGCTTCGGGTGATGATCCTACCAAGTTGTATCGTCGCGCCGAAGACTGACGCCGCGCCGACGGCGGGCGCTCGAGCAATGGGATCGCACCCACGTCCTCCTCTTCCATCTCCTTTCGAGCAGTGCGCGCTGATGGCGGGTGCTCAGCGCGTCGTCGCGCGGAAGACTTACACCGCACGGACGACGACACTCTCGACGACGACGCTCTCGACGGCTCTGCGAGTGGTGCAGGTATCTGCAATGTGGGTAGAAGGAGTCTGGCTGCGGCCGTTGGTGGTGGGAGTGCCGTCGGTGGCGGGAGTGCACGCAATGGCATCGTCTGCCGTTCGCGACTGCTGCTCGGCTCACCCTGAGTGAAGTTAGGGCTTCCTTCAAAGCTTTGCATGCCTTCTGCTGGTTGTGCACCTCCGTCACTCTTCTTCGCGCGGCCAGCAAAGGAAAGGGAGCGCTTGAAGACACCCGCCACATCACTCATTCGACTCGACAGCCCACGCGCCGACGCTCCGCCAGCTGTTTGTTTGGCGATGCGATCTTCAAGAGCAAGCGATGCTAGTTGACGAGCCGCCACCTGCTCGAAGATCCTGGCCTCAGCAGCGGCGTGTTCCATCATCGCATCATCGCCTGGCTCTGCGATGGTACCGTCTTCACCTGGTGGCGATGATTCATCAGAACCCAAGGTTGTATCTTCTGCATCGGTCGCCATGGGCACCGCGACCTGCCGCGACTGCCCAAAAAGGATGCGCGTCTCGGCCGTTGCGACGTCGATGACGAGACCAATTTGGGTGTGGGGGAAGTTGGGTTTTCATGGGTTTCGGGCTTGTCTCTCGAAAGCAAAGGTGCCAACACTGTTCTGTGTGATTAGGCGTGCAAGATAAACGTGTTGTTAGCTGGTCATCTTCCGGCTCAGCGAATTCGAGCGCAGCTCTATCCTGCTTCCTGTGGAACCTACCTACCGGTACACCTTTTGGTCTGGCTAAATGTCGAGTGCTAATCTCTCTTAGAGCGAGGCAGAGGAGAGGAACAGGAAGATCATGCCACGGTCAGGGCCTCTTCGCTTCCTCATTGCTCGTTGTCTTCTCCTTCTTCTTCTTCTTCTTCTTCTTCCTCTTCCGCTTCGCCGCGACGGCGCCGCCAGAGGCCACATCGTCCTCAAGGTCGTCGTCGTCGTCGTCGTCGTCGTCGTCGTCGTCGTCGTCGGGCTTGGTCTCCGCCATCGATGCGGCCTCTCCGCGCGCGGCCACTGTATCGCCGGTGCTATCACTCCATGGTTGAGTGGTTGGTAGTTGGTCGACCTTTTCGTCCGACGCTCCCGCGTCTGTGAACGTCGCAACTGTGGCTGGGACTGCATCAGAGCTGCTCCCAGCGACTCGGCTACCACGAGCGACGGGGTTACTGGTACTACCACCACCCGCGCCGGGTCTGCCGCCGATTCCGCCGCCCAGGGAGATGCTCGGGCAGAGGGGCATCGCGCCCGGGGCGACGCCCGGGGCGACTCCAGGGGAGAGGGGCTTCCACAGGTCCACTCCAGGGGAAAGGGGCATCGCGCCCGGGGCGAAGCCCGGGGCGATTCCAGGGGAGAGGGGCTTCCACAGGTCCAGTGCACGCGCCGCGGCGGGTGTCAGCTGTCGTGTCAAGACCACGGGTATCTGCTGTCTTGCCGGCGAGAGCGGCGCGGGAGATGAAGGGGCGCCGATCGGCGTGACTGGGGTGCTCGGGCTGGCCAGCACCTTGGCGGGACGCCCCGAGAGCTTCTGCGACAGCCGATGCGAAAGCCACGCAACACGCTCCTCGTTCGTCACCTGCCGCCAACGACAAAAGCCGGCGGCGGTGCGGCAGCGCAGCATCGCGTCGGCCGTCTGTCGTCGCAGGCATGCAAGCACGGCTTCGCCGCACGCCACGCGCCAAATAAGGAAAGCCTCCCGCAGAGCTGTCAAGCTGTCACGATGCTCCTGCTCGCCCTGCCCAAGGTCGTTGGCGTCGCCCTTCAGCTCGACTGCAACCGTGATGCGCGCCAGGGCCGAGGCCCTTAGCCTAAGCGCCGCATGGGCCCGCCACACTGCCATCGCCTTGCGCCCGCGCCGGAGGAAGTCCCGGTGCGCGCATCTCGGGTTGAATCTCGGGTTGAATCTCGCGAGCCCGCGCCGGAGGAAGTCCTCGTGCGCAAGTCTTCGGCTGCGCTTCGACCGAGCTCGTCCGCTCGCCGTATGAACCCACCACGCTGCCATGGCCTGCCGCCCGCGCACGAGGAAGCACCGATGCGTCAGCTGGCGATCTGCGGCACAGACGGCTCGTCGGCTCATCACGTAAACCCACCACGCTGCCATGGCCTCACGCTGCCCCCTGCGACGCAGCAGCTGGCGCTTTGCGCTGCCAAGGGCTCGTCGGCTCACCGAGAAGGCCCACCACGCTGCTATGGCCTTGCGCCCGCGCACGAGGAAGCAGCGATGCGCCACCAGCAGCTCGGACGGGTTGGGGCGGTATTGGCGCCACAGGCACAATGCCGACTCGAGCGCGGCTGCGTGCGAGGCAACCCTCACGTGCATCAAATGATTCATCCACCACGAGGCGTAGGCTAGTCGTACGTGCCACTGGCGAACGGCCGCATGGAGGCGTGCGTGGCAACCATAGACATCGCCGGCACGAAGGCGCCTCGCCGCGTTGCACACATCTCGCCACCGCCGGATCGCAGGCATCAGCGCGCCAACCGTCGCGATGATGCCCAAGGAATCGTAAGATCGACGCAGGGCTACGAACGCCGTATGCAGCGCTAATCGATGATGCGGTGTCAGGGTGGGGTGGGCAAAGTACACGCGCTGGGCGCGCGTGAGCATTGCCCGACGTCCAAAGAAGGCCTTCTGGCTGCTGCTGTTTTGGTCTCCACCTGGTCCTGCATAGATCGAGCAAAGAAATAAGTGTGAATTATGACCATTGACTGTGAATTATCGGACGTACCGGTACAGTACAAATTTGTTGTGAATGTGCACTTTTCACACAGCTTTATTCTTTGCCGACGGAGGTCGAGGAGCATCGTGATCGGGGCCGGCCGCAACGGTGCTCGTGTCACTCGTGTCTCGCACCGGTCGAAGCCGCCTCCGGCAGCCCGCAGTCACGAACGCGAGAGTCGAAAGCCCGGCGACCGCCCACATAGCCTTAGCAAGAAGCTCCAACCGCCTCGCCGCTCGTTGCAGGTCGCCGCTTGCAAAGGCGGCGGCGAAGGTATGTACCGCGTCGAAAGAGAAGCCCTCGGTCGTGGGCATCACGAAACGTTCGCTCAGGCGCGCGCCGGCAAAGACGACGATCGCGAACTCGTACTCATGGACCGAAGCTCCTCGACGGCTGCCGCTGCTGCCGCTGCTGCTGCTGCTGCTGCTGCTGCTGCTGCCGAAGCTGCCGAAGTTGCCGAAGCTGCCGAAGTTGCCGAAGCTGCCACCGCCACCATTGCCGCCGCCGCCGCTGCCCCCGCCGCTGCCGCCTTCGCTTCCGAGGCCGAGCTGCGCCCGGAGGCGTGTATGCATCCTGTCGTGGGAGTCGGCCAACAGCAGCCACAGCCTCTCCGTCGCGTTCGCCTGAGCGCCTAGCCTCTCTGCGAGACGTCGCATACGACGCGTCGCGTACTCTCGCGTCTGAACCGAGGTGCTGAGCCCCGGTACGAAGAGCACACCGCTCGCACCATCCGTTAGGTATGCGCGCGCACTTGAGGGCGTGAGCACAAAGACGGTAGGGAGAGCCGCCCAACGTACCCACTCGAAGAGCTGGTGCGCACCGAGCGAGGAGCGGGCACCGCCGACGGAGCTGGTGCTGGTGCTGGTGCTGGTGCTGGTGCTGGTGCTGGTGCTGGCGGTGGAGCTGCTGCCATGCACCCTGCCACTGCCGACCGGTGCGGCTACGCGCAGCTCAAGGAAAGGTGCCTCGCCCTCCATCTCCTCCGACACTTCCCGGTAAAGAACCACTAACTCCTCCTCATCCTCCTCCGCTGCCGCCGCCGCCACTGCCGCCGCCGTGAGCTTCTCAGTGGTCGGCAAAGGCGCGGCGGCCGCCGGCAACACAAAGGTGATGACGCTGTCGAAGGCATGCGCGACTTGCTCGAAGGCACGCACATGTGGCGGGTGGCGTAGGTGGCCGACGACGCGCGTGCGAGTGCCAGGCTTCGTACTGTTCAGCAAGTTGGTGAGAGTGGCGCTGTCGAGGCGAGACACAACTGAACGGCCAGCGCGTCCGAGCTCGGAACGGATGGCTGCCTCGATCTCTGGAGCCGTGTCCCCGGATCGCAGCGGATAACCGAAGGACGCATCACCGCGCAGCACACGTATCGTGGGCAGCGAGGCTGCCGCTATATGCAGGGCCGCTGGCACCGCCGGGAAGGTGCTAGCGTCAATTTGTGCCAGGACGCACCCCGGTGCACCACCTGTCCGGTGCAATACCGCGGCCACGCGGTCAAAGGCACTGGCGAGCCGATCAGAGCGTGCATCCCAAGGCTGGAAGAGAAGCAAGAAGACGGCGTCGTGAGCAGCCACGAGCTGGGTCAGGCCATCATCTGAGATGTCGAGTACCTGACCGCTCTTGAGCTTCTTTGCGGCATGACCGTCGCACACGTCGCAGCCACGCACGAGGGGCACGAGCAGCACGAACAGCGCTGTCGAGCGCATTGTGCTCGCGATTACCGGTAGGTTGTGAAAAGACTCGATCGCGTGAACGATCTTCAAGCTCATGGCGGGGGCGGTGAGACGGGTCCGAAACAGGGGAGTGAAAGTGAGGGTGGCCAGGAATCGTTCACACTTGGTTCACGCTTTTGGAATTTCATGAAAGGCATTGCTTTTTTTTTTTGCTATGGAAGGGAATGTACCAGATGCCGCGTCGCTTTTGACCTGTGAAGGCTTTCCGTTGCGTCGCGCACAGACTGTACCAGCGGGATGGGATGCACGTGTCATAGTCTCAATCAATGCTTTTGAGTCTGCGAGTTACATTCGGAATCTCGTGGAGAATACGCTGAACCACACGGAGTCGTCCACGGCTATTGTGTTGCACCTCAATCGACTGACGACCTACGCGAATGATGATGCAGACTTCAACTGGCTGTGGCAGCAGCCGCGGGTTCTCATTAATTGCCTTCGCGTTTCAGTGCGGCGAGCGTCGGGATCCATCCTACATGCCATGGGCATGAACGTCAGGTGGGCTCACGGCCGTGGCCTCTCGCCATCGAGCTTCATCGTGTTCCAAGCATCCAACATGTGGTGGGTGCGTCCAGGGATGGAGAAGTACGTTCGCATGATGCAGCAGAGCCTGCCGCGCATCAGCACGTCAACTCAGTGTCGTCAATTTCATCAGGACAAGACTCGGCATGCCTTGCAGGACTGCTCGGTCATTGATGCTTCTAGTGAGATCGAGTCCTGTACGACACTATACGCTTCGCTCGACCGTACTGCGAGGCCCTGTTTGATGCCATCTCTCGACGGCGTGCGATTCCTAATCATGGGGAAGCACGAGGGGAGTTTCTATCGCCTTGAGGACGCGCTCCGCGCCTTTCAGTTGATCGCCAACCTTTCCACAGCCGCGCGCCGCGTGCTCCCGAGCGAGCAGCCGCTTGCGCTGTGGAAGCAGAAATGCTGCAATCCCAGCGCTACGTGGGAGAAAATTCCGAGTGGCGGTTACCACGCTCCGAATTTCTGCGCGGAGGAGATGGTCCTGCAGACCATCGTCGCCAACGGCTTAGTGAGCCATGACGAGTGGCAGCGCGGCAGCAATGCCGGTAGCCTCGTTACGGACTCCCGCTCGGGTCCACCGCGAGGCGATGTCTTGTGTCGCTCGCTCACGGAGCAGCCTAAATTGAATCTCGAGCTGCCGGCGGCGAGCGTGGCCGACGAGGCGACAGAGGACGCTGATGTGAGATTCCACATTCAGTGGCCCATCAGCGCGATAGACGCGCACGCCGGATTGTGGCGCGAGGAACGTATCACCGCGAACTGCTCATGGCTGCGGCGACAGGCTGCTGGGGTCTTTGCCCTCAAGGCGGCCGCGTTCCGCCAGAGCGAGGAGCATCGTACCCTACGATTCGCGTTGAGAAGGTGCAAGTTTCCGCAGTTAGACCTCTGATGCCATCCCAGAGGCGAGGCGTGATGTGCGCGAAATGACGGAGGCCGTGGTGAGGAATGACAGTTGCAATTCGCATCGCAGGCATTGCGCACACGCCACTGGCCACACATCCGCGCGTCGCGTCTCCGCCCACGACAGCCCGAGCGCCGGGGGCGGGGGGGGGGGGGTCCTACCCGGCTACCGCCGATGCCGTGGTCGTCCCGGATCCGGGCTCGCGCTTCATTCGCACGCGCGACGCGCAGCGATCCCGCGACTCCGTGATTCTCGCACCACATTTCCGCGTCATCATGTTTCCCGCGTCTTATCATGTTTCTAGAGGGAGCCTAGTCCCTGGCCTAGTCCTTTGAGAGTTCCACGCTCCATTGCGGTCGGGTCTTGGATTCGCTTCATTCGCTAGACATCGCTACTTCCGATTCACAGACATAACTGTACAACATATGCGTATGGTATTCGAATCTCGATTCGATTCTGTGGTCTTCACATGGGTCTTCATTCGCGATTTTAACAGCACGCGACGGTCGACGCAGCTTGCGGAGAGAGTTGGCGAGAAGGCAAGATCCATTCCTTTCTACTAAGCTGGCAGGCCGGACGCGGCGAAGTGCGTGGTGCCCTTATCCATGAAGGCTTTGAGGGCGGCTGCGTCGGGCCGCGTCGCGAGGAAGGCCTTGTGCAGCGCGGTCGAAGGGGTGCACTGTTTGAAGGAGAAGTCAGTCGAGTGCTGCGTGCATTCCCATCCAGTGGTGCAGCCCGAGGCGCTCGTGCACTGCGCCCATGGCGCGCTGGCGTTCGCGGCAAGCTCGACGAGCAGGGGCTTGGCGGCGTGCGTGACGGTGGTCGCACCAGTGGAGCCGATCGGGCCGAAGCGGATGTTGGAGAAGGTCACGTGCGAGGAGGCGGCCGTCTTCTCGATCTCGGACGGCACTCCTGAGGTGTTGGAGCAAGTGCCTCGGCGCGAGCCCGGCCCGCCCGTCGGCGGGTAAATCGAATCGAGCCAGAGCATGTTCACATCGTGATCGTCCCAGATGGACATAACCAGCACCATGCCCTTGTCGTATGCGTCATCCATCGAGTTGAGACCGCCTTTTTGGAGGAAGTTGGTGCCGTCCTTGAACAGGTCCCGCTCGGCCGTGCAGTAGGGCGTCGTGAGCGAATCGTGAGGCGCGCCACCTACGACGATCGACGGCGTCTGAATGGTCTTCGAGCCCTGGCGGTAGAAGCGGCGCATCTCGACGAGCTTGCCGTGGTCGGTGCCGTCGGCCGTGAAGAACTGTGTCACGACGGTCATAGGCTGTGTCGTGTCGAGCACGAACTGGCCGCCCGGGCCGTAGAACGTCTCATTGCCGAGTCGGAACGTCTGGAAGTCGCACCCGTTCTTGTCGCAGTGGCCGTCGAAGCGGTGGTCCGGGTTGTCACCGCACGAGATGCCGTCGCACCGGGTCTGGCTGGTGACATCGCATGCGTGGGCTGTGTAGGCAGTCGAGACCGAGTTTGCCTCCCAGATGTCCATCTCCACACAGCACGTGCCGTACTTGCCCGTACCTGAGCAGAGAGGCACCCAGGTCAGAGGAGATTGCAGACACGCACCCAAAACTTGCAGACTTGCCCCAAACTTGCCCGCACGTTCCAGTGGTTCGGTGCGAGGTTCAGGAGTCAGGACGATAGCGCGGTGCATAGCACGTACCCGCGTTCGGGTCGGTGGCCGATGGGTGCCAGTCGAGCAGGTTGGGCTCGCCGTTGATGAACTTGAGGTCGTGTGGGCACTGCGCGTCGCAGTAGCCGGTGCCATACTTGGCGCCGCCCTCGTTGCCCGAGTACTTGGCTTTGCCGCCGTCCTGGTCCATCTGCACGAAGTACAGTGCGCCGTTGAGGCCGCACGGCATCTTGGACATGTCGACATCGAAGGAGAATTCTCGATTCTTGAGATGGAACATGTAGTAGCTGCCAGATGAGCGATGGGAGCACGGAAGGGTGGGACGTGGGGAGAGGGTCGAAGCGCCACGATGGGCGTCTTTTGCGACCTCATGCCGACTGTCCGGAACCTGGAGAGGTCAAGGGCCAACATGCGCTAGGTAGCCGACAGTTGGGGCGGCTCGTACCACCCATGGACTTGGCGGGCATCATGATCGCTACCTAGCGCATGTTGGCC
>Ga0210239_101569_pt1 | contig 16459 bp, 9 predicted proteins | sample ChrtobMetP5a_0mM_FD_155451 | JGI IMG/M metagenome (GOLD analysis project Ga0210239, IMG submission 155451) | Chrysochromulina tobin associated microbial communities from unialgal haptophyte culture, Seattle, Washington, United States - P5a_0mM | ecosystem: Host-associated > Algae > Haptophytes >... | reverse complement strand
CCTCCACAGGCCCAGCCCAGGGAAGTGCAAGGAAGTGTAGGGCTGCCTCACCATCATCGTCGTCGGTGGGCGCGCTCGGTAGATATGGGAAAAAATGAGAGCGCGCTCGGTGGAGGTCGCTCGCAAGTTTCTGTGAAATTCAACGCGCTCGCATTCTGAGTGAGGGTGGGAGTTTGAGTGAGTAGGGCGACACAAATGTGAGACACATGCGCCGTCACTTACGACTTGCGCTTTTGAGTTGTCCGTCCCGGGTGTGCTGCCTTCGAACCACTTCGCTCTCTCTAGTAGAACCAGCATGCGTACGGCCAACGGCATTCCCTTGGTGCTTTGGCGCCCATGCCCATCCGGCATGTGTTCTGCTGCAACAATCCTGCAGCGTGATTGCACCGCGTGTAGCATGGAGCTGTCTTGGTTGCGTTGCATGCCCACTGATGATCGACCCATCCATTCAAGCAACACTTGAAGGCAGGGCGTGGTTGCACAATACTTGACGTGTTCGAAGGAATCCGCCCCCTGTGCCCCAAGGGGTCTGTTTGACTCATTTCACCACGTCGGACCGTTGGGACGCCTAGGTCTGCTTTCCGAAGGATCCACTGCCTACCTTTGAGCAGGAGTGGCAACGGCTGAGCTTCAGCGAGTGATGGGCGGAGCAAGACTGCACCAAATAGCTCTCTCGAGATCCGCTTAAAGTGCCTGTAGCTGTACATGTACGAAGCTGGGGGCTCGACATCGGTTGCCGTGGAGGCGAATTCATTCACCGCTTGTTGCACCGCAGGCCACATAAAATCGTAATCGTCACCCACGAGAAATCCGCCGGCCGGCAGAAGATCCCAGGCAGACCGTATCTCAAACCCGGTCTCGGGATACTCGTGGGCCGCATCGAGATAGATGACATGAGGCCTGTGGATCCGATCTGCACTGGCGAGCTGGGCGAGATACTTTAGACCGTTCACTGAAGACATGCGCACCGGCAAGATTCGGTGCGAGAAGCCGCTTGCGTGAACGTTGGCGAGGAACTGCTCAAACAGGCGCGGCTCGCCGTCGATTCCTCGTGGCCCGAGCCACTTTCCTTTATCATGCCACATTCCAACATCGCCGAGCCAAGTATCAACGCATACGATCGTCGTGTTGCGCCCATGGTTCTGTGCCGCACGAGCCCACTCGATTGCGCTGTTGCCAATGAACGACCCTACCTCCAAAATGTAGCTGTCTTCAGGCACGCCAGACGCAAGAGCTTCAGATAGCGCATGTTCCTCAGAGAGAGCCGAGAACTTGTACCACATCGCGGCCGAGGTGGATTGGTTATGCTCTGCGAATGGCCGATAGCCTTGGCCGAGGATACGATCTGCAAGAAGCTCGTAGTTTTGTGACAGCTGTGGTTGCAGCTGCTGCATAGGAATCACTGAAGTCCGACTTGGACTCGGACGAAATGGATTTCTGACACAGGGCCCCGGAGGGAGTGAGTGGTGATGAGGTAAGTGTGAGCGAGGAGTGAGACAAAGGGGGTGTTTCCCACACGGAGAGGTCGCCCTAGGAATCTCCGTGTGGAGTACAATTGTACATGTAGCAGCTTGCGAGCGGCGTGAGGTCGCTCCAGGGTTTTTTCCCGAATTTATATATACTTTGTGGCCTAGAGACACATTCCTTTTCCGGATTTAGTTTTCGACCTCAAGCACTGCGGAGCTTCCGCAACATGTCGCGCATACGCTCCGGCGGCGTAGACGAGACGCCAGCTCTTAGCAAGGCGAAGGAGTCCAGAGAAAAGAAGCCTTGGTACCTCGCCAAGTCGGCCGCCGATTGCCGCCCGCCGCTGCCATGTGAGGCGGGTCAGCCTTCCTTCTCGACTATGCTCGAGTACCGCACACGCTGGTCGGCTGCGGCCAAGCGGCTCCTGCCGATGCTGCCGCCCTTCTCGGCGTTGTCACTCGCGGCCGAGCGCAGCGACGGCTTGCGCGAGACAGATGCGCGGCAGATCGATACTGACCTCGCCCGTTCGCACGTCGACGGCCTGCAGCTCGCTGAGGCCGACCTGCCACTGCACCGAGCGAGCCTGCGTCGCGTGCTGCGCGCCTGGTGCGTGCTGCGGCCCGACTGGGGCTACTCGCAAGCCATGAACTTCGTTGCAGCCGTGATGCTGGCCGTCGCGGGGCACGACGAGCCGACGGCCCTCCTGCTCTTCGCCGGGCTGATCGCGCGGCTGCCGCCTGACTTCTACGCCGAGTCGCCGCCCCTTCGCGGCTTTCAGGTCGAGGTGGCCGCGATCTTCGCGCTGCTCGAGGATCGAGGAGCCGAGCTGCTCGATCTCTCGGACGGCGTCGTGCGCGAGGTGCTGCCTTTGGTGGCCTGCAAGTGGTTTCTCAACATGTTCGTGGACACGCTACCACTCGCCTCTCTGCTGGCCGTTTGGGATCTCATGCTCACGCTCCCCCCCCAGCCCGCTGTTGCCGCCGCTCCCGCCGAGGAGGCTGCCGAGCCGGCCATCGCAGAGGCCATCGCGGAGGGCGTCGCGAAAGGCGCGGCGCCACCCGAGGCAGTGCCATCAGCGGCAGCAGCCGAAGCCGTCGCAGTGTTGGCACCGCTCTCGCTGGTACCGCCCTCCGCGGCGGCGGCTTTCGAGCCCTCCGACGTCTTGCTACGCGTGTCGCTCGCCCTGTTGAGCGAGCATGAGGAGGCGCTGCTTACGTTGCTGCGCGAGCACGAGGTGGACGGCTTGGATGCGTCGACCGCCTATGCCGCCATGTTGGCCATCGGTGCGGACGCCTCGCCTGCTGCGATCATGGGCGCCGCCGCCGCGATGCCTTTGCCTCCCGGACTGGCGGAGGGGCTGCGTGCCGTCTGCCGCGCGACGCTCGAGGCGGCAGACGACGTGGAAGTGATCACGCCGGTACGCGCGCGTGCACAGCACATGCTGCTACGGCTCGATGAGCTTCAACGTCTCAAGAAGGCCATCGCGCTCGCTGCGCTGCACCCGGGCGCCCTACCGGTCGCACTCCGGCCGAGCCACGGAAACAGCACCGCACGGACGGACCATAGCAGCGGCGAATACGCTACGGGCGCTGCCTCGGGCGCCGCTGCAAGCCTCCCTGGCACGGCCGATGGCGCTGTCTCGGGCGCACCGCCGGGGGTGAGCCACGAGGGCGCTGTCTCGGGCGCACCGCCGGGGGTGAGCAGCCACCAAACGGTCGAGGGCGAGGGCGACAGTGGCCATGGCGGCGGGAGCAGCAGCAGTAGCGGCAGCGGCAGCGGCAGCGGCAGCGGCAGCGGCACGGTCCTCCCCTCGGTGGGGAGCGGCGACCACTTATTTCGCCAGAAGAGCAGCGGCGGTAGCGGGCTTGATCGAACGCTGTTTGCCTCGGTGCTCCTTAGGGAAGCGCCCCAGCTCAAGGAGGTTGGGATGCGCTTGTATGAGGCCCTGGCCATGCACGGTGACGAGCCCCTGCCAAAGGTTCCCTGGCGCGAGCTCGCGGCCGCCCTGGCGACGGCGCTGCGTGGCTCGCTCACGGAGCGTCTGCACTTCGTGTTCGAATGCTTCGACCCCGAGGGTACGGGTCACATAGACGTACCCAACCTGATGGCGATGGCTTCGATGCTCTTCAAGCTCAGGCTTCTCGATCCAACGGCGGCAGATCGGCCGTTAACCTCCTCAATGTACCGCCGACGCCGGGCTCGCCGACGCCGACCGCCCTCGCTCGGCCAGCCAGCGGCGCCGTCCCGAGCGCGCGGCGCCTCGATGCTGCCCGAGCCGCCTGCCGCGATGCCCTCAACGCCGGCCGCCGGCGCTGCCAATGAGCACGCAGCCAGTGGTGCAGATGGGACAGCGGCAAGCACGGCATGGCGACAAACAGAGCGGGGCGAGGCCGCCAGCGAAGGCGACGCCGACGTGGGCGGCGAAGTAGTATGCGGCGGCGCGGTGTTTGAACCTCGCACGAGGGCATCCCAGCCAACGCTCACGTTTCATTCTGAGTCGGACGGGCGTGGCACTTTCGATTCGGATGGGCGTGGTACGTGCGAGCGCGGCACATACGACGACGGGCGCGACACCTACGACCGAAGCTACGTGACCGACACGTATGACCCGCGCCTCTCGGTAGCTTCGGTCACGGAGGTTTCCTCTGCGCGGCGTGGCTGGTCTCTCTCGCCGTCGGACAGTCAGAGCTGTGGAGTCTCGCCTATGTGCCGCTCGACTGCGCCGGTGACGACTGTCCAGACGTCGCCCGCCCAGCGCACGCTCACGAGCCCGCGCAATTGGTCTACGGAGGCCAGCCTACTCGCGACGATGACGCCCGGCAGCGTGGGCATCGCCAGCGGCCGCGGCGGCGGCGGACGCCATCTCGATGGTCGCGGCGCTGAGGACTCGCGCGAGGTGTCGAGCGTGCCGCGGCTGCGGCGCGTCGCAACAGTGTGCGGTGGCGATCGCTTCGAGTTCGTGCAGAAGCAAGTGAATGAGTTCCTGCAGCTGCTGCTCATTATGGACGTGTGCCGCTCCGGCCGCCTTTCATATGCCGAGTGGGTGCGGGGCGTGCTCTCGTTGCCCGAAGTGCTCGTTTGCTTCCAGCTTGCCATCCCGCCGCCAAACGGCAGTGCCCTCCCCGGCTCGTCCTCGAACTGCCGCGGCCGTTACGCCAACCATGCCGCTAGCTCGCCCTTCACCAACCACCCGCCGGCCGCTTCTGCCGACGGCTCCGCGCACCACAGCGCTGGCTTGGTCCTTGTCGGCTTTGGCTCGCAGCGCGCGCCAGTTGACCACCCGGTCGCCAACGGCTCCGCGCTCGCGGCGGCCGCCACCGTAGTCGCCGCCGCCGCCTCTGCGAGCGAGCGCGCATCGCGAATGACCGAATCGCTCACGAGTGTGCACACGTCGCTCTGGCTGCGGAGCATGCGAGCGCTATTCGCCAACCTGGGCTGCGGCGCCTCCTAGAGACACACCGACCCGTGCGACGCATGCGGCCGCGATTCGTCGTGAACAGATGTTACACTCTACTCGTACTTTGATCCCACCAGGCGCGCGGGCACCACCTCCTTCAGGCGCACTCAACACATTAGTCACGCCATGTACTTCTATGTATTACTGTGTGTCCCGTGTGAGTCCCGGCTCCCCCCGGTGTCTTTTTCCTGGTACTCCCCTTCGCGTCCGGGTGTTGGGTTTGTCAAAACATATGGAGACCAAGGGAACGCGCCCTTCGTGTAAGGGAAAGTGCAACCGCACAGTGGTGTGAACATGGGGGCACTTGCAGAGGCAAGTGCGAGTGACAAGGCCGCTAACAGCGCAGGCCGCGTCTCTCCCTAACTTGTAAGTTGTGTACTCCGTCGGATCGGGGGTTCCGTGGGTGTCGCGATCGAGGCGACTCCACTGCGTATTGACCGCGGTGCGCTGCGCTATTGACGCGCTTGGTCAGTGTGATCAAAGAGGTTTCCGTTAGTCTTTCACGCCCTTTCTGACTTCCCAAAATCGAAGGTCTTGGTCATGGAGGCGGTTTGGAGCGCATCCGCGCGCGGGCAGCAGCCGCGGGAGAAGACGTCACGGCAGGCCTTCCAGCAGCATCGGATCGCGCTCCGTGCCGCCAAGGCCGAGGCCAAAGCCCTCGCTCGGCAGCAAGGCGTCGAGCATTCGTTTGACGAGCTTCTTACCGAAGAGGGAATCTCGCTTGGGCCGCCGCCATTCTCGATGGCGCAGGTGTCTTCTCTACTCGGCCACATGCCAGGCGAGCAACCTGCCGAGAAAATTTCTCCTTCACGACTTGCACTGTTGCAAGCCTATGACGCCTGCCACGAGCGCTTTGGAGGTTTTGACGAGCCATGCATGCTTCAGCGCCTCTGGCCCCAGGATACATTTGACGAGGACGTACGTAGCTCGGCCACGGTTCACATCTATAGGGCGTATACGGGCGACACTACAAGTCGTTTCGAAGACCTGGTTGAGGAGGCCTCAGCGATTGCATGGCGACGCGATGCACACCCAACTGAGAGCATCCCGTTTCTGTACAGCGCCTGGCAGGTTCAACCGCCAACGTCTGCGGCTGAGTATGCGCGGTGGCTCCGTGAGCCGCCACTGTCGGTCGGCGACAGAGACGTCCTGATAGCACCATCAATCGCCACTGGTGACTGGACTCAGTTCAGCCATCGCAGGTCAGATCAAGTGGCTACACAGGTGGTCGAGCAGGTCCCTGCTTTCTACGCGCCTGAAGACGACTTTGATGCCAAGGGCACATCGATCAAAAGGCACACCGCTAATCGTGGCCTAGCGACAGCATCCTACCGATCGAGCAGCCCTGCCCACCCGGCGTCGGTCTTTCAGCGGCGTCGCTGGGAAAAGCTGCCAACCGACGAAAGTCGCGTGGGCCCTGGCGAATACGACGATTGGGACGGCAAGTATCACAAGACGATCGCGAGGGGTGTTCACGACCCGTGGCCGGCAGCGCAGGCCAGACGTAGTCCTGCTCGCCGCTCTGCTACTTTTGCCAGTGCAACTGGGCGCTCTTCAGGCGTGCTTGATGGCGGGCCGGCACACTTGAACGTCACCATGGGGGGCGGTCCGCGCCGCACACTGCGAAAAGTCACCGATCGCCTGTCGAGTGTCACGTATGGCCGATTGCGCGAGGCGTTTGACCTATTCGACGCGGCAGGTAGTGGCTTCCTTGACTACGATCGGTTGCTTCGCGCCCTTGCACACTGCGGCGTCCAGGCAGGTTCGAATGACATGGTTCGAAGGACCAAAATCATCCTCGACATGCACCTGGAACAGACTTCGAACAGATTGGACTTTGAGGGATTCGCTGCGCTCGCGGCCGATCTCGTTGGCGGCATCACAAAGCTAAACGGCGGGCTACCAGCGCCCGCAACCAGCCCACGCGTGCGACGGTCACGAACATCGCCTCGCGAATTCGGCGCAGTCGCGCCCCAGGTGGCACGCACCTTTCATCACTTTGACGCGAACAAGAGCGGCTTTCTCGGCTACCGCGAGCTACGAAATGCGCTGCGTCACTATGGGTTGAGCGATGCGACGATCCGGGATGCGCAGTCGGTGGTGCGCCGGTACGACGACACGCCCGACGGCAGGCTCGATCTGAACGAGTTTGCCGATCTTGTGCGTGACCTCGAGGCAGGCTTCGTCCGGAGCGATGCGGTGCCTCCCAGGATTGCCCGCACCTTTTATCACTTTGACGCGAACAAGAGCGGCTTTCTCGGCTACCGCGAGCTTCGGGACGCGCTTCGTCACTATGGGTTGAGCGATGCGACGATCCGGGATGCGCAGTCGGTGGTGCGCCGGTACGACGAGACGCCCGACGGCAGGCTCGATCTGAACGAGTTCGCCGAGCTTGTGCGTGACCTCGAGGCAGGCGTCGTCCGGAGCGATGCGGTGCCGCCCGGCGTGGCCCGCACCTTTTATCACTTTGACGCGAACAAGAGCGGCTTTCTCGGCTACCGCGAGCTTCGGGACGCGCTTCGTCACTATGGGTTGAGCGATGCGACGATCCGGGATGCGCAGTCGGTGGTGCGCCGGTACGACGAGACGCCCGACGGCAGGCTCGATCTGAACGAGTTCGCTGAGCTTGTGCGTGACCTCGAGGCAGGCGTCGTCCGGAGCGATGCGGTGCCTCCAAAGGTGGCCCGCACCTTTTATCACTTTGACGCGAACAAGAGCGGCTTTCTCGGCTACCGCGAGCTACGAAATGCGCTGCGTCACTTTGGCTTCAGCGATGTGACGCTCAGAGAGGCGCAGTCGGTGGTGCGCCGGTACGACGAGACGCCCGACGGCAGGCTCGATCTGAACGAGTTTGCTCAGCTTGTGCGTGACCTCGAGGCAGGCGTCGTCCGGAGCGATGCGGTGCCTCCAAAGGTGGCCCGCACCTTTTATCACTTTGACGCGAACAAGAGCGGCTTTCTCGGCTACCGCGAGCTACGAAATGCGCTGCGTCACTTTGGCTTCAGCGATGTGACGCTCAGAGAGGCGCAGTCGGTGGTGCGCCGGTACGACGAGACGCCCGACGGCAGGCTCGATCTGAACGAGTTTGCTCAGCTTGTGCGTGACCTCGAGGCAGGCGTCGTCCGAAGCGATGCGGTCTCACCGTCCCCAAATCCTATCTCTCCATACAGTGGTCGCTATACTTCGCCCGGAGCGCCTGAACACCGCTGGGCGAGGCATATGCAACGAAAGCTTGATGAGGCAGATGATCGGTGGCGATTGCTTTCGGGAGTTCGTTCAGAGATGCAGGCGGTACGACTCGAAGCGCAAGAGCTCACCGATCATGCAACGATGGCTCTGTCCCACATCGAGCTGAAGCGCCGGGAGGCAGAGGAGCGCGCATTAGCTGCAGAGAAAGAAAGTGCAGATTCCCAGGCGCGCATCCGAGACGCCGAGCGCCTGGCAGAATTCGCGTCTGCTGCGTGGAAGAACACCGAGGCAAGGCTAGTCGCCAAAGAGAAGCAGGCTGCAACCGAGAGGAAGAGATTGTTACAGGAGGCTGCCGATCTAAAGCGCGACGCCCATCGAATCATCAGCGGCCGCAGCTCAACGTCACCGTTTCTACGTCCGCCTCAGATTGTGACGCCGCTTTCGGAGGCGCCGCAGTACCACTCACTATCCACTTTCGCTGAGCCCTCTTCGGTGACACGTGCTTTTTACCACTTTGACGCGAACAAGAGCGGCTTTCTCGGCTACCGCGAGCTTCGGGACGCGCTGCGTCACTATGGGTTGAGCGATGCGACGATCCGGGATGCGCAGTCGGTGTTGCGCCGGTACGACGACACGCCCGACGGCAGGCTCGATCTGAACGAGTTTGCTGAGCTTGTGCGTGACCTCGAGGCAGGCGTCATCCGAAGTCCTGTGGCGCCACTGGGTGGCGTGACTGCAGGCTGGACGCCACCTGACGAACGGTCGTCAGCATCGCCATTGGTACCGATGCCGCATGGCAGTCCTGCTGTCAGCTCGCACGTGCGCCAGGCGTTCGCTCGCTTTCAGCAGAATGGGCTGATTAGCAAGCCAGACCTAGTGGCGGCGCTCTCGCAGTATGGGCTGTCTATTACGGAGGAAGAGGTTCGGGCGATCAGTATTGCGTACGGTGAGCAGTCGTCTGGCTTGAACGTCTATGAATTCGCTGCACTCGTGAGCGATGTCGAATTTGGGTTGTCATCCTCGCTCAGAGCCCCGGGGGCAACCAGTGCCAAATCAAAGCTCTACGGTGCGTCGCCACCGCAGCAACGGCCTGTGCAGTCCCTGCCGCGCCCATCCCAACCGGAATCACAGATTGCGGCAACGCAAATGCGACGCCCAACGGCCACCGAGACAAAATACCCAATGAACACTCAGGCTGTCGAAAGCTCGGCCGTGCGGGCACCAATGAGCAGCGCCCCCGACTGGTGGCAAACCCGTCGATGGTGTCTGTGCTTCTGCCCAGATGTGCTCCCAGATTCTGTCGTAGTACGTGACCTGCTCCGCAAGGACCCGTTGTAGAAGATTGTAGTCGGCTCGCGAACGGATGCTCTTTAATTGAGTCGGACTCTAGTCATGCAGAGTAGCAGAGTGGCCTCTGGCGCAACAGACGAGCCCTGCGCACGGACGCTCACTCGTTCATTAGGAACGGAACGATACACCGAGCCCAGACCGAGCCGGTAACTCTACGCCTCTACGCGGGGCTTGATCGGCATTGATACGGTACGTGCAGTATGCTCGGGCTGTTCTAGGACGTCTAGCGTTCTACTTCTGTCTGGTCACTGGTGAAAGAGCTAGCAATCAAGCCAAGCGACCCGACCAATAGTGCGCCTCTCTCGGACGCCTGCGTCCTGCTGGTGTTGTAGCTGTCGGGCAGGGGAAACTGACTGCTGCTGCTGTGAAAACACAAACGCGCACACACTCATAGCCTACTACTGTCCGTTAAAAGTATAAAAGAACAGGCCGTTGAAAAAACCTTCTGGACACAAGATTTTGAGAAAGACACGTCATCCAAACTCTCGATTTCCACGATGGTGACGTCTCCTCGGCGACCGCTGCGCTGCCTGAGCGCACACCTTTTCCTGATCAAACCGCCACACACTAGCTAATGCTGTGCTCCTCACTGCCGCAGGCCGCTCGCCGTCTAATCCCGTTGCTCGACCGTGTGCTGGTACAGAGCACCGCCTGAACGCCAATCGCAGATGGGCCACGCTGATGACCATGCTGACCAGTGCTGCGCTCGTCCTTCGATGACACTGCAGGTTAAGCGCATTGAACCGCCGACCAAGTCCATTGGCGGCGTGTTGCTGCCCGAGAGCACAAAGACCAAGCTTAACGAGGGCATTGTCATCGCTACGGGACCGGGCAAGCGCGACAAGGATGGTAGTTTGCTGCCGATGGGCGTCAAGATCGATGACAAAGTGCTGCTGCCGCAGTACGGCGGGAGTGATGTCACAATCGCCGACGAAGAGTACGTTCTCTTCCGCGATGACGACATCATGGGCGTTCTCAAAGATTGAGATGGTGAATGGTGCATTCATAGGTCCCACAGGATAGGGTGAAGCCGGCAGCCGCAGATTGGGCCTCGCGCAAGTCGCAATCAGCAGCAACGAGCCCGATGGGCGCGCTGGCGAGATCAGTCAAGCGCGTGTGCCGTGCTGGGATCAGACATCTCGAGCGTGTCTGCCAGCGAAGTCGCTCTCCAGCTAGGCAGCGTGTGTGGGCATCGCTATTTCGGCGAGGTCGACGCGCAAGGTCAAGTAGTTGTATCGTACTTAGTACATGCCTCTCAAAGAACCTTAGGCATCTGCATCGATCGTTTTTTGCATTTACTTTCCCGGGGTTCCGGCTGGCCCTGCTCATCGTGCGCGGCCAAAGTGCCTCTGACTCGCCGCCGGCTGCGCAATCGCGGCTGCGGCGGCACGGGGGACGGTAGAGAGGGACCATCGCTGCGAGGGCGCGGTTCGTACGCGGTCCGCCGGTTGCGTGTAGTCGCGATACGGTATGCTCCACTCTCGCATGCTCCCAACGCATGCTCCCAACGCAACTTGACGCAACGCGCAAAACGCCAAGCTGGGCACCTAAAACTTGACAAGAAAAGGCTGCAAGAAAAGGCATGGTGTGATGAGCCCCGAGTCCTGAGGCGAGCTGACCAGCCGATCTTCAGCCGCTGTCGTGGAAAAATGGCCAAGGGAAAGCAAAAGGATAAGCCGAGCGTAAAGGAGGAGCGTAAAGCGCGCAAGACGGAGGTCAATCGTACTCGCGACAAGGGCAAGCACCGCCGCGGCGAGTTGGACTCCGCGTCCCTTGCATCGTTCACAAACATGCTGCGGCAGGATGGATACGAGCTGGTCGAGGTGCAGCGCGACGGCAACTGCTTTTTCAGGTCGCTCGCAGATCAGCTGGAGAACAATGAGAATGCTCACGACAGCTACCGCCAGCGCATCTGCACGCATCTCAAGGCACACGAGGCAGAATTCTCTCCCTTCATGTCGTTTGGCGAGTCTGAGGAGTCTGAGGATAAGGACTTTGAGTCGTACGTCGAGCGTATGGGTGCCGACGGCGAGTGGGCAGGCCAGGTGGAGCTCATTGCCGCAGCGCAGGCGCTGCGTGTCAACATCATTGTACATCAGCTCGAGCACCCATCGTATCGTATCGACTGTGCTTCAGGCGATCCAGCCGCGCGTAAGGAGGCGAAGCCGCTGCGGGAAATCCACATATCTTACCACGACGGCGAGCATTACAATTCGGTGCACAGCAAAGCGGCCCCACGGCCGGTTGGCGCCAAGAATGCCAAGGGCGGCAGCAAGGGCGGCAGCAAGGGCGGCAGCGAGGGCGAGCCCGCGGTCGACGCGACCGGCGCGGCCGACGACGGAGGTAAGTCAGCCAAATCTGCGCAGGTGGACAAGCTCGCGAGCGCTCTGGACGCTGTCGACATTTCAGACAAGGTCGCCGCGAATGGTCATGGCGTGCCTTCAGCTGCTGATGGCGATGAAGACGATGCAGGTGCTGCGGCAATGGAGAAGGACGTCGGTGCTGATGAGGACACTAAAAGGGCCGCGCCGGCCGCGCCGCCGATGTCCGGTATAGAGAAGGCGCGTGACGCCAAGGCGCGCAAGAAGGAGGAGAAGCGCGCGAGGAAGGAGCAGCGACACCGCGAAGCCGTCGCGGCGGCACAGGGCGCCGTTGAGGACGACTCGGCAGACGGGGACAATACCGCCTCCGAACGAACATCAATTAGTAACAGCATAATAACCTTGTAGCCGACCCTCGGACATTAAGGCGCAAAAGCGCGCGCCATGCGGCATGTGCGAATCACAATATGCATGTGAGACGCTTTGGAAATGAACTTTTTGGAAATCTTGATGCTCGCCTCTGGCGACACATTTAACCGGCCCCCGGGGGGGGGCTGATGAGCCGGGGCTCAATCGAGCAGGTCGTCGTCTACGGTGATCGGCTTGTCCTCTGCGGACATCGCCTCAGCAGCCTCGCGTGCGGCCATGCGCACCGACTCTTGCTCAGCCTTCCTCTGCGCAAGCTCGGCGTCGGAGATCTTCTCATAGCGCGCGAGGCCCTGAGCCTTGAGCACGCTGCGCGCCTCCCGGTCGATGCTGTCTGCAAAGGCGCAAATGTGCCCCGACGAAGACATGTACAGCTTCGAAAAGTCCTCCACCGCGTGCTTGCTCTCGGCGTCAATCGTGGTGCCACGTGCAACTGTCGCCGTCTCGACGTGCCTGTGCTCACCCTGGCGCAGCGAGGTGGCGATCTCGTGCATGCGCCCGTATGACCACTCTCGCGAGTTTTGGGACCAAAGGAAGAGAAGCTTGGCCTTGGTGGCCGCTTCGCGCAGCAGAGCCCACGCGATGCCCGGGTTGAAGTCGCTCACGAAGAAGTGGTGATCCATATTGAACTCGCACCCCCTTGCATCCTCGAGCACGTCTAGGTGATGCAAGCGGTTGACAAAGGTGATCGAGAGGTATTTGCCGTCCTCCTGCAGCTGGAGCTTGTCGTTGAGGAAGGAGGCGGTTGCAAGTTGGTTGGCAAAGTGCGCCGCCTGGTACGGGTAGAAGTTGAGCCTGTCCTTCGGCCACTCCGGATCGAAATCCCACAGAACGAGCCCCGCACACCGGCCAGGGTGGCGTGCAGCGTACGCCGTCGCGATCGCTGCACCCATCCCTCTGCCCAAGAGGACCCATGGACGTGTCCATGCGCCGCCCCAATCGCGTCCGTTCAGGCTGAGCCTCACCACGAGCTCATGCACGTCCTCGACGAGGAACTCGATGCCGTATTGTCGCCTGGGCGGGCGAGGGTCGTCTCGCCATCAGAGGCAATCAGAGGCAATCAGAGGACATCAGAGGCAACCAGGCTCACCTTGGCGAATGAGTCGTCTCGCCATGGCCTCGCACATCTACAGAGAGGACGCGGTACTTGTCGGCGAGGGGGCGCGCGATCTCGTCAAAGTCGTGGCAGCAACCACAGATGTCATGCAGCAGCACGATTGGCGGTGCCGCCTCGTCACCCCACTCGAGGTAGTTGAGCTGCGGTGTCGCAACAAGCAACGGCGCGATGATAGTGAGAGCAGTCGCAGATGCTTCACGAAAAGGTTCATCGAGCTCCGCGCAGTGTGAGCTCACCACGATGCCCGATGGCAGCAGCATCGTCTTCTTTTTGCCGCCGAGGCCGCCGCCATCGTGGTGGCCGAAGAATTTGCGGTTGTGCATCACCACTCGAATGTCTTCACAGAATTGCATGTTGGTCTCGGGCGTGATCTTCACAATGCCCGTGTTGTACAGGTTGCAGTGCGATCGCGAGAATTCAACTGAGAACGTGTACGCCTCTTCGGGGCAGTCGATCTCGGCGATGCGCGGGTCCACCGTTTCGTCTGCGCAGCACAGATCACATCAGGGAAGCGAAACATGATGGCCGTTGTGCAGCCAGCACTCACCGTCATCATCGGCGAGATCGTACGTTTCAGCTGGCAAGAACGCGTCATCGGGTAGCGCGTTGGCCTTCTTACGCTGCGTCGACTTGTTTGGCGGCGGAGCCTCGGTCAGGAACCCTTTCCTCCACTCCATGGACGCCTGCGATAGACACAGGGAGGCAGATGTTCTGCATGTTTGCTGCGGAATTTGTCGTCATTTGAGCATTGCCCGAGCGTCCTCTGGCGCCTCTTCCTTAGGGGCGTGTGTAGTGGATGAGCAGGATCCAGGGAGATTAGTCCAAATAAGAGTCGAGAGATCCTATTATTTTATACAGCGAACTTCAGCGGAGCAGGAATGACCTGCGAGAATCTTTATGTTTACCGGTAACAATGTCTGAGCCAACCGCCGCCCCGCCGCCATGCGACACTCCGAGGGATGATGCGGGGCTTTTCCTGGACGCTCGGCGTCCTCGTATCGCTCCGTGGACCTCAATATACACACGAAAGAACCAGACACATCGGCCGCGAATACGAGCAGCACGATTGATTACAAGCCTGCAGAATCCAGAGACTGACAACTCGTACACAGGTGGAAGGCAACGAAGTGGTGCAAAGACGAGGGATATGCGAAGAGCACAGCGACCGGACACACGACGCAAGAAGCGCATCGATCGAACCGAGCCGGCCCGCACACATAGACAACAAGCGCGCAAAGAGCCAGGGCACATGCAAATGCACAAACAGGCGCACAAGAACAGCTTGATCTTGTGGAAGAGGGACAGACCAGGGAGTGCGCGACAGAGGGACGCAGCGCAATCGCACAGCACGGTTGCGCAACGCGCAGCACCGACGCGGGAGCAACTGGGAGTGGAGGACAGACCGGAAGAGAGGAGCGATGGAGAGGGCCAGAGTGACGGCATAGTAAAGAAACACGTAGCGTACAATAGGAAATACAGGCTGCAAACAGAACACACACAACAGCGGCGTGAGCAGCCAGTACGACACGCGCACCACATGGTGCAGGCGCACCAAGACAAGCACGAGAAGGCAAGCCTAGAGCAGCGGCAGGTAGGAACGCCACATAGGGACAAGCAGAAGCACATAACGGGGAACGTGACACAAAAGGGTGCGAATAAGCACGGACACAAGTACACAGACACGGTGACACCCCACCCAAGAACGGGGACCCCAGAGGGCGAGCACAGAGAGCGAGGGCGAACCCGAACGCGCCCAGTGGTGCAATATGAGTTCGACAGCACGCTCGGATACCCCGGGGAGGGACCGGAACATAATGAAGGGGGAGCATGGGTCGCAGTGAATGTAGCCGGCGTACATGTGAGCGTGAGTAGGGAGGCGAGGGACGTGGAGGTGGGGGAGGCGGGAGGCGCGCTGATACATGATTACACGGACAAGCTGTGGGAATTAGTGCAGGTGTTCAGAGGGTCGAACGCCGCGGTCATGGTACTGGCGGACACGCATGCGCAAGCCGAAGAGGCGGAAGTTATCAAGTCCATGCTAGTAGAACAGGGCATCGAAGTTACGTACACGCCGGCAATGATAACTGACACTGGTCACACAACGGCGGGGGTTATGATGTGGACAAACCCTAACGTGCTCGAGGTACGTAACCAAACAGAGATCATCGGGGGGAGAATACTAAGGATAGGAGTCGAGGACATAGCGACTGAGGAGGAGTGGGCAGTGTACGGCGTGTACATGCCGGTACGAGGGGCGCACGACACGGCCCAAGACGTTGAGGAGACATGGAGCGCACTGCGAAAGCAGGTCAACGAGGAGACAGTGGTGAGAACGGCAGTGGGGGGGGATCTCAATGCGGAAACGCATGAATGGCGACAGGAACGCAACGCCAGGCGCACACCGTCGGACGCTCACCTGGACGAGATGATGGAGGAGAGCGAACTGACGGCCCTGGCAGAGGGCAGCACCCATCGAAGCGGCACGCAGATTGACAATTGGCTGATGACGCCGGCCGCGGCCCGAGAGATGGGGGCGTGCTGGGTGCTGCCCGGAGTCTGTGGCAAGGATCACGACATGGTGGTGGTGAGAAGGAGCAAGGCGGGGCAGGAGCAGGGGGAACGACGCCCCATGAACAGCGCGGCCAAAGCGTTCTTCCCTGAGAGCAAGGACAAGGCGGAGATACAAAAGATAAAGGCGTACGCGGAGGAGGCGGAGCGCCTGTATCTCGAAGGGGGGGGGAAGCTCGGAGAGGAGCACGAGGGTGAGAATGCAGAGGCGGAGGACATAGATTGGGCCGAGGAGCTACGCACCTTCCAAAGAGCATGCACGGCAGCAGCGGAGGGACAGGTCCAGAAGGGTGCGGCGCCGAGACGGAAGAGGACCAAGGAGGAGAAGAGAGCTCGCATCGGGAAATGGAACCGCATCTCCAGGGACGCGACGAGATGGAACGGGCGACTGAACCCCAAGAAGGGTGGATGGCAGGCGACCACGTTCGCGGCGGAGCCCAGGATTGCCTGCGACGAGGGGGTGCGGAAAGCGCTGCGTGAGCACACAGGGCTCAAGGCGGCGGTGCTCGAGGTGTGCCAGAGAGAGCTCGATAAAGCGGTCGAAGCCTTTGAAGACGTCGACGG
>Ga0210239_101566_pt1 | contig 16466 bp, 9 predicted proteins | sample ChrtobMetP5a_0mM_FD_155451 | JGI IMG/M metagenome (GOLD analysis project Ga0210239, IMG submission 155451) | Chrysochromulina tobin associated microbial communities from unialgal haptophyte culture, Seattle, Washington, United States - P5a_0mM | ecosystem: Host-associated > Algae > Haptophytes >... | reverse complement strand
GCGCGGGTAAGTAAAGGATGGACCCCTGCACGGGCGCGGCCTCCAGAGGAAACGGAATCGGCGGGCCCACGCCCGCGGGCGGCAGCGCGCGCCCCGGCCCAGAAGCCACCGATGGCGATGCAAACAAATCCAGCTGCGGAGGGCCGCGACTCTGCGTCCGCTGGCGGGTCCGACGCGCCGGCCCCGCGAGGTCGGCGTCGGGAGAAGCAGCCGGCTCCTTGCCCGCTCGGCGCATCGCGCTCGACGTGCGCACACGGCCGACGAAGAGGCGCGGCTGCGGGGCGGCGGCGCAGCGACACGACGGCGGCCACCGCAGAGGTTCCAATTTGGGAAGACTACCCAATTAGCAAGGTGGGTGTCGTCACGAACTTCGAGAGGGGATCTCAACCTCGGGGGTTGTGTCGCCGTTACGTTGGAACTTTTACAAATTTGGGAACGAAAACCTTGCTCCCAAATTGGGTAGCTTTCTGCTGCACCCCGTGTTGGGAAGGATGCCGACATGCGACGCGGCGTCGGTGCCGCCAACGCCAACGGAGGTCGCCGTCCCGCTGTCGCCGCTCCCCGACGGAGTACAAGGAGCCGGAGCATTCGTGGTCCTCGAGATCGGCGCGGCCGACTTTGTGCCGGGACGCGCGCCAAGGCTCTCGAAGACCATCGCCTACTCGCTGCAAAATCAGTGGCCACCCGACACCGCGAAGCCCAAGTCGGAGAACTACAGCGCGGCGCTCGTGAAGCGCTTCTTGAAGCGGCTGACAAGGCCGCGCTCCAACGACGGCTACGCCCTACAACGCATCGGGCTCATCGTCCTGTCCGAGGCGCACGCAGCCACGCTCGGGGCCACCGACCGCACGCTCATCACGGACGCGAGCTACACGGAGTTCCTGAGCTACCTGCGCACGGTGGCGCGTCAGCTGGCGCACGAGTACTCGGGAACGGTCCATGAGCACGCCGTCGCGGCGTGGCACGCCCTGACGGCGCAGCCCGTCGAGCCGCTCGGCGTGGTGCGCCTCTACCACGCCGCGCGCCTGGCGGCGGCGGGCGCGGCGGGCGGCGGAGCAGACGCGGGCGACGCGCAGGACCCGGCGATCCTCGGCCAGATCGGCGAGTTTCTCGAGGTGTGCCGCCTCCGCGCGGAGCTGGGCACGACGGCGGTCATCAAATGGCTGAACAAGGACTTCGAGATGGGCCGGCCGTACGACATCCTGGTCGAGTACCCCAACCAGAACGGCGACGGCGGGTTCGAGGAGGTCGAGGTGGACGTCAAGGTGGCCGGCATCAAGGCCCATGAGGACCCGGCGCGCCCCCCCAAGAAGCCGAACTCCACGCGCGAGCTGAAGATCGAGATCCGCATCCCGGCCGACACGGTCGCCCTCTGGAGCGGCGGCGAAACGGCGGCGGGGGCCCGACGGCGGGTCCTCCACGTCGTCGTTCCGGCGATGAGCGCGCGGGCGTGAGCAATCAGGGGATGCGGCAGGCGGCTGCGGCGGCTCCGGCTGCTACGACGGCGAAGCCGCTGCCGGGAGCGGACGTGCGTGAGCACGCGAGGGTCGAGAGGGTGGACTGTGCGCAACCACGAGGCGATGGGGAAACCGTTGTGCCATGAGAGGCGGAATCAATGAGCCTGTGCGTGCCGTGCGCACACATGTCGGAGTGTATTCCGTATCGCGACACGATGCGTAATAGCGTCAAGATGAGCAAAAAAAGGTCAGCTAAGCAAAAAGGTCAGTACTATCCGCCCATGAATTCCTCGTCCATGTGCGGCATAAAAACTTGATGACAATGGCGACGCCAGGCTGAAAACGCCTGAGCTCCCGCCAGCTTGGGCAACTCGGGCTCGGCCTTCAACCGGTGGGACCAGCTCTTTCAGGCGCTCACGCGCCCAGAGGACCTGCGCGCTTACCTCGAGCAGATGGCGCCGCTCGAGCAGGGCCCGCGGCAGGGCGCGCTTCGCACGCGAAGCGAGCTGCTCACGGGCACGCTGCAGCTGGAGATCGCGCGCGCGCGACTGGGGTGATACGATATGTGCTCCCTCCGGAGACGCAGGAGTGCCCACGAGACACCATGGAGAAAAGCGCCTGAGCGGACTCGATCGATTCCGCGTGCGAAGGCGGCACAGTGCGCACGTGCAGCGATCGCACCGACGCACGTTGAGCACGAAGAGCGACGGAGCACGAGAGCGAAGAAGGACGACTTCATGACTACCAAGTGTGACTACCAAGTGTCGCAGCCTGCGAGGAAGGAGATGATCGATTCGCGCACAGGTGGTTCGACCACAACCTCTGGCCATTCTTGCAGATCGCAGCAGGGCCTCGAGTTGCGGTACAAGTTGCATGTTTGTGAGCGGTTCGAGCTGCCCTCGCCGCCGCTCGCTGATTCCATGATGAGCTGGAAGGTGTCGAGCGGCCAACGCGGCGGCATTGTGTACGAACGGTTGCGCAACGAGTCGGGTCCGCACGTGGCCGGCGGCACGTGGGGGGAGGGTGGGCAACCCGCAGCGGCACCGCGCCATTTCTTCATGGTCACGCAGGGTGGTCACGCTGGCACAAAGACCCAAGGCCAAGCGTCAGGGCCAAGCGTCGCGACACTCCGAGACGAATGAGAGAGTTGCATGATGGATGAGAGATTTGCAAGTCCCCCCAACCCCAAGAATTGCATGCAGGCCCGCATCAAAAACTCTTTAATACTCCACCATAAAAAGTTCGCCCCTGTGAATGTCGCGGACTTTTCACGGAAAGTCAACGGTCAGACCTTGACTCAAGAACCTGATGCAGTTGCCTTCCGCAATCGGGGTCGAGTTGGAACATGCCTTCATCTACCTCGGCCCAAGACAAGTCCTATGAGGCCAGGGCGTGGGCTGAGAAGCGCGCGATGGCCGTCAAGAAGGCTGAGGCGCTGCGCGAGCGCGCGCGCAAGGCCGCCGCCGAGAAGATGGCGCAGGCCGCTGCAATCAACGTCGACACACCCGTGCCTGAGTCGCCGCCAATCCCAGTTGAAGTTCCGCTCGAGCCCGAGTGCACACTGGTGCCGGCGCCCGAACCGCGCCACGACCAGCCCCTAGAATCGCCTCGCGCCACCCTCGGCCATCCTGAGGCGTGCACCTGCGCGGATTGCATGTGGCTCGACAGCCTCCGCACCGACCGGTCAAGCCGCCGCAGCAGCACAGGCGCGCCGCCTGCGCGTGTGGCCGCCGCAGTCCCGCCGCGACGCACTACGCAGCAAGCTTCTACCGGCCGTGTGGCCGCCGCCGCGCTCGCAACGTCTCCCGTTGTCCCGCTTACGCCTTCAGAGGCAGTTGTCACAGGTGGCCCACCGCCGCCAGCACCTGCCATCTCGCCCGCGCTCGAGCCGGAGCCGCGTGCGGCCCTCGGCGGCCGGCAGCGGCGGCACTGGAGAATGCCGAGCGACGGGCAGCTCTTCCTGCCAGTGACGGGTGCCTCGCCGGGAGCGCCATGCGTCCCTCGGGGTGAGGATTCGTTTGCGGTCGTGCCCGTCCATTCGACGGCGGGCGGGCGCGCGGCGGCGGCGCCATCGGGCGGGACCTTTTACGGCTGCGGCGAGGAGGTGGCGGAGGCGGGCGCGGGCGCGGAGGAGGAGGGGGGCGCTCAGCCAGCCTTCGGGGAGTACGGCGAGGAGGAGGAGGGCGAAGAGGGCGAGGAGGGCGAGGAGGAGGGTGAGTACGAGGGCGACGAGTACGAGGGCGACGCGTACGAGGGCGTGCCCGCTGGTGAGGGCTTGGAGGAGGAGGAGGAGGAGGTGTGCATGGAAGATGAGGAGGAGCAGCAGGAGGAAGGCGAGGAGTACTCCGACGAGGGGGGGGGCTCCGACGAGGGCGAGCTGCTCTTTGACGAATGGGTTGACCAGGAGGCTCGCGGCGAGGACGAGGAGGACGCTGAGACCGAGAACAAGGACGCACGCGCGGGATCGCCCGACGGAGGCAGCGTGACTGAGCGGCGGGTGCGCGGGCCGCTCACGCCGCCGCCGCAGGTTCTCCTACCAGCGTTGCAGATCTCGCCGGCGCGCGAGCCACGACCTGTCTCACGACGTCTCACGACGGGTGGGTTCGGAGGCGCGCTGCCGACCGCGATCGCCGCCACCAAGGGAATGGATCGTGTGCCAGCGGCCGAGGCGCCTGCCCCAAGGGCACTAGCGCCAGTAGTGGAGCGCCTGGCGCCGTCGCAGCCGTCCTCGGCTCGAGGATCGGGCCTCCCCGCCCCGGTGGCGAGCGCCCGAGACGTCAACGAGTTGGCGCGGCGGGCGGCCGCGGCGGCTGCGGCGGCGAGCGCGCTGCCGGTGTCTGCCTCGCTCTCAGCCCCGACGTCGCAGCCGCCGTCCCAGCAGTCGTCGACGCGAGACGTTGTCAAGCCGCCTGCTCGGGATGTGCGGCGTGGCCCCAGCGCCGCGGCCCTCCCCGTCGCCGCCTTTGCGCAGGTCGCGCCGCCGCCCGCGCCGCCGCCGCCCGCCGCCCCGCCGCCCGCCGCGCCCGCTGTCGCGCAGTCGCGCCTCGCATGCGCAGGTCCTGACTCGGAGGAGCAGCAGGCGGCGCGCGCCGCCGCTACGGCGGCGGCCTCGGCGGGTGCGCGCGCGGCGGCGGCCCTGGAAGTGCCTGATGACGACCCCATCACGCGTCAGAACATCGACAAGCGCCAGTGCCGCAAGGTGAACCGTGACTCATTCGTGGATGCCATCGACGAGTGGAGGCATGCCAACCCGTCAGATGCCAAGGAGACGTCCGTTGCGGCCGACGTGGAGAACGTGGCGCCGGGCGGCGCGTCGGCTGGCCAGTTAACGGCCACAGGGATGCCGCGTCGGCTGCGCGCGCTCGTGCGCAAGCGGCCTCTGTTTGCGCACGAGGAGCGTCGTGGTGAATTCGACGTGGTGAGCGTGCGCGCGCCAGGGCGCGTCGTGGTGCACAACTGCTGCATGCAGCCCGACTTGAAGCGCATGTTCCTGCGCCACGTGCAGTACGTGGTCTCGGAGGCCTTCGACGAGCACGTCGAGACGCCTGAGCTGTGCGAGAGGGGTGTGCACCCGCTCCTCGCCAATGTGCTCTCGGGCGGCTGCTCGACGCTATTCATGTACGGCCAGACGGGGAGCGGGAAGTCGCACACGATGGGCGGCATCGAGCAGTACACGAGCGAGGTGCTGCTGAGCGGCGCGGCGCCCGGGCAGGTGCTCGGACATTTGAGCTTCTTTGAGATTGCCGGCAGTCGCTGCCTCGAGCTGCTCGGCGACGCGCCAGGTCGCGAACTGCCACTGCAGACCAGCACCGACGGTCGGGTGCAGCCGGTGGGACTGTGCCAGCAGCCGATCACGTGCGCAGCCGAGCTGCTCGAGCACATCGCCGTCGCCAAGTCACGCCGCGCCACCTCGGCCACCGGCGCGAACGCCGTCTCCTCACGCTCCCACGCAGTGTGCCAACTCACGCTCGTGGGAGCGCCGGGCGCCGCCGGCCCGACAAAGAAGCGCCGTGTGCCGCCCGTGCTCACGCTGGTCGACTGCGCGGGCACGGAGCGCAAGGAAGACTCGATGTGGCACGACGCCGAGCGCCGTAAGGAGGGCGCCGAGATCAACCAGTCCTTGCACGCGCTCAAGGAATGCATGCGCCACTGGGTGCTTGCCCAGGATGGCAAGACGTCGCACATCCCCTTCCGCGAATCGGCGCTCACGCGCGTGCTTGCAGACTCGTTTATGCGCGCGGACACGCTCATCACGGTGGTGGGTACCGTCTCGCCCTCGTGCACGGACACCGAGCACACCCTCACCACTCTCAAGACCGTGGCCGCGGTTGCAGGCACTGACGGCGCCATCCGTGAGACCAAGCGTGATGTCAAGGCGCGCGAGGTCAAGGTGGACGAGAGTACGATCGCTCCCAAATTTTGGGACGAGGTGCGCGTGCGCGACTGGCTCGCGGAGGCAGTGAGCTCACGTGGCGAGAGGCTCGCGGCGCTGCTTCCGCTGCTGCCCGAGGGCGTCAACGGCAAGCAGCTCATGCAAAAGAGTGCCGTGCAGATCAAGCAGCACTGGGGGGTGCCACAGTCGCTCGCGGAGGCCGTCTTCCATGAGCTCCGCGAGGAGACCAAGCGTGCAGAAGCCAAGAAGCAGGGCCGTGTCAAGGAGACGCGCAAGGCTGACCAGCGCAAAAAGTCGGGCATCGTCGGCTGAGTACGCCAGGCCCGCCCAGGTGCCCTGTGCATGGCGGGCGCCAGGGACGGCCCTCGGTGTGCTGCTGAGGGACGCGCGACGTGCGGGCAGATGGCATGCCGAGGCGACCGAACTCTTATACGAGTGCATGATTGACATGATTGCAGCAGCCAGCCGGCATGGAGCCGGCTGTGTGAAGAGCGGCAAGGGGCGAGCCTCGAGAGTGGGCGCGGGGACCGCGGGGCGCGGCGCGCGCAGCGCAGCAGTGCTGGCTGCTCGGCTTGCATTTTGCGATATGGCGCGCGCGCCCCTCTTCGCGTGGCGGTTATTTGAGGCGTTGTGAGAACCGTGGCGCGTGATGACTGACACACTGATCGTGATGTGTGCGCCCCCCCCCCCCCCTGCCCCCTAATGTTGTTGCGCGGACGGGAAAGGCGCGCGTGTGTGGCGGACTGGAGTGTCGGACAAAGTTGGAGTTACGTCGGTCTGTGTCACTGCGCGCGGTGTCCGGTGAGGCCTTGCAAGGCAAGGCGGAACCTGTGCGAGAGCAGGTGTGGGCGGCTAGGAAGCCGAGCCGCGGGCGCGGCGCGCGGCATTCTTGCCACATCCCCCGCAACGCGCAAGTCCGGGAGGCGGGGGCGGGGACTGCAATAGCAAATTGCGTTGACCTGCATTCAGGAATTACTGATATGCATCTTACAGAGTCGCGTCACCCGAGCTCGCGCCCCGACCGCGCCGGGCCCGATCGGGATCGCGCACATCGGCCTCACCGCGCGGCGCCGACCGCGGGACGCGCGGCTGCCTCCGTGCTCCGAGCTCCGTCGCACCGGCACGGCTCGATAGCTGCCTCGTCGGTACCTCGTCGGCGGTACGTGGTCGTGCGGGTGTTCCCGCGGTTGCACAGTGATGCATGCGCGGCGGTTCGCTGGTTCGCGGTTGCGGGTAGGGTCGCTCCTGGTTGCTTCGGCGGGTTGGGCATGGGGTTCGGGTTGGGTCGATCGCACGTCCCGGCGTCCCGTCCTTTCGTCCGAGGCCGATCGGACACCGGGGGAAGCCCGAAGCCGGCCGTGGGGGGCCGGGCGCGGGCCTAACCGCTACTACGGCACGGTGACGGTCGGATCCGAGGTGACACCGAGAGGCGTTTTCTTCTGCTTCAGATTTGTCTTCTCGTTTAGGCCCGTCGCAGCCGGGGGAGCTGGGCGGGGGAGCAAAGGCCAGGCACCGCCGTTTGGCGAGTCGTACGCTTACGGCCAGCCAAGGTAACGCAGCCAAGCCTGGTTGGAGGGCGCCGCCGTCCGTGCCTCCGCCAGACGCCCCACGTGGAACTCCACAGTATGGAGAGCCCGCGCTGACACGGGATGCAGGGTGTCGCAGCGCCTCGCTCGTATGGACGCGTGCGCAACTCCACTATCCAACGTAACGTCGACGACGAAACGACTTACGAAAACTTACGAAACGACTATACGAAACGTCGGAGATGAAACAACCAAAACGACCCACTACAACTGCACAGTAGATGTGGACGATTGGCAGGCAGGCAGGCCTGCGGCGAGATACTGACTTCATGGCCGGCAAGACGGCCGTTTCGGCGAGAAACAAAGAGGCGGCAGGGGCGCGATTCGCGACCGGGAGAGGTGCACCTACCACCTTGTCCGTTGACATGAGAACACACATGACAACCTGACACGCTAAGCTTAGACGCAGTAGAGACATAGTATCCTCGACACAACGTCACAACCAGGTGGACTGGTGGAGCTTGGTCATTGCCGTGCGTCACTGTTGGGCAGCATGCACGGGCGACGGTGTTGGGGCGAGGGGAAGGGCTAGTCACTCTCCCAGTCGTCGTCGTCTGACCCCGAGTCGGCCATGTTGGCTGCCTTGGCGCGCAGCGCGTTGGCGATGCCGCCCATCGAGATGGGTGACGGGCCGAGGTCGCCGTCTTTGTCGCCATCGTCCTTTTTCGTCAGCTGTTTCGTCAGCTGGTCGGCTGTTTTCGCCATATCCACCATATCCGCCATCGCCTCGGCTGCCCGACCGCCTGAGATGCCCGCGCGCCGCCGGTTGATCTTATCGCGCAGCTGTGCCATCATGTCCATCGGCTCATCCGCCGCCTTCGGCTTCTCCGGCGGCGGCTTCTTGGGCGCGTCAGGGTCCACCTTCTTGAGCTTCGCGCCCTTCGAAATCTCGTCAAGCAGGGAGCCGCGAGGGTCACTCGGGACCTTAGGCTTGGGCGAGGCGTCCGCGTCGTCGGGATTGGCCACCTTTTTGAGCGCCTTCCCCTTGGCGATCTCGTCGAGCAGCGACGAACGACCGCTGTCGGCCGGCGGCGGCGGCGGTGGCGGCGGTGGCGGCGGCGGCGGCGCGCCGCCTGGGATTGGTGGCGGCGGTGGCGGCGGTGGCGGCGGCGGCGCGCCGCCGGCGATTGGCGGCGGCGGCGGCGGCGGCGGCGGCGGCGGCGGCGGCGCGCCAACAATCGGGGGCGGCGGGGGTGGCGGTGGCGCACCGCCGGCGATTGGCGGCGGCGGCGGCGGCGGCGGCGGCGGCGGCGCGCCCCCGACGGGCGGTGGCGGCGGCGGCGGAGGCGCGCCAGGCGCAGCGGGCGGCGGCGGCGGCGCCGTGGCCGAGGGCGTCAGCGAGGGGAGGCTGGAGGGCCCCGTCGAGAGCGTCGGCAGCAGCATTGCATTCAGCGTCGAGGGCGCAATGGACGGCAGGTCGAGAGCAGTCCAATTGAGGTTCGCCACATTCGACAAGTTGGGCAACATCGAGGGCACATCGAGCTCGGGCACGGCGCCGAGCACCGGCTTGTACGAGTACTCGATGCGCTCGACCTCGGGCAGCTGGTCGCCAAAGAGCACCGTCTGCGGCGCCTGTGCCAGCTCCTCCTCCTTGGCCCGCACGTCCTTGCGTGGTGCGGCTTCGCCCGAGAGGTTGTCGAAGGGGGTGTGATCGGCAAACACATTGTAGGGCGTGTTGAAGAGAAGGACCGAGGAGACGCTCGAGACCGAAGGGGGCAGCGGCGCGAGCACGTCGGGTGGTGGCGGCATTGACGGGTTATTGGTCGCGAGCTCGGGCTTCAGCTCAAGGTCCGCCTTGTACAGCTCGATGGTGTCCATGTCGACACGGAGAGAAAGGTCGAGCTTTTTCCGCCGCTCGGCCATCTCCTCGAGCGACTCGACGAACGGCTCCTCGTGTATCTCGAGCTGCTCGGCTGCCCGCCGCTGCAGATGCCCCTCGTCGTAGAAGAGCCGATCAAAATACTTCACCTTGGCCGCATCTTTACCGCCTGGAAAGCGTGCGGCCGAGAAGAGGACGATCGCCTGGCGGTTACCGGCGACGGCGCTCACGCGCTTGGCAGCGGCGTCGATGCGGCCCGTTAGCGCGGCGAGCTTCTGCCCCTCGTCGGCCACGCGCTTAGTGACGCGCCCGACGACAAGATCGAGGGCCACATCGAGCCCCTGCAACGCATCGAGTATGTCCTTGTACGTCTGCGCGGGCTCATGTGCCGGCCACGGGAGCTGGAGCGTGCAGAGTGCGTCCTTGGAGTCGAGATACTGCGCGCCCGCGGATTGTGGACGTGAAACCGTCGCGGCGACCATTGAGCGCCGCCGCGCGACGGGGACGCCGAAAGAGCGGAAAGGCCGCGACGATGAAGACGAAGTCCTCGTTGCTCACGAAGGCGCTCCACGAGAGGGAAAGCTAAGTTCGTACGTGTTGGTATGTTGAGAACGAAAGCTGCGATGCTGTTGAAGAGTGGTGACGTTTTCACAATTGCAGACAAAATGGCCGACATCAACGAGGAGGAGCGCCGCGTCCGCGTGCGTGGGCGTGAGGGAGAGGAGCTCGAGTGGTCGCGCAAGGCAGCGCGACGAGCGGAAAGGCTCAGTAATTGGCTCGACGACCTCGATCCATCTGAAGAAACCATGTTCTCCATGGTGGAGACGTCCACGACTGTACTGCGCACTCTCGGGGCAATGTGCGAGGACGATTGGTCAGCCTCAGGCCTCGATGAATGCTCGCTCACTGAACTAGCTGTTCTCATCGAGGGCGCCTGCAACCTCCTCGCAGAGCAGGCGCTCGAGCACGCTCAGGCTGCTTTTGCCGGCCGATTGAACGGCAAACGTTCCGATGAGCTGCGCGAGCTGCTCGGCGCGGTGAACGACTTTGAGAGCGACGAGGAGCGCGCGGCAGCGCTCGCGGAACCGGCGTTCACACCGGATAGTCCCATGCCGCACTATACTGCCGCGGGGCAGCCTGCTCTGCCCGTGAACGACGACGCTGCGGAAGCCGCCCTGGCCAAGGTCGCCGTGGGCACGCTGATTGAGCTCAAGGGCGTCTGCCGAGCGTGGCGTGCTCTCGGGCGCCGAGCGCTCTGCTCGCAGCTGTGCGGCCGCATCGGGCACGCCGATCCTCGGCAGCTGGATGAGATCACGGATCTCAACCTGGAGCTCCTGATCGAAGCCGGACAGTCGTGGGAGGCGGCGAGGGCAGGGCGGCTGCTACTCCGCCTGGAGCGGCTCACGGGGTATGGCTTTGTGGTGGACGTGGCCGCGGTACGAGAGGTCGATCTAGACGACGACCGTGGCGAAATTGAAGAGGAGGAAGAGGAGCAAGATCTGTTCCGCCTGCTTCGTGGTCCGGCCAAGCACGCACTGTGCAGCTGCGTCACAGGCGAGGGCAGTCCGCCCCTCAAACTGCTCTTCGGAGCCATCGCCTGTGCCGGCTCTGGAGAGATCGGTGGTATCCCGGTGGAGCATATGCGCGCCGATATGCTCACCAATCTTGACTTGGCAGACTGCCGGAAGGAAGCGATCGGCCCCGAGGGCGCCATGCTCGTTGCCAGCTTCATTCCAGTCATGGGCGCGCTGACGGTGGCCAACCTCCTGCACAATCAGCTTGATGCGGAGTCCGCCAAGATGCTCGCTGAAGTTGCCAAGCAGAAGGGCGTTTCGCTATGCGGTATCCAGCGCGACCAGACCACCGCTGACTTGTCCGGTCACGCCCTCAAACCGCCCGATGCGATCCTGCTGGCGTCGGACCTGTCACAGGCCGTTGTCACAGGCGGGCTGACGAGCCTGGACCTCTCCAACAATTTACTCTGCGGAGTGACCACCTTCGGCAGCGGCACCTACACTGCAGAGGGCATCACTGCAATCGCCGAGGCCCTGCGCGTTAATGGCGCGCTGACAAGCATCGACCTCTCCCGAAACATGCTGTGCGGCATCTGGACTGACGACGACGTGAAGCAGAGAGGCAACTACATCACAGAGGGCCTCAATGCCATCGCTGATGCACTTCACGTTAATGGCGCGCTGACGATGCTGTCCCTAGCCAAAAACAGGTTGGGGGAGGAGGGCACCGAAGCCATCTGCGAGGCACTAGAACAGAACAAGACGCTTAAGGAGCTTGACATTAGCGGCCACTATGGCAGCAACTATGGCAGCAACATCGGAGGGTCAACAGGCGCCAAACATGTGGCCAAGATGCTTGGCGTCAACGGCGGGCTGACCAAAATTTCACTTGCCCGAAACAAGTTGGGAGAGAAGAGCACCAAGGTCATCTGCGAGGCACTCAAACAGAACAAGACGCTCAAGGAGCTCGATCTATCTGGAAGCAATATCGGAGGGGCTGCAGGCACCAAGCATGTGGCAGACATGCTTGGCGTCAACGGCGCGCTGACGGTGACCAACCTCCTAGGCAATCAGCTGGGTGAGAAGTCCGCCAAGATGCTCGCTGAGGTCGCCAAACTGAAGGGCATCTCGCTCTGCGGCATCCAGCGTGACCAGACCACCGCTGACTTCTCCCGGCAGAACCTCAAGCCGCCTGATGCGATCCTGCTGGCGTCGGACCTGTCACAGGCCGTTGTCACATGCGCGCTGACGGTGACCAACCTTCTGGGCAATCAGCTCGACGCGGAGTCCGCCAAGATGCTCGCTGAGGTCGCCAAGCAGAAGGGGATCTCGCTCTGCGGCATCCAGCGTGACCAGACCACCGCTGACTTCTCCCGGCAGAACCTCAAGCCGCCCAATGCGATCCTGCTGGCGTCGGACCTGTCACAGGCCGTTGTCACAGGCGCATTGACGTCCGTCAAGCTCAGGGGTAACCGGCTCGGGGACGAAGGCTGGGGCGCCATCTTTGCCGCCATCTGCGGCAGCAAGGACAGCAAGATCATGTCCTTGGACGCGTCCTGCGAAAACATAAGCCCTGCTGGAGTCCAGCTGATCGCCGAGGCGCTCCGCACGAGCGTCACAGGCGCCTTGACACAGGTGCTCGCGCTTTCTGACACCCCCAAGACTGCCTTTTCTGTGACTCTGACCTTTGCCTTTGCTTTGAATGGTATTTCAGCTGGACATCTCAAACAACCAGCTGTGCGGCCTCAATGAGGATGGGCGCGGAACTTACACTGCAGAGGGGATCACAGCGATTGCCAACGCTCTGCGCGTCAATGGCGCGCTGACGAGCATCAACCTCTCCGACAACAAAATGTGTGGCGTCTGGACTGACCTCTACGGCCAACATGGCACCTACACTGCAGAGGGCATCACTGCAATCGCTGACGCCATGCGCGTTAATGGCGCATTGACCGAATGCGACCTCATAGGAAACTACATGGGCGAGGAAGGGAAGGCCTCAATTCGTAACGCAGTGCAAGGAAAGGACGGGTTTAAGCTGCATCTGTGAGAGTTGCTCGGCTGGTGCGTCCGGGTCCGCGCCCCGTAGCCGTGAAAGGAAGTTCACGATTGACGGAGTGATTGTCAGGGAGTAGTATCCAGGTACAGCTAGTTTTCGTCCACTGTGGAGCCGTTACACACGTTGGCGGTTATCTTGAGCAGTGTACCGTGGCCGGTAACCTAACTTTCAGGTTTCAGCCCGTCCGCCGCGAACGCCCGCGTCACTAAACCTTTAAAGGTTAAGGTAACCTTACCTCACCTTACCAGGATACCACCGAACCACGAACCGGCACTAAAAACCATAGCGAGGCCGAGGGACAATGGGCAGTCTCGGACATCACACTCTCACACTTCCACGCTCGGCTGCAGCAGCGTCCTTGCCAAGTGACCAGAGATACGGCCGAATTAGTGGCCGAGCCTTGCCCGCATCCATGCCCACGTCGCGTACAAGATCGCGTACAAGTCCCCTTCCACGACCCCACCACGCCATCGGCCACCATCGCACGACTCGAGCTGGCAGCCCAGCCGCTTCGTAGCTGCTGCCCGCCGTCGCGCGCACGAGCGGCACCCAGTCTGCCTCCCACCATGTCTCACCACCATGGGCCATGACCCAGTCGCGGAGCGCGGCGACGCCTTCCGCCGTCTTGAGCTGCTTCTCGAGGGCGTATAAGAACCAGAAGCTGCGCAGCGCGTCGGCGTTGGACCGGAGCGCAGCCTTGAGACTCGCCACGACGAACTGGCACTCAGTGGCGTCGGTGCTCAGCGGCTCGCCCTTGGCCTGTGCGCGCAGCAGGAACTTGATGTACCGGAGCTCCTTGAAGCCGGGCGTGATGGTCGCCGCCGCCCAAGCCACGAAGGTCTCGCCAGCCCCAGGCGCGCTCGCACACGAGAGTCGGAGCGCCCGCGTGCGGATGTCATTGACGCCGTGGCCCGTCTTGTCCACGATGACATCATTGCTCAGGTCGTAGAAGAGCATGTTCTGCCGAAAGTCCATCTTGTGGCACGCGGCCGTCGCGTTGAAGTCGAGCGAGAAGCCCTCGAGGTAGTTGCTCGAGCTCTCGTCGCCTACAAGGACGTAATTTGGCCGCGACGTCGGGCCGATGCACTTGTACTTTGTGCTCCATTCATGGCTCACGCATACGAGCGCCACCTCGCGAGCCGTGCACGTGTATGCGAAGTCAAAGTCGTCAGACAGGACACCGCGCAGCACGTCGCGCACTTGTCCACCGACGAGATAACAGTGATGGCTATCTCCTCGTCCTTTTCCGTCTTCTGCCTCCCGCACAATGGATGTCAGTACGGTCTCGTAGCTGTCCGTGGTGCCTGGCACCGAGCATGCAAGCAGCGCACGGATGGCAGCTGTGGCCGCTACGGAGGAGTATAGCTTGAACATGAATGATTTCCACGGCTCTACTGCCGACGGGAGCGCGAGACTATCGACCGAGCGCTCAATGACATCCGAGAGGAAGCCTTGGGCGTCGAGCATCCGCCTCAGCGACTCCTCGAGCCCTTGCTTGAGAGTCTGCATGCCGAGAGAAGTCACAAAAAGGCACACGTTCACATGTGCCGTCGCCGCCAATTGTTACATGCACGCAAGAACTTGGCAGCCAAGTTTTCCCCGCTTTGTTTTCCCTTTCAACTCCGACGAGCCGTTTCGCAGTTTTTGATTCCGCAGAAAGTTGCTCCAGCAGCATGCTCACACCTTTTCGTGCTGGCATCCAACCCGCGCACCTGCACTCGCAGCCGCACGGCGGTCGGCTCCAGCTCGGGCCCAACCATGCAATCCAGCGTGTGCCGGCACCAAATGAAGAATACAGCTTCGCGGCAGTCCACTATCCACACCAGCCTGCAGCGGTGGGCCTTCAGCAGCTAGCGCAGCAGCAGCAGCGGGTCCTCGAGCGCGTCGAAGCAGACGGCCGCATGCGCGTCGCTGCTGACCAGCACGCGCACGGCTGGTCGGCTAGCCGTGGCCGCTATGTGCTCTCGCAGGAGGAGCAACACGCCTTCGCTGCACAACAACAACCGCCGCCCCACGCGCACGCCTATGCTTATGCCGTGGAGCACCAGCGCCCGTCGACGGCGCCGCAGGTGTTCAACGGCATGCAGCAGCGCGCCTCGCTGCGCGCGCAACCTGTGGGTGGACGGCTGCAATATGGTCCCGATTGCGGTGGGCATCTTGAGGAGCGATGGCACGATCAAGGAGCGCCACCACTCGTGCAGGACAGTTGTTACGACAGCCGCCACGTGCACTACCCGCAACAGCCGCAGGCGCAGCAGCAGGAGTACTGGCAGCAGCCAGTCAGCCAAGCAGGATCGCGCTCGCAGCCGCCGCCGTCGCCCCTCGGGGGGGCCCAGGGGCGCTTCACAACCGAGCAGGTCCTGCGCGAACAGCAGCGGCAGGAGCGGCAGGAGGCTGAGGATCGGCGCAATCGCGCGCAAGAGCAGAAGAGACGCGACGAGGAGGCGCATGCGGCGGAGAAGCGCGAGCACCAGGACGCGTACGAGCAGATGCTGCAGAAGCGCCGCGAGCAGGACATGAACAGAAGCCCAGCGCGGGCTTACGAGCTAGCCAGGCGCGAGGAGCACGCCGAGCTCCAAACACAGCAGCTCGATCGTCAGCGGGCCCTCGCGGCGCGCACCGCCCACCTGAGCCCCGTTGAACAGAAAGAAGCCCGCATCGTCGACTGGATCCGCGGTGGCAACCCGTGGGCGGAGCAGGGCTTTGTCCCGATGAGTGAAACTCAAGGTAATCGGGAGTACGTCTCCTCACGCCAGCCGGGGAGCGCCTCTGGGCTCGCCGCGGCGCGGTTGCAACGCTCCGAGGGGCGCATGCCCTCCCATCGGGGGGCCACCCAACTCGTCCGCCCTCAGAACCAGCAGGTTGCCCAGGTGCTCGACTACACAAAAGGGCGATGACAAGTGCTGCTCACTCGCAGTGAGTCGCGCTGTTCAGAGCCGCGTTAGATACGCGTGTGTGTTGCGGTGTCGTTGGCCCAAAGGGGAGTGGTCAGAACTATCTTCATGTTTATAAGGGCCCATCCCTAGTTCCCTACGGCTACACGAAAGTACAGGAGCGGAAATAGAAACTGCGCTCTGTATTCTGGAATCTGTGCTCTGTTGGTTTGGAAGATGGGGTTGATAGAATAGATCATGTTTCGTAGCGTGTTTCTCTCTCTCTAGTCGTCAGGCAAGGCCTGATGGCGATGATCTCTGGGTCACTCTTGGAAGTGGCCTGTATTTATCTATCGCGCGTGCGCTCTCTCTTGCGCACGCTTGCAATTGCCGAATATGGGTATATGGCATGTTCGATTCCATCGAGGGAACCGTCAAAGAAGGGAACCGAAGCACGCGGTATAATCGTCAGTCTCGTCGATGTGTTCGGACCGATTAAAGGTCCGAATGACAGTTGGGTTGGTCTAGCGCCGTACTGGCTCACGGCGCCAACGTACAGTGAAAGGGGGGAGCAGTTTGAGACGTATCATGCTCCCTACGTTGGTGAGCACTAGGTATTACACTCGGAAACTTGGAAGTTGGATCTGGGAATTTGTGGGTCCCTCTTGCTGCGTCCTGCGACCCAAGAGGGGTCCTCCTTGGGGTCCTCGGAAACTCGGAAACTCGGAATCTGGAATTTGGGATTCCATCTGCCTTGGACCGAAG
>Ga0210239_101553_pt1 | contig 16598 bp, 24 predicted proteins | sample ChrtobMetP5a_0mM_FD_155451 | JGI IMG/M metagenome (GOLD analysis project Ga0210239, IMG submission 155451) | Chrysochromulina tobin associated microbial communities from unialgal haptophyte culture, Seattle, Washington, United States - P5a_0mM | ecosystem: Host-associated > Algae > Haptophytes >... | reverse complement strand
ATCACCTTCTCGCTTCCGGTCGACCCCGTCACGGCGGAGGACGGCAACGTGTACGAGCGCTCGGCCATCGAGGAGTGGCTCAAGCAGCAGCACAAGAGCCCGGTGACGAACTTGGCGATGGGCACGAAGCTGCTGCCAGCGCTGCGGGTCAAGAACATGATCCGCGCGATGGTCACCTCGGGCACTCTCACGGGTGACAAGGTGGACGCGTGGAAGCTGAAGCTGGAGGAGGAGGAGAAGGTGGCGGAGACGCTGCGTGAGGCCGAGGCTGGCGATGGCGCGGCGATGTGCGTCCTGGGGAATTGGTACTGGCGTGGTATGAAAGGCCTCGCGAAGGATTTTGCCAAGGCTTTCGAGTGGCTCAAGAAGAGCCACGAGGCTGGGTTTGCAAGTGGGACTTGCGGCCTTGGAGCGTGCTACGTGCTGGGTCGTGGCGTGCCAAAGTGCCTTGTGCGTGGTGCTACGCTGCTGATGGACGCCGCCGCACGCGGCAGCAAACGCGCGTGCTACAACCTGGGAGACGCATACGCTGATGGCATCTGGGGCTTCCCGGAGGACGAGACGATGGCGCGCCGCTACTACTCGATGGTGGCGAGCGCCTCGATCGATGATTGCATCGACGCTTACAAAGAGGAAGCAGCCACATGGCTGCGTGAGCATGCAGCAGCTTGACTCGGCTTTGGCGCGTTTGAGTGCTGCGCTGGATGCGGCTCAGTGGCAAGCGAGCAAGCAAACTACCATGCCGTGGTGGCTACCGGTGTATTGCCGTGTGTACCATGCGGGGCATGCGTCGATGCGATGGTACGCCGGGGTGTGCGGATGTTTCGATTGATTAGCTTGCTAGTTGTGTTCTGAGCTGACCTTTGATCGCGTGTGTTTCATGGACCTCTGAAACGCACTGTGTGTGGGTGAATTGTGTGTGTGGCCCAATTAACCGCCTTCCCGGCCAACTCCGCGGGATGCCACGCCGCCGTCGGCAGACCACACGGTACCAATATGTGCAGGACTGCCTGACGCTGGCCCTCAATGAGGCTGTCAGTCGAGAAAACGACTCGACGCGCGACATCTTGACCAGCATGGGCCATCGGCTGATCGCAATGGCAGCGACGGCACCGAGCGAGGCGGTAGCTTTTCCACCAGCCCATGGAGACGACGAGCCGGTGCTCTTTGAGCGTGCACCCGCGCCTGCGGCTGGCCAACGGCGGCTCTCGCCACATGCGTCTGCCGAGCCGACCACGGCAGCGCAGTGGCTGGCCGAGCAGAACGTAGCCGATGCCGTGGCCCGATGCATCCTGGACCCGGGCGCACCGAACGACCTGGCGTCGCTGCGGCAGCTGGCCGGCCGCCCCGAGGTGCGCAGCACGCTTGTCGCGCGCCTGCAGGCGGGCGCGGGCGCATTGGCAGCAGCTCTGTTGCCCGCCCTCGCTGCGCTCGCTACGGCGGGGGCGGCGGCGCCGTCGGCGGCGGCCTTGGAGCTGCTGAGCTGTGGGGAGTCGGAGCTGCTGGGCTGTGCGGAGTCGGGCGCAGCCATGGACGCGGCCCGCTTGCACGGCAACACGACGGAGTATCCCATGATTCTCGTCGTGGGCGCCATCAACGTGGATGTCACTGCGCATGTACGCTACGAGCGCATCGATTGATTGCCATTGATTGGCACTGATGGCGTCGCTCATCAACGTGGACGTCACTGCACGTTTACGCGGTACACTGGACGCTACGAGCGCATCGACTGATTGCCATTGATTGGCACTGATGGCGTGCCTGATGGCCTCGCTCATCAGGTACGCGGTGCACTGGACGCTACGAGAGCATCAACGGTCGTCGGTTCGGATGAGCCGCCTTCATTTACGCAGGTGATTGCATGCTGATTGCATACCGATTGCATGCTGATTGCCTCCCTCATCGACGGTCGTCGGTTCGGATGAGCCGCCTTCTTTTACGCAGGTGATTGCTTGCCCTCTGAGGACCTTTGATGTCCTCTGATGGCCTCTGATGACCTCTGATGACCTCTGATGATGACCTCTGATGATGACCTCTGATGACCTCTGATGACCTCTGATGACGCAGGGCGGGCGAGGCTTCAATCAAGCAGTCGCCTGTGCGCGACTAGGCACGAGGACCCAGCTCGTAGCGCTCATTGGGAACGATGTGCTTGCTAGGCGGGTCATCGAGGATAGGTGAGTGCATGTGATTGCCTGTGCTTGCTAGGCGGGTCATCGAGGATAGGTGAGTGCATGTGATTGCCTGTGGATTGCATGTGATTGGGAATGATCGCATGCTTTTGCAAGGCGGGTCGTCGAGGACAGGTGATGGTCTCTGGTTGTACCTGTCAGTGCCTCTGAGCGCCTCGGAGTGCCTCTAATGGCCTCTAATGGCCTCGGAGTGCCCCGGAATGCCTCTAATGGCCTCGGAGTGCCTCTAATGGCCTCTATGGCCTTTGAGGGCCTCTATGGCCTTTGAGGGCCTCTAATGGCCTCTAATGGCCTCGGAATGCCTCTAATGGCCTCTATGGCCTCGGAATGCCTCTAATGGCCTTTGAGTGCCTCGGAGTGCCCTGCTTTCTGCCAACGGCTACTGACCGGTGCTCGCTTTCCCTTGCTCGCTGAGGATGCAGCCTGAGCGCAGTCGCTCTCTTGATGCCACTCGATGTAACGTCTGTGCTGCGCGCCGAGCAGCCGGAGGCGAAGACGGGCCTCTCTGTCATCCTTCGGTGATTGCATCTCTGATGTCCTCCCTGATTGCATCTCTGATCGCATCTCTGATTGCATCTCTGATGGCATCTCTGATTGCATCTCTGCTCGCATCTCTGATGGCATCTCTGATGGCCTCTCTGATGGCCTCCCCGGATGCAGGTGCGTCGAAGGTCCTGGCAAAGGGCAGACGCTCTCCGTGCCGTGCCTGGGCGCGAACATGTTGATGGGCGAGCGGGAGGTGGCGGTTGCATGCAAGCTGATCGATGGGCCGATGGGTGGTGGCATTGCATGCGAGCTTTTGGATGTGAGTCGTCCAACCGTCGCTCGGCACGGCGCTGTCGCCCGGCACGGCGCTGTTGCATGCGAGCTTTTGGATGTGAGTCGTCCGACCGTTCCGCTCCAACCGTCGCTCGGCACGGCGCTGTCGCCCGGCACGGCGCTATCGCCCGGCACGGCGCTGTCGCCCCTGACCCTCAGCCAACCCCGCCCTGACCGTTTGGGTCCAGACCACCGCGGTCATCAACGGCACTCAGACGCAATCAAGAACACTCAGTGGCCAGCCGAGTGGTCGGAGCGGGGTTTCGTCAAGGGCACTCCGGGCTCGGGGTTCGTCAAGGGCACTCCGGGCTCGGGTTTCGTCGGGCAGGTGCTGCTGCAGCTCGAGATCCCGATCTCGGTCAACCGTCGCGTCGCCCGGTACGGCGCCGAGCGCGGCTGCTTCGTGGGCGTGAAGAGCTCGCCGTTGGATGCGGAGGGGGCTGCGGAATTGCGCTCGCTGCTTGCCGATGGGACCGTGCATCTGCTCATGATGGCGGGCTTTGAAGCACAGGTGCGGGGTGGTTGCGGGCTGATGAACGGATGATTACACGCTGCGATTACCGGCTAATTACCGGTGGTAATTGGCATGAATGGACCATGATTGCAATCCATGTTATCTGCGCGCCCGCGACGGCGCGACGTCACGCGCTGTTCCGGGCGCTCCGGCTCCCGCGCGAGCGCCCTGCATGCAAGTGCTTACCACAGCGCCCGCCTCTCCCCACAGGTGCTGCTCCGGCTCGCGCGCGCGCCCGCGGTCGTCGCGGATGCAGATGCGGCGGCCTCGCGCCTCTTTGACGAATTCCCGTCGCTCTGTGCTGTCGTCATCTCGTTACCGGTACGACCAGGAGCTGATTGCCTCTTGATGACCTCTGATGACACCTAATTGCCTCCCTCCTCAGGGCATCGCCGTCGTCGCGCGCTACAGCGCAGACACTCTCTCCACTGCGGTCGCGGAGCAGCACTCGGGGCGCTGTCAGACCAAATTAGGCAGCTCCGGTGCCGAGTCTACCAAATTAGGCAGCTCCGGTGTCGAGTCTACCAAATTAGGCAGCTCCGGTGCCGAGTCTACCAAATTAGGCAGCTCCGGTGTCGAGTCTACCAAATTAGGCAGCTCCGGTGTCGAGTCTACCAAATTAGGCAGCTCCGGTGCCGAGTCTACCAAATTAGGCAGCTCCGGTGTCGAGTCTACCAAATTAGGCAGCTCCGGTGCCGAGTCTACCAAATTAGGCAGCTCCGGTGCCGAGTCTACCAAATTAGGCAGCTCCGGTGCCGAGTCTGTGGACGCGGCGGCGGCGCTCGCTGTGCCCGCGACGACGCGTACCAAAGTGACGAATCTGATCGTACTGCCGGCGCGGAAGCTGCATTACACCAAACTGGACGACCGCGCTTTCCACAGTGAGAGCGCGCGAATGACCTCTGAGGACCACCTCGGATACCTCTGATGACCTCTGATGGCCTCGGATGGCCTCGGATGGCCTCGAATATCCTCTGATGACCTCTGATGGCCTCCCTCATCAGGTAAGAGTGCCCCCTCAGCGAGCGGAGCGGCCGATGCGTTCTGTGCGGGCTTCATGGCAGCCCTCGGTCGACGGCTGAGTGTTCGTCAGGCGCTGTTCTGGGCGTACGTTACGGGGCAGCTGAGTGCGCTCCAGCCGTGCACCCAACTCGAGGGCAGCTTGGATGACATTGAAGAATTGGTACGTCTCTGATGGGCGCTGATGGGCGCGTATGGCCTCTGATGACCTCTGATGGCCTCTGATGGCTTCTGACGGCCTCTGATGGCAACTGATGCCTCTGAGTGCGTCGGCCATCAGGATGACCTTGAGTAGACATTGAAGAGTTGGTTCGTCTAGAGCTCTGTGACGATTTCGTCCGCCGAGTGCCGCTGTGATCACTGATGACAGGCGATTGCCCTCCCTCATCAGGCGCGTCTCGAGCTCTGATGACCTCTGATGATCACTAATGACCCATAACTGCCTCCCTCATCAGGCGCGTCTCGAGCTCAGCGCCGAGATCGAGGTGGAGGGTCCGCTATTCCGTCCACTGAGCGCCGATGAGGAGTCGCTCCCAGGGCCCTTCCGAGCAACCACGTACTTCGTGCCTCTGATTACGTCTCGGATTGCGCCTCTGATTACGCCTAGGATCACTTCTGATGAGCGCTGATTGCCCCATTCATCAGGTACTTGCGCCAGACTCCGCTCCACCTCTCGCTGCTCTCCGCACGTCCCTCGCGCCTCCCAAAGCTCTTTGTGCGTGGGCACTCGTTGGGGCACACGGGGGGCGGCGCGCACCATCTCGGCCATAATCTGAGCCACAATCTCGGCCATAATCTCGGCCACTCATCTGCCGACCAGCTGCTGCGCACCATGGCGCCGGAGCAGCTTGCATGCATGGTCAATGTGGAGGACTCGTTTGGGTTCAATCCGTTACAGCGCGTGCACGACATGCATCAGCACACGCGCAAGGACACTGTAGAGCGCAAGCTCACGCGCCACATGCTTGATTGGTGCGCGGATGACCTCTGATGACCACATGCTTGATTGGTGTGCTGATGACCTCTAATGACCTCGAATGACCTCGAAGGGCTCACACGATGGACCGCACTGATGATCTTCCTCATCAGGCTGCTCGCGGCGCATGCATTGCTCGCCGCCACCCAAAACGGGGCTGACGCCAACCGCGGCAACCCGCTTCTGACGCTCTCGCGCCCGGCCGGGCTGCATCGAGCGCGCTCGCAATCTCGGCTACAATCTCGGTCGATTGCGGCGCGAGAGCCGGCGCGAGGCGCGTGGCAGCAGGTGTGGATCTCGAACGATCTCTCACGATCTCGCACGATCTCGCACGATGTCGCATGATGTCGCATGATCTCGCACGATCTCGCACGATCTTTGATGGCCTCTGATGACCTCTGATGACCTCTGATGATCCTTGATGACCTCTGTTGACCTCTGATGGCCATCGATGGCCTCGGATTGCCTCGCTCATCAGGTGTGGCTCTCGATCGCTGCCTCCGCCGTCCCCTCCGAAGATGACCTCTGATTGCATGCTGATTGCCTCCCTCATCAGGTGTGGCTCTCGATCGCTGCCTCCGCCGTCCCCTCCGAAGATGACCTCTGATTGCATGCTGATGGCCTCCCTCATCAGGTGTGGCTCTCGATCGCTGCCTCCGCCGTCCCCTCCGAAGAGATCTTTCGTCAATCGATGGCGGTCATCCAACAGGTCGATAGCGGCAAGGAGGTGCGTCTCCTTCTGATGAGCCGCTCGAAGACCTCTGATGACCTCTGAGGGCGTCTGATTGGCTCTCTCATCAGGTGCCACTCAACGTGGAGGAGGCGACTGCTTCGCTCGCCACCATGGTCGTCGTCTCCATTCTGGACGACGCGAGCCGACGACACCGCGAGCGGCGCGAAAAGGCGAGCGGCCGAGAGCGCGGCTCGTTCCGCAAGTCGGAGGAGGTGACGAAACTCGAGCTCGAGAGCTCGGCCTCTGATTGCACTCTGATGGCTCTCTGATGGCACTCTGATTGCACTCTGATTGTACTCTGATTGCACTCTGATTGCACTCTGATTGCACTCTGATTGTACTCTGATTGCCTCCCGCATCATCTTGCAGGTGACGAAACTCGAGCTCGAGCTGCTCGAGATGAGCTCCGAGTTCGAGGCGGCCGAGCTCGCGGAGATTAATCTCGTCGAGGCCTTCTGTGCGCCCGTACTCACCGCGTCCCTCAAGCCTCCTTCGCCGCCGCCAACACCACCGCCGAACGCCTTCGCGTCGACGCCCGCCACGACGCCCGCCACGGCGCCCACGACGGCGGCGATGTCGACGTTCTGCCGCTGCCTGCTCGAGTGCCGGGACCCGTTCGATGGACGAAACTTGCTCCTGCTTGCATGCGGCGCGGGGTCGTCACTGCTCGTCGACTTGCTGCTCACGCACGGAGAGCGAAGCCGCGGTGCGTTCAATTGCATGCTGATTGCCTCCCTCTTCAACGCACGGAGAGCGAAGCCGCGGTGCGTTCAATTGCATGCTGATTGCCTCCCTCATCAACGCACGGAGAGCGAAGCCGCGGTGCGTTCAATTGCATGCTGATTGCCTCACTCATCAGGTGCTCAGATACACCCAGGCTGAGTGCATGCTGATTGCATCCCTCATCAGGTGTGTTCATTGACGTGCATGCTCGGACACACGCGGGGGAGACGGCGCTGCATCTCGCCGCTGCCTCCGGCCACTTCGATATCTGCAAGATGCTGCTGCAGCGGACGGGGCTGCAACTGAAAGGTCCAGCCGGAATCGATTGCACGCGATGACGCCCCTCCAATTGGCGCCTCTGATTGCATGCTGATGGCCTCCCTCATCAGGTCCAGCCGCGGAATCGATCCATGCGACGACGCCCCTCCAATTGACGCCTCTGATTGCATGCTGATGGCCTCCCTCATCAGGTCCAGCCGCGGAATCGATCCATGCGACGACGCCCCTCCAGTTGGCGGGAACGGCAATGCATTGGCAAGTGGCGCTCCAGATGAGTGCATTCGTGTGCGGACCGTTCGAAAACCCTCTGGGAGCCCTGATGACGAACGCAATCCAAGAGGGGCTTCAACGGCGGCTCAACATGCCCGATGACGAAGCCGGAAGCCGTTGGAAGGTTCGAGGCACCGCTCGCGTCGCGAGTGTCGCTGGGGTGATGGGGCGTGAGTTCCGCGGGCCTTCGTTCACAGGTGCGCGCAGGGGAGGCGCACGCTGTGATTGCCTCCGATTGCGCTTAGAGTAGGCGCGTGATGACCTGTGATTGCCTCCGATTGCGCGTAGAGGAGGCGCATGATGACCTGTGATTGCCTCCGATTGCGCTTAGAGTAGGCGCATGATGACCTGTGATTGCCTCCAATTGCGCGTAGAGGAGGCGCATGATGACCTGTGATTGCCTCCGATTGCGCTTAGAGTAGGCGCATGATGACCTGTGATTGCCTCCAATTGCGCGTAGAGGAGGCGCATGATGACCTGTGATTGCCTCCGATTGCCATCGATGTTGCCTCGCTGCTGACCTGTGCGGACCTTCGTTCACACGTTGTGCATACGTTGTTCACAGTGATGCCCGAGCAACTCGAGCGCATCCGCCAGCAAGTGGCCTCTTCGGCGACTCTCCTCGTCCTCTTGAGCAACGCGCTGCTGAGCGAGCCCACAGCGCTGGTGACCGTCTGATTGCGACTGATTCGCTATCTGATTGCGACTGATTCGCTATCTGATTGCGACTGATTAGCATCGGATTGCGACTGAGTTTCCTCTGATGAGCACTGATGGCCTCCCTCATCAGGTGGCCGAGCTCAAGATGACCTCTGATTGCCTCTTGATGGCCTCTGATTATCCTCTGATGAGCACTGATGGCCTCCCTCATCAGGTGGCCCTCGTGGCGGCGTTTGATCTCTGATTGCCTCTTGATTGCCTCTGATTGCCTCTGATGAGCACTGATGGCCTCCCTCATCAGGTGGCCCTCGTGGCGGCGTATGATCTCGGCAAGGCAATCGTCGGGCTGCGCGTGGATGCCGTCGATGGAGTGCCCGCCGAGGCGCTCGCTTATGACGAGGAGGTCGCCACGACGGCGCTCCATAACCTGGCAGCGTACCTGACAAGGAAGCACCCCGATGTCCTGGCGGCGATGGAAGCGAGCGGCCTCGATGTCGCCGACATGGGGCGCAAGTGTTTGAACGTGGCGCGAAACCTCAAGGCGCGAAACATCGTCCATGTGCCCAACGCGACGCTCACGCCAGATGCGAGCTCGAGCGCCGTATCGGGCAGCTCCGCTCCTCGCGGCCCACGGGTGCTCCTTGAGGTCTCGTCATCAGAGGTTTCGTCATCCGAGGTTTCGTCATCCGAGGCGCTCCGAGGCGCTCCGAGATACTCCGAGGTTTCGTCATCAGAGGTTTCGTCATCAGAGGTTTCGTCATCCGAGGCACTCCGAGGCGCTCCGAGATACTCCGAGGCACTCCGCACTCGATGGGTGCTTGATGACGAAACTCTGCGAGCGATCGAGGGCGGTCTCGAGGACGCCGAGATTTTGGCCGCGATCTCGAACGAAGCTCGCGCTCGCCTCGTGATTCGAAAGCATCTCGCGCAGCGGATCGCCGCGGGGCGCACCCGGACACGGATGCAGCTCAAGAGCCGCACAGCGCGTCTCCATCGCCTGAAGCGCGTCGCCGATGGGCGCGATGCGGAGGTGCCTCAACTGGGCAGGTTGCCTAGCATGGACGATGCGGAGCCGCCCTCGCCCGACGAGATGCGATCTCCGCCCGACGAGATGCGATCTCGCGCGCTCAGATATCACCTGTGCCTCTCGCACCAGTGGCGGTTCGGGCAGGACGTGGCGCGTGCCATCAAGCTGCGCCTGCCCGACTTCGTGCCAAACATCCAGATCTGCGTGGAGCTCGATAAGGAGCGATCTGCGGATGCGCTGCGCGACTCGATCGACGTCTCCCTTACGGTCGTCGTGCTGATCTCAGATGGCTACTTTGCGAGCATCGGGTGAGTGCCTCTGATGGCCTCTGATGGCCTCTGTTCACCTCTGAGTACCTCTGATGAGCATCGGGTGAGTGCCTCTGAATGACCTCTGATGAGCATCTGGTGAGTGCCTCTAATGACATCTGATGGTCGCTGATGATGTGTTTTCCTCATCAGTTGCACGCGAGAGCTGCTCCGCGCCTTCTGATGACACCTGATGACACCTGATGACACCTGATGACACCTGATGACACCTGATGACCTCTGATGACCTCTGATGACCTCTGATGACCTCTGATTGCCTCCCTCATCAGGTGCACGCGAGAGCTGCTCCGCGCCATTTGGCTTCGAAAGCCGCTCGTGACGTTGATCGATCCGCAAATCGATCGCGCTGAGCTGAGCGCTGCCCAGATTCGTCACCAGATCGAGCTCAATCGAGCTCAATGGGAGCTGTGGGGAATCGCTGACGAGATGCGAGCGTGGGGCATGACCCAACTCCCCACAGCCTCGGAAGTCTTCGAGGCGCTTTTCCCCACAGATGGATCGCGCCCACCCCTCGAATGGGAACGGCTCACACCGTACCAGGTGACATCTCGCTTGAGTGTCTCTTGATTGCCTCTTGATCGCCTCTTGATTGCCTATCGATTGCCGTTCGAATGGGAACGGTTCACACCTACCAGGTGTGCTCATGGCCTCTGATGACCTCTGATGATCCTTGATGATCTCTGATGACCTCTGATGACCTCTGATGACCTCTGATGACCTCTGATGACCTCTGATGATCTCGGATGACCTCTGATGGCCTCTGATGGCCTCTGACCTCGCGGCTCGCCCCGTTCCTAATTAGGACCACACGCTGCGTCTGCTCGTCGAGTCTGTGCTACCGGTCGACCAGACGCCCACGCGGCTCCAAAGCGAACTCTCACCCGACGAGCAGGTCACGTTGCCCCTGATGACCTCTGATGACCTCCCTCATTAGGTCGCGTGGCCCGCGCTCCGACGGGGCTTCCTTCCACAGCCCTGATGACCTCTGATGACCTCCCTCTGATGACCTCCCTCATTAGGTCGCGTGGCCCGCGCTCCGGCGGGGCTTCTTCCACGTCTACGCAAGCCGCCACTGCCCGGGCTCGTTCGATCTCATGATCGAGCTCGCGCGAGCTCATCAGAGATCTCGGATCGCCTCGGCAGTCAGTGATGGCAATGCCGCGGTCCTCTCCTCCTCTGCACTTGATGATGGGATTGCGGTCATTAGAGGTCATCAGAGGTCATCAGAGGATGGGATTGCGGGCGGCGTCGAGGGTCACCTCTTTGTGGCAGGCGAGATGCGATCCCTGCAGACCGCGCAGCCCATGCTGACGCCCATGCTGACGCCCGGGACGGCGCCCGGGACGGCGCCCGGCACGGCGCCGCACCGTCCCTCGGAGATGCTCCACGTGACGAGTGACGAAACCCTCTTACCAAAGTGCTCGCATATGCTCGTGTACGTGCTTGCATGCTTGCCGCTGGATTGCTCTTGTTGATTGCTCCTGGATTGCTCCTGGATTGCTCCTGGATTGCTCCTGGATTGCTTTTTTATACCTCTGAGGAACTCCAATTGGCTCCTTCATTACCTCTGAGGAGCTCCAATTGGCTCCCTCATTACCTCTGAGGAACTCCAATTGGCTCCTTCATTACCTCTGAGGAGCTCCAATTGGCTCCCTCATTACCTCTGAGGAACTCCAATTGGCTCCCTCATCAGGTACCTGACCGCCGAGACGTGGACACACGACACCGCCGCCTTCCTAATCGAGCTCACCCGAGCTCGGCAGCTGGGATTGCATCTGCTGCTTGTGCACGAGGTGCCACGTGTCTCTGATTGCATCTGCTGCTTGTGCACGAGGTGCCACGTGTCTCTGATTGCATCTGCTGCTTGTGCACGAGGTGCCACGTGTCTCTGATTGCATCTGCTGCTTGTGCACGAGGTGCCACGTGTCTCTGATTGCATCTGCTGCTTGTGCACGAGGTGCCACGTGTCTCTGATTGCATCTCTGATGTCCTCCCTGATGACATGCTGATTGCCTCCCTCATCAGGTGCCCCGCGTCGAGCTGCCCGGCCCGCCCGACGAGCGCGCGCCCGCGGCGGCGCCTTACCTGATGGCATGCTGATTGCCTCCCTCATCAGGTGCCCCGCGTCGAGCTGCCCGGCCCGCCCGACGAGCGCGCGCCCGCGGCGGCGCCTTTTGAGGCGATCGTGGCCGCGGCGCCTAGCGAGGCCGTGCACGCGGGGTGGCTCTCCTCAATTACGGTGCCACTCAAGCCGGCGCCGTACCGGTACTCGAGCATGCTTCTCCTTACGCAGGTGGGTTGCATGCTGATTGCATGATGATTGCCTCCCTCATGGACAGTCGGCGCCGTACCGGTACTCGAGCATGCTTCTCCTTACGCAGGTGGGTTGCATGCTGATTGCGTGATGATTGTATTCCTCATGGACGGTCGGCGCCGTACCGGTACTCGTGCATGCTTCTCCTTACGCAGGTGGGTTGCCAAATATGGCAGCACTCACGTCTGATGACCTCGGATGACCTCCGATGACCTCCGATGACCTCTGATGACCTCTGATGACCTCTGATGACCTCTGGTGACCTCTGATGACCTCTGGTGACCTCTGATGACCTCTGATGATCGCCGATTGCCTGAGTAGGCTATCATCGACTATGCCCTCCCAGTGCGCCTACGCCCTGTCGAGTTGGCCAACGTCGTCGCGGCCGCGACGGGCATCGGGGAAGCGGCGCGTCTGCCCTCGAGCCAGCGCCAAAGTCCATCGGCCCCTGGCACACCTAATTTGGGTCCATCGGCCCCTGGCACACCTAATTTGGGTCCATCGGCCCCTGGCACACCTAATTTGGGTCCGGACCAGTTGCGGTCAGAGGCACTCACACACGAAATGGCCTCGGACACTGGCTCGCCTGGCGGCAAGGGGATCGAGGAGGGAGATTCCGAGGGCGCGCTCTCAATCTCCGAGCGCGCAGATGCAATCTCCGAGGGCGCACTCTCAATCTCCGAGCGCGCAGATGCAATCTCCGAGGGCGCGCTCTCAATCTCCGAGCGCGCAGATGCGCGCGAGCTGCTGCTCGCGCCTTCGACCACGCACGAGGAAGGCGAGGCATCCATATTAGGCAATACCACGCACGAGGAAGGCGAGGCATCCAAATTAGGTAACCGCTCGTCCGTGCGCGCGCGACAGTGCAGTGAGGAGACTATCCTTTCGAGCGAGCAGCCGGGAAATCTTTTCCCACAGCCATCGTTTGCGTCGGAGACGAGTGACTACAGCCATCAAGTGCCCGACGAGCGTGCCTCCACAACGGCGCCCGGTGAGCGGGTGCCTCTATGGATGCTCTCAGCCTCGCACAAGTCCATGCAGGTGCGAGATGTCGATCTGAGATGTCGATCTGAGATGACGACCTGATATGACGATCTGAGATGACGATCTGAGGGCCTTGGATCGCTAGAGTTTCGTCGATCTGGGATGTCGATCTGAGGGTTATGGATCGCCCGAGTTTCCCTTGAGGCATCATGATGCGACACCGAGATTGACACCGAGATTGACACCGAGATTGACACCGAGATTGACACCGAGATTGACACTGAGATTGACACCGAGATTGACACCGAGGACTGACACCGAGATTGCCATCATCGGAGGCACCATGATGCCACACCTTGATCGCCTCTGATGGCCTGTGATTGCCATTGAGGCCCCTTGATTGCCACGGATGGACATGAGACGTAACGACTTTCCTCATGATTGCCACTGATTGATGTGAGACGTCACGACTCTCCTCATGATTGCCACGGATGGACATGAGACGTAACGACTCTCCTCATGATTGCCACTGATTGATGTGAGACGTAACGACTCTCCTCATGATTGCGACTGATGGACATGAGGCGTAACGACTCGCTCCTCATTGTCCCTCGCGCCCGGCACAGCGCGTGATGGTGGCTGTGGCCGACTACCGAGCGCAGGCGAAGGCAGCGCGAGAGTTCTACCGAAGTGCGAGCCATACGGAGCAACCCTCAGTGCCGTTGTCCCCGGGTGGCTCTGCATGCAAGTGCTCACCACGGCGCCACCCCTCCCCACAGGTGCGAGCCACGAGGAGCAACCCTCAGTGCCGTTGTCCCCTAGTGGCTTCGTGGCGCCGCCCCCACTCCTATCCTTAACCGACCGCTCGAGGGGCTCGTCGTCCTCCCGCTCGTGCCGGCTTGGCGAACGTCAAGACTCGCGCGAGTCCTCTGACCCGTCGGAGCCCACGTCGTTTTGAATCACTAGGACATAACAAGGACAAGCGAAAAACTGCTATGACCTATGTGCTAACGGGTGCGTCGGTGAATAACAGCGAACTGACCGAACTGTAGTCTGTACGGTACACAGTGTTCATGAAGTGTTCATGATTAGGAACCGACGCGGCCTTTTCGCGGACCTACGATCGATAGAGAGTGCGCGCGTGCCGTCGTCTCTAGAGCGTGAAGAGGCCGAAGAGCCCGCCGCGGGCGTGCCGAGTTTTTTCCACCGTCGCGAGCGGCGCGCGCCCATCGACGCGCCCACGTGCATTGATCGAGGTGTCTGAGCTCCCTGCGGTGCTGACGAGGTCCTCTTTTACCCTCTCTCCTCTCAACTATGCGGGGGCCGCTCACCCGAGGCATTCCGGAAACGCCGCGATCAGTCGAGATCGAGGCCTGGATGCAACGCCCTTGCGCCTAGGGACGAGCCCCTTTTCATGGACCTGTGGACGTGGTCGCTTCGGGAGGCGGCCAGGGGGTCGGGAGTGCAGCGCCCCGCCCCGCACCACTCAGAACACGTGCCTCCCCCTCTCAAGCCGCATGCCCCCTCTTCCCCCCATCTCCTCTCAACCATGCGGGGGCCGCTCACGCGAGGCATTCCTGAAACGCCGCGCATGCCGAACGCGGCCCCACATGTATGTGCGTGCGGCGGGCGCCCTCTCGTGCGAGGCCGTGTGTGGCGCCACCGGGGAGCGCGTGCTCGCGACGCCTGTGTCCCGCTGTCCGTTGGAGAGACCGAGCCCACGCCGCCGCGCGGGGCAACCCCGATGAGTCGGTCGCGGCTGATGCCTCCGGGGCATCGCACGGCGCGCGGCGCGAACACGCCAGAGAGAGATGTGGGGCCTGTGGTCTTCCGCGCAGCGCGCTCCAGTGCCGGCCTATGCGCGGGTGACTTGAGTGTGCTCGCTGAAGGCCGATGGGTCGACGACGGTCGCTGATGGGATCGTGATCGACGCGAGAGAGGTGCAGTCGTAAAAGGCGTCGTAACCAATCTGCATCACCGACTCGGGGATCGTGATCGACGCGAGCAAGGTGCAGCCGAGAAAGGCTTGCTCACCTATCTGCGTCACCGACGCGGGGAGCGTGATCGATGCGAGCGAGGTGCAGCCGAGAAAGGCTAGCTCACCAATCTGCGTCACCGACACGGGGAGCGTGATCGACGCGAGCGAGGTGCAGCCGTGAAAGGCGTACCCACCAATTTGTGTCACTGACTCGGGGATCGTGATCGACGCGAGCGAGGTGCAGCCCTGAAAGGCAGCCACACCAATCTGCGTCACCGACGCGGGGAGCGTGATCGACGCGAGCGAGCGGCAGCCCCAAAAGGCCCACGTGCCAATCTGCGTCACCGACGAGGGGAGCGTGATCGACGCGAGCGAGGTGCAGCCGTAAAAGGCGCTCTCACCAATCTGCGTCACCGACGAGGGGAGCGTGATCGACGCGAGCGAGGCGCAGCCGCGAAAGGCGTCCTTACCAATCTGCGTCACCGACGCGGGGAGGTTCGCGACCGACTTGAGCGACTCGCAGTCTCCCATCTTGAGCTCTCGCAGCGCCGTCAGCCTCGCCACAGACGCCGGCAGCGCCTCCCCCTTCCACTTCTTCCCGCTCAGATTCAGCCCGCGCACGCGCGCCCCTCCTCCTTGTCCGCCGTGAGCGCCCTGCCGAGCCCGTCCCGGCCGCCCTCCACCCCCGCCGCCCACTCGGGATCCTCCAGGATCCACGCGTCCTCAGACGCCCCGATGAGCTCCACGTCCGTCGCCCCGATGAGCTCCAGAGCCGTAAAGGTGACTTGAGTGTGCTTGTCGAAGGCGCATGGGTGGACGAGGTTCGCCGATGGGATCGTGATCGACGAAAGCGAGGTGCAGACCTTAAAGGCGTCCGGACCAATCTGCGTCACCGACTCGGGGATCGTGATCGATGCGAGCGAGGTGCAGCCGTAAAAGGCGCGCTCACCAATCTCCGTCACCGACGCGGGGAGCGTGATCAACGAAAGCGAGGTGCAGTCGTAAAAGGCATGCCCACCAATTTGCGTCACCGACTCGGGGAGCGTGATCGACGCGAGCGAGGTGCAGCCCTGAAAGGCAGCCACACCAATCTGCGTCACCGACGCGGGGAGCGTGATCGACGCGAGCGAGGTGCAGCCGAGAAAGGCTTGCCCACCAATCTGCGTCACCGACGCAGGGAGCGTGATCAACGAAAGCGAGGTGCAGTCGTAAAAGGCATGCCCACCAATTTGCGTCACCGACTCGGGGAGCGTGATCGACGCGAGCGAGGTGCAGCCCTGAAAGGCAGCCACACCAATCTGCGTCACCGACGCGGGGAGCGTGATCGACGCGAGCGAGGTGCAGCCGAGAAAGGCTTGCCCACCAATCTGCGTCACCGACGCAGGGAGCGTGATCGACGCGAGCGAGGTGCAGCCGAGAAAGGCTTGCCCACCAATCTGCGCGACCGACGCGGGGAGCGTGATCGATGCGAGCGAGGCGCAGCCGGAAAAGGCGTGCGCACCAATCTGCGTCACCGACGCGGGGAGGTTTGCGACCGACTTGAGCGACGTGCAGTCTCCCATCGTGAGCTCTCGCAGCGCCGTCAGCCTCGCCACAGACGCCGGCAGCGCCTCCCCCTTCCACTTCTTCCCGCTCAGATTCAGCCCGCGCACCCGCCCCTCCTCCTTGTCCGCCGTGAGCGCCCTGCCGAGCCCGTCCCGGCCGCCCTCCACCCCCGCCGCCCACTCGGGATCCTCCAGGATCCACGCGTCCTCAGACGCCCCGATGAGCTCCACGTCCG
>Ga0210239_101552_pt1 | contig 16603 bp, 9 predicted proteins | sample ChrtobMetP5a_0mM_FD_155451 | JGI IMG/M metagenome (GOLD analysis project Ga0210239, IMG submission 155451) | Chrysochromulina tobin associated microbial communities from unialgal haptophyte culture, Seattle, Washington, United States - P5a_0mM | ecosystem: Host-associated > Algae > Haptophytes >... | reverse complement strand
GGTGAGGGCGGTGGGGGGCGGGGGGGCGGCGGCGAGGGCGGTGGCGACGGCAGCGGTGGCGATGGCGGTGGTGATGGCGGCAGTGGCGACGGCGGCAGCAATGGTGGAGGAGGCGAGGACGGCGGTGCTGAGGGTGGAGGTGATGGTGGAAGAAAGAAGCGCCGCCCACAGTCGGTGCAATCCGTGCCAAAGTCGCACTGGGCCGGCGTCTCATACAGGTCTGTAAGTGAGCCAGGCCCGCCGTCTTGGCATGCGGCGTTGCTCGCTTGAGGGCACGAGTCGTCGCATTCCATTGGCGGGGGCGGCAGTGAGGGCGGCGGCAGCGATGGCGGCGGCGGGGACGGTGGCGGTGGTGACGGCGGGAACTTGTAGCGTGCGCCACAGTCGGCACAGTCAGTGCCGATGACACACTGAGCCACGGCACCATACACGCCAGTCAGCGAGCCTGGGCCACCGTCTTGGCATGCGCCATTCTGCGCGAATACACACGTATTGCTGCACCACAGCGGCGGTGGCGGCGGCGGCGGCGGCGGCGGCGGCGGCGGCGGCGGCGGCAGCGGCGGCAGCGGCGGCAGTGGAGACAAAGTCGGTGGTGGCATCGAAGATGGTGGTGGTGGCTTCGGGGGAGGTGGTGATTGCATCCCGGGTGGTGGGAGTGGCATCGGGGGAGGTGGTGATGGCATCGGAGGTGGAGGCGGCAAGGGCGGTGGCGATGGCGGCGGTGGTGATGACGGTGGTGATGGCGGCGGCGGCGGCGGCGGTGACGGCGGAGATGGCGGTGGCGACTGTGAGGGTGGCAGCACTGGCGGAGGTGGCAGCGGAAAAGGCAGCATTGGCGGCGGACGCGGTGGCGTCGGCGAAGGCAGCAGCGGTGGTGGCGGTGACGGCGAGGGCGGCGGCGGCGGCAACCAAGGTGGAGGACATGGTGGTGTCGAGGGTGGCGGCGACGGCTTCGGGGGAGGTGGCGGCGTTGGAGGTGGTGGCGATGGCAGCGGTGGTGGTGCTGGTGATGGTGGTGGTGAAGGTGGTGGTGGCCACTCTCGAGGGCCGCAATCGGTGCAGTCGGTGCCAAGGTTGCAGTCAGAGTACACCGTTCCGGGTCCGCCGTCGTCGCACCCACCGTCTGAGGCGTAGTTGCACATGTCTGTGCAGGTTGATGGTGGCGGCGGCGGAGGTGGCGGCAATTGCGAAGACGGCAGCAACGGTGGTGGTGGCATTGGTGAAGGTGGCGGGGACAGCGAGCACCTGTCTGTCGTGTTAACGTTCACACGACGCCCGCCTCTTACCCCCAGCTTTTTGAGTTGCCGAACCTATTTACGTATCCGCCGCCTCGTCACTAATTGGGGGTCAAAGTGGGCTGGCCAGTACGCAATACGCAACACGCAATACACAACACGCAATACGCAACACGCAATACGCAACACGCACAGAGGGTCAAAGTGGGCTGGATGTGAAAATTGCAGTCATACGCACGAAACATCACCTCAGAGCACGGACGATCAACCGTCGCATGCAAAACCAATTCACCAGCGCACACGCAAAAAAGCACGCCATTTCACAAGCGCACACGCACAATCACGCCACGACCCCGGTCCGCCACGTTTGCCATCAACGCTTCAACGGCACAACGGCGATATCTCCAACCCGCTGACGCCGGTCTTGGCCATGCCGATCATCACGCCGGCGACGGCGCTCGCGGCCCACTGTCAGGGGGCGAGGTCAAACATCGGCGCTTCTTCCTTCGTTTTCCTTCATCTTGGTGAGTAAGTCAGTGAGTGCTGAGTTAGTGAGTGAGTTAGTGAGTGAGGTGAGTGCGTGAGTGAGTCTTAACTCAGTCATCTTGGTGGTGTAATGCGACACCCCGGTCTGGATGGCGCTGATGCAGCGATCGAAGAGCGGCTTGAAATCCTCGGGTTTGTTGACGAACAATTCGGCGCTGACCCAGACATTTTTCTTGACCGTGGTGAATATCTTGACGACCTTGGTTTTGCTATTGGCGAAGTCACAGGCGGTCAGGACCTGCAGCCGCTCAGTTTCGTCTTCGATTTTCCAGATGTTGGGGAGCACGATGCGGAAATGCTGCGGATCGTTGCGTTCGGGAAAGATGTAATATAAAAGGCCTTCTTTCTTGAACATGACGTCGCCGTCGGAGTCCACTGTGGGCTTGTACCCCTCCTCGGTGAGGAAATCGACGTACAATTTGACGAGCTCGTCATCCTCCGCCTCGATCTGAAAAGAAGACGACGCGACACGCGAGTGGATGCCGACGCCCGGGACGTTGATGTCAACGCTCCCATCCTCGTGCAGCACCGCCACGGTGCAACCCCCGAAACCGCCATAGCGCACCTTCGCGCCGACGGTGAGATCGGGCGCGGCCGGTGGCTCGGCGGAAGCGCCCAAGGCCAGCAAAAGCGCACAGGAAAGGAACACACGTTTCATGGTGCGGGGTCGGCTCGCTCGCAAGGTGCTTCGCTCTCGCTTTGGCAGTACGGACCGGTATTTAGAAAAGTTGGCGACTTTTCGATACTGGTAGAGATATTTTGCGCGAGCGCAGCGCGCAACAAAATTGTTCCGCGAGCGCCTCCCCCCCAAAGTTTGTCTTTTGTCTCACCGGACCGTACCTAACGAGGCGGGCGACCTTCGGGCGGCTAGTCGTGACACCCCTACCCCCCCCTGGCGGTCCCCCCCTGTGCGGCCTCGCCGCGGCGTTCTATCCCTCATCTTTCTTACGACAGGTACTTCAACAGCTCGCTGTCCGTATATGTGAGCGGTATCTTGTAGCTTGCGAGCTTCTCGCGGTACCACTCAGCTTGCGCGTGCCCGCCACCCAAGAAGCCGACCACCTCCATTTTCGCGGCTTGAGCTGCCATGACGCCGGACGTGGAGTCCTCGACAACAACACACTGACTCGGGTCCACGCCAGCCGCCGCGGCCGCCATCAAGAAGATGTCGGGTTGAGGTTTGCCCCTCCCAGGCACGTCTTCGCGTGTGAAGACTTGGTCCTTGCCAGCGAAGACGTGGTCGATGCCCGCAACCTCAAGGCACACGAGCACGCGGTCACGCGGCGAGCCTGAGGCAACAACCTGCTTACGTCCAGCTGCGTGCAGCGCCAGCACCGTTTTGGCGTTGAGCTGAGTGAGCCGGTTGCGGAAGAGCTCAATCGAGCCCTCAATCTGGTCCTTGAAGAAGTTGTCGGGGACTGGCTTCCCAAACTCGTTGAGGAAGTTTTTTGCGCCCGCTTCGGGCGAATATCCAGAAAACAGCCGGTTGCAGTCGTCGCGCGTCACCTGCAAAAATCCGGCTGCATGCAGTGCCTCAACCTCGGCAGTCTTGAGCAACGCTTCCGAATCTACGAGGCATCCGTCGCAGTCCCAAATGATGAGGTCAGCTGCCATGCGCGTCGGACCACCGCGAACGGACTTCGCATTGCGCACGGTCGCGATAGGCGACCACGCGATTGCGAGCGCAGCCAGCGCGACCGATACCATTTGGAAGGGGACGGCCCCACACCGCAAGGGGCACGTGCCGAGCCGAGGGTGCGTGGGAGGTTTTGCCGCGTCTCCCAAACAAGTACAGTACAGAACGCGACTGTGAACTCAACGCAAGTCGTGTGAAGGCGATTGTCTCTTTTTCCGTGATTCGTCCCGGCGGCCCCCCCTCGAAAAATAAATTGGTGTCGGACGAAATCCAAAAAGGGAAAACTGAACCAAAAGGGGAAAGGAGATGTGTGGCGGCCGAATGCCCGCGTACATGGTACAAGAACTCATGCCTCGTTGCGGCTTGCTCGTGTTGCTCGGACTCGCGACGATCGCGAGCATCACAACGCTTCGAAAAGTCCATCGTGCTTCGGCGCAGCTGGACCCGCGTCCCACCTGCCCATGCAGCCGTGTGCTGCACGGCGGGTGCTATGGTGGTGGCAGCTGCTCTGCTGGTGGCCCATCCCTCGGAGATGACGTTGAGGTGGTGATTGCGCACTGCGATCACAGCATAGATTTCCTGGAGGATATGCGTGGGGATATTGCCTCCGCTGGCCTACGCCTGAAGTTGATCTTGATTGTTGCCAAATGTGGCGAAACTGCTGCCTTACGTGCCTTGCGAAACACCGCCTCACGTGAGCTTTTGGGCGTGCTCAAAGTCGTGCAACAACCCAATGTTGGACGCTGCGATCAAAGCTGGGCATCTCACATCGCAACAAACTACCACACCCTTCCCTCTCGGCTGATCATGATCAAAGACTCATGGGCTGACCACAACCTATTTGAGCGGCTGAATGGCTCGGCTCTGGTCGCTGCGACCGCCTCCGGCTTCGCGTGCGCCTATGGCAATATACAGTGCAGGCAGCGGGACGCGTGCAAGGACGGCGATGAGCATCTGTGGCACTCGGCAGCGGAGCTGTTGTCATTCATGATTGTGGCATACAAAAAGTCGTGGGATCAAAGCAATCATTCCATCGCGCCCGACTTTAAGGCGAGGTACCGACCCTTGGGCAAATGGATGCTTTCATTGCAGCTGCCGCGCGACGTCGAGACACGAGGCTACCTCCCGGTGTGCTATGGCGGCGGCTTCGTTGCTACACGATCCGCCGTCCATCGCCTGCCCGAGAGTGCTTGGAGGAGGATTGTGGAATCGCTCTCACGCGGCGATAACGTTGAGGAGAGCCACTACATGGAGCGCATGTGGGCCGCACTGCTCACTCCTCCACTCACGCCGAGTGAGACGCGCGCGATGGCGTGTGTTGCAAAGAAGGCGGATCGTGTGATGCTCCCCTACTTGAAGGGCTCCGTGAATAATTGCTTTTGCGGCGACGTCGAACGCTGCGGGGCAGGGCTGGATTGAGAAGATGACTCCAACATCGACGGCGACAGGAATTTACCAACTTCGACGGCGACGGCGTCATAGGGGCTTCAGACCTGCTTGCGTCACTGCGCAAACGCATGCGCAATCATCAAGCGTGACAACGACCCCGACGGCCAGGGTCTGGCCGACGACAGCAACGGCGGCGGCGGTGGTTCGGCGGCCCTCAAGGAGCACCCTCCGTTGCGCGTTGGAGCCGAGAGGAGCGGAGGAGCCTGCGGCAGGGGTCTAAAATGCATGCTATAATGGTCTTCTCTAAAGGGATGGTTATACGTAAACAGTCCCGAGAGCTGCCCGAGGGCCGACTCTGGGTCCCCTATTCTAGCATGTGTATTCAAGACAGTACCGCGAGTACGGGTCTGCGGGCGAGGGTGGGCGGCACGACAAGAACACGCGGTGACGGCAGAGTGTAGGCAGAGTGACGGGGGCCGAGGTGTCAGGTGATCCCCAGCGGAGCAGCCGAGAGGATGCTGCGGGGGGCGCTGTCTGTGTCTCAGTCCGAGTCTACGGTCTGAGTCGAGTGCAGTTTTTCCCTGCTCGGGATGGCACGGGAGGTTCTTGCCAGTCTCCGAGCAGGGAAGATCCTCGCCTTCTTCACGCCCCCGCGATATCGTGCATGTACTACATGTAACTCAAGTACGCAGCCTAGATGTGATGTCTCAGAGCTCGGCTAGCCGACTGAGCGCCGCTACCTCAGGCGACTGGGACTGCCACGCCTGCTCGATGCGCTCCTGACAGCGCACCCACGCAGGCAACGGAACGGTGCCGTCCGCATTCGTCTCGTCCACAGCACGCAGGATGTGGCGCCCTTCCTGCTCGAGGAGTGCCTTCCGATGAGGGATGCAATCAGAGGCCATCAGCGGCCATCAGCGGTCATCAGCGCACCTGCTCGAGAAGTGCGTGCAGCTGCGTGCGTCGCTTCGCGTCCCACTCGCGCGCGATTGTCGAGTATGACGGGCCCGCCGTGTGGTCCGCCTCCAAGAAGGCGAGGAAGGCCTCCGGGTGAGCACCAGCGCCTTCGAGCAGCATCCGAAAGCGCATTGTGAATAGCTCACACACGCATTCGGCAATCTCGGCGCCGTGGCGCGAGTCGCTCGTGAGTGCCGAGAGCACACGCACGATGAGGAGGCGCGTCTCCGTAACGGCTGCCGGTGTAACGGCTGCCGGTGTAACGGCTGCCGGTGTAACGGCTGCCGGTGTAACGGCTGCCGGTGTAACGGCTGCCGGTGCGACTGGTGTAACGGCTGCCGGTGCGACTGGTCCCAAGAGCGGGCGCAGCAGCAGCACGAGGCCGCCCAGTCGGAGGAAAGCGAGCACCGCGGCCGGCGAGCGGCGCACAAGGTCGACGACGAGGCCCAGCGAGCCGGCGGCCAGCGTTGGGGTGCGCGTGCTCAACGCGACGAGGCCCAGCAGATGAGCGCCCTTGACCGACGAGGCGAACTCGATGGCGCCCACGACGGCGCCGCCTGGCTTGGAGAGGGCCTGCAGCACCTGCAGCACGAGTGAGAGCACCGAGAGCGGCATCGGCGAGCGCACGCTACCGAAGAAGAAGTCGGCCGCCGCGACGCACGCGCGGTGCGTGCACAGGGACGCATGCAGCGTGAGGAGCTGCAGCAGTGCCTTCCACATCAGGGCCGCGTGACGCCCCAGGCGCACAACGGCCGTCTCGGCATCGAGCGCGTCGTCCTGGGCGCATATCGCGTCGTCCTGGGCATATAACGCGTCGTCCTGGGCGCCTCGGGCGCTCGTGGCCGCCGCCTCCTCCTCCTCCTCCTCCTCGGCCTCGATTGCAAATCGTGGCTGCGAAGCGCTCATCACGGCGCTGTGGAGCGGGCGAGACAGGTCCCGAAGCGCCGTGATGAGCGCCACCAGGAAGTGGCCGGCCGCCGCTGCCGTCGCGAACGAGAACTTGCCGTCCGCGGCCACGAAGGGCTCGAGGAACAAGCCGCCCACATTGAGGTCCGTCTCGGCTGCCGCGAGCTTCGCAAGCAGTGCGGTGGGCGCCCAGCACGGCGCCCAGCCCACGTCACTCCTCACCGGCGCCGTGCTGGGCGCCGTACTGAGCGCCGTCCTGAGCGCCGTGCTGGGCGCCGTGCTGGGCCCGCCGCCGCGACCGTCGCCCACTCCGAGCAACTCGACGATCGGGCCCAGCTCGTCCTCCTCGAGATCACATCGGAGATTACATCGGAGGTTGCATCGGAGCGACTCGACGATCGGGCTCAGCTCGTCCTCGAGGGCTAGGCGGAGCCGCGACCGCCGCTCGGCGTGCCAGATCAGGAGCGGGTTGGAATGATTCGCGTCGAGCTGAGCGAGCAGCGCGCTCGCCTCCCCAAAAGACATGCACGCGAGCTCATCCACAAACTGCGGCGATTAGTGGCAATTATTGGCAGTCAGTGGCAACTGGTGGAAATTAGTGACAATTAGAGGCGATTAGTGGCAATTAGAGGCAATTAGAGGCAATCAGTGGCGCCCACCTGCGGCGCGAGGCAGCGATCGAGGAGCTCTTCCGCCGCAGGGCCCACGGTGGCGTCGGCGAGCAGTGCGCAGAGAGTGTCGACTGCCGCCGCGCGCACTTCGATCGAGGCGCCTTGGAGGAGCGGGTCGGGGAGCGGGTCGGGGGGCGGGTCGGGGGGCGGGTCGGTGGGGGCGATCGGGTCGGTGGGGGAGGTCGGGGAGGGGCTCTCCGGCAAGTAGTCGAGCAGTAACGTGGAATGGCCAAGGACATGGAAGAGACACGAGAGCACGACTCCTCCGCGCACCACCGCCTCCGCCACGCTCACAACGGCGCCATTTGGCCCGACCGCACCACTGGGCCCGACCGGTGCGTTGTCTCGCCGGTCGCTCAGCACGGCGCGAGGCGGGCGCTCAGTACGGCGCCACGGGCGCTCCGACGAGGCGCCGTCCTGAGCGCCCGTGCTCTCGAGCCTGATGAGGGCGGCAATCAGGCGCAGCGTGCCCGCACGCCCCTCGGGGGTAGTGGTGCGTGCGTGTAAGAGCACGTGGAGCCGCGGGAGCGCCTGCAGTGCGAAGCGCACGGCCGCGTCGCGCGCCGTCGTGAGCGCCCCGGAGGCCGCTCGCGCTGTCTCGGGCGCATCGGCCGTCGCGGCGGCGCGCGCCGTCGTGAGCGCGGTGGGCGTGGGTGGGGTTGAACCAGACGAGCGGGGCGCTGCGGCGGGCGCTGCGGCGGGCGCTGGTCTGGGCGCTGCGGTGGGCGCTGGTCTGGGCGCTGCGGCGGGCGCTGCGGCGGGCGCTGCGGCTGTGTGCTGGGCGAGGGCGGGCGTGAGGGCGGGCGTGAGGACGGCGTGGGCGAGCGCGAGGGCCGCGCACGTGATCTCCGAGTGACGAGATCCGAGTAGCCGGAGCGTCACTGCACGCACGCGTGTAAGGGGGGATGGCTGCCCGAGGGGGGGCGGCTGCCCGATGGGGGGCGGGTGCCCGAGGATGAGGATGGGTGGGTGTTCCTTCACGAGGCGAGCGAGGGCACGGGCCTTGAGGCGCGTCGAGAGCGAGGGGTCGCGTGCATGGAGCGCCGTGTCGGGCAGCTCCTCGAGGGCCTCGAGGAGAGTGCTCAGGAAGGCGCTCAACGGCTCGCCGGCGAGCAACGCCGGCGACGCCCGGGACGGCGCCCCACCCGGCGCCGCGCCGGCACCGCCCCCACTGCCCCCACCGCCCCCACCGCCCCCGCCGCCCCCACCGCCCCCACCGCCGGTCGAGAGACCGGTCGATGGGTCGACAAAGACGGAAAGGTACACCCCCCCCAGCTGCACCTCCCCCCGTAGAGACTCGTACGCGGGAGGCACCAGCTGTCGCCAGTTCCACAGAGCGCTCGCGCTCGATGCCCTTCCGCCCGATTGGGCGCTGTCGTGGGCACCCGAAGACCCCTCCAAATGGGCGCTGTCGTGGGCACCCGAAGACCCCTCCAAATGGGCGCTGTCGTGGGCACCCGAAGACCCCTCCAATTGGGCGCTGTCGTGGGCGCTACGAGACACCTCCGATTGAGCGCTGTCGTGGGCACTGCTAGCGGCGGCGCTCGCGGCCTGGTGAGCGCCGTGCAGAGCGAGGGGCGGTGACGTCTGAGCGCCGTGTTGAGCGAGGGGCGGTGACGTCTGAGCGATGGACAGTGACGTCTGAGCGCCGTGCTGAGCGAGGGGCGGTGACGTCTGAGCGATGGACAGTGACGTCTGAGCGCCGTGCTGAGCGAGGGGCTCCAGCGCGAGGTCGAGAGAAGAGAGCTCGTGGGCGAGCGTCACCTGCAGCTCCACACCCATCGAATGAGTCCAGATGAGGTCGGGCAATCAGGAGCAATCAGGAGCAATCAGGAGCAATCAGGTAGCCCGCCACCTGCAGCTCCACACCCATCGAATGAGTCCAGATAAGGTCGGGCTCCCGCCACTCGGCCCGCAGCCGCCGTAGGAAGCGCGCCGGAGAGCCGAGGCTGCCCGGCAGGCTGCCCGGCAGCAGCTGGCGCAGGACGTGGCGCACCGCCGCCGCCGACGCCGAAGGCTCGTGGGCGGCGCTGACGAAACCGGCGCTGACGAAACCGCCGCGGACGAAACCACCGCTGACGAGACCGGCGCTGACGAAACAGCTCGCCGTCGCGGGCCTCGGTTTCGTCCGCGTTTCGTCAGAGAGCCCCGCGAGCTTGGCGAGCAGCCTCGCCGCGAGCAGTGCGATGCGCTCGTGCTCGAGAGAGGCCGGGCTCGCGCCGTGTCGGGCAGGACTCGCGCCGTGTCGGGCAGCGCTCGCGCCGTGTCGGGCAGGACTCGGCCCATGCGCAGCGCACAGCCGAAGGAGGAGGAGCGGTACCGCACTCCCGAGCATCGCGTCGCATAGCGCCGGAGTGTCAGCCGCCACATACAAGCAGCGGAGAGCTCGATGGCAAACGAGACGCCACGAGCTGTGAGCGGCCTCGCTGTGAACGGCCTCGCTGTGAACGGCCTCGAGAGGCAGCGCCATTACGCTCGCGAGCCACGGCACGCCCACTGGCAGCCCGGCGGGGCTCGTCAGCCGTGCAATCTGGCCGATCCCAGCCGGCTCGCAAAGGAGCACCGCGAGGCTCTCGAGTCCGTCCGCGAGGAGTGACGAGATCCAAGTTTCGTCTGGAGCGGGTTCACAACGGAGGGCCGCGAGGCCGTCGGCGCAACCCGCGAAGCTCGGCGGCAAGCCCGAGGCTGAGGCCATGGCGGCCGCGCTGGTGAGAAGGAGTGGCTTGAGCGCGAGCAGCAGCGCGCCGCAGCCACCGACGCTCACGCAGGCCGCTGGGTGCGCCGCCCCGGCGGCGGACGCGGCGTCGTTGGCAGCGTCCTTGTCGTCGTCGTCGTCGTCGTCGTCGTCGTCGTCGTCGTCGACGACGATGACGGCGGCGGGGGCTCTAGCCGAGGCGCCGAGATGGGCGTTCGCCGATCCCGCCGCAGCGCTCCCTCCCTCTTCCCCCAACGAGCGCTGTACTGAGCGCTGGAGAGCGCGCTCCGTCCACTTGCGAAGCTGTGCGAGGGCCCGCGGCGGCCGCTCGGCGCACCCGACGAGCAGAAAGTGCAGCAGCATCCCCGCGCGCGCGCACGCGTGCATGAGGTGCTGCGTGGCACCTGGATGGCGACTCTCCCACGCGTGCACCGGCGAGGCCGCGCACGGCAGCAGCCGGTGGAGCGCGCCGAACGCGCCCATAACGGCGCGCCACCCCTCCGACGGGTAGGGCTGTTGGCGCAGCCGCCCGTTGGTCTGGCGCAGCAGGCGCGCTGCATCGAGCACGAGCGCCCGGTGCGACGCGGCGGAGCCGCCACGTCCACCCGTGAGTAGGGCTGTCTGCGCCGCCTCGGCCCGGAGCGCTGCATCGGGCGCCACGGCCAGCCCGGCCAGCGCGAGCACCGCCGCCGCCGCCGATGCCGCCGCCGCCGCCGCCGCCGCCGCCGCCGCCGCCTTCGCCGCCTCCGCCGCCGCCGCGTGCTCCAATGGCGCCGAAGGCAAGGCAGGTGCCTCGGCGGCGACGACGACATCGGCCTCGGCTTCGGCCTCCGGTGCGCCGAGCGGCGGCGGCTGCAGAGCTATAAGGGCTGCGACGAGCTGTGCGTCAAGCCGCTCCGGCTCTGGCACGGGGGCGAGGCCCTCGTGACGCGCAAAGAAGCGGAGGAGCACGCGACCGACACTGAGCTCTCGCTCGAGCTGCACGTACCGCACCGGTCGCGCCGTCGGTGCGAGGGCGAAGCGCACGCGGGGTGGTGCCTGGGCCGCCGTGGCTGTGAACGACCTCGCTGTGAACGGTGCCTGGGCCGCCGTGGCTCGCGCGAGGAGCAGCCGCGCGCAAAAGGGGCCGAGGTCGCGCTGCACGCTGTGAATGAGGAGGCGGCGGGACGACTCGTTCCACAGCAGCGTGGGTAGCTCGACGTCCGCTTGGAGCGCGGCTGCGAGCTGGTCGGCCGGCCTGTCGACGGCAAGGATGCTGAGCAGCTGTGGTGGCAGGTAAGGGGCGAGTACCAGCCGCTGCTGCCGCCTGTGGAAGCGCTGAAGGAACTGGGCGGCCGCCTCTGGAAGCGTCGCGTGCCCGTCGACGGGCAGCGCCGTGGCGAGCACAAAGTGGAACGCTCCTGAGGCATGCAGCCAAGGCGTGAGGCTCGGGAGGCTGTCGCACAGCAGCGAGAGCAGCTCGACACAGCGCTCGATGACGAGTGGCGCGCCGCAAAGCATCGCCTGAGCTATGCGCTCGAAGTGGGGCGACGCGCAGAGCGTGCGCGCGATGCGGCGGGACGAGAGGGCGATCGTTTGGAGCAACTCGAGCACCTCAACCGCCATCGTGCACGCCGCGACGCGCACGTGGGCCTCGCCGTACCGGTACGCCTCGAGCGTGGCGGCATCCTCCAGCGGGCGCCGTACCGGGCGCTCGGCGTTCGTCTCGGCGTTCGTCTCGGCGGTGGCAAGGCGGCCCAGGGCAGACTCGACGAGCGGCGCATGCAATGGCAGTTTCGTCAACAGTACCGAGAGCTCGTCGACACCTCCCGCCTCGACGAGCGCGCTCACGTTCTGCGCGTGCTTGGCGGCGTGCGCGAGCACACAGAGCGCCATGCGCACGCGAGGCTCGAGCCCGTGCACCAGCGCTGCCTTGGGAAGGCGAGCCTTCGCTGCTCCTGACGAAACTTGGGCTGGTGCTCCTGACGAAACTTGGATTTCGTCACATGGGCGAGCCTTCGGTGCCGGGCCAGGTGGTACGGGCTGATGGCCTTTTGACGAAGCCGGCGGTGGCGCCGTCTCGGGCCGCAGGAGCGACACGAGATAGGGCATACACGAAAGCGCGGGCTCGGCGCCACCATAGAGTGCCAGCACCAACCCCAACGCCTCGAGAAGCATCAGCTGGCGCTCAGCCGACGGCTCGATCGACGCGCGCTGCCAGAGCCGCTCCAGCATGACGGCGGGTGCGATGGGCAGCTTGGGCAGCGCCGTAGTGGGCAGCGGCGGCGCTGTCGTGGGCGCTGCTGGCGGCTCAGCCGAGGGCGCCGTCGTGGGCGTGCGTGCGCCGGGTGAGGGCGTGGGTGGCACCGTCGTGGGCAGCGTGCCAGCTGACGACACGTGTGGTCGGAGCGCCTCGAGGAGAGGCTCGATGTAGAGCGGGGCGACGTAGAGGGCCGAGGCGAGCTGCGGGTAGGTCACTTCGAAAGTGCGGTGCTCCCAAAAGAAGGGCTGCCGTTCGAGCGGCTCGGCGGAGAGGGCAGCCTCGCGCCGCACGTCGGCAATCTCCTGCGCGCACGCCGCCTGCAGAGTTCCGAGCCAGCCGGCACGCCATAGCAGCAGCGGCTCGTCGTGACTGCTCTGCATGGCCTTCCAGAAGAGGGGCCAGCGGCCGCGCGGCAGCTGCGGATCGTGACGGGTGGCGCGGCAGTAGCGCTGCAGATCCGCCCGCGACAGCGCGCGCACGCGGGCCCTCTCGGCGGGCTCGAGCGCCGCAAGCACGGTGGCTGCGTCTGGTGCGCCCGAGGCCGTGCGCGGTCGGCGCAGGTAGCGGCTCACAAGGGCCCGAGGCGCGATGCGCGCGAGGAGGCTGAGGGCCACTTCGGAGTCGTCGACCAACAGGGCCACAACCTTGCGGTAGATGGCGACGTCCTCGGTGCCGAGCGCCGTGCCGAGCGCGGGGGCACTGGCCGCGGCGGTGGGTAGCGCCGTGCCGGGCGCGGTCCTCGCTGCGGTGGGAGCGCCGTGCCGAGCGCCGTGCGAGGCGAGCGCCGTGCCGAGCGGCGTGGTCGCTGGGCGAGATGGGCAGCGCCGAGATGGGCGGTGGGCGAAGGCGACGTGCACTGCGACGGAGTCGAGCGATGCGGCGACCAGGCTCACGAGCGGCGTCGTCGTCACGGGCGAGATGGGCAGCGCGGCGTCGGCGTCGTCGCGGGCGTCGTCGTCGTCGCGGGCGTCGGCGTCGTCGCGGGCGTCGGCGTCGGCGTCGGCGTCGTCACGGGCGTCGGCGTCGTCGCGGGCGTCGGCGTCGTCGTCGTCGTGGGCGTGGGCGTCGGCAGCAAAGTGGAGCGGCCGGGGCACGGCGGTGCGCACGATCTGCTCGCCGCCCGCGAAGCAGCAAGCCAGCAGCGGCAGCAGCGCGGCGCTTTCGGTCGCGCCGTTCTGCAAGATCGAGAACTGCGCGGGATCGCACTCGAGGAGCACAGCGTGGAGCACCCCGCATGCGACGCGACGCACGCGCTCGTTGCCATGGTCGGTGAGGCGCAGCAGCGCCGGCGCAAACCGTACCGCGTGCTCCACCGCCGCCACCACAATGGCATACTCGGTGTTGGCGGGGCGCACGAGCAGCAGCGCCTCCAGCACGCGCAGGGCGAGCAGCGGCACCACGTCGGTCAGACCGTCGAATGGGTTGTTGGTCGCGGCGGCGGCGGCAGACGCGAGCGCGGAGCGGCTTGCGATGGCACCGGCCGTCGCCGAGCGCAACCTGGTCTCCGAGACCTCGTAGACAGTCGATGCCGCGAGAAGCTCGAAGACGCTCGCCGTGCCGCCCTCGGCGTGAAAGTGGCTGCGCGCTGCGCGCTCGAGCTTGTCGTCTTCGGCGCCGGATGCGCCGCAAAGGTTGACGATGGCGATGCACACGGCGAGCATCTCTGCGAGTAGCCGCGCCGTGTCCGGCTCACCGCGCAGCAGCCCACTGGCGGAGCGGAACAGGAAGTCGAGCGAGAACTTGGGCAAGAGAGCGTACAGCCCTCGGGCACACTCGATGATCCTCGTCGTCGCGCGCAGCAGATTACTCACATCGCGCACCGGCCCCGGATACGGCAGTAGCTGCGCCTCGGCAAGGCTGAACATGACATCCAGCACGCGCTTGTCCTTGCAGCGTAGCGGCGTCTCGGGCGGCAGCGTCGCGAGAAGCTCTTCAATGGTCTCCGCCCAGCCACCACGAGGGTCGGAACCGAGCCGCAGCACGCGAGCGACGATCGCGTCAGATTCACGTTCGCTTTGGCTGATAAGGCCGAGGGCCGAGAGCATCGAACTGGGAATCGAACGCGAATAGGATTGCTGCGGAGCGGTGGTCGCGTAAGCGAGTGGCAAGGGTCGCGTGAAGTGAGGTGCGTGTGCGGGCGGCCGGAAATTACAAATTCGGTTCAAGACGGCGCGCCGGAGAGTTGCAAGCACAGTCTCTCTCCTCCCTGCGGAGGATATCATTCTAACGCAGAAGCTAATTTTATTTATCATGAGGTCAGATCCGCGGCTCGTGAGCCGTGACCAGCGCAGCAGCCCCTGCGTGCCACTCAGCGGTTCACCACTTCACCTTCGGAGGCTTGAGCTTACCACTTCGCCTTGAGGCTTGAGCTTGACCACGCCGGAGTCTGTGGACACGAGCAGGGGGACTCCGATCTGATCCTGGGGGGAACGGGACTCGTCGGGTGACCAGGGCCGCAGCTGCATGGTCGGCTGCTGCAGAAGGGACATGAAGAGTCCAGGAGAGCGCTCATCACGGCGCGCGCCAAGAGCCCCGGCTCCGTTGTCAGAGGCCTCATCGGAGCTAGCCGAGTGACACCCTACCGGAAGACGCCTCTCTTTCACCTCGGCGCGCGACATCTGCTGCGCAAGCCCTTCGTCGGTCGCGGCTGCCGCGAGAGACCCAGGGCTCTCGTCGAGCACCTGGACCGGTGGGGGTAGAGCTTGCGAGGCGGCGAGGCTTGCGAACAAGACCCCGCCCTTGGCGGTCGGTTCTGGCGACTGTTCGGGCGACGCTTGTTTGGGCGACGAGCTGCTGCTGCTGCCCCTGTTTTCCCACTTGCGGAACGCCGAGGGCACCAGCTGCGACATCAGCCGCATCGCGGGCGAGCGCGGCTGTGTGTTCGCCCGTGCAGAAGAGTCTACCCTGCCGCCGACGATGCACACGCACGAGATATCGTCACGCAGCCCGCCTGTGCGCAGCGCCTTGGCCACGAGCCGTTCAGCTGCGTCGTGCACGTCGTTTGAGTTGAGTGCCACCTTGACGACCGCCCGCTGCGGGACAACGTCCCACAGCCCATCCGTCGCGATCAGCACGAGCGCGCCAGCCTGCGGGATGGGCATGACGGTGATGTCCGGCATGGGACTTATGAATTGCCCGCAATCGCGGTCGCCGAGTGCGCGCGCGCAGCACACGCCGCCAGGGAATGCGCGCAACGGCCCGCATGCCTTCCCCTTATGTATGGCTTGGCCGATCTTGCCGCCCGCCGCCACTACGCGTGCACGCTCGGCTTCGCTGTCGGCGAGACGGTGATCGCCGGTGAGTGGAGTCGCGGCATGTTCGTTCACGCCCGCGGCGAGAATGGCGGGCACGAGAATGGCGGCCGAGTCGCCTACGTGCGCCGTCGTCACTTCGGCGCGGGTCTCGTTGATCAGGCACACAGTCGCCGTGGTTCCGGCAGTGTGCCGCTGGTCCTCGAGCAGCAGCCCGTGCAGTCGGGCGAAGGCCCGCCTCAAGGCCTGCGAGAGGGAGATGCTGCTCGCGTTGTCATGGCTCTCCTCGCATATGCACTCGATGATGTTATCCACCGCGAGCAAGGCTGCTTGATGGCCACCGTGCCCATCCATGACGACCGCGCAGAGCACGATCTCTCCGCCAATCATGAGGCGCTCGACGCGCAAGCCATCTTCTCCCTTGAGGAGCAGCGCGTGCGAGGCAAAGACGCTGCTTATAGGCGTGTGCGGTCCACCATCCGCCCTAGAACCTTCGGGAGACTCTAAACTTCCTCCCTCCTGCACGGCCACAGGCATGAGGTTCGAGGAGCAGTCCCCCTCCTTCGCGACTTTGGCGAAGCTCGTCAGCTGAACGCCCTCTTCCATAGGCAACGAGACAACGAGAGATGAACGAAGCATGAGACGGCGAGGCGCAGCGGAGCCGCGGCACGCGGGGTTTCGTCACCTGTTGATGTCTCACTTTGCGGAATCAAAAACGATCGGCTTTTTCATGTTTAGCTACCTCCCTTACGTCACTTTTCCGGGTTTGGAATGAACAAGTCATTTAGCAAACCGTGGTCGCTCAAGTGCCCTAAACAGAGGTATGTTGAGGTATGTTCATTCGCTTGGATGTCTTCAACAGAGCAGGGGCTGGAGCGCGCGTCAGTCTCAGTCTATCTCGAGCGTGAAATGGGCGATGACAGCCTTCAGTGTGTAGGAAGGTCGGAGGTACCAACCCAGAGTGACAGACCAAGTCAGAGTCATCACACTGTGACGCAAAACCGCCACAGTGTGACGCGAAACCGCCACACTGAGGCGCTTTTCCGCCTCACTGAGGCGGAAAACCGCCTCACTG
>Ga0210239_101546_pt1 | contig 16693 bp, 8 predicted proteins | sample ChrtobMetP5a_0mM_FD_155451 | JGI IMG/M metagenome (GOLD analysis project Ga0210239, IMG submission 155451) | Chrysochromulina tobin associated microbial communities from unialgal haptophyte culture, Seattle, Washington, United States - P5a_0mM | ecosystem: Host-associated > Algae > Haptophytes >... | reverse complement strand
GCGGCGGGCTGGCTTGGGCGCAACAGATCCTGCAACGGCAAAGGATACCCCTTTCGTCATGGCCATAAGGGCTTCCATCTCTGCCTTTTTTGCTTTCGCCCTGGCTGCCTCGGCCTGAGCCTCGACTTCCCTCTCTACCTGTGCCACTGCCGCCGCGATAACAGCCTTGGCGAATAGCGCTGCTGCATCGACCTCTGCTACTGCCGTGGCAATGGCGGAGCGGACGAGGCGAGTCGCATCTGCATCACGAGCCGCCTGCGCCTTGGTGGCTTCGATCTCAATGCGAGCGGTCTCTGCTACTGCCGTGGCGATGGCGGAGCGGACGAGGCGAGTCGCATCCGAACCACGAGCCGCCTGCGCGGGCGGCTTCGACCTCAAGGCGAGTGACATCCGGCAGCATCGCCTCAGCCTCCGTGCCAAGCCCCCGCGCTACGAGCGCCTTCAGCCCCTCGGGCCAGCGAGCAACGCTCTCGGCGAGAGCCACCGCCTCCTGGATGGCGTCGCCGAGCGGCCCATTCTGATTGTAGTGGGTCGCCTCGTGCTCGGCGAGGGGCGTAAGCAGGTCCTTGAAGAAGCAATCCACCGCCGGGCAGCGGCCGTCGGCGTCGCGGATCGTCCTCCACGCCGGGTTTGCTTCGACTTCACGCTGCGTGCCGCGCCGCAGCTGCTCAATCATGTCGCGCACGATCTTCTGTCGCTTGCCGAGCACCTGCTCAATCGTGAGCGCCGTCAGGTTGATGGAGAAGCTGCACTCGATCACGACGACCGAGCCGTCGACACGAGTGCGCAGCACCTCGATGCCAGTGAGTGGCCCAAAGAGGATCTCTCGTTCGTGCGGGTACTGCGAGAGCCAGCTGATCTCGGCACCCCGATTGACCATCCCCTGCTGCACCTCGATCACGATGCCAGCGCCCTGGCCGCCCGAGGCGTACCCCATGGCCACCAACCGCTCGGTGGTCGTCGACATGAACGCCTGCTCGACGCCGCCTCGCACGTTAAATTTGTTGGGCGTCCAGAACTCGTCGGGGAGCTTCATGCCGGCGATGCCGCGGTAGACCTTGATGGCCTTGGTGAGCTTGCCCAGCTTGATGATGACGGAGTTGATGGCGTGCAGCGTGCTCGTGTACTTGTTAACCGATCGCTTGGCCACCTCGAAGGTGATGCTGCCCGCCGCCGCCAGGAAGGGCTTGTCGCGCGGCGTCGAGCCGAGGTACGCGTCGGCAATGTCCTTGGAGCAGCAGAGGCTGATCATCTGGTTGCGCAGGAAGGGAGACTCGGAGCTGAGGCCGCGCAGCACTCCGTTGTACTTGACGAACATCGGCCCCGTGTACAGGATTGCGGCAATCATCTCCTCCCTGACCACTTCGGGCTGGTTAGCCTCGCGAAGCTGCCGGTTCTTATCGGCGGCGGCTAGCTCCAGAGACTCGAGAGAGCGGCGCTGCCGAGCGCACGCCCTGTCGGGCAACTTGTCCACGGTCTCCATCGGCCAGCACGGGATACGAAGCTGCTCGGGTGTCGCATTCGCACTTGCCACGAAATGCCACTCGATCCGCGACTGCGTCTCCACGCCGTAGTTGCTCGTGGTAAAGACGTCGGACGACTCGGTGCCGGGGCCTTGCAAGTGGTCGTCTCGCATCCCGTCAAGAACCTTGGGGTTGGGCGAGCCCACGATGCCTTCGAGGCCGCCGAAGAAGATGTCGAGGCCCGAGTACGAGAGCGCCACCGCACCGGCAAACTTGCTCTCCATATCCTTGCTCGTCGCCGCACCCACGCTCTGCAACGTACGCAGCTCGTTCCAAACCAACTCAACCAGGGTGGCCTGAAAATTTCCCGTGCCGAGGAGTCGGGCGACCTGCTCGCGCGAGGTAAGGCCCTTGACGTACTCCAAGGCAGCGCCGGGGACGCCCGCCCGCTGCTCAGCAGCCAGCGGTGCTAGCAGAGCCGCCGCGACCGCGCGATGCACGCCCGCGCCCTTGGCCCACTGGACGATGGACCACGCCTCCCCAGAGCCCCCGTCCTCGTCCGGAGGTAGCTCGAGAGGGGCCTCGTCTGCGTGCAGCGAAGGTCCGATGGCCGTGGGCGGTGGCGGTGGAGGCGTCGCAGCACCCTGCAGTGTCGCCACCATTGTGGCGAGAGCCTGGGCTGCCGCGAGCTGCGCCTCGAGCTGCTTGACAATTTGATTGGTCCGTCGCCTCGCGTCCCCGACTGCGTCCTCCTTAAGTTGTCCGATCTCGTTGGCCGCGAAGCTAAACAGAGCCCCGGTCTCGGCCAGCTTCTGCCCTAGCTGTCGCTCCCAGGTCGCGAGGTCGAACGCCGCTGTAGACCCTAGTGACATGTCCTCGTGATCGCGAAGTCCAGCAGGGGATTGCAAGAGGGCACAAGGGAGCAGCAAGGCACGCCGACGCGGAAGCCCTCGACGTACCCGCTGTGAACGTTACGCTGTGAATACACAACGTTCCCTGTGAAGATCGTCGAAAAGGTCGGAAGGGAAAAACACCCCGGTCGTGAAGGAACACACGGACAAGATCCCCCACTTGACAATTGCCATTTGAAACCTGCCTGTGGTGAATGAGGGCTGTGAACAAGTATTGTTTTCACACGTGTTCGTGTGAGTATTCGAAATGCGGGAGCTCCTGCTCCTGATCATCACCGGCGGCGTTCTCACGCTCCTGCTACTCTCGGTGCGCACCTCAAACGCGAGCATGAGCCGGAGCCCGGCTCAGAAGCCTGCACTATCGAGCAGGCTGAGGGCCGTGCAGCAGACATTGTGGCAGCAGAAAAAGTGGCAGTCCGCGACTCAGAACACTGCCGCCAGCCACGACAGCGCCAGTATGAGCAGCACCGTGCCACGGGCATTCGCGCTCCGGGAGCAGACTTTGGATGAACCCCAGGCTCCCGAGGCGCGCCGCGCCGTCGAGATCGCCCTCTCACAGCCCATCCCGCCCAAGGGCGACGGGCGCCGCGGCGGCTTCGACGATCAGCGCAATGTCAAGCGTGAATCGGACACGGTGCGCCGCATGCTCGCACAGGACGGGCTGCACGAGTGGCGACCTGACCCGACGTGCTTCCCACCACAGCGGCGGCCGGGCGCGACGATGGCCGAGCTGCTGAGCGCGGTGCCGGTGGGGACGAGCACGACTGAATCGGGCACGGCGTGGCTCGCGTTCGGCAACGCTGGTGCCACTGAGATGCTCATGAACTGGGTGCATCACGTCTGCAAGCTCGGCATGGGTGCGCGCACCGTCATCGCGGCGTACGATGCCGAGCTTCTGGCCACCCTCCGAGGCCTTCGCATCCCCGCGTACAACTACACGGGCGCGCTGCCCCAGATCCACTTCCGTGGCACTCCGTTCCTCTTCCACCGGATGGGCTACCTCAAGGCGATGACCATACGAGAGGTGTTGCTCACTGGGCGGCACGTGCTCGTCTCGGACTCGGACGTAGCATGGGTTCGAGACCCACTCCCCGAGCTCGAAGCACTCGCCGCGGCGGGCGCGAGTCTCGCGCCGGCAACGGATTGCCTTCATATCGAGGCGGACCGCGACAAGAGCGAAAGGCCGAACGCTCCCTACCTGTGCGGCCACCAGCCCGGCTCTCGCAGCGGCGCCGTCTTCAACACCGGCATCATCTTCCTCGCCGCGACGAACGCGACGGTGCACTTTTGCGAGCGCTGGGCAGAGGCGACGCTGCACCTGCCGGCAGAACAGTGGTGGAGCGACGACCAGGGCGTCTTCAACAAGTTGCTCACGGGCCACGGCACGTGGCCCTTCGCCGCGACGGGCTTCTATCCGGTGCGTGCTGCTGGGCTGGGCGGGCGGTTGGTGCATGGACCGTTTGGGCTCAAGATGGCGCCCCTCCCTGTCGAGCGCTACTGCAGCGGCCACTTGGTATGGGTGCAGCAGGAGGCGTTGCCGCTTGGCTGCAATGCTGTGCATGCCACGTTCACCGAGTTCGGCGACGCGGGCAAGCGCTGGCGCTTCATGGAGGCAGGCCTCTGGGGGGCGCTACCCGCGTCGTACCATACCGACGGCCACTTCCTCACCTTTGAGCCGCCGCGCCCACCGGCGGATCCAGCACCTTGCGGGCCCACTGAGGGGCGCTATGTCGTCGGCGCCGAGCCGCCTCGCCCGTGCGGTGGCGAGGATCCAGAGCATAGGCTGCCACGGCCGAAGCGCTACGGGGACGTCCCGGCAGACGAAGGCATCGCTCGATCCAGCCGGCTGCGCCTCCACATCGAGCTCATGCGTCGCCAATTGCATGCACTGCGCGACGCGCTCGCGCTCGCGTTCTTGCTCAATCGGACGCTAGTGCTCCCCCACATGGAATGCATGTGCGACCGCTCCGAGCTCGTGGATTACATTCCGTACTGCGTCTTCCCGGGCGCACCTGCCAACTTGACCTTCCCGCGCAAGTGCTCGACGCACTTCATCCTCAACATCCACAAGCTGCTCTACTTGCACGAGCCCTTCGCGTATGGCTTCCCGCGAACGCAGCCACGCGCCCTCGATCCACGCATCCGGCTGCGCGCGCATGCCTTCCTCAGCGATCCTCGCACCGACGCCGACATACTCCGCTCGAGCGCCACGGTCCGTGTGAGTGGGCCGCCCGTGCCCCTCGAGGCACGCCCCCGATGCTCCGCGCCGCACGAACGAGACTGTCGACCAGCGCTCGTCGACGCCGCCGCGCGCGAGCGCGAGCTGGCAAAGAGCGACGCCGAGTGGCAGCAGGAGCACGACGAGCTGAGGATGGGAGATCGAGATCGAGCGAGCGAGCTGATCAAGGGAGCTTCGCTCCCCCTCCCTCCGGTCGTAGTCGAGCTCCCCCGCGGCGCCACGGACGAGCGACTGTTGAGCTCCTTAGGCACCCCAGAGATGCGACGCACGCGGTTGCTGCGGCTGAGCGATGCCGAAGGTCTTTTTGGTGGGTGGCACGCGCAGCTGGACAAGGGCGCTCTCTTCAACCAGCTCGAGGGCTGGTTTTTGCTCGGCGGCGACTTTTGCTGCACGAGCCGGCACGACAACGAGGGAAGGCTCTACCCGAACGACCCGCCGCGGCTGAGCGTGGGCCGAGAGCGTCCAGGGTTGTTCGGGTGACTTTGGCTGATATTCGAATCACGAGTGGCTCTGAAGGAAAAGCCGTGAAATGTCGCATTGTAGCCACCATAGTCCCAGATTGTACGGTACCGTAGCGAGCTACAGCTGTACGTAGCTCTAGAGTCTAGACGACTAGAGCGGACTAAGTAGCCGGAGTACACGGTAGTACAGGGTACGTACGTCGCGACCGTGTCCGTGCGGGTCAGGTTATAAAATCACGTTATGAAATCACGCAGCAACAACCCAGAATTTCGACAGCTCGCCGGAGACTCGCCGAGTCTTCCAGATGCCCGGCGTGCCGCTCCGATGGGTTGGGATGCTCCCGTCGGGTAGAACGGAGCCTTGCTTGCCCGCGCGAGAAACGACGCGGGACGAGGCTCCGTCCACCGAAAGCGCTGCAAAGTTGTCCAGCGCCACCGCGCCTTCGCCTGGCTTGGAGCATGCCTCGTCATATGCGTGAAAATCCTTAGGTGCCTCGTTGTATGCCAGGTTCGCCTTCTCGGCAGTCCCATAGATGCGGAGCAGCGCGTCGTCGTCCCACTGCGCGGGAGGCGGCGGTGGCGGCTCTCGCGGCGCCTTAGCGCGCCACTGTTGATAGGCAGTCTCGATAGCAAGGTCCTCGGGCACATCCGGGATCATGGTCACCACACAGAACTGCGCGAGGAGCAGCAGGTGCTCGACGACGATCAAGAACATGAGCTTGTTGCTCTCGTTGATCTCGATGATCCCGAGGAGCTTGAACGGCAGTAGGCGCTTGAGGGTCGTGGCGGTGACCCCGACCAGACCAACATTTGTCAGCACACCCAGCACCGCAAGCACACGCAGCACTGTCTGCCACGAGCCGATGTCCTCCCCACCCATGTAGGCCGGCCGACGCGTGTTGCAAACCAGCTTATACGCATCCGTCCGAAGCTCGAAGTAAAAGGAGACAAAGAGCAGCGCCGAGGCGAGCGGGCAGGCGGGCGCGAAGAGCACCACGTAGCCGAGCTGCACCACGATCCGTGAGTACTCGGAGAAGATTCCCTCGAAAGGCTCGAGCTTCGCCTGCGCCTCGTACACAGTCTCCGTGCCGATGACGACCTGCTCGCCTGAGGCCTCGGCATTCTTGACCGCAGCCGAGTGCCCGCCACAGAGGACGCGCATCTTGAAGCAGATCCGTTCGATCGCCGTCTCCTCCTTGGCCGTCTGCGCTGCGTATATGGCGAACTCCTCGTCCGCTTCCCGGAGCTTCGCCTTGATCCAGGGCCTCACAAATTCTAAGATCTTGCCGGTCAGCATGTTGACGATCAAGGCCGTGGTCATGAAGGCCGACAGGTCGTTCATGCAGTACGGATTCTCGTGGTGCTCAAACTGCGCCTTGATCTGCTCCGCGGTCAGGGTGAAGTGCGTCTTGTCGTGGCAGTACTCTGGCACGTGTGTCAGCCATGAAAGCCAATCGAGCTCATTGGCCTGGACAAAGGCGATGTAGATAAACGCCGCGTACGAGTTGGTGGACTGGAAGATCATGGTCTTGACGATGAGCGCATCGTCGTAGTCGGACAGCGTGCGGTGATTCTCCCAGTCGGTGAGGCGCCGCGCCACGCGCTGGTACACCTGGTTGCTCACCGCGACGTAGACGCCGTTGATCGCGCCCATCATGGCAGAGCCCAGCTGCACTCCGTCCTTCCCTCGGGTCCTCGGGTTGCCGTCGGTCTCGTAGAGCAGGTAGAACTGGAGCATCTCCAACGACTTGTACGAAAGGAGCATGGTGATGATGGTGATCATGCACAGCAGAACGGGCGTCAGGAGGACATATGAGATCATCATGCGTCCTTGGCGCACTGTTGTCAAGAACCTTTTCGTCAGCGGCGCCTTGGCGGCGTACTCTTCATCATCGGGGACGGGGACCCAGTAGCCCTCGTCCGAGTAGAAGCCGCGCGCCTCGTCGCCTTCGAACTCTTTCCTCTGCCGCTCCGTCTCCCGATAGTCGACCACGTGCCAGTGCGCCGCAAGCCTCGCCTCAGCGCGTCTCCACCTCTTTAGGAAATAGGTGATCCAGACGAGGATAAACATGGAGTACATGGGCGTGAACATGTTGTCGGTAGAGCCGTCGAACCACACTACGGAAACGATAAAGAGCATCCCACCCATGGCACCGGGGTACCGGATCGCGTTCGTGAGCTCCTCGGTGAAGGCATAGTAGAAGGCGATTCGCTCGCCGAAGTAATCACGGACTCGGTCGAGCGGCTGGTTGACAGTGAGCTTGAGCGGCGGCGAAACCCAGATGCGCATGAGCTCCGTACGCCTGCCCTCGATCTCGTGAATAGATACGACTGCTGTGAGCACTTTTGTCGCGAGCAGGTCGTCCAGGTTGAGGCCGCAGCCACCCTCGTGTTGCGGCAGCTCGAGCAGCGACTGCAGCAGCCGGATGCGCTCGAGGGAGCTGAAGAAGCACGTCGGGCTTTCCGGCTCGAAGCGCTCCTTTTCAGTGGCCTTGAAGTCCGTGTAGTAGCCCTCGCGGCCCCGCCTGTCCGCCTTAAGCCGCTTCTCCATCGTCAGGTGCTCAGCCATCTTCTCGAGGAGCGCGTCCGGAGCGGACAGCTTGAGCAGCACCTCGTCTCGATCACGAGAGAGATCAGCAACGGCCTCGATGCCGATCGAGCGCGCGCGTGCAGCGACAATGTCACGCTGCCGCTTTGGGCCGCCCGGCAGCCCTCGGAAGGACGGTCGCTTCAGCTTGAGCTCGGCTGTGGCCTTCTCTACGGCGTCACTGTCTGCCTGCTCCACCGCGTCACTGTTCGCATCAACCGCCGGAAAGATGAGGACGAGGTCGAAATACGCCTGCCCGGTGCTCGGGGGCTCCGTTGGAAGAAACTCATCGTCCAGATGTGCATAGGCGCCTTGTGTCGTGCTGCTCATCGGGAGTCCAATTCCATGATGAACATGAGGAAATTCAATGTTGCGAAAGCCAGTGGCTAAATCGGTCTCGGCCTAATTTGGCTATGTTTCGTTAAATGTCGTTTAGCAAAAGTTGGCAAGAGACCGGTCGGTGCGTCGTGTTTGGGTCAGCTCCACACGTTTCAAACGTGGTTTCGCTGAGACTGATGAGTTTCAAAAGTCTGATTTACGAGAGTTTTATCTGGGCCGTTGCCTCTTCGGCGTGCGGCGCCGAGAGGGCGTCGTGGCTAAACTGCCGAGAGGGCGAGGATCAGCGCCTTCGCCGACCCTGGCAGCATGACTAACAGATGCTAATTTTGCGGGTCTGTGGGTTGCATGCACCACAGGGGCGAAGACGAAACGTTTTTTTATGCGTGTCCCGAGCCAAAGTCGTGTTACGTGTGTGCGCGGTGCGAGGCCCGGAGACAGAAGCGTGAGCGCAATTTTGGTATGAACGCCAGAGGAAGCTCTTTCATTCCTCTGAAGCTCGCGCTCACGCCGCCGAACGCCACAGAGAAAGCTGGTACAGAAAGATCTCAAATCAACTGCAGGCAACCCACGCGGCCGACGGCAGGCGCGCCCTTGCCACAAGTCCTTCACGGACCCTCCTCATCCAGCGTATCGCAGACTGTGGGCAAACCACCATCTGTAGCACGCACGCCCCAAACAACCCAATCACCCTTGAAGAGGCCGAGCTCGGCCACAAGTGGGTTCCATGACGAGTGGCTGCAGCTTGTAAAGGAGCGAGCGCACCTGAGTGCCTTGGTGGCGACGTCACCGCAGGGCAGTACTCAGGCCGAGCGAGACGCGTGGCGCAGTACGCAAACCCGCAACGAGGCTTCCGCGCAGGCTTCAGAGGCAAGTGGTGATTATGTGCTCGCAAGCGCGTACCTTGCGGCGGCCGAAGCGGCTGCAGCTACTCGTCGGGCGGCCACTGAGGCCGCTGGGCTTAGCAGCTGGTACGAGCGCCTGGTCAATGTGCACCCGTCCGTCAAGAACGCGGTTGACCACGCATTGGTCCATGCGGCAAACGAGGCCGTTGCTGCACGTGCAACGGTTGCCGCTCCGCCTGCCGCGCGGGTGTCGAACAGGGCCTTTGCTGGCCCACATCCGGGGTGCGATTTCTCGCATGCTGATGCGATTGGCTATCGCATGGTGAGCTCTCCACTTGATCAGTGGCGAGCTATGCGTGGCGCGCTCGAGTTAGCCGCTGCAGGCGCGAGATATGAGCCGAGAGGTGCGTGGAGCCGGCCGGGTGACCAAACGCGACGCTCCCAGCTGGTTGCCTGCCAACTACAAGCCGACGAGCCAGGAAAGCCCGTCCGCATGTTCACAGCCATTCCGCAGCAGCGGCGCGACCTGGGAGAGCATGCAACGGGCGAGCGTCATGGCAAGCATCACGTAGAGCGTCGTGGCGAGCGTCACGGAGCGCATGAGCTCCGCGCGGAGAGCGTGGTGCGTGATCTCGGCGTCCGAGATCGTGAGCTCGCGCGTGAGCTCCGCGCGGAGAACGTGATGCGTGACCGAACGGCTGGTGCGAGCAACTGGTACGAGCAACGTATTGCACCCACGCTCAATGATGCTCTGGAGACTGCGCGCGTCGCCGCATCTCCCTACCTGGTGACTGCCAGTCCTACCTGTGCGAAGAAGACGTTAGCTGCGAGGGAAAGCATCGTGCTCGTGCTCTCGAAGCAGGCGGTCGACCAGAGGGCGGAGAATGACATCCGCGGCCTCGGAGTGCACGTGGCGCTACCCATGGAGCCTGCGGCGAGGCCTAGCCACGCCGACCGGCTGGAGTATGCCATTGCGGCAAGGCGCAGTGAGGCTGCCGAGAAATTGACTGAGGCCATGAAGGCGGCCGCGGCAAGGCGCAGGGAGGTTGCAAGGGAGAGAGCACTCAACCAAAACATGCTGCTCGCGTCACGCAACAGCGCCGCTGCCACCGGTACCCAATTCAAGGAACCTGCGGCGGCCGAAAAGGTGGCGGCCGAGAAGGCGGCAGCCGAGAAGGCGGCAGCCGAGAAGGCGGCAGCCGAGAAGGCGGCAGCCGACGAGGCGGCCGCGGAGAGTGCCCGCGCGGCAGCCCGCCGCTGTCGAGAGCGCGAGATAGCCCTGGAGCTCAAGCAGCAGCTCGAGCTCCAGCGGCGCGAACGCGAAAAGCGGACGGCTGAGGAGGCAAGGCTCGAAGTGATCCGGCGTAGAGACGCTGAGCACAGGCAAGCCGCTCAGCACAGGCAAGCCGCTCAGCAGGCGACGCTTGAGCGGCAGCAGATGGAGGCGCAGCGAGTGGCGGTGTCGGCGGCACGGGCTGAGCTCACCGCGGGCTGCCCGGCGGGGCTTGTGCAACGGGCCACCGAGCTTGGAGTTGACATCGCCATGGTCGCGTTGGAATTGGACGTCGAGAAGGAGCTGGAAGCAGTGTTGAGTCAGGGTCGAGAGCTGTGTACGGCCCTTCGGGAAGCGATGACCAAGGTGGAGGTGAAGGCTGACGCCACGGAATCGTGCGTGGCCAGCTGGTCGCTCGCTGCTCGATTCGTGGCCTGCCATCGCCGCCAGGAGCTTTGGCGCCGAGCGCTCCAGCTGCCGCCACCACCCGTGCTGGTACTCTTCCACGGGACGCGCAGTGCCAACGCAGAGGCCATCGTGGCGGAGGGCCTCCGGCTGCCCGACGGCGCAGCGGTCAAGTTCTCGACGAATCTTGCCAGCCGTCACGGCACCGGCTCGATCTTTGCTTCGCTCAACTTCGCCCGCGCGCTCCTCCACGCGGATGGGCCGCGAGCCACCTTCCTGCTCCTGGGCTTACCAGGAGAGGAGGGACCGATCGACCACGCGCAGGCGACCTACGTTTTCTCCGAGGAGGCGGCGCTGCTGCCCTGTTATCTTCCGCAGGGAACCGAGCACGCTCGAGAGCTCGCTCGACTCGCGCGCGAGGTGGCTCGGGTAGAGCTCTATGGCTCGGGTGAAGGTGACATGTGATATGTTGCTGTGGGAATAGATGAGCCTCAGCATCGGTTAGGTAACACCCCGTGAGGGGGATCGTCGAGGAGGCGGTGTTTTGCGAGCTTCATCGGTTACATTTCATCTTCGACCCTGCATGGTGCATGCAACCCACTTCAGAAAACCATAACATGCGGAAACATTCACAAGTCGTTGTGGGGATCCTCTGAACTGGGGCTACAGGTGTGTGTGCCGGATACCCCAAGTGGGGGTGTCGTGCTTGACCATGTCATCACGAGAACATGCATGCTGTACTGGATGTCTTTCCGGTTCGTCATTGTGGCATGTCTCGTCATTTTGTGTCTTTGTTGGTCGGAGTAAAACCAAGCACTGGTTTTCGGCCGCCTCCGTGCGAAGAGGCGCGCTAGGCAGGCGCGAGCGGTATTGAGCCGTATCGTGAATAAGACAACGTGGTGCAACCGCCGGGAAGCCACCCGGATCATCATCTACTTCTCCCGCAACAATGGCAAGGCCCACCAAGAATGTGGACATCAAGATTCTGTTTCCGCAATTTAACATGCTGCCAGGGCCAGCAGGCAAGAGGTTCCAGAGGGACCTGCTACTGCATGGCGGCAAGACTGACACGCAAGGATACTCTATCAGCGACTGCTTCCTACGCGTCGACGCGTACGCCGTCGCATATGGTCAGCCGATCATCTTGCCAGCGCCAGCAGGTACCGTCCTGGCGCCAGGCGCTCCGCTCGGCCCAGCAGGAGTTGGTGCTATCGCTGGAAGGCAAGCTCGCAAGGCTCGCCTGAAGGAGAGCTTCAGCTTCCTCATCATGCACCTCGACGACCAGTCCACGCTCGACCTCATCGGTGACCCGCTGTCGTCATTCTTCCAGAACGGCCCGGATACGTACGACTGGATCATGCAGCAGGTCATCAAGCCGCCCACGACGGGCGACCTGCAGGATATGACCATCGCGTTCTGGCAGATCGAGATCATCACCGACGTCGGGATCTCCGTGAACACGGTCACCGACTCGGTCAAGCTGCTGCGCGTCGTGAACGCTGACTTCCCGGTCGCGCGGCGCTTCAACGACGACCAGCTGTGCGAAAAGCTGCTCTCCATGATCGAGCACGGGTCGAAGATGTTCGCGCTGGAGGCTAAGAAGGAGCTCGACTCCATCGAGGGCGTGCCGGGCACGCCAGGCGTGCGGCAGTTCCAACTCGCCGCACCGCTCGCCGGTGGCCCACGGCCGCGAGACTTCAACGGCATCATCATGTTCTGGCAAGGGCAGTGGGAGTCGGCCGTTAAGTCGAACGCCCTACCGCCTGCGGCGGCCACAGGCCAGGCGGGCAAGGCTCGCCGGCGGCATACCCTAAACGTCGTCAGCGACCAGGCTTTCTCCCTGCTCGCCGACGCCGAGCGTGCGCCCGTTGCTCCCCCGCCCTTTGTCCGCGGCGGCTCGCCCTCGCGCACGCTCGTCGAGCTCACGGAGGCCGGCTACTCGCTCACGCGTGGCACGGTGACCACGTCGGACTGGCGTCTGGCTGGCCATGCCGAGCTCGCACGCTCCTCCATCGAGGGCGACGGCGGCGACGAGTTCTCCGTCGAATTCTGCTTCGATGCCGATGACCAAATGTCTATCGAGCTGCTGTGCCACAACTGCGGCGGTGCTGGACACCCCGCGCGCCTGTGCCCGTCTCCCAAAAAGCTCAGGACGTCACAGTTCTTGATCGCCCTGCACACCAGCGCAGCCAAGCGCAAGGAGGAGAACGGGCTGACCAAGTACGGCGCGAGCGTCGGCGGCCGGCGGCCGCCCCCTCGCGGCCAGCGCACGCCGTTCAAGCCGATGCCGAAGCGCTTCTCGGCCTCGACCCCCTTCCGGAAGTTCTTGCCCGGCAACGCGCCCGGCGCCAGACCCGGTGTGCGCCCTGAGCAACGTCATGACGCTGGCGTCGGTAGCCGCGTCGAGCACCCTGGCGATCGTCGAACGGACGGCAAGGGCGCAGGAGATCAGCCAGGCGAGCAGCGACACGGCGGTGACCGCGCAGAGGAACTTGAGGTATCCGTAGCTGCGCGGGCGAGGCAGTGCCTCGATGGTCTCATCGTCCGTGTCAGTAGCCGAGGAGTCAGAACCAAGCCAGATTGACTGGTCGATTCCATGGGGGCCCCAGGAGCCTTTGCGAGCGCGCTCCTCGTCCGCGTAGACGCTGTCGACGTGCTCATGGACGGCGAGCTGGAAGCCGTGCGATACCTCGCAGAGTACGAACAGGTCCGCGTCGGCGGCGAGGCCGACTACGCGTGCTAGGACAGCCGTCGGCAAGACGTCGAGGGTCGCCGGCACAGGCTGGCCCACGACGAGCTGCGGCAGCTGACCGAGGAGCTCGACCTCGTTGGCGACGTTCGCGTAAAAGCTCTCCGACGAGAAGACGGAGGGCATGACGCGGCCCGGGATCTCGAGACCCGTTGGGGTCGCAGCAGGCACGGGCGCTGGCGGGGCGGGCGCCTCGGGCGCTGTCAGGACGAGCTCCGAAAGCAGCCCAGCGAGGTCGTCCTGGTCGTCGGCGTCATCTTCGGCGCGGGCAGCGAGCTCGGCCTCGGCAAGCGCCATGTCGGCACGCTCGGCGAGCTCGCGCGCAGCCTCGCGCGCGCACGAGCCGATCCAGTCCAGTAAGGCGACGCCATCGCTTGCTGTACGTTGTGGATCTTGGGGATACCGTACTGCTCGGCTACCTTGTGGGCAATCGCGTTGCCGTGGATGCGGATCTCGAACGTCACGTCATCTGCCGAGGCAACGGCGAGCGCAGCAGCGGTGGCAAGCGCGCGATCTTCGTCTGCGCGCACCTCCGCCAGTACCTCGGCGGAGAAGGATGCCACTCCCTCTTTTTCGAGCGCCTTCACACCATCTGCGACATGTTGGGCGTTGACTGCTAGACGCCGCGCGAGCACAGCACGAAGGACGTCACCCGCCGCAGATACGGCGTCGCCACTCGGGCCATCTTGCGCTCCCTCTTTTTCGGCCGTCATGGCCACCACGGCCGGTTTCCGCGCGGCGCGCATGATCTTCGGGAGGAGAGCGGCCGTCGCGGGGCTGTAGCGCAGGTCGTCCATCTGGTGATACTCGACAGGAGTGTCGACCGTGATCTGCTTGCAAATCTCGAAGGAGCTCGTCCGCCACGTAGTCACCACGTAGGAGCTCAGCCGGCGCAGGCTTGGGACATACACGAACTCACATCCGCGTATGAAGTCATGCCCAAGGAAGCAGCCGTCGGCACCGGTTGGGCCTGTCTTTGTCTTCATATCACGCGCCGCGAGGTGCACGGTGACGTCGCAGAAGAGCGGCTTTGCCCATGCGAGGTCGGCATCGCCAGCGTCAGGGTGAGTGAAGTGGTAGGCGGCCACTCATCCGCGAAGGCATGGAGGCTGAGATCCTGGGCAAGCTGGCAAACAAGGCGTTCTCCGTCGTGCCCCGCAAACCAGGCATGCGCGTGATGAAGTCCAAGTGGTGCATCGACTTCAAGTTCGAGAAGGACGGATCGATAAAATCGATCAAGTGCCGCTTCGTAGGCTGCGGCTATTCTCAGATTGAAGGCGCGGACTTCGACAAGACGTACGCGGCGACGCTCTCCGGATGCTGCCTGAGACTGTGGTGCTCAATCGTCGCCGACGAGGATCTCGAGACGGACTCCATCGATGCGGTGAAGGCGTTCACGCAGTCCGACGTAGACCGCGAATTGCACGTCGAGATGCCCATTGGATTCGCCGTCCAGGGCTGCGTGCTCTTGCTGCATAAGGCGCTCGAAGGGATCAAGCAGGGCTCATACCTCTGGTTCCAGAAGAACAAGCACGCCTGGAACAAGTGTGGCATGCACGCCGATCCAGTCGAGCCGAACCTTTACATCAACGAGGTCCTCGGGATCATCGCGGCCGTGTTTGCCGACGACGTGGGCGCTGGCTTCCCCAAGGCGCGCCAGGAGGACTACCTCAAGATCCGCCTCGAGTACTCCAAGCTGATTAACATCGACTCCGTCGGCCCAGAGACTATCAGGCCCGTCACCAAGTTCACTGGCGTGGACATTGCCCGCGATCGGAACGCCGGTACGCTCACGATCTCGATGGGCACGTACATCCGAAAGCTGATGGATCGCAACAAGGGCATGCTGACGCACGACATGCCAACGCCCAAGTCAAAGGCGCAGCGGACAGCATTCGAGAACCTGGGGCGCGGGTCCGAGGAGACGACCGTTGATCGCACCGGATATCTCACGCGGCTAGGCGAAATCTCCTGGCCCGCGAACATGTGCTGGCCCGAGCTGTCCTTCTACACGTCGAGCCTCGGGCAGTTCTCGCAGTCGCCTACGCAAGCGCATCATGACGCGCTCGCCTACGCCATGGGTTACCTGTTCTCGGACCCCGATAAAGGCATCACCTTTGGCGGAGAGCTCAAGGTTCCCTTTGGGCTCGAGACGTTCCCAGCCAACTTCAGCGAGTCTCGAGGCCTCTACGTGGCCACTGACAGCTCATGGGGCACGAAGGCGCGACCCCATGGCGGCCATGTGGTTATGCGATGCAACGGTGCTGTCCTTTGGTCCGCGAAGACGCTCAAGGTTGTCACTGACAGCACGGCCCACGCCGAAACGGCTGAGGCCTCGCGCGCCACGAAGTCGGTCATGTTCGTTCGCATGGTGCTCGTCGGCATCTCCCGCGGCGCCGTCGGCCCAACGGCGGTGCTTGGGGACAACTCAGCGATGGTTGAGCTGGTGACCAAGGAAGGCGCATCGAGCCGCACACGGCACTTCGAGCGGGCTACGGTCCTTATCAAGTACGCAGTCCTGCAGCTGATCGTGACGGTGCACTTGATCAGTACGAAATTTATGTGCGCAGACGTCTTCACGAAAGCTACCGACGAGCAAACGTTCAAAACGATGCGCTCTGTGTTACGAAACGAGCCGTCTCCTGATGGCTATGCTATTCGTGCGGCGCGATGGATTAACACGCTTATGCGCGTCTCCTCGCCCGTGTAATCGAACCCTCCCGTCCATTCGACGGCTGGTCTACCGGTTAGGATTGACGGCGTGAACCTCGCAGCTCCTTACCAGCCCAGCCCGAGTATCGGTGTAACTGGGGATCTTCTACATGCAGCATATCGATATAGCATGAAGGCCGCATGAATTGGCCTGGGGGTGGACGGGTGATGATTACGGGTATGATGACTGGGTCATACGCCCGAAGAGGGAGCGTTGTGGGGATCCTCTGAACTGGGGCTACAGGTGTGTGTGCCGGATACCCCAAGTGGGGGTGTCGTGCTTGACCATGTCATCACGAGAACATGCATGCTGTACTGGATGTCTTTCCGGTTCGTCATTTTTGCAATTTTTTGAGCCTTGTTGGTCGGAGTAAAACCAAGCACTGGTTTTCGGCCGCCTCCGTGCGAAGAGGCGCGCTAGGCAGGCGCAAGCGGTATTGAGCCGTATCGTGAATAAGACAACGTATCCATGTTGACGCCCGCGAACCGTGAAGCCTGGTGCGCCGTCGGCCTCGCGGCTGCTTCAATATTTTGCATGGGCGGCGTAATCTTTGGCATCGCCTCTCTGTATCCGGTGCTCTACTTTGAGCGCGCGCTCGAGGCGTCGTCGTGCAGCGCCGACGTTGTATCCGTGAGCTGTGTGCTGCGGAGGGGCGATAAGTGCTGCGAGGATCAGCAGCTGCAGTATACATTCATGAGCAGCATTGCGCTC
>Ga0210239_101533_pt1 | contig 16882 bp, 4 predicted proteins | sample ChrtobMetP5a_0mM_FD_155451 | JGI IMG/M metagenome (GOLD analysis project Ga0210239, IMG submission 155451) | Chrysochromulina tobin associated microbial communities from unialgal haptophyte culture, Seattle, Washington, United States - P5a_0mM | ecosystem: Host-associated > Algae > Haptophytes >... | reverse complement strand
AGTTAGGTGTGCACCACTGCAGACTGTTCTGTACCGTAGTACATGCCCATCACTTGGGGAGGTACGCTGAACCCTCGGGTGCGTGCGTGTATAGGTATGGTCCGGTCACCAAAAGCAAACTTTTCTACCCTGACAAGTTTGCTCGAGGCGGACGCAACGTCCTGCGATCTCCTGGAATTATAAACGACACCAAACGGCAAGAGGGGGGGAGGGGAGTGTTTTGAGATTGAACAGGAGTTTCTGAAAGCTGAGGCAGTGCGCTGAGCTCAGCCACAGCAACCAACAGAGCCGCTGCGTCAACCAGCCGCACTATCACGGGGCATGTGTGTGCTCAGTGCGCCAAATCGTCCTATACGGGAGTACTTGTTAGTTTAGTCAGATTTAGCCAGTAACCACTGTGGGGAATTCCCAGTGGGAAATTAGTGGGTACGTAGACACTTGTGTTTTGTGGTTGGGTGGAGCCATGGTGTCTCTCATTCTCTTTCTCGCCTCGTTTGGCCCTGCGTCCACGAGATATGGCTTCCCTTCCGGGAATTCTTCGGCGGCGCCTGTTGACGTTTTCGCCACTATCACCCCCGTCTCCAGTGAAGATGTGGTTTTCCCCCCGCCCCACTGTGCGGATCTGTGGAATTTGTCGACCCCTAATGCGGAGGAGACCCAGTCTTCTTTTTCGCTCGGCTTTGTTGACCCCCAATGCGGCATGTTTGCCTCGCGAGGGTTTCCGCCGCACCATGCGATGCCGGACTGTCGCTGCCGTCTCGACGGCGTGTCGGGCTGGCTTCCTCGTCAGCGCCACTTCGCCGCTGGGCCACATTCGCCCGCTGAAGCCGCCGTGGTACTTACGTCTTCGAGCTGCGGCCACGGCCTTGCCGCCACGCTCCACTGGTTCGAGCGTGCAGGCCAGCCCGTCCAAGATCCCAGCTTGGCGGCATGCCGGCGCGTCTTCCTCGAGATCACCGTGTACCTGGCTATGCACCCACACCGCGTATATGATGTGGGCGTCATGTTTATGCTTCTGGCCTGGTTTATGATCCAGCCCCGTGCATGGGCCCGGTTGGTGCTCCTCATTTCGCTTGGTACCCTGAGTGCTGCCACCCACCTCTTCAACCTCGTGCTCCAGTCTTGTTTGCACGATGGGCGTGAGCGTGGGAGCGCCCGTACTGGTCGAGGACGATGGGTTGATCACAACCACGCCCTGGGCATGCAGGGTGCTTCGGGCGCATGGGCCATCTGGCGCATGGCCGTCGTCACCACCTTCCTCCCGTTGGCCTTACTCCTCCTAGCCCCACTTGTGGCTGCTAACTATGTCATCGCCACTCTAATCAGGCTGGCCCGCTTGTCGCTTGCCTGGTTACCCGCCTTGTCACTAGCCGGTGTACTCGTCCTCCTCATGGTTGCCTACTATGTTGCCACCACGCTCGCCGCGTTGATTGTTGACATGGTACTGTTCACATTCTTGGTCACTCAGATCGTTGGCTTCATCGCCCTGGCCAGTGTTGACTCGGTCACGACGCCCCTGATCTGGTTTCTGATCGAATGCGTCACTCTCGCTGGTACCATCACGATCGCCACCACCCGTCGCTTGGCCACCACCCTGGCGTGCCTGGCCAGCGCTTTCGACCACTGGAATGCCCTTCGTGACCCAGCCATCGCCGAGCTCGCGGGCGCCCTGCATCGCGGGTGGGTCGGTAAGAAGCGCCGCCCCACCCGTGATAATCGCCACGACATTCGGCGGGCGCTGCGTGATCTCACGGCTCCCGCTCGGCTCGACAAACTGGTGCAAACCCATCGCTACGTGATGATGGTATTCGGCGATGGTGATCCTTCGGTGCCTCACCGTCGCCAGGTCGCTTCCGTGTACGCGCGCGTCGCCCTCATCGTGCTGACGATCATTACCGCCCGCGCCTGTCGTTTTGGCTCGCGGGCGATCAAGCGCACCGAGGGCTTCACGCTCAACGTCGGGCTAGCCATCACGGTTAGGCTCCTTCGCACTCGCGACTGCCTGGTTGCCCACGCCTGCTTTATGTCTGGACGCTCGGGCATAGCCCGGCGCGCCCTCGACTCCCTGCTCGTCGCTACCTACCTGCGTTTTCGCTCCCCAATGGCGGTGATGATGCCACGTATGAGACCCTTATGGATCTTGGCCATGCTCCCCCTCGTGAGCTCCGCCGGTGACGAGAATAAGCGCGTGCCGAGCTTCAGTGGTGAGCGCATCGATTTCACGGCGTGGTTCATGCTCTTCTCGGCCTACGTCGCCTATAAGCTCGTCTCCGCCGCGCCCCTCATCGCTGGCACCAGGCCGAGGCCTCCTGCTGCGCCATCGCCCACGATGGGACGGGTGGCGCCGGAGCCTCCCGCTCCTCCTGCGCCCATCCTCGCGACCGATGGTAGCACCACTAACCAGACTGAGATTGACGCCGCCAACGCCGCCCGTCTAGCCTGGATGAACACCGCCCAGGTCGTCCTTAACGCCGCGGAGATCAAGGAAGCGAACGACGCACGTGAGAAGTGGGCGAACGACAACACCCAGCTCTACGGTCTCCTCGTCCAGGCCATGCCGGCGTGGTTGGTCACGTCCCTCTACAACTCGCACCTCAATGACGGCGTCGCTGCGATCGAGTACTTGCGTAAGGCGTTCGATGCCAACTCGGGTGACGGCGGAGACCATGCCGCCCACTTAGCGAGATTGCAGTCCCGCACGATCGACGCACGCAGCGATATCTCGGAGGCTGATCTCCGCCGTCAATTCGACATGATGATGTCGGAGTCGGCCGCTATCCAGCGCACAGGCAACTCCCCACCGTCCGAGGCCACGATGATTGCGTTCTATGATAACGCACTGCCCATTGCCTATACCACCATGCGCCAGCACGCACGACGGGCTAGACATACGACGTTGCTCGCGCACCATATGGACATCATGAGCCAGGTGCGCGCTGAGGCCAACTCTCGTGCGCCTGCTCCTAACGCCTTCGCTGCCTCCATCGCGCCGGCCGGCGCGACGCCACTTAAGCCGGCTACCAACGCTGACGCTGACAAAACTTGCCTTCGCTGCGGCCGCCTTGGCCACACTCGTCGAACCTGCAGACAGGCAAAGGCGCCCTGTACGCACTGCGGTGCCGATCATCTCCCGGACTTCTGCCCTAAGGGCACGGGTGGGCGCCGCCGTGAGCTCTCTGATGTGCTACGTGGCGTTCTCGATCGTGACGTGCAGCGCGGCTCAGGCCCCGCCGCGAAGCATGGGCGGAAGCCCCCGACTTATGCGGCTGCGGCCGCCCAGGCCTCAGCCCCGGCCCCGGCCTCGGCTTCCCCGCCTACACCGTCACCGCCAGCTGCCGCGCCGTCGATTGCGCCGACCGCGCCAGCCGTGCCATGGCAACAGCCCACGCCAACTGCCCACGCTGCCGCTGCTCAGGCCGCCTCTATCCAGGCTGATGCGCAGTCCGCCGCCAACGCATACGCCGCCGCCCTTCGCGCGTTCGGCTACGGTCTGATGGCTCATCTCGACTTTCACGCCTACTTTGGCCTCTCCGCTGCCTGGCCGCGCCGTTCCCTGCCGGCCGCCCCACCATTCTGCAGCTCGGAGGACGCCGCCGTCGACTCTATGGCATCCTTGATGATCGTAAACTCCGTCGACAAACTGTACCGTGTGACTGATGCATCCCCGAAGCTCGAGATTGAGACTGCTGATGGCCTCGTCCCCGTCAAGGCCATCGGCGTTGCCCTCGCGTACTTGCGCGTTGGCCGTGCCTGGGAGTGCTACGAGATACCCGATGTCATGGTGCTCGAGAACTGCACCTTCACGCTCTATTCAACTCGGGTCATGTACGCGCTCTTCGGCTTCAAGCACGCGTTCGAGTCCGGCGTCATATCTGTCCCTGGTGCTCACGACATTGCTATCTATGACACCGGCGCGGCCTACGTGACTCCGATCGCATTTGTCCCGCACGGCTCACCTCGGCCGGAGGTGGTACATCGCGCCACCGACCGCGCTCTCGATGCGTTCCGCGCCGCTTGTGCCGGGCGCCCCGCCGCACGCCTCGCCGAACGCAGTGCCGGCACTTCCCAGGCTGTCCTGCATCAGCGCCTCGGCTTCCCATACCACGAGCAGTGGAAGCGCGTGCCTGCTTCCACCATCGACCATGGTTTGCCTCCCAACGCTCAGGCCACGCCTGATCTGCCCACGCGCGATGCTGTCTCGCGAGGTCGTGCACGCGCCCTACCATTCCTGCGCAAGCCATTGGAAGACGTGCGGCAGCCTCCACCCGCGGCGGTGATTTATATGGACTTCGCCGGTCCCCTCCTGGCCAGCATCTTCCATCGATACACCTGCTACGTCTGCTGCGTCGACGCCGGCTCGGGCTATGGGCGTCTTTACCCTGCCCACCATATGACGGCCCTTGTTGCCGCTGGCGCTCTTGAGTCGTACTCGGCTGAGCTTGCCTCGCTCATGGGCTTTCACGGCGGTTTCAAGCCCCTCGTTGTTCGCTCCGACCAAGGCAGCGCTTTTGTCTCCTTTTATTTCCGCGAGTTTCTCTCCGCCCGCCAGATTCATCAATCGCTGGCATGCACTTACACGCCGCAACAGAACTCACATGCCGAGCGTTTCTTCGGGGTTGTGTTCGCAACCGCTCGCGTCCTGCTGGCTGCCGCCAATCTACCGCCGATTTTCCATCCTTTCGCTCTCCAGACGGCCGCGTGGATTCACAACCGCCTCCCGCGACCCTCCCGCGGTAATGATTCGCCGTACTATACCCTCACCCGTTCGCTGCCTTCACTGGCGATGCTCTATTGTTTTGGATGCCTGGCTGCCGTCGTCATCCCCGTTCCCCGCCGCGAGGGCGATCGTCACTTTGCCGATCGTGGCGAGCACGCCATCTACCTCGGTCCTTCTGAGGTCAGCCCTGGCCACGTGGTTTACTTGCTTTCTTCTCGTCGCATCACCACTGTGGCCAAAATCCATCCGTGGGAGGATCAGTTCCCTGGCATTGCCGGCGAGCGGTACTCGTGGTTCACTGATGATACCCCGCCGCCGCCGTCAGAGGGGCCCGCCGTCCCGACCGCCGATGTACCGACCGCCGCCCGTGACGGCCCCACGAGTCACGGCCCTACGGCCATCCCTGACGTTCCCGACGAGGCACCTACGCCTACCTCTGCCACCACCCCAACTCCGCATCCGCCTCCGCTTCCACCTGCTGTATCGGTACCTACGCCCCCGGCAGTTGGGTCCGGAGGGGCTGTAGCGCCAGGAGGGGCGCCTGCCACGTCAGCAGTTGGGCCCGGAGGGGTCACGCCAGGAGGGGCGCCTGCCACGTCAGGAGGGGCCACGTCAGGAGGGGCTGCCCCACAGCGATCAGCCCGACCCAGAGGTGAGCTCAAGAAACTCGAGACCAAGACGACCGTGAGCCCACCGGATGCCGCCGGAGCTACTCCTCGCCGCGCAGGTTCTCGAGTTGGATCGTCTGTGCGTTATGGCCAGATCGCCATGCATTCTGCGATGAGCCTCTTCGCTCTTACCGCCGTGGCCGCCGCCAACCTGCGCGCCCCGATTTCACTTGGTTTCGCCTTCACTTCCACCATCTCGGCAGTGGACGAGGCCTTCGGCGGCGAACCCCTCGATAGCCAGCCCGACTCTTGGCTTGTCGATGCAGCCGCTCTCGCTGCTACGGCGGCTACCCTGACCATCACTGCCGATCTGGGCGAGCTGGACGTCCCTAAGTCTTTTCGTCAGGCTATGCGCAGCCCGCAGCGTGACTATTGGCGTGAGGCCATCGCCAAGGAGCTGGCTGGACTGCTCGCCCTTGAGACGTGGGAGATGGTACCTGCTAGCTCGATGCCTCCTGGTGCCAACCTGATGCATTGTCACTACGTGTTCGCAGTCAAGCGTAAGGCGGATGGATCCATCGAGAAGTTCAAGGCGAGGCTCGTCGCCGACGGTAACACCCAGAAGTACGGCGTTGACTTTGACCGGGTGTTCGCAACTGTGGTCAAGACATCCACAATTCGCCTCGTTCTTCTGCTTGCCGCGGCTCGGGATTATAATCTCTCCTCCATTGATATTCGGCAGGCCTACTTACAGAGTCTCCTTGACCCCAACGTGCCACTTTACATGCGCCCGCCCCCGGACGTGTTCCCTTTCGACCAGCATGGGAACCCGTTGGTGTGTAAGTTGCGGCGATCACTTTACGGCCTCAAGCAGGCTGGCCGGGAATGGGCCGCTCTCTTCTCCTCCTTCCTCATTTCGTGGGGCATGACGCGATCGACCATCGATCCCTGCCTCTACGTTTTCCGGGCCGCAGAGTCCATCCTCTGGGTCTGTGTCTACGTTGATGACGCCCTCATCGCTGACAACGACCCCGAGCTTCGCGCCCGCTTTGTCACCGACCTATCCGCACGCTTCCCTACTGAGGACAAGGGAGAGCTCAAATGGATTCTGAGTGTAGCGATTGCGCGGGATCGCAAGGCTCGCACCCTCTCGATGTCGCAGGAGCTATACGTCGCCGACTTGATCACCAAGTTCGGCTCCTTCCTCGACGCGTCTGTCACTCGCACTTTTGACACGCCCATGGAGGAGGGATCGGTGCTCTCGGCCTCGGATCAACCTCAGATCGGATCCGAGGCTCACGCGGCTATGGCGGCTTCCCGCGACGTTTATATGTCGCTCGTTGGTGGGTACTTGTGGCTCGCGAACATGACTCACTTCCATCTGGCTTACCCGGCCGGCCAGTTGGCACGTTTCCTCACCAACCCGGGGTTGCCGCACTACCGCGCCGCTCTGCGTTTGCTCGCCTACCTCCAATCTGTGGGGTCCCGGCCGCTTGTGTTCGCCCCCAACAGTGTGCGAGGCTTGGACACCTACGTCGACTCGAGTTGGGCGACTCGCTTCTCGGTGAGCGGCTGCCTGATCTTCTATCACGGGTGCTTGTTCCACTGGTTCTCGAAGATGCAAAAGTCTGTCTCCTTAAGTTCCGCTGAGGCCGAGTATTTTGGTGCGATGATGGCGGCCAGGGATTTGATTTTCGTGCGTGATCTGCTCATCGAGCTCGCCATCCCGCTTGAGGGCCCCAGTGTGATGTGGTCCGATTCCAAGTCTGCTGTCGACATGTCTCGTGATCCGGTGGCGTTCAAAATGACCAAGCATATCTTGCGTGCGGCGGAGTTCCTTCGCGATCTCGTAGCTCGTCTGGTCATTGAAGTACGACACTTACCGGGGCGTGTGATGATTGCCGACCTTCTGACTAAGGCTGTGGCCCGGGTCGTATACCACGAGCTTCTTCGTCTCTTTGACGTCTACGCCGCCACAGGTGTGGTGTGCCCCGATTAATATGTACGGTCGCATGGCTTTCGCCGCAACCGTGAGGGGCTATCACGGGGCATGTGTGTGCTCAGTGCGCCAAATCGTCCTATACGGGAGTACTTGTTAGTTTAGTCAGATTTAGCCAGTAACCACTGTGGGGAATTCCCAGTGGGAAATTAGTGGGTACGTAGACACTTGTGTTTTGTGGTTGGGTGGAGCCATGGTGTCTCTCATTCTCTTTCTCGCCTCGTTTGGCCCTGCGTCCACGAGATACGCACGAGCGTGCTCCCACATGGCGATGGCGGCGCTCACGTGCACGTTGAGCGAGCGCAGCAGCCCGCGCTGTGGGATCTCGACACACTGATCGACTTCAGCCAGCAGCGATGCGGGCACGCCCGTTCCCTCCGCGCCCAGCAGCAGCACCGTCTTCTCGAGCGCACGCGGTGATCTCCCACGCGACCGGCGAGTGGCTGCGGCCTGTGTGAGCAGCTCATTCGTAAAGGTGAGGCGGCGGGCGGCCCCGGCGGGGAGGCTCCTGACGAGATTGAGCGCGTCATCCTTTTTCATGCCGGCCATACTCTGGCCATTGACTGCAAGCAACGTCATGCCTATGATGATGCCCTTTTGCTGTGCCAGCGTGCCATCCACCACGTCGTTCACCACGATGGCACCGCTTGCGTGATCGCCTAGCCCGAGCCCAATGTGCTTCCCAGGCTCGAAGTCGTACTCATACTGAGAGGCGAGCTCGTACGGATGAGTGGTATTCACACGGATGGTATTCACACCTCGCTCGTACGGATGAGTGGTCGACGCCTGCTCAGCGCCGTCGTGAGCACCCAGCATCGAGTAGTACTCTTGCAGAGGAACGGATCCCGCCGCCTGCTCCAGCGCCACGATGCGCCATCCTGCCGCTCGGCGGGCCCGCAAGTACCTGGACAGCTCCGCCGGCTTGACCTCTTCCATCGGCAGCCAGCGCTCGGCGCCCAAGCTCAACCCTTTGAAAGCCTCGTGGCTGGCAAGTCGCTTGTCGGGGAGCACGAGCGCTGCCGCGCCGAAGATCTCGGCGCTCCGGCAGATGCCGCCGAGATTGGTTGGCTTGTCGAGGAGCGAGGCGACTACGATGAGCTCGTGCGCGCGCCGCTTGGACTGCACCGCCGTGGTGCGCAGGTCGGCGAGCTGTGCATGCATGGGGGCGAAGGAGTCGGCGTGCGAGACAGCCCCCTCGTCTTCAAGCGCGCCGCTCGCCACTGCTTCTGCTGCCGCAGTCGCATCCTCCTCAGATTCGGCGCCTGATTGCCTCCGATTGCGCCTGGTTGCCTCCTCATCCGCCTCCTCGTCCGCGGCCGCCGCTGCGCTGAGCACATCAAACACAAGAGGCTCGACATTCCACCAGCCATGACCGCCGAGCGCCGTCTTGCGCTGTGCCACTTGGTGAGTGGCGCGGCTGGTGGCGGTGGCCGCAGGGCTGGCTGCGGCGGGGGCGAGGAGGGGCTCGATGCCAGCTAGAGCTGACGAAACTGGAGCTGACGAAACGCTGCTGGCGGTTACTGGAGCTGACGAAACGCTGCTGGTGGTTGTGCCACGCAAGGCAGCGAGCTCTCCCCGTAGGTACTCCGTCAGGGCCAGCCGGCGCTCTGACGCTTCCTTCTGAAGCGCGGCGGTCTCCTCCTCCTTACTCGCGTGCACCAGCGCCGACATCTGGCGCCCCAAACGCTCTTGGGCGGACACGGGGGCAGACTCGCCATCTCCCGCGCCCGCCGCCAAGGCCGCGCCTCGCGCGTCGTACAAGGCTGCCGAGGCGGACCGCGAGTGCGCCGGCAGCCAGAGCAGCGGGTCTATGGCGGCAGTGGCGGCGACAATCTGCGGCTGCGTGGCGAAGAAGGTACCGAGGGTCGCTAGAAGCGCCGGTGGTGCCAGAGCGCCGTCGCGAGCGCCGTCGCCATCCGTGGCAGACGGAGCGACGGCGGGGGTGCCGACGTCCGCGCGCGCTGCAGCAGCCGGGGTGCGCCTCATGGACGCAGCCGCATCGAGATCGTCCGAAATCGTGGCGTCGGGGGTCAGAGCAGCCAGGCGAGAGAGCACCCCGATCGACAGCAGCCGCGCGGTATGGAATGTGCACGTTGCCCAGCCGAGAAGGTGCGGCAGCACTGTGTTCATGGCAGCCTGGCGCGAGTCCGGCGGCAGCGCGACGAGGGCCGCGCCAACGATCAGCACGGCGGAGGCAGCGGCGTCGCGGGATAGGGTAGGATCAGCCACGAAGTTGCAAAGGACCGTTGGGGCCGTCCGCGCGTCGCTCAGCACGAGCGCCACTGCAAAGCTCTCCATGTACTGCCTGACACGAGGTAACGGCTTCTCGGACAGCAAGCGCCACACGCAGCTGGCCGCCGCCTGCGCCGGTGCCCCAAGCTGTGGAAGCCACGGGGCTAGTAAGCTGAGTGCTTGCCAGGAGCGTAAGCAGCGACGTGCTCCCTGCGTCTGTGGTAGATACCACTTGGGGAAGCTTGCATCGGGTGAGGCGACGGAGTCGAGGAGCAAAGCGGTGACGGCGTTGAGGAGGGCGAGTGCGCCGTCGTTGCTCGCGCCTGCGGCCAACGACGCCTCCTCTCGCAGCGGCAGCTCCAAAAGCAGCCGTAGTGCGAGCGCCCTCACGCGATGCGCCGCGGCACGGCGCTGGGCGTCCGCACCGCCGGCCATGAGGGCGTCCAGCAACGCCTGGATACCCTCATCCTCCGCAGAGGCGCACCCATCGACCACAGGAGCGGCGGCGGCGCTGGTGGTAGAGGCGCGACTGCACGTGGCGGCAGAAGACTGCGAGTCTGCAGGCACGGCAAGGGCCAGATCGGCACGGCTCACGCTCATGACTGCCCGTGTGGACAGCCGCGGCGCAAGGTCGTCATCCAACGTGGAGAGCAGCGCGGTGCTGCCCACCGGCAAGGCCGCATCCCCATGCAGCAAGAGCTCGTGTATGCGAGAGGCCCATGGGAGGCAAGCGCGGGGCTGCTCCAGAACGGCGTCGCACAGACGGGAGGCGGCGAGCTGTGCGGCAAACGGACGGGCAGCGCCGAGGCCGTGTAGGAAGTCGAAAGCTCCGAAGCTCTCAGCTTGAAGGCCAGTGCAGTGCAGCACGGGCACGCTGAGGAGGGCGTTGGCAACGGCTGCACAGAGGCTCGGCTGCAGAGCGGTCGATCGCACCAGACGAAGACTCTCCAAGCAGGCGCGGTGGAGAGCGCGGACGTGCGAGACCGTTGACGAGACCGACGAGACCGCGCCGTCCGTAGCGGCCGCGCCATCTGATTGCCTCTGATTGCCTCTGATTTCCTCTGAGTGCGAGACCACGCCGTCCGTAGCGGCCGCACCATCAACGACAGAGTGGCGGAGGGCGATGCGGATCAATGGCCCAGCACAGCGGAGAAGCGCATGCAGCGCCTCGGCATCGCCCGACGACTGCTTCAGAGCGGCCGCGCAGGATGCCAGCCACGTCTGATGCCGTCGATCCACAAGCTCACTGTCGCGTACCACAGCCGGCGCGATGCCTTCGCGCACGCGTATAGGTGGCGGGGGCGATGATCGGCCGCTGACGGTCGCCACTGACGGTGCATCGCCTGCAGCGTCCAGCAGGGCGGCTAGCGCAGCCCATTGCGCCACCTCCGAGCGGTATCGCAGTCGCAAGTCGACCCCGTTGCCATCGCCGTCCATGCTTGCGAAGCGTCCCGCGCCCTCCGCGCAAGCCGCCAGCATTGTCTCTCGCGCCGACTGCATGGGCTTAGTAAGGAGTGGATGCACGGCGACGATGCCTGGTGCGCCGTCGTGAGCAAGTTCCAGCGCCCTCGCACCATACATCCCGGCGCGCACCACGGCGGAGAGAGCGTCAGCGGCCATCAGTCGCACGCGCGGCGCTTGGGGTCCGGCCGCGCTCGCAAGTTCGGCACTCAGGCCTTGGAGCAGCTGCTCGCCCACAAACGTGACGATCGAGCGAACCTCCGGCACGGCCGCTGTGCATGCAGCCAGGGCGCCGGAGCAGTGGACCACTCGAGCACAGAGCCAGTCAGTCTGATCAGGTGCACCGACCAGGGATGAGTCGGAACGGCCTGTGCGTGCTTCGGAAAGGGCGTTCTCGACGACGCCGCAGCAACCTTCAGCACAGCCAGAGAGCATATTGATCACCACCGAGCGCCAAGCTGGCTCGTCCGCTGCGGCAGCGCCGTCAATGAGCGCATGCAGCAGCACTAGAAGCCGCGGCGCGTGCAGCGGGTGCAGATAGGCTCGCGTGTGCACGTTCACCAGCTGCGCGCACAGTGGTCCCAGTGCAAGGGCCACACGCTGCGCGGTCGGACACAAGTCGCACGCCGCGCGGAGCGTCTCTGCCTCCTCTGCACTGTCGCTGAGATCGGAGGCGGCAGGCACGAACGGCTTCGGCTGAGCGGTGATAGGAGATGTGATGGCTGCTGTGATGGCCGCCGTGATGGCCCCGCCCTGGCTCGCCCCTTTTCGGCGATTGGTATAGCGCTCCAAGTATTCTTGGACCGCTTCAGCAACCTCCGCCTCCAGCCACGCTCCGCCATCTGCACGTCTCGGGCGCTCAAGCCACTGGCGCACTCGCTCAACGGTCCGTTGCGGCAGTCGAGATGCCGCGGGCACGCTGCGTACGAACGCCATAATAGGCAACAGCCCCAGAGATGACGCGTCACCGAGCGCGAGCAGCGCCTTCAGACCGACACGCCACAGGCGCGCCTGCGCCACCCGCCCGTGCGAGCGGCCCGCCTGCTGCATCACGTCACGCAGCGCGTAAAAGCCCCCCTGGCTCAGGACGCCGGGAGCTTCGGGCGTCGAGGCGAGGGCTGTGAGCAGGTGCTCGCACGCATGCACCTTAGGCGAGTCTTGGCAGGCGCGTAGCAGTGACTCCACCCACGTGCCCGCAGCCTCGACGCCGGCGCGTCGCGCCAAGTAGGACACGTACAGAGGCAGCGCGTCTCGGACGGCGGCCGCCAAGGGTGAGAGAGGTCCGGTCGAGTCGCCCCTCCCAGCACCACGATAGTTGCCGTCACCAGCGTCGTCGCCGCTATTCCCGCCGCCGCCGACGCCGCCGCCGCCGCCGCCGCTGAGGTCCACCCGCCACGGCGCATGCGAGTGCAGGAGCAGCGGCAGCAAGTGCTCGGCCATGAAGCGCGCGGGCGGCACCACGGCGTGCGCCTCTGCAGCTGCAGAGCCAGTGGTTTCGGAGGGCTCTGGAGGTTCGGGCGCCTCGAGGGCAGCCGCGACATGCTCCAGGAGGGTGAGAGCCGCCCAGTAGCGCACGGCGACATTAGCATGGCCAAAGGCCCTGCGTAGCAGCAGCTCGACCCACGGCCACGAGGGAGGCGGCTCCAGGGCCTCGCGCGAAGATGAGGGCGAGGTCACTGCTGCATCGCTGTCCGCTGAGGCATTTGTCCAAGTACCGGTAGAAGTACCGGCCGGAGGTGCGACATCGCCTAACCACCACGAAGGCTGTGTCGGCCACACAGGCTGGATGAGATGGACGTCGTACGCGGCCTCGAGAGAGCCATAGACGGCCAGGAAGGTCTCCCACGCCGCCACGTCCGCAGCCTGCGCGTGGGCGGTGCTGACGATCAAGGCCGCCGCCTTTGCCTCCTGGGAGGTTCGATTCGCACCGTCGCGGCGGAGGGCATGCAAGAGGAGCGCGTTCGGAGTGGGTGGCGCACTCGCCATCGGCGCCGCTTCGAGAGCGGCGCGCCACGCGCCACGCAGCTGCTCATGCAGGGCCGCGGCGGTGGTGAAACAATGGAGACGAACGGGTTCTGATTCTGACGCGCACCCCCGCGCCAGCCACCCCCACACCGCGACTGCGCTCGCCTCTACATCCAGATCGGAGCTGCACAGCAGCGAGAGTGCCGCCGCCCGCGCCGCACGGAGCGGCGACAATGAGAGCTGGGCTCCCGCAGCAGCGAGCGCAGCGCTGGCTTCCGCCGTGGGTGATAGCCGGTGCAGTCGCAGCGCAAGGCTTGCTGCCGCCACCGCCGTCATACTGCTCGCGCCGCTCTTGGCGCCTTGGCACGCGATCTCATCTGTGGTGGTGGGCTGCAGCGCACTCATCGCCGCTGTCCACAGTCCAGGGATCGCATCTGCAGTGACGAGCTTCGCAATAGCTTCGCAAGTCATGTCGAGGACCACAGCTGATACGGAAGTGGCAGTTTCCGCGCTGAGAATGGGCAGGAACACGTGTCGCACGGCGGCCTCGCGGCGTTCTAACGTTACGCCCTCCGCCAGCACCAGCGCGACGCGCAAAAGCACCAGAGTCATGATGTCATCACTGTCCTGACCCCGCTGAAGCAACGCAGGAAGACTGGAGAGCAACTGGTCCGGCGCCAGTGAGAGCGCTGCGAGGTGCAATTGAAAAAGCGCGTCGGCGTTGCCGTCTGCTAGCGACTGAACAGTGACGCATCGCGCAACACGCGATGCGAGCTCGGTAAGGGCAGCATGAAGAGCTCTTAGCGTCGGCATCCTGGTTCTGCTCTCCCACACCGCCGAGAACTGGTACCGGTAAACTTGGTTGCGTCCAATTGTCCTTGCTAGCAAGCAAGATTGTACTTGGCATGACTTGCGGCTCATCAAAGCTACACACGCAGCCTGGTGCCGCGCAGCGCCACAACCCGGTCTCTGCTAAAGCTAGACCTTGCTTTAAATATCGCTGTGGGAGGGCGGGACGCCCCGCGCCCCCGGGGGATCGGAGCATCGGAGAGCCAGACACCATCGTCTATGCCGCATTGAGTATCTCCCCAAATTCCCAAAACGAGATGCATGCAATCTGTCACGTTTCTCCCGTTGGCATTGAATCAGGATGCGCATCAAGCAGTTTCGCGATTCCCTTGTGGACTCGAAACCTGAGCTCAATACAGATCTCCCGACATCGGACATGCATCGTTCCGCATGTGGTTGAGTACCCCCTCTAAATGCCCCGAAAATGCCAAAAAGCAACATGAATCAAATATTAAAACGAACCCTGTTGGGTTCATCACTGATCTGTGCGGTGATCACATCGCCGTGTCCCGTGAACGAGGAATTCACGTTCCCACGGGCTCCCGCCCCCCGGTGCTTTTTTCAGTTTTCACCTGGTCGGACCCGCGTTCCTCACCAGAAAGCGCTGCATGTACGGTCTACAACTACACATGACACACACACAAGCATCGTAACTATAGCATCGGGACCTATGCACTTGTCAGGACGAGGAGATGGAATTCGGGATAGAATCACACACAGCAACAGCAATAGCAGCAGCCGCCGAGAACGCACGCAGCAGCTAGCCAGACAGCGGTACGGGCGGGAGGCTCGCGCGCGCGCGCTCATGGAGCCCCATGGAGCTCATGGCGCGCATGTAGCTGAAAGGGCTGCGGCCCATTTGGTTGAGGTAGCCTTGCTACCACTAGCGGAACCGGGTATGGGGCGTCGCGGATGCTGAGCGGGAAGGGCTCGCCCGGGGGCGGAACTCGCCCCGGAACGGGCTCACCCCCCTGCGGCCCATCTAGCTGTGTGCCATCCAGCTCCTGTGGCGCGCCGTCTAGGTGTGCGAGCGGCCCATCGAGCTGTACGAGCGGCTCGTCTCGCTGCGGATGGCGGTCGCTCCCGGGTGCCGGCGTGCTGCCGGCGATCGACTTTAGTGTCACATCATTATTCGCCATCCGCATAAAAGTGCCGAGCGGGTCCGTGGAGCAACTCTTGCTCGCCAGCTTCTCGCTTGCGATCCGCTTCTCCAACTCTCCCGACATCTTCTCCGCCCCCTTGCCATTCATCGGCTCGAGAGTGAGGCCGACCAGGTTGAGAGCGTCGCCGAGGCACCTGTTGGCACCCTGAATACCTTTCCAGCAATCCTCGCTTTGTAGCTGGAGGTCGGTGTTGAGGTGCGACACGGCGGCGAATTCGTGGGAAGGGCGTGGGATGCTGCAGTCGAATTCGGAGCCGGCAGGAGCGAAGCGGTGAAAGTCGGAGAACTGCCTGTCGACCTCAATTCGGCTGTAATGCAACGTCGCCACCTTGGGGTTTGCCTTGAGCGAGGCGAGCGCAGCCTTCCACGACACCATCGCATGCTCGTTCTGCGCACTCTCGCACTCGCTCAGCACATCCTCCTTCGTGCTTTGCCCTGCCGTGATGGCGTTGACATATTGCGGGAACATCTTGAGCGAGATCGTGCAGTCCGAGGGGGGGCACACGTCGGCGGGCACTTCCTTACACACGAGATTGCGAATGCGAACGAAGTATTCGGCGATATTGTAGGGGAGTCCCGTGTACAGTGAGTCATAGTCTATAGGGCCAGACGGGATGTAGGTGGGGCTGATGTCCTTTGCCCATGCCGGAGGCTCGGCGAATTTGTTGAGCACGCGCTCGATCGTCATATTGAGCTTGTAGTTGTTCGCGGTGGTGAGGACGCCAGTGTCCGCGTCGAAGATCGAACGCGTAGGCTTTCGCGTTCGATCGCGTGCTGCGCACTCGGCGACCTTGCTCGAGGACCACAACACGTACTGGTCGCCAAACGGCTCCATCAGGTCAAGTATGCACGGGTGAGTGTTGAGCGCCACTCCAAAGTCGGTCGTGCCGCTTCCGTGGTCAGAGACGATGACTAGCACCTCCGCACGGCCCGTCGCCTTGGTTGGTGCTGGTGCTCCTGTCGAAGTGTACAGACTAGCCCCCGGATTCGCTGAGGCCGGTTTTGCTACCGCCACCTTCGCGGCCGCCTCCTTCGCGGCGGCCGTCTTCTCAGCCGCCGCCTTTGCGGCTGCCTTTGCGGCTGCCGCCTTCTCAGCAGCCAGAGCACTCGCGGCCGCGGCCGCTTCCTTCGCGGCGGCTGCGCGGCCCGTCGCCTCGGTTGGTGCAGGTGCTCCTGTGGCGGTGTGAGCTGGTGCAGCTCCAAATCCGGGGTGAAGTAGACCAAGCCTCACGGGCGAAGCTTCATGCTCCTGCAGCGCAGCCAATAGAAAGAGAGACGCGAGCATCTAGCGACAGGCCTCTTTACATTGAAAGGATTGTCCAAATATGGGGTGAGCGCTCTCTTTCCACTTTTAGTAACGAGTCGATGAAGAGGCCGGTCCCACCCCTAATCTTACGTCCCCCTGCATGTGTTTCTTAGTCTGAGTTGTGAATGAACGTGAATGAACACGCGAGTCAGGCGAGCAGCACGGTGGTTGCACGGGTTCAGAGCTTCAGACCCGACCCAGGTTTGACCCGGGGATGGCGACTCTGAACTGTGTCTGTGAGCGAGGTGTGTACGAGCATGTACATGTAAAGCGATAAGCGAAAGTGTGAACGTGTGCGAGGTGTTTTTCTTCACGTGCGTGCGCGATTGGTTGCTTGGTTGCGCGATTGCGTTCGTAAATGTACGAGTTGGTGTGTTGAGTGTGCGCGATTTCATTCGCCTCTTAATGGGGTGTGATGAATGTTGTATTCAATTGGAACGAAATGAACGCGTCTCCTGAAAAACTCAAGTTAATGCACACGAGGTCTGGGGGGGGAGGGGTGCCCCCGCGACCACGCCACACCCAAAACGAAGAGAAGGCTCCCCGGGATGGGTGGGTGGGACACGGAGGAACCGTACCTGAG
>Ga0210239_101532_pt1 | contig 16907 bp, 2 predicted proteins | sample ChrtobMetP5a_0mM_FD_155451 | JGI IMG/M metagenome (GOLD analysis project Ga0210239, IMG submission 155451) | Chrysochromulina tobin associated microbial communities from unialgal haptophyte culture, Seattle, Washington, United States - P5a_0mM | ecosystem: Host-associated > Algae > Haptophytes >... | reverse complement strand
CCGCGCGATGAATCACTTGCAGACGACTTGAATAAGGAACGGGGTATTGTACGCGGCAGAGTGGCCTTGTTGCCACGATCCGCTGAGATTCAGCCTTGGTTCTGACGATTTGTCGCCACAGCGCGGCAACCCCACTCGTCGGACGCCCAACGCCTGTCTCTTTATCTCTCCTCTCTCTCGCGTCTCGTGCTCCTGCCGCGCGCCCCTCCCCTCTGGGGTGGTGCCGCGCGGCACGGAGCGCTCGCACGCGGCTGCCCGCGCGTGGCGTGAGGGTCTGTGCGTCTCGCGCACACGCCCTCACGCCCTTTGCGTCCCTCATCCTTTCGCCTCCTTTTGAAGCCATTCATTTTCTCAACCCCTTTGGCAGGCGTGGCCTTCTCTCATTTCCGACGATGATGCGACGATTCTCCCGGACACGCCGTGAGGGTCTGTGCGTATCGCGCATCACGCCCTTTGCGTCCTTTCGCTTTTCTTTTCGAGCGCCTTTCACCTGTCATTTTCTCAACCCCGAGTACTTGCTTGCTAACTGGGACTTTGACAGTTGGCTCAAGGACTGTGGTGTCAAAAGGCATCTTGCAGGCTCCTCGTTTGGCTCGATCCTGCAGTGGTCATCACGTCCAAGTATGCGGCCCGGAGTCGCTTGCACTCGTTGCATTCTGGAAAGTTGCTGTGCCGATCTGCGCCTTCCAAGAAACTCGACCCCCAATGCGCGATTATCGTTCGAAGTCGCACGACCCCCTTTTCTGATTTTCTATTTCGGTTTTTAGGAAATTGCGGAAAAGTTTCGCCGGGGGGTTTGCTTTGATGTGATGCAGGCCGGCTTCGCACCTAATTGACGTTAATGATGCTGTGTACACCGCTTGTTTGCGATGCGCGCGCGCAGGCTGCATTTCGGCGAACTGTAGCGAAAGGGTAGCTTCACCTCCCCTTTGCCCCCTCCAATGTTCATGATCATGTGCTGGTGAACGCAAAGTACTAAGCCGCCGCCACCGCCGCCGCCGCACGTAGGTAAGCACGTAGGAGCCGTTGACGCGGCTCCAAGCAGGAAGAACCGAGGGTGCTTTCCTGCTCGCCATGCACGACCAGGTGCCCTCTTGGCAGGGCCGAAATGCTCGAGTACACATGAGGGGAAAGTACGTCGACTACCAGGCGCAGAATCCGTCCGTGCATCGTGCCCGCAGCTACAGTTGGGCTGCAACCCCCCGGCGAAACCTCGTCGTCCTGGTGGTATCGGCTGAACAGCTCAAGACGGAATGACCTCTCAAGAATCCATGCATCATCGAATCCGCAATAGGACCTTGACTTGAAAAAACGGACCTTGACTTCGCGCCCGATGCCGCTGCCGCGGATATCGATGATGGAGGCTAGACCGTAGATCTGAGCGTGCTTCAGAAGTGACGGAACCGAAATGGCCGACCGCTTCTTCTCGATGATGAAGAAATTTTTCAAGATTGACGGGGCAGCGCGTTGCCAACGGCTCGATGGCTTCGAGGAGCTCGAGACTCACCTCCGCGCGCTATTTTCGACCTCGGATAGCAGCAGCAGCACAGTCGAACTCTTTGGCAGGCGCAGCCTTCTCTGATTTCGGGCACGGGCGCGGAGCCGCCACACAGCCCTCCGCTGCCGCCGCCTCCTTGGGCGTTTGCCCCCGGCCCTGGCTCGCGCTGTCCGTGACACTGTCCCGAGCGCGTGCTGCACCTGGCGCCTGGCCTGCATCCTTCCTTTCAGCCTCGCTCTAATCGAAGCCCTCCCTGCGGCCGTTGCCGCGTGTACTCAGTACTCGCAGCCCTGGTTTAGATGGAGGTTTTGGTCCCTGGTTTTGGTTGACTCACACCTTTGCGCCGCCGCGCCGCGCCCTCCGATCGCTCGCACCGGTGGGGTAAGGAGATAAGGGACGCCATTGAACTTGATCTTGAACTTGAACTTGATTCTTTCTCGATTACGAATCTCATTTGGAGATCGTGATAAAATCTGTAAGCGTCGGCACCATGATGCGGAGGTCTTGCTGTGCGCTCTGGATCAGCTGCATCGCGTGCGCGTCGGCGCTGCGCGCCGGCTCCACGCCGCCACCCATGCACAGGGTAGGGACCGCGCGCACGGCACGGGCCCTGATTCCAGCCCAGTGCCAGCATCGGTCCGCCGCCGTGAACATGCAGATACAGCTCGACCCGGATTCGAAGAGCTTCTTTGAGGGGTTTGTCGAGACCGATCCGGTGACGGGCGAGTCGAAGCAGCTCTCTCTTGATGAAAAGGAGAAGCTTTATCTCGAGTGCCTCGACGCATACTACAATGAAGGTGGCAAGCAGTTGCTGAGCGACTCTGATTACAAGCAGCTCAAGATTGACATCAATTTCGAGGGCAGCCGCGTGGCCACCTTCTCGGCGGACGAGATCAAGTTCGTGCTCGCCAACAAGCGGTACAAGATGGGCAAACCCATGCTGTCCGACTCCGAATACGACGTGCTGCGCGAGAGGCTTCGGTCGTTGAAGTCGCCCGTCGTGATCCACGAGGGAGCCAAGTGCTCCGTCGAGGACGGCATTTGCAAGAACGACATGGCGGTCGACTCGGGCAAGACACGGCTGCTGTACCTGCCGGGCACCATCGGTGCCTCGCTCCTCATGAGCGAGTTCTTCTTCTGGACACTGCATATCGACCCGCTACTCTCGATCATCCTGGGCGCCTTGCCCGCCTACGTCATCGGTGTGCTCTTCACCGAGAATATCTTCGCTCAGAAGCCGCTCGTCATCCAGGCGGCGTGCCCCAACTGTGGCACCGTCAACACCATCTTCTTTGGCGACCTGTTTAGGGTCATGACTGACGGGTATGCCGGCCCGCCCAACCCGCCCGGCTCGGTGGTACAACACAAGTGCACAAACTGCAACGAGGAGCTCACGGCCAACCGCGAGACGATGCTAGTGACGACCACGTTTGCCAAAGGGAAGAAATAGAGCGCCCCGCCATGGAGGCAGACAGGCCGGCCATCATCGGGAGACCGAGGGCTCGGTTGCGGGTTGGAAAACCGTCGCTATCAATAGTGTGTAGAGAGACTTACGAGGACGATGCGGGGTATGAGGTACGCGCGTCGGAGGCTGTCTGACCGCGCACCGCGGCGGTTTCATTCGCTTCGGAATGATCGTTCCATGCAACCGCAATATCCGGTATTGAAACAGAAGGCAACACGTACATCGCACAACGATCAGTCTACATGCACACGGGTCTCCGTTCTCTCGTAGAGAATCTCATGATGGCGGATCAGCGCGGGGCGTCAAAGCGAGAGAACACGTCCGGCCTACCGGTAACGTCGCAGCGGACTGGTCCGTCGCGTGTACATGTACTCCTCTCTCAATCGCCGAACAGGAAAGAGGGCAACAAGGCTAAGTGGGGGTCAGAGAACTGTGTCGGGTCAGAGAACTGTGTCGGCGTCTCGAACATCAATGATGGCATCGGGTACGATGCAGGCTCAGAAAAAGGTTGGTACTGAAGCATGGCCTCCGGAGCTGGCTGGTATTGCTGCGGCGGCTGCTGCGGTGGCTGCCACGTCTGCGGGACGAGGGACGCCTCCCGAGCCGCTTGGGCGGCGAGGAGCTGCCGCTCGAAATATTCTGCCGTTGGCGCCTTCACCGGCGGTCTGCTGTTCATCACTGGTGCGGCGATCTGCATCCGACTGGCGAGCTTGCTGGCTGCATCGACCCCCGCTCCAACGGCCAGGCTAGTAGAGCTCTTGCGTCGGCTATCCGGGCTGACGACGGTCGACACCGCGCTTGCCGCCAGCGCGTTCGTCTTGAGCTTCTGCGCACGGGGGCTGACAGGCGAGAGCGCCGCCTTGGCCACGTCGGGGGGACTCAACATGGGCGCCATACCGGGCGCCATAGGGCGTGCAGTGCTCGGTCGGATGCCTCTGTTGGCTGGGCTCGACTTGGGCGCCGTGCTGGGCGTCGTACCAGGCGCTGAATGGCGCGCGCTGCTTGGTAGGGCGCGCGCGACCTGGAGCGAGGTGATCGCCGCTGCCTTCTCACTGCCGGTGGTCGAGGGTGGAGCGCCTCCCTTGGCGCCAGCCGCATCGGGCAACGTGCCCTTGGCTTTCACGTGTGCGAGGGCCGGGCCCTGCCGCTCGAGAGGGTTGCTGACCGTCGACTCGGAGCTGAGTCGTCTCTCGCGCCGAGACCGTTCGGCGCGGCCGTTCGGCGAGCGCGACGACAAGGATTCGAAATCCCCGACGGAGTAGAGAGAGCGCGTGTCATCGTTATGGCTCTGCAGCTCACGCTTAGGCTTCTCGCGCAACACTGTCGCCTTAATCTGGAGCATGCGCAGCTTGGCCGCGGGCGTCGAGGGCACTGACAGGTGCGACGAGAGCAGCTTGAGCAACCGATCCACGTGGCGCAGCTGGGTCTTGGTGCCCGAGTAATGCTCGGCCACCTCTACAGGGCAGCCGAGCATGTAGCAGCACAGCCCATCCGAGTCGAAGATGGGAAAGAGCGAGAGCAGGTTCAGGAAAGAGGTGCCATCCTTCTTGTAGTTCTGCAGCGTCACGTGGCAGGGCGACTGCGTGCGAATCGCCTCCGCGACGGCGCCAAGCGCCTTCTCATCCGTCTTGCGCCCCTGAAGGAAGCGGCACGAGCGGCCAACGACCTCCGCGCTCTCGTAGCCCGTGAGGATCTCGAAGGCCGAATTGACCGATACAATTGGTACGCCGGGCACGCTCATGTCGCACAGGAGCACCGGGTGCGGCAAGAACTGCGCGGCGGCGCTGAATTGTGCCGCCCACTCCTCCGAAGTGCTCGGCATGCACGCCGCGATCGACGAGAGCTCGAGCTGCAGCACATCGTGCAGAGCCTTGCGGGAGGATTGGGCAGCGAGCTCCTGTTTGACCTCGCGCAGCGCCGCGTCAGAGGTGAGGAAGGCGGGGAGCACGTCCATCGCGAGCACGCGCAGCAGGATGTGCTGCAGCATGCACAAGTCCCGCAAGTTCTCATCCATCATGCGCTGTCCCTCGGAGCCCTCGACGTTTTGCTCTTCGGGCGCATCGGACTCTTCTTGCGAGCTCATCGTGCGCGTAGATTGGCGCGACGACATGGCGTTTGGCGGTTCGGGCTTGGGCTCGGTTCCGGTAAGCTTCACTTCGAAGGCGCTCCCCAGCATGGCGAAATCAAACGGCATGTCAACCGACTCGCCAAACGTGATGCCCTTTTTGGGCGCTTCCCCCCCTGCTGCGGCTGCGGATTCACCCGCGGGCGCATCCACCGCGGCGTTGGGCTCGGGTTCGCTAGACTTGCGCGGGTTGGAGCGCATGCGCCGGCCCCGAGCGCCGTCGCGGGCGCCGTCGGTGGAGCCCCGCTGCCCCCGGTGCTCCGTGCCGCCGTCGAGGACGTGGTACAAGAGCGTGCTCACATTTGAAGCAGTGGCCCAATGCTCTCGACCGTGGCTCTCGTGGTCCTGCCCTTCACCCTGATCGAGAGGGTCATAGACGACCGTCCGCAGCCCGCGCCACAGGCTGCTCGCGCGTCGGCCGCTGTGCTCCGGCGCAATGTACTTTTTGGCGAGCGCCGCCACGTTGCCCATGGTGCGCCCGCCCCGGTTGAGTGCATCAAGCTCAGCCCAGAGGACACAGGCGGAGCGCAGGTAATGGTCGCGCTCCGAGAGCACGTTCAGCGAGTGCATGTTCAGCTGCACGTTCTGCTCAACGGCGAGCGGTAGGTTGGACCGTTCGCCTTTGGGCTCAGGGGAGCCCGCGCCACTCGCCGCACCGCTGGCCGCCGCTCCGCCGACCGCCTCGGCGGCCGCCTCCGCCGCGAGTGCACGGCCATTGTCGACATACTCCAGGGCAAACTTGAGAAAGAGCGCGCGCACCGCGGGCAGCCGCAAGATATTGTGCAGCGCCTTCTCGGCGTCGAGCAGCCTCTCGCGACTCGAACGCACCAGGGCCGGTGCGAGCGGCGTGAAGCCCAGCGGCGCCGGCGCGGTGAGCGGCACGCGCCCAGGCCCATACTGGCCGAGGACGAAGCGGTCCGAGGGTACGTACTTGGGCGCGAGCGGAGGCTCGCGTGTGCTGCAGGAGGCAAGCACGCCGATGAGCTGGCGCGTCTCGGCATTCGAGCGCTCCTCGACGAGCGGATCTGGCGGCCGGCGCATCACCGCCGCCACCAGCTCGGTCCCCTCGACGATGCGGAGCGCCGAGCTGAGCGTCACCACATTGGTGAAGCAGGTGGCGTCGCGACGGTAGTTGGTGATGCTCACCTCGACACCGCGGTCTTCCTGCACGGCCTCGGCGAGCTGCCGCACATCCTCCTTGTTCGAACGCCGGCCTTGGAGCAGTCGGCAGTTGAAGCCGATGAGCGTCTCGTCGTCGTAGAGCGTCAGCTGATGAACCCCCTGGCTCACGCACGCGATCGGCAGGCCGGGCTGCGTACGGTCGCACAGCATGAGCGCGATCGGATAGTCCTTGATCGCGGAGCGCAAGACGCGAACAAGCTCGGCGGTGGGCGTTAGCGTGCCTTCAGCGTACGCGTGCGGCTCGCTCGTCTCAGTCAGATCGAGGTGCAGCTCCGCGCGCGACGAGCCGAGCGCCCTCAGGCTCTCATAGCTCATCGCACGCAGCTGGTTCAGGAGCACGTTGCACGAGTCCGACATGAGGAACTCACCAAACTCGCCCCTGACCAGCTCGGCGAGCAGCTTCTTCTCCTCCTGACGTACGCGCGCCTCAACCTGCGCCGGCTCCATGAGCGTGTTGTACATGCCCAGGTAGCGGCGCGCGATGCGGAAGAGTTCGCCGTGACGCACCTCCGCCTCGAGCGTGTCGAGGCGTGCGACGGCGATGCAAAAGGAGAGCATCCCTGTGGGGACGTTGCGTCGTCGCAGCGACTCGAGCCATGCAACCCCGACCATATCAAGCATCAGCAATCGCCCAACGTATGCCGCGGAGCGCGAGCGGAACCACATGATCTTGGTGTACGCGCGCGCCGCGTCCGCGCGCGACGTGTCAGCCTTCTTCGGCGCCTCACCCTTGTCCGACTCACCAACCGGCGGCGCGGGGCCCTCGAGCACCTCAGCGGCTGCGGGCGTCTCTGGCACTTCGTGAGTCTCCGACACCGTGTCGCTACTCGTGCTCCTCTTCGTCCTTCGCAGTGAGACTTTTTCGAGCAAGTGGTCCGTGCCCGCGAGGTAGGCAAGCATCTGCTTGTGGTGGTGCTCAAAGCGCACGTTATCGCGCACATCCACCGCCTGTTCGACTCCGCTGACCTGCTTGCCGCTCAACGCCTTATCCATCTCCTTGCGCACGTAGCGCGCGCGCTGCTCGACTGGCACCGTCTGCAATCCCTTGCGATTGCCCGACATGGAGTTGCGCATGCCCGTGCCTTGGTGGCTGAAGCGGTTAGCCTCGGTGCCCTCCACCTGGAGCGTCTTGTTGCTCTCCTGCCGTTCGGCCGTCACAGGCATCGTGCCATCTGCCACGAGGTCGCGCATGGGCAACAGGACAATCGAGGCCGAATAGAGCTCAAGCTCCGCCGAGGGCGCATTCGCGGCGCACTGCACGCTCAAGCAGAAGCGGTACACGCCATTCGTGTCGTGCACCGGGCGCAGCGAGAGCAGGTTGCCGAACGTCGAGCCGTCGCGCCGGTAGTTGGTCATCTTGACCGTGCAGTCGGCGCCGCGCCGCAAGGTGTCCATCACCACGGCAACGGAGGCGACCTCGGTCTCGGGACCCTGCAGGAAGCGGCAGTTGCGCCCGTGCGCCTCCGCCTTCGAGTAGCCCGTGCACATGCAGAAGGCCTGGTTGACGTACACGAGCGGTGCCCCGGCGATGCGCATGTCTGCGATGGCGATCGCAACGCGCATGTCCTCGACCGCGTCGACGATTGAGGAGAGCCACTCGGCAGCGTCGGTGGGCACGGCATATGCTTCCCATAAGATAGGCGATGCGCCCCTTCCACTTCCCTCTCCCTCGCCCTCTCCTTCTCGGGTCCGTCTCTGCTCCCTCTCTTTATCCTTGTCTCTCTTTGCTTTGAGTTCCTCGATCTTCGACTTGAATGACCCCGAGCGCTTCCCAGCAAAGAGCTCGTCGCTCTTGCTCGAGCAGAGGAACGAAGGAAGGTGCAAGCACAGTTTCTCGAGAGACTGGTCGCGCTTGGTCTTGATCGCAATCATTGTCGCTTGGCGCGACGCATAGTCGCCCATCGATTCGGCCTTGTCCTCAAACTCTTTGCCAAAGCGGGAGAACGTGGAGTACACCTTCTCCCGCTGCTCGCTCGCGGACAGGGCTAGGAAGCGCTGCGCCTCAAGCAAGAACTCGAGCATCTTCTCGGCTTCGGACGCGACGGACACAGCGGAAGCGGCGGACATCGACATGCCCGAGATGTGCGCGCGGAAGAGCTCGGCGTGGGCGGGCTCCTCGAGCGCCGCGATGAGCGACGCCTCGGGGTTGCTGAGCGCGCTTAGCTTGGCATACGCCATCATCGCCTCAGTCATCTTGGCCCGCTCATTCTCCTTCAGTTGCTTGCTGATCGCCTCATCCATGGCTGAGAGCACGCCATGAGCCATGCACTCGCAGCGCTGCGGCAGCTTGTTGCGAAGCCGCTCGAGCCCATCGCGTTCGGCCGGTGTGAGCGCCGCCGCGTCGGCGAGCACGCCGATCGAGTAGCGGTATACGCCGTTCGCGTCGTGCACCGGCTGGAGCGAGAGCAGGTTGCGGAACGTCGAGCCGTCCTTTTTATAGTTGGTCATCTCGACCTGTATGGGCTCACGCTTGCGGATCGCCTCGACAATCTCACGCACAACACGTTGCTCAGTTTGGAAGCCTTGCAGGAAGCGGCAGTTCTTGCCGACCGCGTCGGCGCGCGAAAAGCCGGTGAGGCGCTCGAACGCGGCGTTGACGCACACGAGCTTCGCGCCGGGCTCGTGCATGTCGGCCGCGATGAGGGCGTACGAGAGGTTCTCGGTCGTCTGAGAGAGCATGCCTACCCACGAGGCATCCGCATCGAGCGCGAATCTCGCCTGCAGCGTCGAGGCGACCACCTCACCCAGCCGCTCGTCGGTCATCACCCACGGCTCGATGTAGAGCCCGCGCAGGTTGCTCAGGTAGTTCTGCTGCTCCTTGCTCAGCTTGATCTCGCCTTCGTCGATGTCAAGATCCATGTCCTCGTCCCCGTCCTCGTCCTCGCCGTCTTCGTTGCGCTCGGACGCGCCCAGCTTCGCGATGAAGGCGCGCAGCGTGCGAGCCGCCTCTGCCGAGAGCGCGTGCACGTGGGAGAGGAAGCGCTGCTGCGTGTGCTCGTTGAGCAGCATCTCGGCGAGGCGCGAGGGCGAGAGCGTCGACCAGTGCAGCCGTGTCAGCTCCGTCATCCAGCGCATGCGTTCCACCGGCGGGTCGTGCGCGAAGCTGCCCTTGCCCTTTTTCTTTGGCTCCACATGCGGCGTGCTGAGCAGAGGCTGGATTCGCTGCAAGATGCTCGCCGCCTTATGGCTGGTCAAGTGCTCCGTGCCGTGCGTCGATTCGTCTTCCTCGGCCAGCTGCGCGGTGGTCGTTGGCAGGCGCTCCATCAGGTTCGCCAGCCGTACCAGGTGCTCCTGTTGCTGCACGTTCTCATCCAAGGGCATCGCGAGCGAAATTGAGAGGCACATCTCGCCACGAGAGTCGCGGACTGTGCGCAGGCAGAAGAGGTTCTCAAAGGGCTCTGAGCTCTTGCGATAGTTGGTGAGGCGCACAAAAGAGTCCTCGCCGTGTCGAACCTGATGCTTCAACGACTGCACCGCGGCCACCGACGTTTCGGGCCCTTGAAGTAAGCGGCAGTTGCGCCCGTACGTGTCAGCGCGCGAGTAGCCAGTCATCTCCATGAAGGCCTTGTTGATGAAGATGAGAGGATTGCCCGCGGTTGACATATCGGAGACGCAGATCGAGATAGACAGCCGCTCGGCCACCGACACGAACGCGAGCAGCCAGCTTCCGAGCTCCGCCGTGAGCCGGTAGCGGCTCCAGAGCAGTGGACGCGCACGCAGCGGCGAGTCGTCGATGGCGCGCCCCTCGGCCCCATTCTGGCGCAGCAGCGCGTCGATGGTCGCCGGGCCCTCGAGCTGGTCGGCAAACATGGCAATCGCTGCCTTCGAGAGGAGCTCGAAGGCGACCTCCGCCTCCTGCTGCAGATAGGCTAGCGCGCCGAGCTGCTTCAGATCGGGATGAGTTGGGTCCAGGTACTTGCCGATCACTTCGGCGGCGAGCTCGTTGCGCTGCGCCGTGTCGTAGATGGCTTCTACATCGGAGGAGTCGATCCAAAAGTCGAGGATGCGCCCGCTTGGCCCGAGGAAGCGCCCAAAGCGTGCGACGAGCTGGTCGTCACGTGCGAGCGCCGAGAGCGCAAACCCGGGGTCGGAGATGAAGATGAGCTGCGCAATCGAGCGTCGGATGGTCGGCGAGATCGGCTCGATCGCGTACGGCTTGTGCTGGTTGCTCAGGGTGTCTTGGCATAGGCGTGGCAGCAGCCTGGACAGGTTACCGAACTCGTGCCGCTCCGCTGGCGTGAGCGCCGCCGCGTCGGCGAGCACGCCGATCGAGTAGCGGTACACGCCGTCCGAATCGTGCACCGGCTGGACCGAGAGCAGGTTGCGGAATGTCGAGCCGTCAGACCGATGGTTCGTCAGCTCGAGCGTCATGGGCTGCGCCCTTCGCAACGCGCCCACTAGCTGACTCACCAGGTGCATCTCGGTCGAGGGCCCCTGCAGGAAGCGGCAGTTGCGGCCGACCGCCTGCTCTCGCTGCCAGCCCGTGAGCCTCTCGAACTCGGCATTGACGCAGACCAGCCGCGCACCCGGGGCATGCATGTCGGCCACGATGAGGGCGAAAGGCAGCTTGGCCGTCGCATCTGCAAGCATCTGGACCCAGCTGCCCGGGGCCACGCGCGGCACGACGCTCATGCTACTGTCGCTGCTGTCGGAGGCGTAGAGCTGCTCGAGCACCCGAAGGCAGTGCGAGCTGCGCAGAAAGCTCGAGAAGCAGCCCTCGGACACGAGCAGCGGCGTGACGGTGGACTTGAGCTTCGCGTACTCCATACGCAGCAGCGGCAGCGAGCGCTTCTGCACCCCGGCCGTGAGCGCGCTGGCTGCACTCTTCAGTTCCGTCATCTTGTCCTTCGCCTTCATCAAGCCCATCAGCCCCTTGAGCCCCCCCTTGCTCTTCTCTTCGGCGGGCGGGGGGGCGGGCTCGGGGGGCGCGCGCGCGGCGGCCGCGCCGGCCGCCGACGCGCCATTCGAGAAGTTTGCGTCGGCCGAGGCTGCAAGCGCGCGCCACTGCGCGACAATGGGCGATGAGGCGCGGGTGCTCTCATCGAGCATGTGCTCATTGAAGAGCTCCCGAAATAAGGAGAGATCCATGAGTTTCTCGAAGACGGATGGCTGCTCAGCGAGCCACGAGAGGCGCGTGAACGGGCGCGAAGGGTCAAAAATGCCGAGGGCACGGTTGGCAATCGTGTGGCAGCGCGAGAAGCGCACGACGCCGCGCATGTCTTGGGCCTTGGGGAAATTGTTGAAGCCCGAGAGGGCGCTGTGGACCGCCGCGTGGAACTGCGCATGCGAGTCGTTCTGGACGGGCCGCTCATGCCGAGGACCGCACGGCGCCGTGCGACCCACCTGCAGCGCGACGGGGACGAGTTTGGCGAACGCCGAGATCATCTCGAGCTCATCGGGCTTACCCGTCACATCCAACTGCACGCCGATGCAGAAGCGGTATACGCCGTTCGTGTCGTGCACCGGGCGCAGCGACAGCAGGTTGACGAACGTCTCGCCGCTCTTCTTGTAGTTGGTGATCTTGACCGTGCAGTCCGCGCCGCGCCGCAGGGAATGGACGATCGTCGCGACGGAGGCGACCTCGGTCTCGGGACCCTGCAGGAAGCGGCAGTTGCGCCCGTGCGCCTCCCCCTTCGAGTAGCCCGTGCACTTGCAGAAGGCCTGGTTGACGTACACGAGCGGTGCCCCGGCGATGCGCATGTCTGCGATGCTGATTGCGAGGGGCAGTGTCTCGACGGCATCCGCGATTGCTTGTAGCCACATGGCCGCGTCGGCTGGCACAGTGTACGTGTCCCAGCCGAGGTGGTTCGAGCTGCCAAATGCACGCTCCTTGCCTAGCTTCACCTTGTGAACAAGCGAATCGCTCGACTCGGAGAGCAGGAACCCGGGCAAGAACGAGAGCGCGAGTGAGCGCACCGCTTGATCGTTCAGCGCCTTGAGCTCTTCCTCGACCTCGTCCGGGGTTAGCTGCTGGCCGAGCGTGAGAGGATTGGTTGAGGTCATGCCCTGCAGGTGCACCGCCGCGATGCGCGCGACGGCGCCCGCGCGCAACTGCGCAGTCTCGCTCTCATTGAGCTCGTGCATCTGCACCACGAAGCTGAGCTGCTCTACTGCGGCCTCTGAGCGCTGCTTGAGATGCTCACGGAAAGACGCCACGCTCGGTGCGTGCCCCACGAGCGTCTGCACCGACGCCTTTACGTCTTCGAGCCACATCATCTTGCGCAGCCGTCGCTGCCGATCCATCATCTCCGGGATCGGCTCCGAAATATTCACCTCCCTTGATAGCCGGCTCTGCTTCGCGATGCTCTCCAAGGGTCTCATCGCGGACGACTCGGGTGCCACCGACTCCTCGATCGGCACGGCCGCGGACGCCCATGGCAAGGGCTGCAGCCTCGAGTCGAAGGAGCGCGGCAGCAGTCGGCACAGCCGCTCATATTTCTCGCGCTGCGGTGCCGAGAGCACCAGCGCGTCGGCGAGCACGCCGATGGAGTAGCGGTACACGCTGTCGGTGTCGTGCACCGGCTGCACCGAGAGCAGGTTGCGGAAGCTGTGCCCGTCCTTTCGGTAGTTGGTCAGCTCCAGCTGCACGGGCTGTGCCAAGCGCAGCCCGTCGACGAGCTGCGCGAGCGCCTCTTGCTCGGTGCCCTCGCCCTGCAAGAAGCGGCAGTTCTGACCAAGGGCGTCGCCCTTGGCCCAGCCGGTGAGCCTCTCAAAGACGGCGTTGACGCACACGAGCTTCGCGCCGGGCTCGTGCATGTCGGCGACGATGAGCGCAAACGGGAGGTTCTCAGTCGCCTGCATGAGCATCTCGAGCCACGCGGCCCCCTCGGCCACGCTCGGCAGCAAGCTGCGGCCCACAGCGTCCACTTCGCACCGCGTGATGAAGTGATGGCCTTCCGCCTCGACGAAGGTGGACAGCCCGCGCACGAGCACTGCTGCGAGCGCTGCCGGCCGGCGAGTGTCACCCTCGGGCGGCAGCCGCAGTGAGAAGTTGCGCAGCTCGCCACGCATACCCACTGCCTTCTCGAGTGCAGTCACGCGACTGTTGAGAATGGGTGCAATCGACGGGTCGCAGAAGGCCTTCTCTAGCGTGCGTGCGTGCTCGGGCGCCAGCCACAGGAGCGCCGTGAGCGGGATGCGATCTGGCGTGGCAACTGACGACCCCTTCATCTTGGAATGGTTGCTCGCAAAGCGCACCCGGTTACGCGGCAGGTCGACTGCCAGCCCAGGCACGGCGCCCTCAACGGCGACCGCCTCGGCGCTCCCCTCGCCCCCGAGCGCCTCAGCCATCAACGCATCGAGATGGCCGTTGTTCGACTCGCGCGCCTTCGAGTGGTACGGCCCAATCGGTGCAGTCGAGCGCGAGAGCTTCAGGTGGTGCGGGAGCAGCTGCAGGAGCGCCTTGAGGAGCTCGAGCTTGCTCGAGCTGCCGGCTATCTCCATCTGCACGGCGATGCAGAAGCGGTACACGCCGTTCGTGTCGTGCACCGGGCGCAGCGAGAGCAGGTTGAGGAACGTCGAGCCGTCGCGCCTGTAGTTGGTTATCTTGACCGTGCAGTCCGCGCCGCGCCGCAGGCTGTCCATCACCACGGCAACGGAGGCGACCTCGGTCTCGGGACCCTGCAGGAAGCGGCAGTTGCGCCCGTGCGCCTCCGCCTTCGAGTAGCCCGTGCACTTGCAGAAGGCCTGGTTGACGTACACGAGCGGATTGCCCGCGATGCGCATGTCCGAGAGGGCGATCGAGATGGGCATTGTCTCGGCGGCATCGACGATCGTTGAGAGCCACATGCGGGCATCGGGCGACACCACATAGGAGGTCCACACGAGCTCGCTCAGCACATTCTTCTCGTCGCGGTTCGAGGAGCCCAGCTCAAGCGCGAGCACCACCTCGTTGCTCTTGGGCGAGCGCAGGAAGCTCGGCAGGCTGTCACGCGCGAGGAGCGAGATGGCAGTGGCAGCGAGCCGCCGGAGCTCGAAGGGGAGCAGCGCGGGCTCTGACGCGGCGCCAACGGGCGGCTTCATCTGCATGGACTGAAAGATCTGGAGCGCCTGTGCCTGCTGCTCCTCAAAGGGAAGCACCGAGATTCGGCGCACAGTCTCAATGAGCTGCACTCGTACCCCCGCCTCGGGTGTCGCGCCCGGCGCGGCGCCCGGATCAGCCCGTGACATGACAAAGTCGCGGAAGGGTTTGGTTCTCTCTTCGTTCTGAATGAGAGCACGGACGGTCCGAACGGGATTGCGCAGGCAGAGCAGCTTCTTGAGGGGCAGCGCGTCCTCAGCCACCAAGAGGTCCTCGGCCGGCGCAGCCTCGAGCGGCGCGAAGGCGTACGCCTGCATTGTAGTCTCGAAGGAGCGAGGGAGCAGCCGACACAATCGGTCGTACTTCTCCGACTCGGTCGGTGTGAGCGCCGCCGCGTCGGCGAGCACGCCGATGCTGTAGCGGTACACGCCATCAGAATCGTGCACAGGGCACGTGGTGAGCCTGTTGCGAAAGCTGCTGCCGTCCCTGCGGTAGTTGGTCAGCTCGACGAGCACCTTGGCGCCTGAGCGCAGCCCGTCGACGAGCTGCGCGAGCGCCTCTTGCTCGGTGCCCTCGCCCTGCAAGAAGCGGCAGTTCTGACCAAGGGCGTCGCCCTTGGCCCAGCCGGTGAGCCTCTCAAAGACGGCGTTGACGCTCACGAGCTTCGCGCCGGGCTCGTGCATGTCGGCGACGATGAGCGCAAACGGGAGGTTCTCAGTCGCCTGCATGAGCATCTCGAGCCACGTGCCTTTGAGCCGCTCAAGGGCTCCGAAGGCATCGTCCGCGCCACTCGCGCCGGCCGGCGCCTCGGTGACCAGCCGTATAAGCTCGACGCCGTGTCGCTCGAGAAATGGCATGAGCCACTGCTCCTGCAGCCGCGTGAGCGTCTTCTCGGCGCGCTGGTCGAGGAAGTGGAGCACCTCGGCCGGAGGCACCGACGAGTCCATCCCCACACCGCAGTGCGCATCATGCAGCGCCATTACTTGCCTCTCGCGCTCCTTCACGTCGCTCAAACGGAGGCACTGCTGCACCTGCTGCCAGAGGGTGAGGCCGATCATGTCGCGTTTCGAGCGCGGTTCGACGAACTCCTTGAACAGGTTCATGCCCGTCGGGTGGCGCAGTACCGCGCGCAGCACGTCGTGCGAGCGTCGATCCATCCAGAGGAGCCGAAGCAGCGTTCCCTGCGAGTCGAGGCCGTCCGACTCTTCCTGGTCGCGCGACTGCTCGTATGAGATGAGCTCGCCCGCGCGCGTGGGCGCCACCCACACGGTGCCGTCCGATCGGGTCGGCACCGCGCCTGGCTTGCCGCTGGCCAAATTCTCTTCCTTTCTCGGCTTGGTGCCGGTGATGCCGCGCATAGCGTTCCAACCCTTGCCGCCGGCGGCCGCGGTCTCGGCGCCGGGCGCGGCCTCGGCACCGAGGGCCTTGGGGCTCGACGCCAGCTGCTCCTTCTCCGCGCGGAACGCGCGCTGCAGCATGCGCATGGCCATGGCGTGCTCCTTTTCCTGCGCCTTGAGCTTCTGAGTGTGCTTCTCGAGCAGCTTGGTCTGCGCCAGCTTGTGCACGGCCACAAGCTGCGATAGGATGGAGGCGGGATTGTCGCCGAGCGCGGCGCTCATCAGCTTCTCGCGCCAGTCTTGCAACTCGTTGAACGAGAGCGCCTCCATCTTGCGTCGCATCTCATTGGCCTTCAGTGAGTCACCCTCGCCCTGCTTCTCGATCTTATCCAGGTCGCGCTGCATGTCGGTAAGCGTCTTGGAAGCATGATACCGATGGTTCTTGAGCTGCGCGGCCCATGGCTTGGCGGCGATCGCTGGATCGGGCGCCCAGCGCGCCCCCACCGTCAGCAGGCGCGTACACACTTCGGTAAACTCCTGCACCTCGTCAGCCTGTTCCCTGATGAGCCCCGAGAACTCGTCCTCTTGCGTGCGGGTTAGGCGCTCCACCTGCGCATGGTGGGCGCTCTCCATTTTCCCCAGCCGCGCGCGCTGCCGCATCTCCATTCCGAGCGTCTTCTGGCGCAGCAGCAGCGCCTCCTTGGCGGCACGCTGCGTTTGGTCAGTGCTGTTGCCGCCGCCGCCGGCCGCTGCTGCCTTCACGCTGGTGGTCGCGTAGGCGCCATTGGCGCCCGAGTTGCCGCCGCCCTCGCCCTCGCGCTCGGGCTCGAGCAGCTGCGTGTCGGGCGCCTGCTGCTCCTTTAGGCGCTCAAGTGCGGACTGTACCTTGGTGCTGACCACCTCACGTGTGCGACGCTGCAGCTCGTCGAGCTTGTCTACCCGCAGGATCTCCGAGAGGTCGCGGCTGAGGCGCTGCCGGTCCTCGGAGCTGGCGCGGTGCGCTGCGAAGGCCTTGAGCGAGTCAACCGGCCCTTGACGTTCATCGTTCATGGCACTGTTCGTCCGCCTTCCTGGGGACACATCTCCTGCTTTTGTCAGTCGGCTTTTGTATCGAACGACTTCGAATTTCGGTGATGACACGCTGACAACTGGCGTATGGTCTGTTCGTTTGGGGCGCTCAAGCTCTGTGAACGGCATCCTGTGAATGGATACACGTTTAGCATCTTACTATGCTATAGGGACATACTCGGTACTGGGTGCCACACCGATCCTAGGTTGCA